>Ga0208199_1000210_pt1 | contig 24421 bp, 20 predicted proteins | sample Sb_taG_FD_187705 | JGI IMG/M metagenome (GOLD analysis project Ga0208199, IMG submission 187705) | Peat soil microbial communities from Weissenstadt, Germany - Sb_50d_1_NS metaG (SPAdes) (version 2) | ecosystem: Environmental > Terrestrial > Soil > Wetlands > Peat | place: Germany: Weissenstadt... | reverse complement strand
GTCCACATTGCTTACCGTCGCCATCGCGCTGCCTTTCCGCCGAGTACCGAACGCTGGAAACAGGGGGAAGCCGGTGCGCCGTCGAGCCGGAGTCCGTCAGGAGAGTGAGATGGGCTAGATCGGGGGAATGGGTCGTTTTCTAGAACAAGGTCAGGTAGCGGTCGACCTCCCAGTCGCTGACCACCGAGTGCCAGGAGTGGAATTCGGTGCGCTTGACCTGGGCGTAATAGTCGATGTAGTCCCCGTCCGGCGTCTTGCCCAGGGCGTCGCGCAGCACGTCGTCGGCGACTAGCTGGTCCGCCGCGTGCAGCAGCGTCGGCGGGAGGCTCCGGATGCCCCGGCGGGCCACCTCCTCGGCGGGCAGCACGTGCAGGTTGTCACGGTTCGGCTCACCCGGCTCCAGGCCGCGGTCGATGCCGTCCAGGCCGGCGGCGAGCTGCGCGGCCATGGCCAGGTACGATGTACTGGTAGGCCATCGGCGACAGCCCGAGGCCGCGCGGGTCGGCCGGGTCCGCGAACAGCTCCGCGCCGGTCTGCGCGTCCCACAAGCTGGAGTGCATGTGCAGGCCGGTCCCGGTGAGGTTCGCGAACGGCTTGGGCATGAACGTCGCGGCCATCCCGGCCTGGTGCGCCAGGGTGTGCACCATGTACCGGTAGAAGATGAGCCGGTCCGCGCTGGTCAGCGCGTCGGCGTAGCGGAAGTTCTGCTCGAACTGGCCGTTCGCGTCCTCGTGGTCGTTGGCGTAGTTGGCCCAGCCGAGCTGGTTCAGGTACCTCGACACCGTGGTCAGGTGATCGAACATCCGGCTCAGGCCCTTGGCGTCGTAGCAGGGTGCCGACGAGGAGTCGAGCGGGTCGGCGACCGTGATGCCGCCCTCGGGCGTCCGCCGGACCAGGAAATACTCGGCTTCGCAGCCCACGTTGTAGACCAGTCCGCGCGCCTTGGCCCGGTCGAGCATGCGCTGGAGGATCAGCCGCGGCGTGTACGGCCACGGCTCGGAGTCCACGTAGATGTCACACTGCACCACGGCCAGGCCCGGCTGCCAGGGCGCCAGGGTGTACGAGGCCGGATCCGGCATGGCGATCATGTCCGGATCGGCCGGGCTCTGGCCCATCGGGCCGGCCGCGAACCCGGCGAACCCGGCGCCACCTCTGGCCAGGACCCCGAGGGCCTGGGTCGGGATCATCTTGGCGCAGGGCTTGCCGTGCATGTCGACGAACATGGCGAAGAAGAACTCGACGCCGTCGGACTCCGCGCGTGCTCTCAGGTCAGCCTCGACATCAGTCATGCGGCTCCTCCGTCACGCCGTCCACTCTGAGTAAACTTTGTGTAGCACGGGAGGTTCTGTGCTGTCCATAATGCCGACGGCCATTTAACCTACCTTTAACGTCACGGTGACGCGCGAGGCCCGCTTCCTAGCAGAGCTATCTGCACAGGTAACGGACGCGGGGCAGGATCGGGGCCGCACGGCCGGGGTCGCCGCCCGGCGGCCGGGCAGCCCGATCCTACGAAACGATGTTTCACCTAAGTGGATATCCGATTCGCCGGCGTGTTACCCTCGTCGCACAGTGTCCCTCGTCGCACAGTGTCCCCCGCTGCGGGCGTTCAGGCCAGGGAGGTACGGGTATGTGCGGAATCGCCGGCCTCCAGCTCAGGAATCCCGGTCTGCGCCCCCGGCTCGGCGAGCTTGTGGTCCCGATGCTCAGCATGCTCGCCGGGCGCGGTCCCGACTCGACCGGCGTGGCCGTCTACCGCGACGACGTACCGCCGGGTCACCTCAAGTACTCCCTGCGCGCGCCGCGCGACGGCTACGACTGGGCCGGCCTGACCCGGGCGCTGCAGGCCGCCAGCGCCGCCGGCCAAAGGGCCGACGACGACGCCGACACGGCGGCGGCGCCCATGGTGCGCCGCCGCGGCCGGGATGCCGTCCTGGTCACCAGCCTGCCGGCGCAGCGCACCGCGGAGCTGCTAGCCGGCATCGACCCGGGCGTCCGGCTGTTCGGGTACGGCCCCGCCATCGAGGTCTACAAGGACACCGGGGCCGCGCCGGCGGTCTGCGCCCGGTACGGCGTGGCGGAGATGACCGGCTACCAGGCGATCGGGCACACCCGGATGGCGACCGAATCGGCGGTGACCACCGAGCACTCGCACCCGTTCGCCGTGGCCGCCGACCTGGCCCTGGTGCACAACGGGTCGTTCTCGAACTACGCCACCATCCGCCGCGACCTGACCGACGCCGGCGTCCGCTTCGATACCGACAACGATTCCGAGGTAGCCGCCCGTTTCATCGCGAACGAGATGGCGTCAGCCGGGGCCGACCTGGCCGAAGCCCTGCGCCGGGTGCTGAAGGTGTTCGACGGGTTCTTCACCCTGCTCGTCGCGTCCTCCTCGTCGCTGGCCGTCGTGCGGGACTCGTTCGCCTGCAAGCCGATGGTCGTCGCGGAGACGCCTGACTACGTGGCGGTCGCCTCGGAGTACGTGGCCCTGGCCGACCTGCCCGGCATCGAGAAGGCGGCGGTCTTCGAGCCGGCCCCGGAGGAGATCTACACATGGTCAGCGTGATGGCCGTCGAGCTGAGCTGCGCCGACCGAAGCGTCCGCGAGATCAACGCGGCACTGCGGCAGCTGCCGGACGGCACCTCGGTGCGGCTCACCGAGGTCCGGGGCCAGCACAACCTGGCGGTGGGGCTCTCCACCCGGCTCGACATCACCATCAGCGGCAACGCCGGCTACTTCACGGGCGCCCTGGGCGACGGCCCGGACATCACCGTCGACGGCTTCACCGGCTGGTCGGCCGGGGAAAACCTGATGTCGGGCACGCTGCGGGTGCGCGGCAACGCCTCGGAGTCGGCCGGCTCGTCGGCGCACGGCGGCCTGATCGTCATCGAGGGTGACGCGTCCTCCCGGGCCGGGATATCCCTCAAGGGCGGGACCGTCGCGGTGGCCGGCGACGTCGGGCACATGAGCGGGTTCATGGCGCAGGCCGGGACCATCCTCGTCGGCGGCGACGCCGGCGACTCGCTGGGCGACTCGCTGTACGAGGCCGTCATCTACGTGGCCGGGAAGATCCGCTCGCTGGGCTCCGACGCTCAGGTCGAGGACCTGACCGCCGCGGACGTCGCTCGCGTCCGCGAGCTCGCGGCGGCGGCGGGGTTCAGCCACGTCCGCGCCGAGGACGTGACCAAGGTCGGCTCGGCCCGCACCTTGTACCGCTTCGACGCTCTCAAGGATCAGAGGTACTAAATGGATGCTGATCTGCCCTGGACGGGAAACGTGCCCAGCCACAGCTTCCCGGCCGAGGTGATCGGCCAGATTCACCAGATGGCCGAGGAAGGCCGTTACGAGATCCGCGGCTGGGGCGCCAAGCGTTCCCTGCCGACCTTCGACGACCTGGTCTTCCTCACCGCGTCGCTGACCCGGTACCCGCTCGAGGGCTACCGGGAGCGCTGCGACACGACCACCGTCCTCGGCACCCGGTTCGCCAGCCGCCCGCTGGAGCTGGCCATCCCCATCACGATCGCCGGGATGAGCTTCGGCGCGCTGTCCGCCCCGGCCAAGGAGGCCCTGGGCCGGGCCGCCACGGCGGCCGGGACCTCCACCACCACCGGCGACGGCGGGATGACCCCGGAGGAACGGAAGGCCTCCCGGCTGCTGGTGTACCAGTGCCTGCCGTCCCGCTACGGCTTCAACCTCGAGGACCTGCGCGCCGCCGACGCCATCGAGATCGTCATCGGCCAGGGCGCCAAGCCCGGCGGCGGCGGAATGCTGCTGGGACAGAAGGTCAGCGAGCGGGTGGCCGAGATGCGCACCCTGCCGCCCGGCATCGACCAGCGGTCCGCCTCGCGGCACCCGGACTGGACCGGCCCGGACGACCTGCGCATCAAGATCGAGGAACTGCGCGAGGCCACCGGCTGGGAGAAGCCGGTGTACGTCAAGCTCGGCGCGACCCGGGTGGAGCACGACGTCAAGCTGGCCGTGGCCGCCGGCGCGGACGTCGTGGTGGTCGACGGGATGCAGGGCGGGACCGGGGCCACCCAGACGGTTTTCATCGAGCACGCGGGGATCCCGACGCTGCCCGCGGTGCGGCTGGCCGCCGAGGCGCTGCGCGACATCGGCATGCAGAACGAGGTGCAGCTCGTCGTCTCGGGCGGCATCCGCTCGGGAGCCGACGTGGCCAAGGCCCTGGCCCTCGGCGCGACCGCGGTGTCGGTCGGGGTGGGCGCGCTCGTCGCCCTCGGCTGCAACCGGCCCGCCTACCGGCAGGGCGACCAGGACCGCGACGCGACCGCCGGGTACGCTGCTCTCGGTACCGTGCCCGGGCGCTGCCATCACTGCCATACCGGCATGTGCCCGGTGGGGGTGGCCACCCAGGAGCCCGAGCTGACCCAGCGGCTGGACCCCGAGACCGGCGCACGGTGGATGACCAACTACCTCAAGGCGCTGACCATGGAGCTGACCGCGTTGGCCAGGGCCTGCGGCAAGTCCGACGTGCACAACCTGGAGCCCGACGACCTGGTGGCGCTCACGGTGGAGGCCGCGGCGATGGCGCAGGTGCCGCTGGCGGGAACGAACTGGATCCCCGGCCAGCCGGGCCGGTAGTGGAGCTCGCGGTCGGCCGGCCTGGCCAGCGGCCGCCGCTCGCCGGGCTCGCCGATTCCCTCGACCGGTTTCTCCTGCCCCTGGTCCTGATCTCGGCCGCGGCGGGAGTGAGCTTCCCCGGTCCCGGGCGCCGCGCCGATGCCGCTGACGCCATCTTGGTCACGCTCGCGGTCCTGGTGTTCTCCACCGGCGCGGCCATGACCTTCAGCGAGATGGGCGCGATCAGGACCGCGGCCCGCCGCCTGGCCGTCGTGCTGCCGGTCACCACGGTCGGCCTGCCCGTGATCGCCTGGCTGGCCAGCCGTCTGGTCACCGGCGTGGCCCTGCGCGGCGGCATCCTGTCGGCCGGCATCGCGCCCGCCGAGGTGGCGTCCGTGGCCCTGGCCGGCCTGGCCGGCGGGGATGCCGTCCTGGCCGCCGTGCTCCTCGTCACGTCCACGATCTTGACGGTGCTGCTGGCCGGGCCCATTCTCAGCATCGCCGGCGCGCACTCCTCGGCTTCACCGCTCGGGCTGCTGTCGACCCTGGCCCTGGTCGTCGCTCTCCCGCTGGTCGCGGGGTCCGCGATGCGGTCCGTGGATCTGTTCGGCGGCCGCGAGCAGCCGGCCGTCCGGGTGCTGGGAACGGCCAGCCTGCTCGTCTTGCTGTGGGAGGTCGCGAGCCAGCTCCAGCTGCGGGCCAGCGACGCCCGCGTCCTGCTGGCTCTGCTCGCCTACCTCGCCGGCGGCGTGATCCTGGGCTGGCTCCTGGCGATCGGCGCGCCCCCGGCCCAGCGCACCGCCATCGTGCTGCCGACCGCGATGCGGGACTTCGCCGTGGCGGCCGGCATCGCCGCCAGCGCGTTCGGCGCCGCGGCAGCTGCCCCGCTGGGCATCTACGGACTCCTCGTGCTGATCTTCGGCGCCGCCGCGGTCTACGCGGCACGGCGGCGTACGCCACGGTCCGATGACCCGGGAACGAACGTTTCTCCGCTATCGTAGACAATGCGCCCACTACGCGGAGGCCGCGGCGGACGCTCAGCCACTGTTCGGGACGTCAGCGAGCACGCGAGGCCCTCTCAGCCAGCCTCGGGCCCGCCATGAAGATCTCGGCAGACGATTCTGTTCCCAGTAACGCAGCCCGGCAGGCCTGCCTGGCCTATCGGAGCCTGCGGATCTGTGCTCGCGGTCCGGCGAAGAGCCCAGGCGCCGCCCCGTGAACCGGTGATTCCGGTCGGCCTGTTTCCGTCGTCTGCACCTGGTGAGTCCCTCGTCAGTCCCGGGGCGGTTGACATCCGCGCCAGGAAAAGATCCGCTGACGCCGCAGCCTGCGCCGCGGCCAGCGACCACAAGGAGCCTTATGCCGACGACCTACGCACTGCTCAGCACCTATCCGCCCACGCAGTGCGGGCTAGCGACATTTACCGCGGCGCTGCTCACCCATATGCGCGAGCAGGGCGATCACGTCGCCGTCGTGCGGGTGCTCGATGAGCCCGCGCCATCTTCGGCTGGCGAGATCGTCCATGACCTGGTGGCCGGTTCCGCCGCGAGCGCGTCAGCTGCGGCCGAAGTACTCAACGGTTTCGATGTGGTGATCGTGCAGCACGAGTACGGCATTTACGGCGGCCCTGACGGCCAGGACGTCGTTTCGCTGCTCGAAGCCCTGCACGTACCGAGCATTGTGGTATTGCACACGGTCCTGGCGCAGCCGACGCCACGGCAGCGCATGATCCTCGACGCCATCATCGCCGCCGCTAGCGTGGTGGTGACGATGACGCGGACGGCCCGGTCGAGACTGCTGGATATCTACGGCACCGCCGCTGAGAAGGTCGTCGTGATACCGCACGGTGCGGCCGACAATCGAGCTACCGCACCATCGATCGGGTCTGGCCGGCCCATGGTGCTGACCTGGGGGCTGCTTGGGCCGGGCAAGGGGATCGAGCATGCCATCGATTCGATGGCCCTGCTCCGCGAGCGCGGGCTGCATGTCGACTACCAGGTGGCCGGTCAGACACATCCGCGCGTGCTGGGGCGCGACGGCGAGGCCTATCGGCGGGCGCTGGTGGCCCGGGCGCGGGCACGTAATGTGGAAGATCGCGTGCACTTCGATGGCCGGTTCCTTCCCACGGCTGCCTTGGGCCAGCTGATCAGCGCCGCCGATGTCGTGCTGCTGCCGTACGACTCGCTGGAGCAGGTCACCTCCGGCGTCTTGATTGAGGCGGTCACCGCAGGTAAGCCGGTGGTGTCGACGTGCTTCCCGCATGCCGTCGAGCTACTCGGCGCGGGACTCCTCGTCGACCGGCAGGACCCGGCGGGCATCGCCAAGGCGCTGCAGCGTACGCTGACCGAACCCGGCCTGTCGGCGAGCATGAGCAGGTACTCGGCGGATCTCGCGCCGCACATGCTGTGGCCAGCTGTGGCGCATTCGTACCGCGAACTGGCATCGCTCGTCACCGGAGCCAGGGCGGAAACCGCGGTATGAGCCACCCGACTGTGCCGTTCCGGCACCTGCAGCGCCTGACCGACCACGTCGGCTTGCTCGAGCATGCCGAGGGAATCGTGCCCAAGTACGAGCACGGCTACTGCGTCGACGACGTCGCCCGCGGCCTGGTCGTGGTGTGCCGGGAACCGTCGCCATCCCAGGAACTGATAACCCTGGGGCGCCGCTACCTCTACTTCCTGGCGCAGGCACAGGCGCCAGACGGACGGTTCCGTAACCGCCTCGGCTATGACCGCCGCTGGCAGGACCAGCCCGCCATCGGTGACTGCTGGGGCCGCGCTCTGTGGGGCCTTGGCACCGCCGCCGCCCGGGGACCCACCCCGGGGATCCGCGAGGAAGCCATCGACCGATTCGGCCGCAGCGCGAAGGTCTCATCTCCCTGGCCGCACGCCATGGCGTTCGCGGCGCTCGGGGCCGTCGAGGTACTCGAGAAATGGCCGGACCATTCTGACGCGCGCACCCTTCTCGACAGGGCCATCTCGGCCATCGGGGAACCGTCGGCTGACGCCCGGTGGCCGTGGCCAGCACCCAGGCTCAGCTACGCGAACGCGGCCATCGCCGAGGCTGTCATCGTGGCCGGCGCCAAACTCGGCCGCGGCCGGGTTCTGCGCAACGGCCTGCGCATGCTCGAATGGCTGCTGACCGTCGAGACCCGAGACGGCCACCTGTCGGTCGTGCCGGCCGGAGGCTGGAGTCTAGGCGAGCCCCGCCCGGCCTTCGACCAGCAGCCGATCGAGGTAGCCGCCCTGGCCGATGCGTGCATGCGCGCGACGACGGTCACCGGTGACCGCAGCTGGCTGGCTGGTGTTGAGATGGCCGTGGCGTGGTTCCTCGGTGACAACGACGCCAAGATACCGCTCCTCGACGAACGGACTGGAGGGGGCTGTGATGGCCTCAGCCGCACCAGTCGCAACCGCAACCAGGGAGCCGAGTCGACGATGGCGATGATTTCCGTGATGCAGCAGGGGCTGCGCCTGGCCCTCGCGCCGCGATGAAGGCGTCCCGGGCCGCAAGCGGGCTGCTGGCCCGGACCGAGCACCGGATCAGGCCGGACGCCTCTCGCACGATCGGCCGGCTATTCGTGCCGGGCCACGAGACCCTGATCCGGGGCGGTTCGCGTGCGCTGGCCGTCGTCGATCGGATCCTTGACCTGAACGAACAGGAAGTGGAACACGCGCTGGCCCGGACGCTGGCTCGATTCTCCGCGGGGTACCGTGACCTGGCCGGAACCCTCGAGCGCAACTTCCAGCTCGTCGCGCACCGGGTCGGTGCCGAGATAGAGGTAGGGAGCGCACGACGGCAGCTGATCGGAGCGTATTTCACCCATGAGTACGCACTCGAGGCGGCGGCCCTGTTCAATCCGTCGATCGTGGCCCACCCGGACCAGACAGGATGCCAGCCTGGGGAAGCCCGGTTCGTCATGAGCCTGCGGGCGGTCGGGGAAGGTCACCTATCGAGCATCGAGTTCAGGACCGGCACGATCGGCGACGATTCTGCGATCCGCTTCGACTCGCCTGGCCGGTTCCTGGACACCGGACGCACTCGGCCCGTCCGCTACGACCGCAACTTGTTCGCCAGGAAACTTACCGAGCTCGGCCAGGACGACGAGAACGCTCAGCTCCTCTGGAGGATCCTGCCGCCCCGCTTCACCTCGACCGAGCTGACTGCTGCGCTCGCCGAACTCTCCAGGCAGCAGGTGACACGCGCGGACTCGACAGCGCTCGTCGACAGGGTCGGGTGGATGGCGACGTCCAACTACGCCGTGGAGTTCGGTGAGCACCATTCTCTTCCCGAGCGGGTTCTGTGGCCCGCCGGCCCGGCCGAGAGCCACGGCATGGAAGACGCGAGGTTCGTGCGCTTCACCGACGGTGCGGACACGATCTACTACGCGACATACACGGCCTTCGATGGCTCACAGGTCGCGCCGCACCTGCTGGAAACCACCGACTTCCGGACCTTCACCATCTCCCAGCTCTCCGGTTCCTCGGCCGTGAATAAGGGCATGGCGCTGTTTCCCCGCCGGATCGCCGGCCGCTACGCCGCGCTCTCCCGCTGGGACAGGGAAAGCATCGCGATCGCCTACTCCGACGACGCTCATGACTGGTCCGAGGCCGTGACTGTCCAGTCGCCGGCCCGTCCGTGGGAACTGATCCAGCTCGGCAACTGCGGCTCGCCGATCGAGACTCCGGCGGGATGGCTGGTCTTCACGCACGGCGTCGGGCCCATGCGGGAGTACGCCATCGGCGTGGCCCTGCTCGACCTGGATCAGCCCGAGCGCCTGATTGCCGCGCTACCTGAGCCCCTCTTGGTGGCCGACGAGTCCGAGCGCGAGGGTTACGTCCCGAACGTCGTATATTCCTGCGGCGCCATGATGCACGGCGGAACCGTCGTGCTGCCGTACGGCTGCAGCGACTCGTACGTGCGGATCGCGATGGTCGACCTCAGCCTGCTCCTCGAACGGCTCATGGCCAGCCGCGATCTCGGCGGGACCGGAAGCAGCTAGCCACAGGTGGTCCGCCTTCGCTCTCCGAATGGGACTGGCGCGAATGCCTGATAAGGCAAATCTGGCGAAAACGTGCTGGATACTGCGTTAATTCTGGGTGACGTCAGTTCTCTGCCGACCTGCCGCACCCTAGTATTGGTCTATACCTGTTCCGTGGGGCCGATACGGGCGCCGCCGAGGTGAGCCAGAGATGACCGGCTGGAAGGCGGGGCCTCATGAGCCGCCGGGCGAAGATCGTCGGCACGATAGGACCCGCCTCCTCGGGCCGCCCAGTGATCGACCAGCTGGTGGCGGCCGGCCTCGACGTGGCGCGGCTCAACATGAGCCACGGCACCCGGGCTGACCACACGGAGGCGTACCGGGCCGTGCGGGCCGCCTCGGACGAGTCAGGCCGCAGTGTTGGCGTGCTGGTCGACCTGCAGGGTCCCAAGATCCGTCTCGGCACGTTCCCGTCCGGTCCTGTCCAGCTGGTGGCGGGCCGCGAGTTCACCATCAGCTGCGAGGACGTGCCCGGTGACGCCGCGCAGGCCGCCACGACCTACCCGGGGCTGGCCGCCGACGTCAGGGCCGGAGAGCAGATCCTGGTGGACGACGGCCGCGTCGTGCTCGAGGTGGTCGCCACGCAGGGTGCGCGCGTGCGGACCCGGGTCCTGGTCGGCGGTCCGGTTTCCGACCACAAGGGCCTCAACGTACCCGGCACCCGGCTCGGCGTCCCGGCGCTCAGCGGTAAGGACGAGCAGGATCTGCGCTGGGCCCTGGGCCTGCGCGCGGACCTGGTGGCGCTGTCCTTCGTCCAGGGGCCTGACGATGCCGCGCCGGTCCGGGCGATCATGGCGGAATCAGGCGTCCGGCTGCCGCTCATCGCGAAGATCGAGAAACCGCAGGCGGTCGACGCGCTGCCCGAGGTACTCGAAGCCTTCGACGGGCTGATGGTGGCGCGCGGCGACCTCGGGGTGGAGTTCCCGCTCGAGCAGGTGCCGATCGTCCAGAAACGCGCCATCACCTTGGCCAGGGACAAGGCCAAGCCCGTCATCGTGGCCACTCAGATGCTCGAGTCCATGATCAGTGCGCCCCGGCCGACCAGGGCCGAGGTATCGGATGTGGCCAACGCCGTGTTCGAGGGGGCGGACGCCGTCATGCTGTCGGCGGAGACCGGCGTCGGCCAGTACCCGGCGCAGACCGTGGCCACGATGGCCAGGATCATCGTCGCCGCCGAGCGCGAGTGCCTGCACGCCGAGTCCTCGCTGACCCGCGTGCCCACGACCACCGGCGGAGCCATCGCGCGCGCCGCCGCCGAGGTCGGCGCGATCGTCGGCGCGACCGCGCTGGTCGCCTTCACGATGTCGGGCGAGACCGCCCGGCGGCTGGCCAGGTACCGGTCGCCGATCCCGCTGCTGGCGTTCACGCCGCAGCCCGCCACGCGCAGTCAGCTGGCCCTGTCCTGGGGAGTCGAGACGTTCATCGTGCCGCCGGTGCGGCACACCGACGAGATGGTCCGGCAGGTGGAGACGGCCCTGATCGAGACCGGGCGCTGCCGCAACGGCGACAAGGTGGTCATCGTGGCCGGCAGCCCGCCGGGAACGCCAGGCCAGACCAACGCGCTGCGCGTCCACCGCATCGGCGACGCCATCGCCGGGCAGCAATGAGCTGACCGGTATCGACGCCTCGGTTGGGCGCTTAGCCCCCGGTCATCTGGCGGACGTTGAACGACGGGAAGCCCAGGAACTGGTGCATGACGTCAGCCACGCGCTGCAGCCGGGTCACGTCCACCGCTCCGACTGGGTAGGAATCGAGCGCCATGACCGCGGCCTGCACACCGGTCAGGCCGAGCGGCGCTGGGAGCGACTCCATGGCCTGCTCCACGGCGGTGCGGTTCGTGTCCGCGATCTGCTGGCCCTGCTCGAACGCGGCACGGAACGCCGCGAGCGTCGCCGGGTGCAGCGCCGCCCACTGCCTGGTGACAGCACAGCCCTGCACCGGGAACGCGGCGGTCGCGCCCTGGTCCAGGTCAGCGAGCAGCGAGACGCCCATCGACAGCTGAGCCTGGCTGGCGAACGGCTCGGGCAGCACCGCCGCCGCGACCTTCCCGGCCTTGAGCATCGCGGCCATCTGGGGCAGCGGATAGTACGCGAAACGCGCTCCGGACACCCGCAGCCCGTGATCGGCCAGCGCGGAGGCGGCCAGCAGGTAGAGGATGTTCCCCGGCGCGTTGACGCCGATGGTCTTGCCTTCCAGGTCGGCCAGCGTGCGGATGTGCGAGCCGGGCATCACGTACAGGCCCTGGGCTCCCGGTTCCATCACCGAGCCTTCGGCGAAAATGTCCAGGTCGGCGGCGACCACGACACTGCTGGCCGAGGAAGGCCGCTTCCCCTGGTCGTAGTTTTGCTGCGCCTGGATGTAGCTGACGTAGTTGCCGCAGGAGATGTCGATCCGGCCGTGCGGCTCGTCAAGCGCCTGGGCGTTGATGACCGTCGCGGAACTGACCGCCGGGATGAAGGTGACGTGCAGGCCGCGCGCCGCGAACAGGCCGTCGTGGAGAGCGACGAAGAAACCGGCAGAATCGGCGGCGGGCACCACCGCGACATTCAGGTCCGGTTGCTCGATGCCGACCGAGGCGGCGTTCCCGCCGCTGGTCAGCCTCGGTAGGAACAGAATCGCCAAGACTGCGACCGCCGCAACGGCGCCAAGTATCTCCGCGGCCCGGACTGTCCGCACGAAACTGCGTGCCATCGCCGGTTCCTCCATTTCTCAGGGTCGACAGGGACATCCCAGGCACAGATGGCCGCCCGGACCCGGCTGCGGGCTTCGGCCGCCGCGGCCGGTCCCGTGGTCGGCCGAACGCGGCACAGGTAGAGCTCGGCCGGACGGGTCGGCCTCATCGCGTTCACCGGGTTCCTTGGTGGCCGGTTCGAGCTGGTCCGAGAGCGGTGGTCGCTCTGCGCAGCTGCTACCGGGGAAGGTCCGAGCAAGATCTGAAATGCTCGATGCTGGTTGCGCGAAAAATGGTGCTGCAAGTTGCAGTGAGAGACATCGGTCAGCTGACGGATCTTTAACGACGGCCGACGAGCCGGTGCGCTTCAGGACTCGATGCAGGCTCTCTGAGCTGCCGCAGGAACGCGGCTGCAGGGCTCAGGCGTCGCGGTCCGCCTGAACAAGACGATGGCCAGGGTGAAAGCGACGACGACGATGCCGCCGAACTCGGTCAGCGTGAGCCAGAGGTGGCTACCTGGCGGCTGGTTCGCGAGCAGTGCCTGGAGGGTTTGTCGACGGCCTGGGTCATGGGCTGGTTGGCGGTAACGACGCGGAGCCGAGCCAGGTAGCCAGCGGTGGCGCGTCATCGGCATGGGTGGCCCAGGCGATGTAGCCGTCGGGACGGATCAGCAGGGCGCGGACGCCGGCCCATTCGGGGTAGTCTCCGCCAAGTTCCGCGGTCACGATGTCCAGACGGCCCTCGAACCCAGCGGGGGCGACCGTCGCGGAGCCCAGGTTGAGCAGGACGAACTTCGCGGGGTGCAGCAGGCCGAAGATCGTGGCGGCCGGGGCCCTGCCTTGGCCGGCACCGCCTTGGCCGGCACTACCTTGGCCGGCACCGCGCAGGTCGAGGTCGGGAGCCCGCTGGCCGGCGACCTGGGCAATGACCTGGGCGGGCGCCGGGTAGCGGATGGCCAGGCCGGAGAGGCGGACGGCTAGCTCCCGGCACAGGGACGGGTGCGCGCCCAGGATCGCGTTGAACCGGTCCCGCAGCGCGACGCCCTCCCGGGTCGGGTTGGCGATCAGCCCGCACTGCGCGAGCGAGTCGTCGATCACGTCGAGGCCGACGGGATACCGTTCGGCGTGGTAGCTGTCCAGCAAGCCGGGCGGCGCCCAGCCGCCGACCTCGGCCGCCAGTTTCCACCCCAGGTTGGTGGCGTCCTGCAGCCCGAGGTTCAGGCCCTGGCCCCCGGCCGGGTAATGGATGTGCGCCGCGTCCCCGGCCAGCAGCACGCGCCCGGCCCGGTAGCAGGCCGCCTGTCTGGCCCCGTTACCCACCCGGCTCAGCCACGCATCGGAGGTCTCCCGCATGCCGAAGTCGGTCCCGGCCAGACGCATCGCGCTCGCCCGCAGCTCCCCGAACGTCACTGGCTTATCGACCGGGTCGTACAGCGTCGCATGGTCGATGACGGCCAGCCGGTGCCGGCCGCCGCCGATGGCCACCATGTACAGCGACCCGCCCGGCTGGTTCAGGGTCAGCGCGGGGGCCTGCGGCGGGTCGGTCAGCTCGATATCGCCCAGGATCGTCCGCCAGGTGTCCGGGGTCCCGGCGAAATCGATCCCGGCCGCGGCGCGGACCACGCTCGCGGCGCCGTCGCAGCCCGCCGCGTAGGCGGCGCGGAGGACCGCGGGCCCCCCGGGTGTGTCCACGTCGAGGTCGACGCCGGTCTCGTCCTGCCGCAGGCCGGTGACGGCGTGCTGCCTCAGGTACGGCACGCCGAGCTCGGCCAGGTGCTCCTCGAGCAGTTCCTCGGTCCGCCGCTGCGGCAGGAACAGCGTGTACGGGTAACGGGTATCGAGGAACGAGAAGTCCAGCCGGTTCTTCAGCAGCGCGAAGTGCGAGGACGGCACCGGGGTGCCCTCGGCCAGCCAGCGGTCCACCAGCCCGCGCATCGCGAACTGCTCCACCGTACGGGGGTAGATCGTGAGCGCCTTGGAGTACGGCGGCCGCTCCGCGCGCCGTTCCAGGACGACCGGGCGCACGCCGCCGCGGTGCAGTTCGGCCGCGAGCCACATGCCGACCGGGCCGCCACCCACGACGGCCACGTCATATGCGTCCATCACAGGTACGAATAGTCCACGGCGGCGGCGATCGGGTCGATGGGATCCGGCCCAGCTCCAGACAGCAGAGTCGGCGGGATCAGGCCGCTCGACCGCAGCGCCCCGGTCACCGCGGCGAGGGCGCCGGGGCTGGACCGCAGGTCCCGCGGGATAACGCCGCCGGCGGCCAGCGCCTGGCAGGCCCGCAGCGCGTAACGCGGCTCGATCGAGGTGCGCGCAGCGGCGATCGTAGCCGACTCCCCGATGTTGCCGCGGAACCATTCCGCCGCCTCGGCAAGAGCCTGCAGGAAAGCTGTCAGCACCGCCCGTTCGGCCGGAAAGCGGGCGCAGACGGCATTCAGGGCAAATTCCTCGGTCACCGGTCCGAGGTTAGTGAAGCCGGCGTCGGCAGCGATGTAGTCATACGGGATCATTTGCAGCGCCGCGTCGATCGTCCCGGCCTGTAGCGCCTTCCACCGCTCGACGTGCGAGCCCTCGAGCGCGAAGTCGTAGTCGGCCGGGTAGGTCAGGCCGTGCGCGGCGAGCATCCGCTCGGCGACATGCCGGGTGCCTTCGGTCAGGGATGACGTCCCGATCCGGCCGCCGCGCAGATCGCCGAACCTGCGGTGCCGGGGTATCGCGATCATCGACAGCGGCGGGCGGTCGATGAGGCCCGCGACCACGCGGAGCGGGCCGCCCGCCACCGCGTCCGCGATGCTGCCCTCCGGCGCGGTCAGCGCGATGTCCACCGCCCCGTCCCGCAGCGCGCTCGTCACCCCGTGGGTGGTGCCGAGGATCCGTTCGGCGGCGCGGAGCCCGCGGCGCTCGAGGAACCCGCGCTCCTGCGCCACCCACAGCGGGACGTTCACATAGGCCGGGGCCACGACACCGACCGTGATCTCCCTCATGGGGCGGATCCTTCCAGTTGCGAGTCCGGCGGGACAAGGTCCGGCGGCCAGCTTCTCCGGCGAACCCTTTCAGCCGAACCTGATGTTGACGCTCTTGAGCTGGGTGTAGGACTCGATCTCCTCGAGGTCCTCTTCCCGCCCGACGCCGCTGTTCTTGACGCCGCCGAAGGGTGCCCCGAGGTAGTGCCTGGATGTCTCGTTCACCCACACGTAGCCCGCCTCGACATCGCGGGAGAACGCCATCGCGGTCCGCAGGTCGCGGGTGAAGACACTCGCGGTGAGCCCGTACTCGACGCTGTTGGCGATGGCCACCGCCTCGTCGTAATCGGCGAACGGGATCGCGGCCAGCACCGGGCCGAAGATCTCCTCGGTGGCCAGCCGGCCGGCCGGATCGACGTCGGCGAACAGCGCCGGGCTGACGAAGTTGCCCGCGGCGAGGTCCCCCTCGGTCAGCCGCTCACCGCCCGTCACCAGCCTGGCCTGCTCGCTCTTGCCGATCTCGATGTAGGAAAGCACCTTGTCCAGCTGCTGCCTGCTGACGATCGCGCCGGTGTCGCTGGCGGGGTCGAGGGGCGGCCCGGGACGCAGGCCGGCGATGCGCTCCCCCACCCGGACGACGAAATCGTCGTAGCAGTCCCGGTGCACCAGCAGCCGCGAGGTCGAGCCACAAGACTGGCCCTGCCAGGTGAAGTTCATCCCGCGGATCGCGCCCTCGACGGCCAGGTCCAGGTCGGCGTCGGGGAAGACCACGATCGGGTTCTTCCCGCCAAGCTCGAGCGTCACGGTCTTCACGCTCGCCGCCGCGGCGCTCGCCTGAATGCGCCGCCCGGTGGCGGCGCTGCCGATGAAGGCGATCCGCGGGATGCCGGGATGCCGGACCAGCGCGTCCCCGACCTCTGCGCCGAGCCCGGTCAGGATCTGCACCACGCCCGGCGGGAACAGCCGCTGCAGGTCCTCGGCCATCGCCAGCGCCGACAGGGAGGTGAACTCGGACGGCTTGAGGATCACGCTGTTACCGGCCAGCAGCGGAGCGGCGAGCTTGGTCGCGGCGAACATCAGCGGGTGGTTGAACGCGATGATCCGGGCGACCACGCCGAACGGCTCACGCACCGTGTAGTGCAGCCGGCCAGGCGTCTCGGGCATGGTCCGGCCGCGCACCTCGAGCGCCAGGCCGGCCAGGTACCTCATCTGGCTGGTGGCGAGCCCGATGTCGTTGCGCATCTCGTGCAGCGGGCTGCCGTTGTCCATCGAGTCGAGCCGGGCTAGCTCCTCACCGCGTTCGGCCACGGCATCGGCGAAGGCGAGCAGCGCGGCCGCGCGCATCTGGGGCTCGGTGGACCGCCACCGGGCGGCCGCGCGTTTCGCGGCGGCCACGGCGACCTCGACATCGTGGGCGTCGCACCGGGGAATGCGCCCGATGACGCCGTTCGTCGCGGGGTTGACCACGTCCAGGGTGGCTCCGGAGACCGCGCCAGCGCGTTCGCCGTCCACCAGGGCGAGGCTCAGTGTGGGTTCCACCGGTCGAGGTTAACCTAGCCGCTGACGGTCGGGTAGCCGTCCGGACGGACCCGGACGTCCACCAGCACGCAGCGCCCGGAGCGAGCCGCGCCGACCGCCGCGGCGAGCGCGGCCGGCAACGCGGAGCGGTCGCGTACCTGGTCAGCGGCATGGAAGCCGAGCGAACGGGCCAAGGCCGGCAGATCGGGATCGGGGTCGGAAATGGCCTGGCCGATCCAGGAGTTCCGGGCCGGCCGCCGGCGTTGGCCCGCGATGCGCTGCTGGTGAACCACATCGTTGTAGAAGGAGGAATTGTTCGCCACCACGATGAGCAACGGCAGCCGGTAATGCGCCGCGGTCCAGACCGCGGTCCCGCCCATCAGGAAGTCGCCGTCACCCAGGACGGCCACCGGCAGCCGGCCGCTGCCCTCGAGCGCGAGCGCGGCGCCCACGGCCATACCCGGCCCGGAGCCGATGCCCGCACCGCCGTCCATCCCCAGGTAGTCCAGCGGATGGTCCACCTCGAGATCGGCGCCGCCCCAGCCGAGCGGCACCCTGACCAGGCAGGCAGGCGAGCCTGCGAGCGCGCCGCGCAGCGCGCCCGCCAGGTCATGCAGGTAGATGCTGTCGCCGCCGTCGGTTACGGGGTCCTGAGACGGGGCCGGGGCGCCGCCCGGTACCGGCCATTCGCTCGGCTTCACCGGCTCGCCCGATTCGATCAGCGCGCGCACCAGCAGGTCAGGATCGGCGGGCACGGACAGGTCAACGGGCTCACGTCCAAAAGAATCCATGGACCAGCCGTTGCGCAGCGCGGAGTCCGTCGCAGCGGAGATGACCCGCGCCGAGGCCGGATGACCGTGGCTGGCTGCCGCGGAGATGGTCCCGGCCAGGTCGGTCCAGCCGAGGCTCACGATGAGGTCCGCGGCGCCGATCAGCTCGGCGGACGCGGCAGGCAGGAACATGCCAGGCGGATTCGGATGCAGCGGGTGCCTGGTCGGGAAGACCGCGCCGTTCTTGAGGTCGGAGATCACCAGCGCCCCGTACCGTTCCGCCAGCGCGACCCGGCGATCCCAGTCCTGCTCATCGCGCCCGAGGCGGCCAAGCAGGAAGAGCGGACGGCGCGCTGCGCCGAGAAACTCCAGCGTGGTCTGGACCGCGACCGCATCTGGCCCGTGTGACCACGGCGACCGGTCCCGGCGAGCATCAGGGATCACCGGCGGCGTAGCCAGCGGCTGTTCCTGCAGGCTCACGTCGAGGCAGACGTATACCGGCGCGGACGGCGCCTCCCGGGTGATCGCGTACGCGCGAGCGAGCGAGTCCAGGGCCGCCTCGACGGAGGCGGGCTGATCATCCCACTTGGAGTAGTGCCGGATCAGCGCACCCTGGTCGGCCGAGGTATGGATCCAGTCGATCCAGGGCCGCCGCCTGGCCGCGTCCACCGGGCCGGTCGCCCCGATGATCAGCATCGGGACGCGGTCGCAGTAGGCGTTGTAGATGGCCATGCTCGCGTGCATCAGGCCCACGTTGCTGTGTATCGCGACGGCCATCGGGCGCCCGGTCACCTTCGCGTAGCCGTGGGCGATCGCGACCGCGTGCTCCTCGTGCAGGCAGACGAGCAGCTGCGGATCACGGTTGCCGTTGTAGTTCACCAGGCTGTCGTGCAGTCCGCGGTAACTCGAGCCAGGGACGAGCGCGATGTACCGCAGGTCGAGACGGCTAAGGAGCTCTGCCAGCGCGTCGCTGCCCCACTCGATCGCGACATCGCCGCGCTCGACGCCCTCGGGTTCTTCCGCCCGCACGTCGCACCTCCCGCCTACGTCACCGACGGAACCCGAGAATATGTGACCGGCGCGAGGGCAGCCGGCGGCGGCGCAGGCTCCGGCGCCTGACCATTGACCGCCGGGGCCTGAGTGGTTAGCGTCCACTAGAACCTGTTTCAGTTTGCCGCTGGGTGGTCACCTGCGCACGGCGACTCGCCCCGGAGCGGCGGCGATGAGATCTCCGGTCAGGAGGCTGCCATGACAGCGTCAGCGGAAGGGTCAGCGGAAGAACGGTCACCGGACGAGCGGTCGCCGGCACGACCCAACCGGATTCGCGGACTGGTCTTCTGTCGCGCCCTGAGCCTGTATCGCGCCCCCGGTCCCGGCGGCCGTGGGACGCACCTTGACGCAGAACTAGAACACGTTACAGTTTTCCTGTGACAAGCACCATCACCTGGGAAGCTTCCGACAGCGATCACCCCGCACGCCGCGCTTCGCGCCACTCCATGGCCGCCGTCGCCGCCCGGCGCAAGGACCAGTGGCTTGCCCTGTTCGCCCCGGACGCGGTCGTGGAAGATCCCGTCGGTCCCTCGCTGATGGATCCCGGCGGCACGGGGCACCACGGGCACGACGGGATCGGGAGGTTCTGGGACCGGAACTTCGGTTCGGTGAGCCGATTCCACTTCCGGATTACGGATTCCTTCGCCAACGGACCGTGCTGCGCCAACATCGCCACCATCACGATGTGGCTCGGCGACGGCGGCGCGACGATCACAGTCGATTGCGTCGTCATCTACACCGTCGACGACAGCGGGCGGATCACCTCGATCCGGGCCCACTGGGAACCCGACCGGGCCATGGCCACGCTTACCCGCCCCTGATTCCTGCGGCTGCCGGAAACTGTGCCACCTCACGCCACCTGGACGTACTGGTGGAGGCATGCCGGTCAGCACCCTGGCACGAAGGCGGCATCAGGACTTCGGCTCCAGGAGGAGGTATACCTTCTCGCCGCCGATGGTGGCCGACTTGAAGTGCCCCTCAACCCAGGCAGTGATCTGGCTGAACGAGCCCTGGCCGCCGGGACCGCCGCCTATGCCGCCGCCGGCGATGTAGTAGGTGATGTCGCCTTGCTCCACCCACTTCTCGAATTCGGCGAGGGTCGGCGCGGGGTCGGTGCCGGTGAACCCGCCCATCGCCATGACCGCCTTGCCACCGCTCGCGAGCTCCAGAGTCGTCGCGCTCTGTGACCCCTCAACGGCCGCCGCCCAGCGGGTCGTCGTCTTCTCCAGCGCCTTGACCAGCGCAGACGACGAGTTCATGCCGCCTGGGGTCCCGCCGCCGAAGCCGGCCCCGGCGGCAGTCCCGGAAGGCAGGGTGCCCCCGCCGCCGACCACGCCGCGCTCCCCGCTCGCGATCGGCTTGCCGTTCTTGCCGAACTCCCCGCCCAGGCCGTTCGGCAGACCTGAGGTGCCGTGCGCCCCGGAGCCGGTGGTGCCGCCAGGAACCGTCCCGGCAGACCTCGCGCCGGGACCGCTACCGGGCGTCGTCCCGGTGCTGCCACTCCCAGTGCGGCCTGCCTCGCCGAACCCGCCGCCGGCCGGGGTGCCGCCGCCGAAACCGCCGGTCCCGGTCCCGAACCCGGCGTTCCCGCTCCCCGACACCGCGGTCGGAATCGACCCCGAGTGCGTCGTAGCCGCCGTCCCCAGCGCCCAGGCGGTAGTCGGCAGCGCCACAGCCACCGCGGTCAGCGCCACGGCCGCCGCGAGGAGCCGCCGCCCGGTCGGCGACCAGACCGCCGCGACGATCAGCAGCGCCACGGCCGCGACAGCCGCCACGATCGCGAGGTACTTAACGGACGGGTGGAACGAGGAGTCCGTGCGCAGCAGCTCGAACCCCCACCCGCAGGTGACCACCACGGTCAGCGCGAGCAGCGCGCAGGCGGTCCGGGCGGCGACCGCCCGGTGCCGCCACAGCAGCACCGATCCGATGCCCACCAGCGCCCCGATGGCCGGCGCGAGCGCCACCGTGTAGTACGGGTGAATCGTGCCCTTCATGTAGGCGAACGTCACCCCGGTGGACACCAGCCACCCGCCGAAGACAATGAGCGAAGCCCGGGCCAGATCGGTCCGCCGTCCCCGCCAGGTAACCCAGATAGCGCCCGCGAGCAGCACCACGGCCGCCGGAAGCAGCCAGGCAATCTCCAGGCCGAACTCCCCGCTGAACAGCCGCTGCAGTCCCGGCGTCCCGCCAAAGCCGCTGCCGGACGCTCCGCCGCCGCCGCTCATGTTGCCCTCCCCGCCGAGCAGCCGCCCGAGCCCGTTGTACCCGAAGGCCAGCTCCAGCGGGCTGTTATCGGTGGACCCGCCGATATACGGCCGGTCGGCCGCGGGCGTCAGCAGCACCGCCGCGATCCACCACCCCGCCGACACGACGATCGCGAGGCCGGCCGCGAGCAGTTGCCAAACCCGCCGCCAGACCGGCACCGGGGCCGCGACCAGGTACGCGAGCGCCAACGCCGGCACGTTGAGCAGCGCCTCTCCGCTCTTGGTCAGGAAGCCGAACCCGAACGCGACACCCGCGCCCACCAGCCACCAGGTCCGTCCGCCCTCCAGCGCCCGGATGACGCAGTACGCCGCCACCACGATGAGCAGCACCATGAGGGCATCCGGGTTGTCGAACCGGAAGATGAGGACGGCCGCAGGCGTCAGCGCCATCGCCGCGCCCGCGATCAGCCCCGCCACGGCCCCGGCCGTGCCCCCGGCGGCCCGGCGGACGGCCCGGCGCACGGCGGCACACAGCAGCCCCGCCGCCGCGACTCCTTCGAGCGCCTGCGGCACCAGCAGCGACCAGCTGTTGAAGCCGAAGATCCGCCCGGACAGCCCCATGATCCACAGCGACGCCGGCGGCTTGTCGACCGTGATGAAGCTCGAGGAGTCCAGCGAGCCGAAGAACCACGCCTTCCAGCTCTCGGTCCCCGCTTGCACCGCCGCCGCGTAAAACGTGTTCGCGTACCCCGAGGCGCTCAGGTCCCACAGGTACAGCACCGCCACCGCCGCCAGCATGATGAGCAAGGCCGGCCGGTACCAGCGCGGGGTGGACTCATCCAGCTCCCGCACGACGGCGGGTCCCTCCGGGTGCCGGTGCCGGGCGGTCCGGGTCGCGATGCCGGGGTGGTCGGCTGGCGTCTGCCACGGCTGCTCGAGGTATGTCATTCCAGCGAAGATGCCAGCCCTGCCTGGATCGCAGATCTCGTGCATCTCTGCGCAGGTTATGAAAATGTCACAGCCAGAAGACGGGAGCACGCCGACCCGTATGCGCACCGTGGCGAATCGTTATGGCACCCTACAGGCCCTGGTCATCTGCCGTGGCGAGCTCAGCGTGGACCTGAGCAGCCTCGGGGGCTCCGAGACCGGTGTAGAGGCCGAGGGCGTGCCGCCAGTGGTGGCGGGCCTGGCCGGGGTCGCCTTCGGATAGACTGACGTTGTCGCACCTTTGGTGCGCCTGGCTAGGCCGGCAGTTGCTTCGCAGCGGGTACTAACCCCTCTTGGTCGGCGCCAGGAACGTAGGCGTGTCGCGGCGGTCGGTCGGGCATACACGCTGCCCGCGAGCCGGAGCATCTTATTTCGTGAGGCTTCGTTCTCGGTTCTCTCGGCGCTGTCCGATCGGAAGGCACCTGAACTATGAGCACGCGATTCGGTTTCGTGAGTACGTTCCCGCCAACCCAGTGCGGACTGGCAACTTTCACCGCTGCCCTGCGCGGTGCCCTCCTGCACTCCACCACTGACGAGGGCTGGGTCGTTCGCCTGGTCGACGCGCCCGCACCACGACCCGGCGACGAGGTAGTGGCGCAGATCATCACTCACGACTCCGCCTCACTTGGCCAGGCGGCCGCGCAACTGAACCTGTGCGACGTCGCCATCGTGCAGCACGAGTACGACGTCTACGGCGGAGCCGACGGCAGCGAGATCCTGCACCTGCTGGACCAAGTCAGGGTGCCATGCGTCGTCGTCCTGCACACCGTGCTGACCGACCCGACGCCACACCAGCGTCAGGTCCTCGAGTCGGTGATGGCGAAGGCCGATGCCGTCGTCGCGATGACGATGACTGCGCGCGAACGGCTCGCGGCCGGGTACGCCGTCGACATGACGAAGGTCTGCATCATCGCGCACGGCGCGCCCGCCCTGGAGACGACGATGGCGGAGCCGACGTTCCGCACGGGGCAGTTCACCGTCTTGACGTGGGGCCTGCTCGGCCCCGGCAAGGGCATCGAGTGGGGCATCGAGGCAATGGCGATGCTGCGCGATCTCCAGCCCATGCCGCGCTACATTATCGCCGGCCCGACGCACCCGAAGGTGTTGCTCCACGAAGGCGACGCCTATAGTGATCGCCTCCGCGAGCAGGTTCGGCAGGCCGAGCTGGGATCCTGGATTACCTTCGACGGTCACTACCGGAACACCAGCGCGCTGGCCTCTCTCGTCCGCTCCGCCGACGTGGTTCTGCTGCCCTACGACTCGACCGAGCAGGTCACCTCGGGGGTGCTCACCGAGGCGGTGGCGGCCGGCAAGCCGGTGGTGGCGACGCAGTTCCCGCACGCCAGAGAGATGCTCGCGGGGGGAGCGGGCCTGCTCGTGCCGCACCGCGATCCGGCCGCGATCGCGGCGGCGCTCCGCTCGGTGATCACGCGCGGGGAACTGATGGCGAGGATGGCCGCCGTCGCCACCGCGACAGCGCCGCAGCTGCTGTGGCCGGTCATCGCGGACCAGTACCGCGAGCTGGCCTACCGGCTGATCGCGGCGAGCGTGGCCGCATGACCGTCGGCGGCGTGACTCCGGCGAGCGACGTTCACCAGCCGGTGTTCGATCACCTCGGACGGCTCACTGACGACCGCGGGCTCTTCGAGCACGCCCTCCACACGGTCCCCCGGCGCGAGCACGGCTATTGCGTCGACGATGTCGCCCGCGGACTGGTCGTCGTGTGCCATGAGCCGGAGCCCGGGCCGACCGCCCGCCGCCTGGCCCGCTGCTACCTCGCCTTCGTCCTCGACGCGCTCGATCCCACCGGGGCCTGTCACAACAGGATGGCCGTCGACGGGCAATGGCGCGACGCGGCAGCCGTGGGTGACTGGTGGGGACGGGCGCTATGGGGCCTCGGTGTCGCAGCCACGAGTGCGCAGACGCCGGGCATGCGGGCCCGGGCGCTCGTCGGGTTCCGGATAGCGGCGCAGTGTCGCTCCCCGCACGTCCGGTCGATGGCGTTTGCTGCGCTGGGCGCCGCTGATCTGCTCAGAAGACGACCGGATGAAATGGCCGCCAGGCTGCTGCTCACGGACACGGTGGCCGCGCTCGTCTGGGCGGAGGACGACGATTCCCGGTGGCCCTGGCCGGAGGAGCGCCTGAGCTACGGAAACGCCTCGATTGCCGAGGCGCTGATCGTCGCGGGTGACGCCCTTCCCGATGCGGCAGCCCTCAGCCGTGGCCTGAGCCTCCTGGAGTTCCTGCTGCGCACCGAGACTCGCGATGGCCACCTGTCGGTGACCCCGGTGGGCGGCCGCGGCCGCGACGACGTAGGCCCCGGCTACGACCAGCAGCCCATCGAGGTGTCCACGCTCGCTGGCGCCTGCGGGAGCGCGTTCCGGATCACGCACCAGTCGTCCTGGCTGACGGGCGTCAGCCTCGCATGGGACTGGTTCCTCGGTGACAACGACAGCGCTACGCCGATGTTCGACCCTCGTACCGGTGGCGGCTATGACGGCCTGGAACGTCGCGGCCGCAATCTCAACCAGGGCGCCGAGTCCACCCTGGCGATGCTCGCGACCGCGCAGCAGGTACGTCGGATCAGCGAGCTGGAGTGATCGCGCACCGCATTCAGGCCGGGCTGCTCCCCGA
>Ga0208199_1000207_pt1 | contig 24521 bp, 19 predicted proteins | sample Sb_taG_FD_187705 | JGI IMG/M metagenome (GOLD analysis project Ga0208199, IMG submission 187705) | Peat soil microbial communities from Weissenstadt, Germany - Sb_50d_1_NS metaG (SPAdes) (version 2) | ecosystem: Environmental > Terrestrial > Soil > Wetlands > Peat | place: Germany: Weissenstadt... | reverse complement strand
GACGGGCACGCCGATCACGGGCAGCGGCGTCACCGAGGCCAGCATGCCGGGCAGGTGCGCGGCGCCGCCCGCGCCCGCGATGATCACCCGCAGGCCGCGGTCGGCAGCCGACGACCCGTACTCGATCATCTCGTGCGGCATCCGGTGCGCCGACACCACGTCCGCCTCGTACGGGACGGCGAACTCCTCGAGCGCCTCGGCCGCGGCGCGCATCACCGGCCAGTCCGAGTCGCTGCCCATGACGATCCCGGCCACCGCGGCGGCTGAGTTCACTCGCCGTCCTCCTTCCCCCAGCGCAGGTAGCTGGCGGCCCGGCGGGCGCGCCCGGCCAGCTCGGCCGGGTCGGCGCCGGTCACCGTGACGTGGCCGATCTTGCGGCCGGGGCGCACCGGCTTGCCGTACATGTGCACCTTCACGCCGGGATCCGCAGCCATCACGTGAATGTAGCGGTCGTAGACATCCGCGTCGTCGCCGCCGAGCACGTTGGCCATCACCGTGGCCGGCGCGGTCGGGGACGGCGAGCCGAGCGGCAGGTCGAGCACGGCCCGCAGGTGCTGCTCGAACTGCGAGGTCTGCGCGCCCTCGATGGTCCAGTGGCCGCAGTTGTGCGGGCGCATGGCGAGCTCGTTGACCAGCAGCCCGGCCCGTGTCTCGAACATCTCGACCGCGAGCAGCCCGGTCACGCCGAGCTCGCCGGCGATCCGCAGCGCGAGCTCGGCGGCCCGCGCCGCCCGGCCGGGCGCCAGGCCCGGCGCGGGCGCGATCACCTCGCGGCAGATGCCGTCCCGCTGGACCGTCTCCACCACCGGGTACACCGCGCCCTGGCGGTGCGGCGAGCGGGCCGCGAGCACGGCCAGCTCGCGCTCGAACGCCACGTACTCCTCGGCGATCAGGCCGACGCCGTGCGCGAGCACGGTCTGGGCTTCGGCCGCCGAGCCGCACACCCAGACCCCCTTGCCGTCGTAGCCGCCGCTGACCGCCTTCAGGACCACCGGCCAGGTCCCGGCGGCGAACTCCTGGACCTCGGCGATCCCGCTCACCGGCGCGAACCGGGGGCAGTCGATGCCCAGGCCGGTCAGCCGCTCCCGCATGGCCAGCTTGTCCTGGGTGAAGCGCAACGCCGCGGCGGCGGGCACGACCGGGACGCCCGCCCGCTCGAGCGCGGCCAGGTGCTCGCCCGGCACGTGTTCGTGGTCGAACGTGAGCACGTCACACGCGGCGGCGAAGTCACGAAGGTCAGCCAGCGACCGGTAGTCCCCGACCCGAGCCCCCGCCGTGACCTGGGCGGCGCTGTCGGCGGCCGAATCGGCCAGGACGCGGAAGCCGACACCCAGGCCGATGGCCGCCTGGGCCGTCATCCGGGCCAGCTGGCCGGCACCCACCATGCCCACCACGGGCGCCTCGGGCACGTCTGCGGAACCGGTCACGGACTGTACCCTACGGGACCGGCGAGTACGCGGGTGACGGGCGCACGCACCCACGAACCGTTCGGTGTGAAGGTCTTGATCTTCGCTGAACCGCGGCTGGCGCGAAAGTTAACTTTCCGGATACACCGGACCGGGTAAGACGATCTATGATCACGGCAAAATAGCAGGCCCCCAGGGGAGGAAGCCGATGGCGACGCGCGATCAGGATGTTCCGGCCGCGCGGACAGGCGCGGAAGCGGGCGTCGTCGTCCGCGAGGGAAGCTACGGCACCCAGGTCATCGCGGTCGAGCCGGGCGGCGCGGAGTTCATCCCGCTCAACGAGCGGCACGGCCGCCCGATCCAGCTGTTCTGGACCTGGACCTCGCCGAACATGGAGTTCGCCACGATCTTCGTCGGAGTGCTCGCGATCGCCGTGTTCGGCCTCGGCTTCTGGCAGGCGGCGCTGGCGCTCATCCTGGGCAGCGCGATCGGCGGCCTCATCCAGGGCGCGCTGTCGGTGCGCGGCCCGCGGTATGGGGTGCCGCAGATGGTGCTGAGCAGGCTGGGGTTCGGCTACTGGGGCAACGCGCTGCCCGCCGGGCTGAATTCGGTCACTGCGGGCATCGGCTGGTTCGCGGTGAACAGCGTCAGCGGTGCCTTCGCGCTGAACGTGCTGACCCACCTGCCGAAGGTGCTGTGCCTGCTCATCATCGTCGTGGTGCAGGTCGCGGTGGCGTTCTTCGGCTACAACCTGGTGCACCTGTTCGAGCGGTACGCCTTCCCCATCCTCACCGTCATCTTCCTCATCGCGTCGGGGGTCATCCTCAGCAAGGCCCACCCGGGCGCGAGCCACCCCGCCTTCTCCTCCGGCGGGTTCCTGCTGACGTTCGGCGCGTCGTTCGGGTACGCGGCGGGATGGAACCCCTACGCGGCCGACTACACCCGGTACTTCAAGCCGTCGGCCAGCAAGACGGCCATCGCCTGGTGGTCCGGGCTCGGGCTGTTCCTGTCCTGCGCGCTGCTGGAGGTCGTCGGCGCGGCGGCGGCCACACTGACCGGCAGCAATGCCGCGGGCAGCAACCCGACCGGCGCCTTCACCGGGCTGCTGGCCACGCCGCTGGCCGACCTTACGCTGCTGGCCATCGCGCTCGGCGCCGTCGCGGCGAACGTGCTCAACATCTACTCCGGCGCGCTGTCGTTCACCGCGATCGGCATCAAGCTGCCGCTGTCACTGCGCCGGGCGATCGTGGCGCTCGGGTTCGGCACCATCGGGTTCTTCCTGGCCTGGAGCGCGCTGCCCAACGCCGGTACCAGGTACGAGAACTTCCTGCTGATCATCGCGTACTGGATCGCCCCCTGGCTGGCCGTCTACTTCTGCGACATGCTCCTGCGGCGGAACCCGGACGAGGCGCTGCTGTTCGCGACCCGGCGCACGAACTGGGCCGGGCCGGTCGCCATGCTCGCCGGCATGGGCATCTCGATCTGGCTGTTCTCCAACCAGACCGAGTACCTGGGCGTCGTGCCAACGCATGTCCCGTCGGTCGGAGACCTGACCTTTGAGGCAGGCTTCGTGATCACCGCGCTGGTCTACCTCGGCTGGCACGCCATCGCCAGGACCGGGCGGGAGAACACCCTGGCCGGCTGACGTCGCGTTCATAACGCTGACACCGGTTTGAGAGGCCGGCCTCAGGGAAGAGTGAGCCGGCACCCAGGCGTGGCCGGTAATATGTCCTGGTCTTGCTCGGGGCCTGCCGGGGGTTGGCGCGCAGGCCGGACCTGATCCCGTAAGGGAAGGACTTCTCGTATGCCCTGGATGGCAAGCCTCCGCAAGCGCTTTGCCGACCTGATCCCGGAACTGGCGAAGTTCGGCGTGGTCGGGCTCATCGGGGCGGTCATCGACCTGGGCGGTGCGGACTACCTGCACGTCCACATGGGCATCGGGCCCATGGTGGCCAAGGGGCTGTCGATCAGCGCGGCCACGCTGGTCACCTACCTGGGCAGCCGGTTCTGGACCTTCCGGCACCGGGTCAACCAGGCCCTGCTGCGCGAGGGCGTCCTGTTCGTGGTGCTGAACGTCATCGGCCTGGCGATCGCCGAGGCCGTGATCGCGATCGCGACGTACGGGCTGGACCTGAAGTCGGAACTGGCCTACAACGCGGCCAGCGTGGCCGGCACCGGGCTCGGCACCATCTTCCGGTACTTCTCGTACAAGAAGTGGGTCTTCCTGGCGGGCGCGCCGGGCACCGTGGTGGCCGCCGGCGAGGCGGCGGTGTCGGGGGTCGTCGACCCGGCCGAGACCAGCCCGTCGGGCGCGGTGCTGACCGGAGCCTCGTACGGGCCGCCGTGGGAGGCCGAGCGGTCCGCGGACCCACGCTATGGGCCGACGTGGGAGCGCCTCTCCCCGGCCGAGTCCGACGGCTGGCGGCGCTGATTCACTGATGCGCCGCCGGGTCCGGCCACGTCGTCTTGAGCTCGTCGTCCACGCTCGAAGAGCCGGACATCACGGTGGCCGCCCTGCCGGCCGCCGACCTGGCGGGCCTGTACATTGCGCAGGATTACGGATTCTTCGCCCAGCAGGGGCTGCCAGCAGTACGCCACCGAGGTTCAGCAGGGAACCCTGGTCAAATCGATGATCGCTCCCGGCTGAGCTGGCCCGCGCCGGCCAGTTACGCGGGGCCGCGGACGGGCTGAGTGCCGGGACGCAGCGGGTGGCGGGGCAGGAACACCGCGAACGTGGCGGGCCTGGCCTTGACCAGCACCACGCGGCCGCCGTCGGCGGCGGCCATGGTCCGGGCCAGCGCCAGCCCCAGCCCGGTGCCTTCGGGGCGGCCGCTGACGCTGCGCTCGAAGATCCGCGACACCAGGTCCGGCGGGACGCCCTTGCCCTCGTCCCGGACCTCGATCACCACCGACCGCGCGTTCTGCGAGGTCTGGATGGTCACCGTGCCGCCGCCGTGCATCAGCGCGTTGTCCAGCAGGGTCGCGAGCACCTGGGCCAGCCCGCCGGGAGTGACGTGCGCCTGCAGGCCGCGCACGCCGATGACGACCAGCTTGCGCCGCGCGCGGCGGAAGGCGGGCTCCCACTCGACGACCTGCTGCTGCACGATCTCGTCGATGCCGGTCAGTTCGGCTGAAGCCGCGATCGCGCGGCGGGCCGGGCTCAGCAGCTGGCTCACCACGTCGGCGAGGCGTTCGGCCTGGGCCAGGGCGGCGCTGCCTTCTTCCCGGACCACGTCGGGGTCGTCGGCGGCGGCGATCATCTCCTCCAGCCGCATGGACAGCGCGGTCAGCGGGGTGCGCAGCTGGTGCGAGGCGTCCACGGCGAGCTCGCGGTCCGCCGCGAGCAGGCTGGACAGGCGCCGGGCCGAGCTGTCCAGCCCGTCGGCCACCTGATCCAGGTCAGCCAGCCCGTACCGGCGGCCGAGCGGGCGCGGATCCCCGGCCCCGAGGCGCCCGGCGGCTTCGGCGAGTTCCTCGACCGGCCGGGCCATCCGGGCCGCGAGCACGGCCGCCAGCCAGGCGGCCAGGGCGGCCGCCGCGGCCATCAGCGCGGCGACGACGGCCGCCGCGGCCGCGCCGCGCCCGGCGGCGATCACCAGCGAGGGAACCCCGAGCACCAGGATTGCGGCCGCCGCGGCGGCAAAGCCCGAGAACCACAGCCTCCTGCGCATGGTCGGGCCTGGCTAGTCGCCGCGTTCAAAGCGGAACCCGACGCCGCGGACGGTGGTGATGTACCGGGGGCTGTGCGCATCATCGCCGAGCTTGCGGCGCAGCCAGGAGATGTGCATGTCGAGCGTCTTGGTGGAGGTCCACCACTTCGCGTCCCAGACCTCGCGCATGATCTGCTCCCGGGTGACCACCTTGCCCGCGTCCCGCAGCAGGATCCAGAGCAGGTCGAACTCCTTGGTGGTCAGGTCGAGCTCGGTATCGCCGTGCCAGGCCCGGCGGGCGTCCGGGTCGATCCGGACACCGAGCACCGCCGAGCCTTCGGCCGTGCCCCGGCGCAGCAGGGCGCGGACCCGGGCCAGCAGCTCGGCCAGCCGGAACGGCTTGGTGACGTAGTCGTCGGCGCCCGCGTCCAGGCCCACCACCGTGTCCACCTCGTCGGCGCGGGCGGTCAGGATCAGCACCGGCACGGCGTGCCCGCCGGCCCGGACCCGCCGGCACACCTCGAGCCCGTCGAGCTCGGGCAGGCCGATGTCGAGCAGGATCAGGTCGACGCCTTCGCCGAGGGCCCGATGGAGGGTCGTCGGCCCGTCCGCGGTGACGTCCACCTCGTATCCCTCCCGGCGCAGGGCGCGGGACAGAGGCTCGGAGATGGAAGTGTCATCCTCGGCGAGCAGCACGCGAGTCATGGCTAAATAGTAAAGGAAAGGTAAAACCTTTGCGCCGTAACGCCGGGCTGATGCCGTGGCGGCGGCGCGGCGGGGTGCGGTCCCGGCCGCGGGCGACGGCGAACCGGCGGACCAGTTCGTCCCGCAGGTGCTCGGGCTCTACCACGTCGTCGACGACGAGTTGGGAGGCGAGCCGCAGGATGTCGATGTCCTGCTCGTAGTCGAGGCGCAGCCGGGCGGTCTCGGCCGCCCGCTCTGCGTCATCGGTGATCTGCTCGAGCTTGTTCGCGTAGACGGCGTTCACCGCGGCCTCGGCCCCCATGACCGCGATCTTGGCCGTGGGCAGGGCGAGCGTCGCGTCCGGGTCGAAGCCGGGGCCGGCCATGGCGTACAGGCCCGCGCCGTAGGCCTTGCGCACCACGACGCAGATCTTCGGCACGGTGGCGTCCGACATCGCGGCGATCATCTTCGCGCCGTGCCGGATGATGCCCTGCCGCTCCACGGCGGTGCCGACCATGAAGCCGGGCACGTCGGCCAGGAACAGCAGCGGGATCCCGAACGCGTCGCAGGTCTGGATGAACCGGGCCGCCTTGTCCGCGGAGTCGACGAACAGCACCCCGCCCTTGAACATGGGGTTGTTCGCGATCACGCCCAGCACCTGGCCGTCCAGCCGGGCGAAGCCGGTGACGACCTCCCGGGCCCACAGCGCGTGGATCTCGAAGAACGAGTCCTCGTCCGCCACGCCGCGGACGAAGCGGCGCATGTCGAACGCCTGGCGCTCGCTTTCCGGGACGAGGGCGCGCAGGTCGATCGGCTTGGGCGGGCGCGGCTCCGCAAACGGCGGCGGCGAGGCCCAGTTCTGCGGCATGTAGGACAGGTAGGTCCGCACCGCCGCCAGCGCGTCGGCCTCGGAGGCGGCGAGCAGGTGACCGCTGCCGGACACCGTGCAGTGCAGCCGGGCACCGCCCATCTCCTCCAGCGTGGTCTTCTCGCTGACCACCATCTCGACCATCCGCGGGCTGCCCAGGTACATCGAGGCGTTGCCGTCCACCATGGCGGTGAAGTCACAGAACGCCGGGATGTACGCGCCGCCCGCCGCCGACGGGCCGAACAGCGCGCAGACCTGCGGGACCGAGCCGGAGGCGCGGATCTGGGTGCGGAAAATACGCCCGGCGCCGCGTCTCCCAGGGAACATGTCCACCTGGTCGGTGATCCTCGCCCCGGCCGAGTCGACCAGGTAGATCATCGGGAGGCCGGCCTCGTAGGCCCTCTCGATGATCCGGATGATCTTCTCCACGGTCCGGGCGCCCCAGGACCCGGCCTTGACCGTGGAGTCGTTGGCCATCAGCGCGACCGGCCGGCCGGCCATGGTCGCGGTGCCGGTGACCACGCCGTCGGCGGGCAGGCCGTCGGCCAGGGCATTGGCGTACCGGCCGTCTTCGGTGAAGCTTCCCTCGTCAATCAGGGCAGTTATCCGCTCCCGGGCGAACAGTTTGCCGCGGGCCGCGGCGGCCTCGTGGTAGCGGGCGGCGCCCCCGCGCTCGATGGTCTCGCGCAGCTTGGCGAAGTCGGTCATGGGGCGATCGTCCTGGTGCGGGGGCCGGCCCGGAGGACCTGGGAGGGCAGCGTGCGGCCGACGATGCTCTCCGCCTCGGCCGCCGCCGCGATCATCGCCTCCAGGTCGATCCCGGTGGCTACCCCCATGTCCTCGACCATGTGCACAAGCTCCTCGGTGGCGATATTGCCGGTTGCGCCCGGTGCGTAGGGGCAGCCGCCGAGGCCGCCGACCGAGGCGTCGAAGTCGGACACGCCGAGTTCGAGGGCGGCCAGCACGTTGGCCAGCCCGGTGCCCCGCGTGTTGTGGAAGTGCAGGTTCAGCGCGGTCTCGGGATGGGCCGAACGGAACGCCCCGACCAGCGCCCGCACCCGGGTGGGCGTGGCCATGCCGGTCGTGTCGCCGAACGAGGCCGAGTCGGCCCCGTCGGCCAGGGCCCGCCCGGCCACCGACACCACGCGGCCCGGCGGCACGTCACCCTCGTACGGGCAGCCCCAGGCGGTGGACACGATCACCTGCACGGTCGCGCCGCGCTCGTGGGCGACCGAGATGATCTCCGCGATCTCGTCCAGCGACTGGCCGGTGGACCGGTTCACGTTCTTGCGGTTGTGCGTCTCGGAGGCCGAGACGACGGCCTCGAGTTCGGTGAAGCCGGCGTCCAGGGCGCGCTGGGCGCCACGGAGGTTCGGCACGAGGGCGGAGTACCTGACCGACGGCGCCCGGACCGCGCGCTTCCACACCTCGTCGGCGTCGGCCATCTGCGGGATCGCCGACGGCCTGACGAACGACACCGCCTCGATCCGCTGCACGCCGGTCGCGGACAGCCGGTCCAGCAGCGCCACCTTCGCGTCGGTCGGCACCGGCTCCTCGTTCTGCAGCCCGTCTCTCGGCCCGACCTCGCGTACCGAGATCCGGCCCGGCAGTTCCCAGCTCATGTCTCTAGGCTACGGCTGGTTCCGCTGGTCGCGTTCGAGCCGCCGCTGTTCGTCCTCGACCAGCCGGAACAAGGTGGACTGCACGTACTCCACGTTCGGGATGTCGCGGAGCACGATCTGGCCGTGCTCGCCCGCCGACTCCACCACCAGCCGCCCCGCGCCGAGCAGCCGGTCGAGCACGCCCTTCTCGAACGACACATCGTTGATCCTGGTCAGCGGGATGTCACGGCCTCGCCTGGTCACGATGCCGTACCGGGTCCGCAGCCGCTTGGTGGTCAGCTCGTACGTCGTGGTCCGCCAGCGCAGCACCGGCACGGTCAGCCATACCATCAGGGCCAGCACCGCGACCACGCCGACCGCCCCGCGGGCCGCCAGCGCGCCCGAGCCGCCGCCCTGGATCACCGCCTCGGCGACCAGGGCCACGGCCACCACCAGCACCGCGATCAGGATCGGGCGGATCAGCGTCTTCCAGTGTGGGTGCAGCAGCAGCACGGGCTGCTCGTCGCCGGCCGGCGAAAACCCACGGTCCATACCGCACATAGTGCCCCATCCGGGCCGTTGCTCAGCGCAGGTGCACGATGTCGCCCGCGGCCACCGGCAGGTCGGCGGCCGGCGGCACGCTGACCAGCAGCCTGCCGTCCGTGTCGAGGGCGGCGGCCACGCCGTCGAGTACCCGGCCCCCGGGCAGTTCGACCCGGACGCGACGGCCGAGGGTGCCGCACAGGCCGGTGTACTCGGCACGCAGCCCGGACCGTTCGGTATCTCCGAAGACCGCGGACCACGCCCGGTACCTGCGTTCCAGGCCAGCCAGGATCTCGGCCAGCAGCACGGCGCGGTCTGCAGCCGCCCCCTCGACGGCCAGCGAGGTCGCGGCCAGGCCGCCCGGGCCGGGCGGGGGGAGCTCGGCCGGACCGGTGGACACGTTGACGCCGATGCCGACCACCACCGCGTCGCCGGCCGCCTCGGCCAGGATGCCTGCTAGTTTCCCCGGGGGGACGACGGCGCTGCCCTGGCCGCCTGCGGCGGTGGGCCCAGACCCCCCCGCCAAGGCATTGGCGGCCGGGCCGGCCAGCACGTCGTTCGGCCATTTCAGCTGCGCGTCCACCGCGGCCACGGCGCGGACCGCCGCGGCCACCGCCACCCCGGCCAGCAGTGGCAGCCAGCCCAGGCGGGCCCTCGGCACCGACGACGGCCGCAGCAGCACCGAGAAGGTCAGGGCGGCGCGCGGCGGCGAGGTCCAGGTGCGGCCCAGCCGGCCGCGCCCCTCGCTCTGGTGTTCCGCGGCGAGCACCGCGCCTTCCGGCTCGCCGGCGGCCGCGCGGGCCAGCAGGTCCGCGTTGGTCGAGCCGGTGACGGCGGTCACCTCGACGGTGCGCCACAGGCCGCCGGGCCGGACGGCGGCGGCCCGTACCGCCGCCGCGTCCAGCGGCGTCCGGCTCGCGCCGTATGGCCCTATTTCAGTCACCGGGCTTCAGTCACCGGGCTTCAGTCACCGATGCGGATGCGCAGGCGGCGGAAGCCCTTGCCCTTGCTCTCGATCTTGACCACCTCGATCCGGCCGACCGCCGCGGTCGAGGCGACGTGGGTGCCGCCGTCCGCCTGCTGGTCCAGGCCCACGATGTCGATGATCCGGACCTCCTTGACCTCCGGCGGCACCAGGTTGGTGGCGGTGCGGATGATGTCGGGGAGGGCGAAGGCCTCGTCCCTGGGCAGCACGCGCGCGTCGATGCGGCGGTCGGCGCGGATCTCGGCGTTGCAGGCCGCCTCCACCGCATCCCGGAAGCCGCCGGGCAGGTCCGGCAGGTTGAAATCCATCCGCGCGGTCAGCGGCTCCATGTTGCCGCCGGTGACCAGCGCCGCGAAGTCACGGAACACCACGCCGCACAGCACGTGCAGCCCGGAGTGCGTGCGCATCAGCGCCGTCCGCCGTTCGTCCTCGACGGCGCCGCGGACCGCGGTGCCGGCGGGCGGCAGCGGGTCGCCCTCGGCCGGGATCAGGTACAGGTCGTCGCCCTTGCGCGCGCCGGTGATCCGGGTCTGCACGCCGCCCCACAGCAGCACGCCGTGGTCGGGCGGCTGGCCGCCGCCGCCGGGGTAGAACGCCGACCGGTCCAGGACGATGCCCTCGGCGTCGGCCGTGAGCACCGCGGCGTCCCACTCCCGCAGCGTCTGGTCGTCCAGTTCGAGCCGGTGCGTGCGCCACTGGGTCTCCGTCATGGAAGGCAGCCTAGCCCGTGTTCTGCAGGCCTGCCGCGACCCCGTTGACGGTCAGCAGGAGCAGGCGCTCCACCCGCTCGCGGTCGCCGGCCAGCTCGGCGGGGACCGGCTCGCGGAGGGCACGGCCGCGCAGCATGGCCAGCGCCCGCAGCTGCAGGTAGGACAGCGCGTCCACGTAGGGATCGCGCAACGCGACGGCCTGGGACAGCACCGGCCGGTCGGCCAGCAGCCGGTCGTGGCCGGTGACCGCCAGCACCAGGCGCCTGGTCAGGTCGTACTCGGCCAGCACGTGCCCGGTCAGGTCGGGCCGCCCGCCGAGGGCGAGGTACCGGGCCCCGATGAACCGGTCCGTCTTGGCCAGGCTCATCTCCGCGTTGTCCAGCAGCACGCCGAACAGCGGCCACTCCCGGTACGCGCGGTGCAGCACGTCCAGGCCGTCGGGATCGGCCGCGATGGCGGCCAGTCCGCTGCCCAGGCCGAACCACCCCGGCAGGTTCATCCGGGTCTGCGACCAGGCGAAGACCCAGGGGATCGCCCGCAGGTCCTTCAGGTCCACGGTGGCCCCCGGAGGGCCGGCCGGGGTCCCCGGGATCTTCGGGTCCAGGCCGCGCTTGGCCGGCCGGGAGCCGATCCGCAGACCGCCGATCTCCGCGAGCGGGCTGATCTGCGCGAACCACTCGGCGAAACCGTCCGCCCCGACCAGCGCGCGGAACGCCGAACGCGCGGCGGCGTCGATCCGGCGGGCGACGCCGGCGTACGCCGCGGCCGCGGCCGCGGTCCGTTCCGCGATCTTCGGCGACGACGCCAGCAGCACCGCGGAACTGACCTGCTCCAGGTGCCGCTTGGCGATGGCCTGCTGGCCGTACCGGGCGAAGATCACCTCGCCCTGCTCCGTGACCTTGAAGGAACCGCCGACCGAACCGGGCGCTTGGGCGAGCACGGCCCGGCCGGCCGGGCCACCGCCCCGGCCGAGCGCGCCGCCCCGGCCGTGGAACAAGGTCAGCCGCACATCATGGGCCGCGGCCCATTCGGACAGCCTGGCCTGAGTGTCGAACAGCCGCAGCGTGGCGCTGGCCGGGCCGAGTTCCTTGGCCGAGTCGGAGTACCCGAGCATGGCCTCGAGCCGCCTGCCGGTGGCGGCGAGCCGGCCGGCGACCGGCGGGAGGGCGAGCATCCCGGTCATCACCTCCGGCGCGTTCTCCAGGTCGACCGCGCTCTCGAACAGCGGCACCACGTCGAGCACGGGGCCCCGCCCGCCGGCCATGGCGTAGCTGGCCAGCTCGTACACCGCGGCGATGTCGCCGGCCGAGCGGGTGAAGCTCACCACATACCGCCGGCAGGCGTCCACGCCGAACCTGTCCTGAACCCAGGAGATGGCCCGGAGGGTGGCCAGCACCTCCGTGGTCCGGACTGACCAGTCCCCGCCGACGTGGCGGGCGGCGGGGTGCTCCAGCCCGGGCGGGCCGGCCGCCCGCAGTTCGCGCAGCGCCGCGGCGTGCACCTCGCTGTGCTGCCTGACCTCCAGCTCCGCCAGGTGGAAGCCGAACGTCTCGGCCTGCCAGATGAGGTGCTGCAACTCGCCGAACGCCTGCCTGCTGGCCCCCGCCGCGGCCAGCGACTCCTGCACGACGCGCAGGTCGGCGAGGAACTCGGCCGGCCCCCGGTAGGCGAGGTCGGCGTGCCGCGCGCGGGTCGCGCTGATCCGCGCCGCGGCGTACAGCAGGTAGGTCCGGTACGGCTCCTGCGGCGACCGCTGCGCGAACTCGGCGATCAGCTCCGGGTGGGCGGCCGCGGCGGCGCCGAGCGCCCGCCGCAGCGCGGCGCTCGGCGGCGTCGTCGACTCGTGCACGGTCAGCGACCGGCCAATCCTGGTCGTGATGTTCTCCAGCGCGCGCAGCACATGGTCCGCCTGAATCGTCGCGGTCTCGCGGGTGACCTGCGCGGTCACGAACGGGTTACCGTCCCGGTCGGCACCTACCCAGCTGCCGTAGCGCAGGAAGGCGGGCACGTGCGCCGCCGGGCGACCGTCCACCCCGGCCCCATCCTCTCGGGCCCCATCCTCTCGGGCCAGGGCGCGGCCGAGCTCACGGTACACGGTCGGCACCACCTGGAACAGCGTCTCGTCGAACACGACCATCACCGCACGGACCTCGTCGATCGGGTCCATCGCCTGCACCCTGAGCTGCGAGGTCCGCCACAGCAGGTCGATGTGCTCGCGCAGGGCCCGCCGTGCCTCGGCGTGCTCGGCGGCCCCGGTGCGATGGTCGTCCACCTCGGTGAGCAGCTCGCTGATCCGGCGCAGCGCGGCTACCACGGCGCGCCGGCGCGCCTCGGTAGGGTGCGCGGTGAGCACCAGGTGCACGCGGAGCGACCCGAGCAGCTCGGTGACGTGTTCGCCGCCGACCTCCCGGCTGATCTCGGCTACCGCGGCCGCCAGCGATTCCCGCACCGGCTCGTGCCCGGAGTCACGCTCCCGCAGGATGCGGATGCGCTGATGCTCTTCGGCCAGGTTGGCCAGGTGAAAGTAGACGGTGAAGGCCCGGGCGACCTGCTCGGCCCGGTCCAGGCTCCAGGACGCCACCAGCTCGGCGATCTCGTCGCCGACCGGATCGGCCCAGGGCTCGTCCAGCCGCGGGACGGCCGCGTTCCAGGCGTCGCGCTCACGCCGGCGCGCGGCGATCACCGCGCGCCGGAGCCGTTCCACGTCGGCCAGCAGCTCTGGCCCGGTCCGCGGGTCGGAGTCGCAGATGACCTCGCCGAGTATGTCGCCGAGCAGCCTGACGTCCCGCCGCATAAGCCCGGGCAGTGCGGCCCGGTCCCCGTCCCGGCTCACGCTGTGACTGCTCACGGTCAGAGCTTAAATCCCGCAGATAACAAGGACGCTAACCTGATGACCATGACCAGTGAAGCAGCCGAAGCCGAGCGTGAGCCCGAGCTCGAACCCGAAGCCGAGCCCGAGCCGGAACCCGCACCCCCGCGCGCGCCGCACACGACGGCCGGCAAGATCGCCGACCTCGAGCGCCGCCGGCACGAGGCGGTGCACGCCGGACCGCAGCGGGCGGTGGCCAAGCAGCACGAGCGGGGCAAGCTGACCGCCCGGGAGCGGATCGACCTGCTGCTGGACCCGGGCAGCTTCACCGAGTTCGACGAGCTGGCCCGGCACCGCGCCACCGACTTCGGCATCGCGGCCACCCGGCCCTACGGGGACGGCGTGGTCACCGGGTACGGCACCGTGGACGGCCGGCCGGTCTGCGTGTTCAGCCAGGACTTCACGGTGTTCGGCGGGTCGCTCGGCGAGGTCTACGGCGAGAAGATCGTCAAGATCATGGATCACGCGCTCCAGACCGGCTGCCCGATCATCGGGATCAACGACGGCGGCGGCGCCCGCATCCAGGAGGGCGTGGTCGCGCTCGGCCTGTTCGCCGAGATCTTCTACCGCAACGTGATGGCCTCGGGGGTGATCCCGCAGATCTCGCTGATCATGGGCCCGTGCGCGGGCGGGGCGGTGTACTCCCCCGCGATCACCGACTTCACCCTCATGGTCGAGGGCACCAGTCACATGTTCATCACCGGGCCCGACGTGATCAAGAGCGTGACCGGGGAGGACGTGACGTTCGAGGATCTGGGCGGCGCCCACGCCCACGGGGTCAAGTCGGGAGTGTCGCACTACCAGGCCCGGGACGAGCAGGACTGCATCGACTTCGCCAAGGACCTGCTCTCCTTTCTGCCCTCCAACAACCTGGAGGAGCCGCCCCGGCTCGACGTGGACGCGGACCTGGAGATCGGCCCGACCGACGCCGAGCTCGACACGATCATCCCGGATTCGCCCAACCAGCCATACGACATGCACGACGTGATCACCGGGGTGCTCGACGACGGTGAGTTCCTGGAGATCCACGCCCTGTTCGCGCCGAATATGGTGGTCGGCTTCGGCCGGGTCGAGGGCTCGCCGGCCGGGGTGGTGGCCAACCAGCCGATGCACTACGCCGGGTGCCTGGACATCGACGCGTCGGAGAAGGCGGCCCGGTTCGTCCGGACCTGCGACGCGTTCGGCATCCCGATCCTGACCTTCGTCGACGTGCCGGGGTTCCTGCCCGGCGTCGGCCAGGAATGGCAGGGCATCATCCGGCGCGGCGCCAAGCTCATCTACGCCTACGCCGAGGCCACGGTGCCCAAGGTCACCGTGATCACCAGGAAGGCCTACGGCGGCGCCTACGACGTCATGGGCTCCAAGCACCTGGGCGGCGACGTCAACCTGGCCTGGCCCACCGCACAGATCGCGGTCATGGGCGCGCAGGGCGCGGTGAACATCCTGTACCGCCGGGAACTGGCCGCCGCCGCGGACCCGGACGCGCTGCGCGCCGAGCGCATCACCGAATACGAGGACACCCTGGCCAACCCGTACGTCGCGGCCGAGCGCGGCTACGTCGACGGGGTCATCCGCCCGGCCGAGACCCGGTCAGCCGTGACCCGCGCGCTGCGCGCGCTGCGCACCAAGCGCCAGACGCTGCCGCCCAAGAAGCACGGCAACATTCCGCTCTGAAATTACTGTCCGTATTTGATCCAGTCCGTCCTGTCGATCATTGTGGCACATGTGGCGCACGCATGGGCCCGGCTGGCCTAGAGTCAAGGGTGATGACCGAATTCGCCGCCCCGCTCCCCATCCTGGCCCGCTACGCGGTCATGGTGGACGTCGGCTACATCTATGCCGCGGCGGGCGAGCTGCTGTTCGCCTCCAGTTCGCGCCGGGATTTCCGGGTGGACGCGGTCCCGCTGATCCAGGTGGTCACCAAGCACGCCGATGAGATCATCCGCGGCGAGCTGCTCCGGGTCTACTGGTACGACGCGGCGCGCGACCGGGTGCCCACGATCGACCAGCGCGTCATCGCCCAGATGCCGTGGGTCAAGCTGCGGCTCGGCAACCTGAACGCCCGCGGTCAGCAGAAGGGCGTGGACGCGCAGATCAGGGCGGACATGGAGGCGCTGGCCCGGCACCGCGCGATCACCGACGCGGTCCTGATCGCGGGCGACGAGGACATGGTGCCCGCGGTGGAGGCGGCCCAGGCCTTCGGGGTGCGCGTGCATCTGTGGGGCATCGAGCCGCCCTACGGCACCAACCAGGCCGAGCGGCTGGTCTGGGAGTCGGACACGGTCGACGTGCTGGACGCCTCGTTCCTGCGGCCCTACTTCACCAAGAACCCCGTGCCCGACCAGGCCCGGTCCGACACCGGCTCCTTCCCGGCCATCGGCTCACCGCCGGCGGTGCCCTCGCCGTCCCAGCTGTTCGGCGAGCGGCATGGCCGGGTGCCGCAGACTCAGCCGATGTCCCGCCCTGGTGCGCACGCCGCGATGTCCGGCGGCTGGTCGCCGTCCACGACCGGCCCCATGCCCCGCCTCGGGCCCGACCGGACGCGGGTCGAGGAGGCCGGCGAGCACGTCGCGCAGAAGTGGATCCTGACCCGCGGCCGGGACAACATCCGTGACCTGCTGCCCGGGCCGATCCTCCCGCCGGTCATCGACAAGGAGCTCCTGGTCGACGCGGAGAAGGAGCTCGGCCTGTCGCTGCGTCCCTACCAGGAGGCCCGGGAGTGGCTGCGGGACGCGTTCTGGGAGCGGGTGCACCGGGAGTTCGGCATCGGCACCGGCCGATCGCGCGGCTAGGTCAATTCTTTTTGACGGAACGGACCCGTGGTGACAGACCCCGATGACGCTGACCGCCGCCCCGTCCTGAGGGTCGTGCACGGCGACGCGACGCCGGAAGAGATCGCCGCGGTGCTCGCCGTCCTCCTGTCACGGCCCGCGGTCGAGGCGCCACCGCCCCGGAAGGCGCCGTCCGCGTGGTCCGGCCGGTCCCGGCTGCTGCGCCGCCCGCTGTTCCCCGGTCCCGGCGCCTGGCGCCGCTCCGCCCTGCCCGGGTAGCGGCCGGATGGTCAGCTGAGGCGGTCCAGGATGAGCTGGCGGACGCGGGCGGCGTCGGCCTTCCCGCCGGTGGCCTTCATGACCGCGCCGACCAGGGGGCCGGCCGCGGCCACCTTGCCCTCGCGGACCTTGGCCGCCACGTCCGGGTGGGCCGCGATCGCCGCCTCGACCGCGGCGGCCAGCGCGCCCTCGTCGCTGACCACGGCCAGGCCGCGGGCGGCGACCACCTGGTCCGGATCACCCTCGCCGTCCAGCACGGCGTCGATCACTTCGCGGGCCAGGCCGTCGTTGAGGACCCCGGACGAGACGAGCTCCGCGACCCGGGCGACCTGGGCCGGGGTGATGGCCAGCGCGGACGGCTCGAGGCCCGCGTGGTTGGCCCGGCGGGCCAGCTCGCCCAGCCACCACTTGCGCGCGTCGGCCGGCGAGGCGCCCGCCGCGACCGTCTCCGCGACCGGGTCGAGCGCGCCCGCGTTCGACAGCGCGTCCATGTCGAGGTCGGACAGGTCCCATTCGGCCTGCAGCCGGGCCCGCCGCGCGGACGGCGCCTCGGGCAGCGAGGCCCGGATCTGCGCCACCCATCCGGCCGGCGGGGCGACCGGCACCAGGTCGGGCTCGGGGAAGTACCGGTAGTCCTGCGCCTCCTCCTTGGAGCGCCCGGAGGTGGTGGTGCCCGAATCCTCGTGGAGGTGCCTGGTCTCCTGGATGACCCGGCCGCCGGCGTCGAGCACCGCGGCCTGCCGCTCGATCTCGAACTCGACCGCGCGCTGGACCGAACGCAGCGAGTTGACGTTCTTGGTCTCCGTCCGCGTGCCCCACTGGCTGGACCCGCGCGGCGAAAGCGAGACGTTCACGTCGCAGCGCAGCGACCCCTCCTCCATCCGCACGTCGGAGACGCCCAGGGAGCGGACCAGGTCGCGCAGTTCGGTGACGTAGGCGCGGGCGACGACGGGCGCGTCCGCGCCGGTGCCCGCGACCGGCTTGGTCACGATCTCGACCAGCGGGATGCCGGCCCGGTTGTAATCCACCAGCGAGTACTCGGCGCCGTGGATGCGGCCGGTGGCCCCGCCCACGTGCAGCGACTTGCCGGTGTCCTCCTCCAGGTGCACCCGCTCGATGCCGACCCGGATGGTCTGGCCGGCGGTGGTCACGTCGAGGTACCCGTCGGTGCAGAGCGGCTCGTCGTACTGCGAGATCTGGAAGTTCTTGGGCATGTCCGGGTAGAAGTAGTTCTTCCGCGCGAACCGGCACCAGGCGGCGATCGTGCAGTTCAGGGCCAGGCCGATCCGGATCGTGTACTCGATCGCCACCCGGTTCACCACCGGCAGCGAGCCGGGCAGGCCCAGGCAGACGGGGCACACCTGGCTGTTCGGCTCGGCGCCGAACGTGGTGGTGCAGCCGCAGAACATCTTGGTCCTGGTGCCGAGTTCGACGTGCGTCTCCAGGCCGATCACCGGCTCGTAGCGCCCGGTCGCCTCGCCGAACGGGACCAGCGTCTGTGTGGTCATGGTCACAGCCCCTTCGCCCGGGCCAGCAGCGGCCCGCCCCAGCGGTCGGTGAAGGCCGCTTCCGCGGCGGCGGCGACCCGGTACAGCCGGTCGTCGGCCAGCACGGGCGCCATCACCTGGAGCCCGACCGGCAGGCCGTCCTCGGGCGCCAGCCCGCACGGGACCGAGATGGCCGCGTTGCCGGCCAGGTCCGACGGGATCGTGCACAGGTCGGCCAGGTACATGGCCATCGGGTCGTCGGCCCGCTCGCCGATCGGGAACGCGGTGGTCGGCGTGGCCGGCGAGACCAGTACGTCGACCTGGCCGAAGGCTGCGTCGAAGTCCCTGATGATCAGGGTGCGCACCTGCTGGGCCTTGCCGTAGTAGGCGTCGTAGTAGCCGCTGGACAGCGCGTAGGTGCCGAGGATGATGCGCCGCTTCACCTCGGCGCCGAAGCCGGCCTCGCGGGTCAGCGCCATGACCTCTTCGGCGTCCCTGGTCCCGTCGTCGCCGGTCCGCAGGCCGTAGCGCATGGCGTCGAACCGGGCCAGGTTGGACGAGCACTCGCTGGGCGCGATCAGGTAGTAGGCGGGCAGGGCGTACCTGAAGTGCGGGCAGGACACCTCGGTGACCTTGGCCCCGAGGGATTCGAGCAGCTCGACCGCCTCGGCGAACCGGGACAGGACGCCGCTCTGGTAGCCGTCGCCGCTCAGTTCGGTGACCACGCCGATCCGCATGCCGCTCACGTCGGCCTCGCGGGCGGCCGCCACCACGGGCGGCACCGCCGCGTCGATCGAGGTGGAGTCGCACGGGTCATGTCCCGAGATCGCCTCGTGCAGCAGCGCGGCGTCGAGCACGGTCCGCCCGAACGGCCCCGGCGTGTCCAGGCTCGAAGCAAAAGCCACCACGCCGTACCGGGAGGAGCCGCCGTAGGTGGGCTTGGTGCCGACGATCCCGCAGACCGAGGCCGGCTGGCGGATCGAGCCGCCGGTGTCGGTGCCGACGGCCAGCGGCGCCTCGTAGGCCGCCACCGCGGCAGCGGACCCGCCGGACGACCCGCCCGGGATCCTGGCCAGGTCCCACGGGTTGCGGCTGGGGCCGTACGCGGAGTTCTCGGTGGACGAGCCCATGGCGAACTCGTCCATGTTGGTCTTGCCGACGATGATCGCGTCGGCCTGCCTCAGCCGCCGCGTGATCGTGTTCGCCACCGGCGGGTGCCAGCCCTCCAGGATGCGCGAGCCGCAGGTGGTCGGCATGCCGACGGTGGCGAACACGTCCTTGACCGCGACCGGGACGCCCGCCAGCGGGCCCAGCGGCTCGCCCTGGCTGCGCCGTCCGTCGACCTCGGCCGCCTGGGCCAGCGCGCTGTCGGCCGCGACGTGCAGGAAGGCATGCACGCGGCCGTCGACGGCGGCGATCTGGTCCAGATGGGCCCGGGTGACCTCGGTCGCGGAGACCTCTCGCGCGGCCAGGGCGGCCGACAGCTCGGCGGCGGTCATGCGGGTCAGGTCTCCCGCTCCCTCGCGGGCGCTTCGCTGGCTTCGGGAGTCCATCAGTCCTCCCCCAGGATTCTCGGCACCTTGAACCGCTGCTGCTCCACGGCGGGCGCCTGGTCCAGGGCTTGCTCGGGCGTCAGGCATCCGGCCGGCTCGTCGTCGCGGAACACGTTGGTGACGCCGGTCGCGTGCGAGGTCGGCGGTATGCCCTCCGCGGCGACCTCCTGGACCTGCGCGACCGCCGTGATGATCTGGTCCAGCTGCGGGGCCAGATGGTCGAGTTCGGCGTCACCGAGCGCGATCCGGGCCAGTCGCGCCAGGTACGCGACCTCGTCACGGGTGATGGACATGCACGCCATCCTAGGGTGGACGCACGGGCAGACCGTAACCGAATTAAGCCACTGGCGGCCAAGGCGCGGCGCGGCCCGGTCACGGGAGCTGGCTGGTGTCCGGCCCGTTCGGTATGCCGTCCTTTCGCGGCACGCCCGTTCGTCGTGATGGCAGGGAGGAGGAGGATCGGTGACCAGCGACATCACGGCGGTCAGGGCGGCGGTCGACGCCGCGTTCCGGGACGAGTGGGGCCGGGTGGTGGCCACGCTGATCCGGACCACCGGCGACTGGGACCTCGCCGAGGAATGCGCCCAGGACGCGTTCGCCCTGGCCCTGCAGCGCTGGCCACGAGACGGGATACCGGGCCGGCCGGGGGCGTGGCTGACCACGGCGGCCCGCCACCGCGCCGTCGACGTCCTGCGCAGGAGAGCGGTCGGAGCCGCCAAACTCCGGGAGGTAGCCGCCATGTCCCACGAGCCGGGGCCGCCGGCCGCCGACGAGAGTTCCGTCCCCGACGACCGGCTGCGGCTGATGTTCACCTGCTGCCATCCGGCCCTCTCCCTCGAGGCCCGGGTCGCGCTGACCCTGCGCACGCTGGCCGGCCTGACCACGGCCGAGATCGCCCGGGCGTTCCTTTCCAGCGAGCCGACCATGGCCAAGCGGCTGGTCCGGGCCAAGCAGAAGATCCAGAACGCGGGGATCCCCTACCGGGTGCCTCCGGCGCACCTGCTGCCCGAACGCACGCCGGGATTGCTGGGGGTGCTGTACCTGCTGTTCAACGAGGGTTACTCGGCCACGGCAGGCGCCGACCTGGTCCGGCAGAACCTGTGCGCCGAGGCGATCCGGCTGGCCCGGGTGCTGGCCATGCTGATGCCGGACGAGGCGGAGGCCGCGGGCCTGCTGGCCCTGATGCTGCTGCATGACGCGCGCCGGGCGGCCCGGCTCGACGCCCACGGCGACCTGGTGACCCTGGAGGACCAGGACCGGGGGAAGTGGGATGCCGCCGAGATCGCCGAGGGGGCAGTGCTGCTCAGCGGCGCCCTGCGGCGCGGGCCGCCGGGCCCGTACCAGGTGCAGGCGGCCATCGCCGCGTGCCATGCCACCGCGGCCACCGCGCAGGACACCGACTGGGCGCAGATCGCGGGCCTGTACGAGCAGCTCGCGCGGTTCCTGCCCACCCCGGTGGTGGAACTGAACCACGCGGTCGCGGTCGCCATGGCGCAGGGCCCGGCGGCCGGGCTCCCGCTGGTGGCCGCCCTGGAGGCGTCCGGGAAGCTGGCCGGTTACCACCTGCTGCCCGCGACCCGGGCCGACCTGCTCCGCCGCCTCGGCCGGCTTCCGGAGGCGGCTGCCGCCTACCGGCAAGCGCTGGAGGAGGCCAGCACCGATGCGGAGCGGCGCTTCCTGCGCCGCCGGCTGGCCGAAACCGGCGGGCCGGCCTGAAACGATCTTGACGGCCCGCCCCGCCCGGGAGGAGCATTACGGTCACAAGCGCAGGAACCCCGCCTCTCCAGTCACGGATGAGTCTTGCGCTGCGGGCGGTGATCCTTGGCGGGACGGCAGGGCCTCATATTCCCCCCCTTGTGGGGTCCTGCGGCTTCGGGATGGCCTGGCGGCGCGCTTGCGGGCCGCCGACGGGAGGCCGCACCCGAGGAGCCAGGGTGCGGGGCCGGGCCATCCCGGCCCCGCCCGCCCGCGCCCGCCCGCGCCCGCCTGCTACTGCGGGCGGACGGCGCCGGGACCCTGGTCCAGGAGGACGCGGAAGGCGGCCTCGTCCAGGATCGGGACGCCGAGCTCGACCGCCTTGTCGTATTTGGAGCCGGCGTTCTCGCCGGCCACCACGAAGCCGGTCTTCTTCGACACCGAGGAGGTCACCTTGCCGCCGGCGGCGCGGACGGCCTCGCCCGCCTCGTCCCGGCTGTAGTTGGGCAGCGTGCCGGTGATGACCACGGAGACGCCGGCCAGCAGCCGGGCCGCGGCCCGGTTCGGGTCGAAGTCCGGGTCCTCGAGCCGGACCCCGGCCTCACGCCACTTGGCCACGATGGCCCGGTGCCAGTCCACGGCGAACCAGTCGCGCAGCGAGGTGGCGATGGTGGGTCCGACCCCGTCCACCGCGGCCAGCGCGTCGGTGGTGGCTTCCTCGATCGCGGCCAGCGAGCCGAACTCCGCCGCCAGTGCCCGGGCCGCGGTCGGCCCGACGTGCCGGATGGACAGCGCGACCAGGATCCGCCACAGCGGCCTGGTCCGCGCCTCGGTCAGGTTGTCCAGCAGCCGGACGGCGTTAGCGCTCAGCGTGCCCTGCTTGACCATGAAGAACGGGCAGGTTTCCAGCCTGTCCGCGGTCAGCGCGAACACGTCGCCCTCGTCGGTGACCAGGCCGCCGTCGAGCAGCGCGGCGACCGCCTCCCAGCCGAGTACCTCGATGTCGAAGGCGCCCCGGCCGGCCAGGTGGAAGAGACGCTCGCGCAGCTGGGCCGGGCAGGACCTGGTGTTCGGGCAGCGCCAGTCGACCTCGTCCTCCTCCTTGGCCAGGGTGGTGCCGCAGGATGGGCAGACGGTCGGGAACCTGAACTCGCGCTCGCCGCCTTGGCGCAGGTCAGCCACGGGCCCGAGGACCTCGGGGATGACGTCGCCGGCCTTGCGCAGGATGACCATGTCGCCGATCAGGATGCCCTTGCGCTTGACCTCGTCCGCGTTGTGCAAGGTGGCGCGGTCCACCGTCGACCCGCTGACCTTGACCGGCTCCATCACCGCGAACGGCGTGACCCGGCCGGTGCGGCCGACGTTCACCTGGATGTCCAGCAGCCGGGTGGTGACTTCCTCGGGCGGATACTTGTAGGCGATGGCCCACCGAGGCGCCCGGCTGGTCGAGCCGAGCTGACGCTGCAGCTCGATCTGGTCGATCTTGATCACCACGCCGTCCATCTCGTACGGCGGGTCGTGCCGGTGCTCGGCGTAGTAGGCGATGTACGCGCGCACCCCGTCCATGTCCGGCACGACCTGGTACAAGTTGCTGACCGGCAGCCCCCAGCCGCGCAGCCGCTCGTACCAGCCCGACTGCGTGTCGGGTGCTCCTTCGAGGTGCCCGTCGGCGCCCGGCCCGGCCGCCGCACCGCTGATGCCGGCGTCGTCCGGCGAGCCCTCGACCCGGCCGATGCCGTGGACGATGGCGTCCAGCGCCCGGGAGGCCGTGATCCGGGGATCCTTCTGCCGCAGCGACCCGGCGGCGGAGTTGCGCGGGTTGGCGAAGGCGGGCTTGCCCGCGTCCAGCAGCGACTCGTTCAGCTTCCCGAACGCCTCGACCGGCATGAACACCTCGCCGCGCACCTCGAGCACGGCGGGATGGCCGGAGCCCTTCAGCCGGGCCGGGATGGCGGAGATGGTCCGGATGTTCGGCGTGACGTCCTCACCGGTGCGGCCGTCGCCCCGGGTGGCCGCCTTGACCAGCGCACCGTCCCGGTAGACCAGGTCGATCGCGAGCCCGTCGATCTTCAGCTCGCACAGGTAAGGCCCCCCGCCGCCGAGCCGGGTGGCCCGGTCCGCCCAGCCGCCCAGGTCCTCGTCGGTGAAGACGTTGTCCAGGCTGAGCAGCCGTTCCAGGTGCTCCACGGGGGTGAACAGCGTGGATATCGTCCCGTGGACGGTCTGGGTCGGTGAGTCCGGAGTGCGCAGGTCCGGGTACCGGTCCTCGAGCGCGCGCAGCTCGCGCATCGTGGTGTCGTACTCGATGTCGGAGATGGTCGGCGAGTCCAGGACGTAGTACCGGTGATCGGCCTCGGTGATCTCCAGGCTGAGGTCCGCGTGCCGCCGCCGGGCGCTGGCGGGCGTATCCTGCGCGCTCGCGGCCCCGTCCGTTCCGTCCGAACTCATCTGACCTCATCCCCCGTTTCTGCGATCAGTTCCGGCAGCATCGCCGCCGCCTCCCGGCACCGGGCCAGCGCCGCGCGGGCCCGAGGCGGGGACGATCCGGCCAGGCCGCAGGCCGGCGTGATCACCGCCTGCTGCGGGCATGTCGCCAGCGGCAGGCCCAGCCGCCGCCAGAGCCGGATCACCCGCTCGGCCGTCTCACGGGCCCCGCCCGGCTCGGCCGCCACGGCCGGGATCGCCCCCGTCAGCAGCCCCAGCCCCGCCTCGGCCGCCTCGGCCACCCCGTCCTCTTCCCCCCGCCGTAGCTGGCTGAGGTCGAAGGCGAGCCCGCCCGCCCCGGCCTTCTGGATTATGCCGAACGGGACCGTGGTGGCACAGCAGTGAACCACCGTGTACGCCGGGGCGGCCGCCAGGACCTGGTTCAGCCCGTCCCGGACGGTATCGGCCTCGACCGCGGCCAGCCGGGACAGCCCGCTCTGGGTCGGCACCAGGCCCGCGATCACCGACGGCAGCAGCGGCTCGTCGAACTGGACCACCAGCTGTGCGCCTGGGACCCGCCTGGCCACGTCGGCCGCGTGCGCGGCCGCGGCCTCGGCCAGCGAGGCGGTCAGGTCGGCCACCGCGCCGGGGTCAGAAAGGGCCACGTTCATCGTGCGCGTGAGCTCCAGCGTGGCGGCCAGCGTCCAGGGGCCGCAGAGCTGGAGCTTGAGCGGGCCGGTGAAGCCCTGGAGCACCTCCTCCAGCGCATCCAGGTCCGAGCTCAGCATGGACCTGGCCCGGGCCAGGTCCCGGCCCGGCCGCTCGGCCAGCCGCCAGCCGCGCGGCGTCACCTCGGCCGGCATGTCCACAAGCAGGGCGGCGGTGCGCCCGGTCAGGTCCGCGCCCGGCCCGCGGTCCGGCAGTTCCGGCAGATACGGGAAATCGGGCAATTCCCCGGCGACGACCCGCATCGCCTCGGCCGGATCGGTCCCCGGC
>Ga0208199_1000201_pt1 | contig 24819 bp, 15 predicted proteins | sample Sb_taG_FD_187705 | JGI IMG/M metagenome (GOLD analysis project Ga0208199, IMG submission 187705) | Peat soil microbial communities from Weissenstadt, Germany - Sb_50d_1_NS metaG (SPAdes) (version 2) | ecosystem: Environmental > Terrestrial > Soil > Wetlands > Peat | place: Germany: Weissenstadt... | reverse complement strand
TCGGGCCGCTTGTGGTATTCGGGTCCGGCGAGGTGACCACCGGGGTGCCCGGCGATCACGTGACCCGGCTGACCCCGCTGACCGACGCCGATGCCGACGAGATGATCCACGCGGTGCGCGCCGCGCCGCTGCTGTTCGGCGACCGGGGCGTGCCGCCGGTGGACACCGCCGCGCTCGCGGATGCGCTGCTGCGGGTCTCCAGGCTTACTGATGATCTTCCTGAGATCAGCGAGCTGAATCTTGATCCCGTCGTCGTCCGGCAGGACGGCGTCTACTGCGTGGACATGCGGGTACGGATCAGCCCGGCAGAGCCCAGGGATCCCTTCCTGCGCAGACTGCGCTGAGGGTGTCAATCCCAGTGACCTGGAGCAGCACCGCAAAGGCGTGCCGCTGCACGGCGATTCAGCATGAAGAACGCGGCCGCCGAGACGATGGCCACGATGAGGACGCCGACGTAAGCTCTCTGTAGTAGGTGTCCGCAAACAGCCTGCACCGGGCCACTGCAAGGGTGCAGGCTCCCGCGTCGTCCTGGACCCTGGCGGCACGGCCAGTCACGGCCGGTTAGGACCCAAGGTGCCCCAGCGATGCATACCTCATCAACCGCACCCTGCCACGCGGTGATAACCGAACTGGACAAGCCGCGCCTATGGCCGGCGAGCCGTCCCCCGCCTGGGAGGGCAGGGGACTCGGCGGAGGTGACTCTGCGCCTGGTGCAGGATCACGACCGCATCGCCGGGGGCATGAACGACATCGTGGTGCACCAGCTGTTCTCCGCGGGGCTCGCTCTCGAAACGGCACTGGGGCTGATGGGCGACCATCCTGGGGCCGCGAAGGTCCGGGACGCCATCGGCGAGCTGGACCTGGCGATCCGGGACTTCAGGAATGTGCTGTTCGATCACCATCAGCCTGATTCGCCCTCCGCCGGGCAGCCGGGCCCCATGCCAGGCAGGGCAGACGGATCACAGCGGCTCACGGCACGCAGCCGGTAGCCGCGCACAGCCGTCTTCCCCGACGTATCAGTGTCCCGGTCACAGCCGCCGCCTCAAGGGCACCTTCGGCATCGCTGCGCGACCTGACCCGGCGACCGCTCCCCGGAGATCTGGCGCCTGCGAAGAAGACGAGGGCAGACCAGGAACCAGGCGTATGCCAACCAGGGTTCCGCTTGACCTGCTACCCCAGGACCACGCGGAGCGGAGAGTTGCCCCTGACGAACGCCGCCGCGATCCCCTGCCGGGGTCACACCGGGGCTGGCGCCTCGTACCCAGCCCGCGGCGGCAGAGAGGTCGTGGCAGATGACTTGTACCTTGCATGTGGCCTGGGACGAGCGGCTGACTGACTATCACTTCGGGCCGGGGCATCCGATGGCACCGGTGCGGGTGGAGCTGACGATGCGGCTTGCACACGAGTTCGGGCTGTGGCGTCTGCCCGGGGTGACCCTGGCCGTTCCAGCCCCGGCCGCCGACGCGGACCTGGGGCTTGTGCATGACGAGCCGTACGTCGCGGCCGTGAAGGCGGTCAGCCGCTGGGCTGAGCACCCCGATGCCCGGGAGGGCCTGGAGGGGACCCAGCTCCGAGTCGCGCGGATGTTCGGGCTGGGCACCGCGGATAATCCGGTCTTCCCCGGCATGCACGAGGCGTCGGCGCTGGTTGCCGGGGCGACCCTGGCCGCGGCCCGCGCCGTGTGGTCAGGCTCGGCCCAGCACGGGGCCAGCATCGCGGGCGGCATGCATCATGCCATGGCCGCGCATGCCAGCGGGTTCGGCGTCTACAACGACCCGGCGATCGCGATCGCCTGGCTGCTGGGACACGGCGCCGAGCGCGTCGCCTACGTGGACATCGACGCGCACCACGGCGACGGGGTGCAGGCCGCGTTCTACGCCGACCCGCGGGTGCTGACGATCAGCCTGCACGAGCACCCGGCAACCCTGTTCCCCTTCACCGGCCTGCCTACCGAGACCGGCGGGACCGGTGCCGAGGGGTCAGCGGTCAATGTCGCGCTGCCCGCCGGGACCGGTGACGCCAGCTGGCTGCGCGCCTTCCACGCGATCGTCCCGCCGCTGCTGCGCGAGTTCCGGCCGCAGATCCTGGTCAGCCAGCACGGGGCCGACACGCACCGGCTGGATCCCCTGGCCAACCTGGAGCTGAGCATCGACGGCCAGCGCGCCGCTCATGCCGCGATCCACGCGCTCGCCCACGACCTGGCCGGCGGGCGCTGGCTGTCCACCGGCGGCGGCGGGTATGACCTGGTCCACGTCGTACCGCGGACCTGGACGCACCTTCTCGCCGAGGCCGCAGGCCAGCCGATCGACCCGGGCGCGCCCACGCCCGCGCCGTGGCGGGACTACGTGGTGTGGCGAACCGGCCTGACCGCACCCGAGCAGATGACAGAGGGGGCACCGGCCGAGTTCGAGCCGTTCGAGTCCGGCTACGACCCAGCCGATCCGGTCGATCAGGCCATCATGGCCACCCGCAACGCGGTCTTCCCCCTGCACGGGCTGACGCCGCTATGACCCGATGTCCGTGCGGCCATGCCGTGCAGGTGGACTTCAGCAGGCCGCGATGACACCCACAACCGACACCAACAAGCTGTCATCCGCCAGCGGCATGGGACCAGTTGAGGGTTTCCGCCATGAGCATGGGACCACCCGGTCGCCAGTAACTGGACCAGCGGCGTGGTGCGCCGCTTGTCCGGTGTCATCCCGGTTTGATCTTCGCCAGTCGAGCGACTGGAGGTCGCCGGGATGGTGTTCCGGGAGGTATCAGTGATCGAGATCCGTGAAGCGCTGCGGGCCTGGCTCGCGGGGAAGAGCGAGCGGGCGGTGGCCGCGCAGGCAGGCGTTGACCGCAAGACGAGCAGACGGTATGTGCGGGCCGCGGTGGCGGCCGGCCTGTCCCGCGAGGGAGGTGAGGGGCAGCTCACCGATGAGCTGATCGGGCAGGTCGTGTCGGTGGCGCGGCCGGTGCGGCCGGACGGGCACGGGCAGGGGTGGGCGGAGCTGGAGGCCCGCCAGGAGGAGATCGCCGCGTGGGTCAAGGGCGGGGTGCCGGTGGTGAAGATCGGGATCTTGCTGGCCCGGCAGGGCGTGGTGGTGGCGGAGCGGACGCTGCACCGGTTCGCGGCCGAGCGGTGCGGGGCGGGCGGCGGCGAGGTGACCACGCCGGTCGATGACGGGCCGCCGGGCAGTCAACGCCCGGCCCGCCGCACAGCCACCCTTCTGGCCCGCAGAAACGGGGCACAGCCACGTGGGCTTCCCCCTCGTATCGTTGAGCCTCGTGCCATTCCCGGTGGCGCAGCTAGCGTTGGCGAGCAGTCGTTAGCCTCAGGTCATGGCGCGTGCCGCTATCGGCGACAACCAGGGTCGGCTTTCAGCGCCCGGGCCTTCCGGTGTTGCTGCAGCTTATACGGCCTGACCTGGCTAGGCCGGTGCGCCAGCGCCAGGCCAGTGAAAGGGAACAGGCAGGGATGGCTCAGCGGGTGGAGGTCCTGCTGATCGATGACCGTGATGGCAGTCCGGGGCGACGGCACCGTCCGCGCCGGCCTGGACGGCACCGGGTATGAGATCGCCCGGACCGCCGGGCATGCCCGGGCGCTGCGTGACAGTCTGGCGCGCTGCGTGGCTGCCGCTCAGCAGGCAGGCGGCGGCAGGCGGCCGGCTGGGCGCAGGGCCTCGGTGAGCGGGCTGAACCATTGCGGTCGGGGAGTGGGCCAGGGCGCGGGCATCGAGGTGAAAGACTGCGCACGGGTGTCGGCTGGGCTGGTGGCCAGGTTTCAAGGCGGCCACCGCCAGATAGACTCGGAAGTTACGGCCGCCAGAGTCACGGCGCTTTCACTCACATGCATGTTATGCCGAAATGAGTGCGTCATCCACGTGCATATCTATGCACATAATGGAATACTCACTCATGCTCTCGACATTGCTGACGATCGCCGTGCAGCCTTTTCCAACGTTCTGGTAGGGAAATCAGATCGATCGCCGACTCGGTGCGTTGTCCGGGTCGGCTCAACGGCGTGAGTGGCGGCGTGCAGATCATTCTTTCTGCCCGGCGGCGAGAGGCTGGCAGCTGCAGGCCAGCTCGGGCGCGACCGCGGCTGGCTGCCCGCGCGGCTGGTCAGAGTCGTGTCGGGACGGCTGACCAGCACCAACGACGTCCAGGTGTCCAGCATCCCCCGGGGTGCCCTACCCGGTGTACATCGCGGGCTCACGGATCACGGGGATGTACCCGTTCGGCCCGCTGCCCGGGTGCGGCCCGATGATCACCCTGCTCTCGCACGACGGGACGTGCTGCATCGGCATGAACACCGACACCCTCGCCGTCACCGACCCCGGCGGGCTCGCCGACGACCTGCGGCCGGGCTGGACGAGGTGGTAGCGCTCAAGGCTGAACGTCGGCCGATGTGGGTGGGTCAGCTCGAGGACGAGGTGGGTTTAGGGCCGGTCGAGCGGAGGGTGCCCAGCTTGCCCAGCAGGTCGAACCAGAACCGCGCGCCGGGCGTCAGCGCTACGATCGTGATCAGGAAGCCGACGACGACGAGCAGGATCTGCCAGGCGGAGTTGCCCGTGGTACTGGTAATGCCCCGCGCCTGCCACCAGTTGCAGGCCGGGCGCGCGTCGGCGCAGGCGGAGACCGTGGCCCAGCCGATCGGCAGCCCGGCTTGGGCCACGGTCGCCAGGTCGGTCTGGAGCTGCCCCAGGCATGTCGAGTCCGCCGTGGTGCAGGGTGGGCGATTCCCCGCCGCGGTGGCCACGGCCGAGCCGATGACGCTGTTGCTGTACAGGGCGCGCCCGATGGTGATCGCGTTGATATTGAGCAGGATGACTAGGATCGCGCCGGCGATGATCGTGAACCAGGCGACGTGCCGCTTATACCAGCCGGACACGCGGTCCATGTGGTCGTTGTACCAGTTCTCGATCGAGGTGCGGACCGACGTGATGTCGTCCTCAGCGGTGGTGACCAGCGTGTTGACCGAAGTCATGAGCGGCATCAGCGGCGCCATGTATGCAGGCATCGGGTCCTGGCTCATGATCTTCTGAAGGGACTGCCTGACGGTATCCAAGGTTGTTTGGCCGGTGGCGGTCGTTTGGCCGGCGGGAGTGGTTTGCGCGGTGGGCTTGGGCACCAGCAAGTCGATGACCGCATCAGCGAACGCCGTGGGGGAAATGTAGGCGGGCAGGCTCCGGAGATCGCTGAGCGGCGCGCGTTTCTGCGGGCTCCGGCGGTTGCTGCGCGGCGCGTGTTTCTTGGGCTCGATGTTTCTCACGCTAGGGCGGTCCGGCTTGCTTGCCTGCACGAGCAGCTTCCGGCTGGTGATGTCGCCGACCATTCCCTGGCTGCGCAGGATCGGGCTGCCGAGCACCGCACCGGTTGCAGACTGCGGCTTCTCTTCGGTGGAGGTCCCAGTCACGATGTTCTTCCAGGCGTCGTAGTCCTTCTCTGCTCTGGTCAGGTCCGTCCCGACCTGCTCGCTGTCAAGGAGCTCACGAAGGCCACCGAGCAGGTATGCCCCGCGCAGCCCGAGGAAGCGTGAGATCAACTCGGTGGCCACAGAGGCAAGGGCGGCGGTAACGCCGAAGAAAAAGGCCAGCCCGATGGCTAGATCAATGATCCCTGAACTCAGCATGACGCCCCCCTGAGCCGGACCGATGTGATGAATGGGATACGCGGAAACTGCCTCAGTGTGGCCAAGTCCGGCAAATCCATTCGGGGCAGGAACTCATCCGCTTCGCCGACTGCGCGGAACATTATAGCCATCCCGCATCTACTGCGCCATCCTATATATAACAAATTGGGGCGCAGGGGCCCAGGACTCCTCATATGAAACGGCCCTGTCAAGCTTTTGCAGGTCGCCGGGTGGTTGATCACTTAATGTCCGTTTCCATGGGGTGTTTTTGCGCGTGGTCCGTTGCCCGCCCGGGGCTGGCGGTTCCGGGCGGGATGGGTGCGTGCGGCCGCCGCTGGCCGGGCCGGGTCGGCAGGGGCAGGCCTGGGCCTGCCCGCTTTTCCTGCCCGGGGGGCCGCAGAGGCTCCGGCGTCCAGGCCGGCCCGCAGGGCCGTCGCCGCAGGCGATGCGCAGCAGCCTTGACGCCGGGGGGCGGCCCCGTTACGCTTCCGGCCCGGCCAGCGGCCCACCGCGGGACGGTGGCGGCCGCGGCGGGTGAGGGCGGTGCGCCGGGGCGGGATGGTGGCGTGCGCCACTGCCAGCCTCATATACGCGTGTCGGGATCGCAGGTCTGTGTTCGGCAGGGCGGGGCCCCGCACTGACATCGGGCGTTGGGTAGCCCAAGGAGTCCGCGGGGATCGGCCCTGCCACGGCGTGCGTCCCGGCGCACCGCCCGGCTTGGGGGAGCGTGAGGGTCATCGGGTCAGCTGGTCATCTCGGCCCACACGAACCCGGCCAGCTCGCGGGCGGTCGCGGTCACCGCCACCGAGGGGATCTTCCCGCGCCGGGTCAGCTTGGCGTAGGTGGCGTGCAGCCGCTGCTGGGCCTTCCACGAGCGGGCCAGCGTCTCCGCAGCGCACCCGGCCTGCCGGCGCCTGAGCGTGGCCCCGATCGCCGGCCGGTGCCGGTAGGACCAGGCCGCCTCGACCAGCGCGCCGCGGACCAGCTGCGGGCCGGCCTTGGTGATGCCGCCCCGGCGGGTGCGCGCGCCGCTGGAATACTCCGAGGGCGTCAGGCCGGTGAAGCCCATGAACGCCGGGGCCGAGGCGAACCGGCGGAAGTCAGCGACCTCAGCGGCCAGGGTCAGCGCGGTCAGCTCGGCGATCCCGCGGTAGCAGCCCAGCTGCCGCACCATCGAGGCCAGCGGGTCCACGCTGGCCCAGCAGCCCCGCAGCTGGCGTTCCAGCACCGCCAGCTCGGCGTCGCGGGCATCCAGCGCCGCCAGGTAGGTACGTAGCGCGGCCTCCAGCGCCGGCTCGGTGAACGACTGCCGGTCCAGCCACGCGCGGTGCTGACAGGTCCACCGGGGAGCCCGCCAGACGCGGCCGTGCCGCTGCAGCAGCGCACCGATACGCTGCATCATCCGCTTGCGGTCATCGACCAGGTCAGCCCGGGTCCGGACCAGGTCCCGCACCGCCTCCTCCGGCTCGCTGGGGACCCGGATCGCGGTCAGCATGCCGGCCCGGTGCGACAGCGCCAGGCGCACGCAGTCCCGGCGGTCGGTCTTGACCCGGTCGGCCGCCGCTTTCGGGATCAGCGCCGGCGCGACCACATCACAGGCCACGCCCGCCGAGGTCAGCAGCCGGTGCAGCTCATAGCCGCCCGGCCCGGCCTCATAGCAGGCCGCCAGCACCGACCGGTCGGCGAACTTGCCGATCAGCCGCCGCACCATCTCCCCGTCGTGGCTGATCATCTCGACCGCCGGGACATCCTGCCCCGGCCGCAGGACCGCGACCGCGATCTTGTCCCTCGAGACGTCCATCCCCAGGTAGATCCGTTCTCCTGCCGGTGCCACACTGGTCATGACGGCCGGCCTCCTTCCTGCCTTGCGGCTCCGCCTCGGCAACGGGAACGTTGCACCTTCCAGCGTCAGGCGACCCGCGCCACGAGCCAAGGGCTTCAGACAGCAACCGGAGCCGGCCGTTTCATACTGACTGACCTAGTGATCTGGTCATCGCGATCGTGACCCGCACCGGTCGGCTGGATCGACCGGCCGCTTCGAAGCTGTTGCGCATCTCTTCTGCCGTGCGCGTCAGCCCCGATTCACGCGGGACGCATGGCCCTGGCCCCCGGACTTGACAGCAACGATGGAGCATTGTTGCTGCCCGGACAGCAACGATGTTCCATCGTGGCGGTTGCTGCTGCGGGCGGAGGGGCGGATCCGGGTTGCGGGGCGGGCGTACGGGGCGCATGGGGCACGCGGGAAAGCCGTGGCGGGCACCGGCCGGGAGCGCGGGCATGGCGCGGGTGGAAGCGCGGAGCGGGGCCGGGTGGAAGCGCGGAGCGGGGCCGGGTGGAAACGCGGAGCGGGCCGGGGACCAGCCACGCGACACCCCTCCTTTCTCTATCGCGTTCAGATTCTGCCCGGCAGTTAATCGGCAACTCTCTAGATAACCTGCAGTGAGTCTTCTGTATACCTTCAGCAGATGATCAGGATAGTGGGTGATATTTCGAGGGTGCTTCCCGGTGCCGGGCTGCCAGGCCGTGCCGGGGAGTCTCTAAGAGGGCGTGCCGCCTGCCCGGGTCGGCGGGACGCCCTCGCCATGTCCCACCGGATGCGATGGAGTAAGCCCACGACAGTCGGCAGCCGGCTCAGCCGGCTCAGCCGGCTCAACCGGCTCAACCGGTGAGCCTGGCGGCGAGGAGGCAGATGTCGTCGGCGCGCGGTGCGCTGCCGGGCAACATAGCCTGCGCCGCGACGCAGGTCTGCTCGGCCGAGACCGCGGTAGAGCTCCGCATGGCAACGGCGAGGGCGTCGAGGCCATCGGTGATGTCACGATGACGGTCCTCGATGAGCCCGTCGGTGTAGAACAGGACCCCGGCGCCCGTCGGTAGATGCCGGCGGGCGGTGGCGAAGGCGGCGTCGCGGGAAGCGCCGAGCATGACGCCGACGGCCGCGTCGAGGTATTCGGCTTGACCAGCCGTGCTGGTCAAGATCGGAGGCGGGTGCCCTGCGTTGGCGTAGCTGATCTCCCCGGCGGCCGGGTCGAGGACGGCGTAGACGACGGTGGCCAGGGCCTCGGGCAGCAGCCGGGCCAGGGCGGTGTTGGTGCGCCGGAGCACATCGGCTGGGTGGGGATCCTCGATGGCGTACCCGCGGAGCAGGTTGCGGACCTGGCCCATGATCGACGCGGCGGCGATGTTATGGCCCACCACGTCCCCGATGACGAGCCCTACCCGGTCGCCGTCTAGCAGGAAGGCGTCATACCAGTCACCGCCAACGTCGACGCCTTCGGTGGCCGGAAGGTAGCGCACGGCGAGATCCAGGCCGGCGATCGTCGGGAGGAGATCGGGCAGCACGGAGCGCTGCAGGGTCTCGGCGATCGCGTGGTCGCGAGCGGAGGTATCGGCGTTGGCCAGCCCGACGGCCATGTGGCGGCCGAGTTCCTCGACGACCGCGATATCGGTCTCGGTGAAACATGGCCGGTCAGGGCCGCGGCCCAGGGCGAGGACACCGAGCGGATGCTGCCCGGCGGTGAGCGGCGCGACGAGCACATTGTCCGGCTGCAGCTGGCCCAGGAGGTCGGCAAGCTCTGGCGGAATGTCATCCCGGCCGGTCACCCGGGCGGCGGCATCGCGCACCAGCCGGCTGGTGCCGGTGGCGTAGACGGCCTGGACGGTCAACTGGCCGACCGTCGGTAGCGAGTGGTCGCGCAGGTCGGCGAGGACGCAGCCGCGAGCCCGATCACGGTAGGCGATCAAGGTGGCATGCAGGGAACCGTCCCCGGTAGGCAGGGAACCGTCCCCGGCAGGCAGGTACACGAGGCAGAAGTCGGCCATGCTATCTACCACCAGCCTGGCCGCGTGCCGGAGCAGTTCGTGCCGGTCCCGGGCGGCGGCCACCAGGTCACCGGCCCGCAGCAGGAAGGTGAGCCGTTCCCCGGCGTTGCCAGCTTCGGCGCGAGCAGCCCGCTCCCGGGCCAGCAGTTCGGCGCGCTCCCGCTCGGCACGCTGCCGGGCGGTCAGGTCGACGACGAACGACGTCCAGCGCAGCGGGCTCCGGCCAATCACCGCCGCCCCGATGAGGACCGGTACCCGGTGCCCGTCGCGGTGTATGTACTCCTTCTCGAACGGCCGGCACGCGCCCGTCCGCCGCAACTGCGACAGCGCGTCCTGATCGACCCCGGCCCACTCCGTTGGGGTGATCTCCCGCCAGGCAATCCGCCCGGCCGCCAGTTCCTCCCTGGTGTAGCCGATGATGTCGAGGTAGGCGTCGTTGGCCTCGAGGACCCGCTGCTCGCCCACCACCACCACGCCGAGCACGTTCGCCTCGCGCAGCCGGCCCATCAATTCGCTGCCGTCCCTGACCGCCGCCTCCGCCCGGCGCTGCGCGGTCAGGTCCCAGAACATCGCGTAGGCGCGCTGCGGCCGGCCGTCCTGGTCTCGTGCGTCCGGGACCGCGGTGATCCGCAGCCACCGCAGCTCGCCCGTGCGGCCGTGCGGTACGCCCACCACCGCGTCAGTGACTACCTCACCCGTGCGCAGCGCCACCGTCACCGGAAACTCCTCCGGCCGCCAGGGCGAGCCATCCTCATGCACGGCATGCCACGCGGGAGCCAGGGGCCAGCTGATCATCGCATCCGCGTCGACGCCCAGGATCTCGCTCGCGGCCGGGTTCGCCTCGATGATCAACCCGTCGGCAGCGCAATAAATGACACCCTGCGGCAGGGTCTCGAACAGCGTGCGGTACCGGTCCTCCGTCACGGTCAGCTGCTCGGCCAGCGTCTCCTGGCCGCGCCGGTCCCGGACATGCGCGGTGACGTCGGCCGCGAACACCAGCACGCCGGCCGCGGCGCCGTCGGCACCGGGTACCGCCTGATAGGCAAAGTCGACAAACACCTGCTCGGGCCGGTCACCGCGACGGCGGATCCATAGCTCGGTCTCATGGCCGCGGCGCGGCTGCCCGGTCTGGCGGACCTGGCCGAGCAGTTCGAACCATCCCTGGCCGGCCAGTTCTGGCCACGCCGCCCGCGCTGGCAGGCCGAACACATCACGGTCGCCGACGAGCTGCCGGTACTCGTCGTTAGCGAACGCGATGACCAGGTCAGGCCCGGCCAGATAGGCCACTCCGGCAGGCACCCCCGACAGCATTTCCTGCAGCTGCGCCAGCCCGCCAGCCGCGCCCTCGCGCGGAACTGGAACTGATGCCACTGCCCCTCCCAGGATCGGCTTAGCACACCAGCCTGCGCATACGGTAGCATTTCCCGCCCGGCTGGGCCGGGTTGGTCCACCGGCGAGCCGATCGGCCCACCCAGGGACCTTGGTCCCCTTATGCGGGCCGGGGGTCCGGGCGTAGCGTGACGCATATGCCAGCCGGACCAGCCCGACAAGACGTCACGTCGTTGCCAGATCTGCTGCACGGCCGGTCCCGCGCCGGGCCGGTCCGCGAGCAGCGCCCCCTCTACGTCGACTTGCTGCCGCCGTGCAACGCCGGCTGTCCGGCCGGGGAGAACATCCAGGCCTGGCTGGCGCACGCCGAGACCGGTGACCACGAGCGGGCGTGGCGGCAGCTAACCGCGGACAACCCGATGCCGGCCATCCACGGCCGGGTCTGCTACCACCCGTGTGAGAGCGTCTGCAACCGGGCCAGCCTCGACAGCGCCGTCTCCATTCACTCGGTCGAGCGGTTCCTCGGCGATCTCGCGCTCGAGCGGGGGTGGTCGTTCGACCCGCCCCCGGTGCGCAGCGGCCGGCGGGTGCTGGTCATCGGCGCCGGGCCGAGCGGGCTTTCGGCCGCCTACCACCTGGCCCGGCTCGGCCACGAGGTCGAGATCAGGGATGCGGGCGACCAACCCGGCGGGATGATGCGCTACGGCATCCCGGCCTACCGGATGCCACGCGACGTGCTGGACGGCGAGCTTGACCGGATCGCCGCGATGGGCGTGCGGATCACCCTCGGACACAACGTGGAGGACCTGGACGCCGAGCGGCGCGAGGGCGGCTTCGACGCGGCCTTCGTGGCCGTGGGCGCCCACCTGTCCAAGAAGGTCGACATCCCGGCCAAGGACGCCGGACCGATCGTGGACGCGGTGTCGTTCCTGCGCAGCGTCGCCTCGGGTGAGCGGCCGGTGATCGGGCGGCGCGTCGCGGTCTACGGCGGCGGCAATACCGCCATGGACGCCGCCCGGGTGGCCCGCCGCCTGGGCGCGAACGACGCGATCATCGTCTACCGCCGCACCCGGGCCCAGATGCCCGCTCATGAAGACGAAGCGCAAGAGGCCGAGCGTGAGGGGGTGCGGATCAACTGGCTGCGCACCATCACCGCCTTCGACGGCCCGGAGCTGACGATCGAGGCGATGGAGCTTGATGAGACCGGATTCCCGCAGCCGACCGGGCGGTTCGAGACGCTGGCCGCGGACACCGTGATCCTCGCCCTCGGCCAGGACAGCGACACCGCGTTCCTGCGCCAGGTGCCAGGCGTGGAATTCAGCCGGGACGGCACCGTGCAGGTGTCGACGTCCATGATGACCGGATGCCCCGGCGTGTTCGCGGGCGGGGACATGGTGCCGGCCGAACGCACCGTGACGGTCGGGGTGGGGCACGGCAAGAAGGCAGCTCGCAACATCGACGCCTGGCTGGCCGGTACCGCTCCGGCGAATGCACCCAAGCACGAGCAGGTCTCGTTCGGCGACCTGAACTTGTGGTATTTCGGGGACGCCGCCCGCCGACAGCAGCCGGAGGCCGCCCCCGAGGAGCGAATCGCGGATTTCGGCGAGGTGACCGGCGGCCTGTCCGAGGGCGAGGCGACCTACGAGGCACGCCGCTGTCTGTCCTGCGGCAACTGCTGCGAATGTGACGGCTGCCTGGGCGCGTGCCCCGAGGACGCGGTGATCAAGCTCGGGCCCGGCCACCGCTACGAGTTCAACTATGGCAAGTGCACCGGCTGCGGCGCGTGTTACGAGCAGTGCCCGGTGCACTCGATCGAGATGATCCCGGAGGACGAATGACACGCGCCACCGTCGACGGTAACGAGGCCGCGGCGTCGGTCGCCTACCGCCTCAACGAGGTTTGCTGCATCTACCCGATTACGCCGTCGTCGCCGATGGCCGAGCTCGCGGACGAGTGGTCCAGCCAGAAGCGGCCCAACCTGTGGGGCGGCGTGCCTTCGGTCGTGGAGATGCAGCACGAGGGCGGTGCGGCCGGCGCGTTGCACGGGGCGCTGCAGAGCGGGGCGCTGGCCACCACCTTCACGGCGTCGCAGGGCCTGCTGCTGATGATCCCGAACATGTACAAGATCGCCGGTGAGCTGACTCCGGCCGTGCTGCACGTAGCGGCCCGGTCGCTGGCCGCGCAGGGGCTGTCCATCTTCGGTGACCACTCCGACGTGATGGCAGTCAGGCAGACCGGTTTCGCGCTGCTCGCCTCCGCATCGGTCCAGGAGGCCCACGACCTCGCGCTGGTGGCGCAGGCCGCCACGCTGGCCACCCGGGTGCCGTTCGTGCACTTCTTCGACGGGTTCCGCACCTCGCACGAGCTGAACACGATCGAGATGCTGACCGACGACGACCTGCGCGCACTCGTGCCCGAGGCGCTGGTCCGAGCGCACCGCGGGCGGGCGCTGTCACCGGAGCGGCCGTTCATCCGGGGCACCGCGCAGAACCCGGACGTCTACTTCCAGGCGCGGGAAACGGTGAACCCCTTCTACGCCGCCGTGCCGGGCGCGGTGCAAGAAGCGATGGACGGCCTCGCCGCCCGTACCGGCCGCCAGTATCACATCATGGACTACACCGGTCACCCCGAAGCCGACCGGGTGATCGTGGTGATGGGCTCGGCGGCCGAGACTATCGGCGAGACCGTGACCTACCTGCGCAGCCAGGGCGAGCGGGTGGGCATGCTGCAGGTCCGGCTGTTCCGGCCGTTCCCGACGCAGGCTTTGCTCGATGCACTGCCCGCGAGCGTCAGAAAGATCGCCGTGCTCGACCGGACCAAGGAGCCAGGTTCGAACGGCGAGCCGCTGTTCCTCGACGTGGTCGCCACGCTGGCCGAGGCGTGCTCCGGCGGCGAGCGCGCGGTGCTCCCGGTGGTGACCGGCGGGCGCTACGGCCTGTCGTCCAAGGAGCTCACCCCGGGCATGGTGGCCGGCGTGTTCGCGGAACTGGCCCGCGAGCGGCCGCGGCCCCGGTTCACGATCGGCATCCACGATGACGTATCCGGCCTGAGCCTGCCTTATGACCGGTCATTGGACATCGAGCCGCCCGGCACGATCCGCGCGGTCTTCTTCGGTCTCGGTTCGGACGGCACGGTCGGCGCGAACAAGAACACGATCAAGATCCTCGGCGCCGAGGAGAACCTGAACGCGCAGGGCTACTTCGTCTACGACTCGAAGAAGTCGGGCTCGCAAACCGTGTCGCACCTGCGCTTCGGGCCGCAGCCGATCCGCGCGCCCTACCTGGTGCAGCAGGCCAGCTTCGTCGGCTGCCACCACTTCGGCCTGCTAGACCGGGTCGACGTGCTCGGTCTGGCGGCCCCGGGAGCGACGTTGCTGCTCGACTGCACGCTGCCACCGGATGAGGTCTGGGATGCGCTGCCCCGCCCGGTCCAGGAGAAGATTATCGCCAAACGGATCAAGGTTTACGCGATCGATGCCGGCCGGATCGCTCGCGAGGCCGGCCTGGCTGGCCGGACCAACACCGTGCTGCAGACCTGCTTCTTCGCGATCTCGGGCGTGCTGCCCCGGGAAGAAGCGATCGGCAAGATCAAGAAGTCGATCACCAAGACCTACGGCCGCCGCGGCGCCGAGGTGGTCGAGAAGAACCTGTCCGCGGTCGATCACACCGTGGCGGCGCTGCACCAGATCGAGGTGCCCGGCCGGGTGACATCCGTCCGGGAGCTGCCTGCGATGGTGCCGGCCAGCGCGCCGGAGTTCGTCCGCACCGTCACCGCCGCGATGATGGCCGGCCTCGGCGACGACCTGCCGGTCAGCATGCTGCCGGTGGACGGCACCTACCCGAGCGGCACCACGGCCTACGAGAAGCGCAACATCTCCGAACTGGTCGCGGAATGGGATCCGGACCTGTGCATCCAGTGCGGCAACTGCAGCTTCGTCTGCCCGCACAGCGTCATCAGGTCCACCTACTACGACGAGTCCCTGCTGAAGGGGGCACCACCGGATTTCCGGTCGGCGCCGCTGGACGCCCGCGGGCTGCCGGACACCCGCTTCACGCTGCAGGTCTACGTGGAGGACTGCACCGGGTGCGAGCTGTGCGTCCAGGCCTGCCCGGTCGGGGCGCCGGATGACCCGACCCGCAAGGCGATCAACCTCGCGGCCCGGGAGCCGCTGGTGGCCGCCGAACGGGACAACATCGCGTTCTTCGAGACGCTGCCGGTGGCCGACCGGTCCCGGGTCGACTTCGGCACGGTGCGCGGTACGCAGTTCCTGCAGCCGCTGTTCGAGTTCTCCGGCGCCTGCGCGGGCTGCGGCGAGACGCCGTACATCAAGCTCCTGTCGCAGCTGTTCGGCGACCGGCTGATGGTCGCCAACGCCACCGGCTGCTCCTCGATCTACGGCGGGAACCTGCCCACCACGCCGTGGACGAGCAACTCCGACGGGCGCGGCCCGGCCTGGTCGAACTCCCTGTTCGAGGACAACGCCGAGTTCGGCCTCGGGTTCCGGCTGGCCGCAGACCGGCACGTCGAGCTGGCCCGTACCCGCCTGGTCGAGCTCCGGGAGGTGGTCGGCGCCGACCTGGCGGACGAGATCCTCGGTGCGCCCCAGCTCACCGAATCGGAACTGGGCGCCCAGCACGACCGGCTCGCCGAGCTGAAGCGGCGGCTCGATGCCCTGGACCAGGACTACGGGCATGTCGCCGATCTGCGCAGCGTCGCCGATCACCTGGTCCGGCGCAGTGTCTGGATCGTCGGCGGGGACGGCTGGGCCTACGACATCGGATCGGCCGGCCTGGACCACGTGCTGGCCACCGGGCGCAACGTGAACGTGCTGGTGCTCGACACCGAGGTGTACTCCAACACCGGCGGGCAGTCATCGAAGTCGACACCGCTCGGCGCCGTCGCCAAGTTCGCCTCGGCCGGCAAGACCGTGCCGAAAAAGGACATCGCGCTGCAGGCCATCGCCTACGGCAACGTCTACGTGGCCCGGGTGGCCATGGGCGCTGACCCGCAGCAGACCCTGCGTGCCTTCCGCGAGGCGGAAGCGTACGACGGGCCTTCGCTGATCATCGCCTACAGCCACTGCATCGCGCACGGCATCGAGATGCGCGACGGCCTCAGCCAGCAATACCGCGCCGTGGCCAGCGGGCACTGGCCGCTGATCCGGTACGACCCGCTGGTCCGGACGGCCGGCGGTAACCCGTTCCTGCTCGACTCGCCGCGGCCGCGCATGAGCCTGGCCAGCTACACCCAGCGCGAGCTGCGGTACCGCTCGCTCAGCAACACCAACCCGGCCGAGGCCGAGCGCCTGGGAATCCTGGCCCAGGAAGCGGTCGACCTGCGCTGGAGCACCTACGAGGAGATGGCGACCCGCGGCGCCCACCAGTTCCCGGCCGACGCGCGGAAGGAAAGCTGATGGACCTTTCGACCGGCTACCTCGGACTGACACTGCGCAATCCGCTCATCGCCTCTGCGTCCCCGCTCTCGAATACCGTCGACGGCGTCCGGCGGCTCGCCGACGGTGGCGTCGGCGCGGTGGTGCTCTACTCCTTGTTCGAGGAGCAGCTGCGCCGGGAGGCTGAGGAGAACGCGCGGCTGGCCGAGGCTGGCACCGGGATTTTCGCTGAGGCCCTGTCCTATTTCCCGGCCGAGGCGGAGGCTGAGGCGGCCGAGGATGGCACCGCAGATGAACCTAGCCCGCGCCACTACCTGAGCCTGCTCGAGCGCGCCGCGGCGGCGGTCGAGATACCGGTCATCGGCAGCATCAACGGCGTGACGCCCGGCGGCTGGACCAGCTATGCGCGCGCCATGCAAGACGCCGGCGCCGCGGCGATCGAGCTGAACATCTACTACATACCAGGCGACCCGCACATTACCGGCCGCGAGGTCGAGCAGCGGCACATCGACATCCTGTGCCGGGTCAAGGCCGCGGTGACCGTGCCGGTGGCGGTCAAGCTGAGCCCGCACTTCAGCTCGGTCGGCGAGATGGCACTGCGGCTTGACGAGGCGGGCGCAGACGGCCTGGTGCTGTTCAACCGGTTCCTGCAGCCCGACATCGACCCCGAGACCCTCGCGGTACGGCCCGACGTGTACCTCTCCAGCCCGGCCGAGGCCCGGCTGCCGCGCACCTGGATCTCCATCCTGCGCCAGCATCTGCGTGCCTCTCTCGCCGCGACGACCGGTGTCGAGGGACCAGACGACGTGATCAAGTACCTGCTGGCGGGCGCCGATGTCGTGATGACGGCATCCGCGCTGATACGGCACGGCCCCGAGCACGCCGCCTTCCTGCTTGACGGCCTGTCCGAATGGATGACCCGCAAGGGATATCCGTCGGTCGCCGCAGTGCGCGGAATGCTTGCCCTGCCTGCGGATACTGACCAGGTTGCTTACGAGCGGGCAGGCTACGTCCGCGCGATGCAGGCCGCCAATAGCTCCCGCGGTCCGTGGTGACCCCGGTCCGTCAGCGACTACAGAGGTAACTTACAGCAAGTCTCCGGTCAGCCTCCAGCAGACAGTCAGGCTCGTCGGTGATATTAAGAGTGCTTCCTGGTAAGAGGCACAGGCCATGCTGGGATGCGTATTAAAGGAGGCGTCCCGCCGGCCCGGGTCGGCGGGACGCCTTCGCCATGTCCGGCCGGATGCGATGGCCGCCTTCACTCCCGGTGGGTGCCGTAACCGGGCGTGTCGTCATAGGTGGCTGAAGCCGCCCGACTCCTCCTTGGTCATGGACACGGTGACTGGATGCTTGTCAAAGTGGGCCACCGCGTCGCGGAAGTCGTCCAGCAGCAGCGAGGCCATGTCCCGGCTCACGCCGAGCCGGACCAGGATGCGCTGCACCGCGATGTCAGAAGCCGTCCCGGTCAGGGTGTAGGCGGGCACCTGCCATCCCCGGCCGCGCAGCCGGTCGGCCAGGTCGAACAGCGTGTAGCCGGGGTCCTCGCCGTCGCGGATCCGCCAGGTGACCGTCGGGATCCCGGTGTTCGGGTTGCTGTCACACAGCAGCTCGAAGGGGCCCAGCTTGACGATCTCGGCGGCCAGGTACTGGCCGATGTCGTAGGACGCCTGGTGGATGTGGCGGTAGCCCTCATGGCCGAGCCGCAGGAAGTTGTAGTAGCTGGCGACGATCTGGCCGGCCGGCCGGGAGAAGTTGATCTGGAACACCGGCATGTCGCCGCCCAGGTAATTGACGTGGAAGATGAGGTCATCGGGGAGCTCGGCGGCGTCCCGGAAGATGACCCAGCCGACACCCAGCGGAGCGAGCCCGAACTTGTGCCCCGAGGCGCTGATCGACTTGACCCGGGGCAGCCGGAAGTCGAACCGGACGTCCGGCGCGCAGAACGGGGCGAGGAAACCGCCGCTGGCCCCGTCCACGTGGATGTCGATGTCCAGGCCGGTGTCCGCCTGCAGCTTGTCGAGCGCCTTGGCCATTTCCTCCACCGGCTCGTACGCGCCGGTGTAGGTGACGCCAAGGGTCGGCACGACCATGATGGTGTTCTCGTCCACCCGCTCGAGCATCGAAGCGGCATCCATCATGTAGCGGCCAGGTGACATCGGGACCTCACGCATCTCGATGTCCCAGTAGCGGGCGAACTTGTGCCACACCACCTGTACCGGACCGCAGACCATGTTCGGCCTGTCGGCCGGCTTGCCTTCGGCTCGGCGCCTGGCCCGCCACCGCCACTTGGCCGCCATACCCGCCAGCATGCAGGCCTCCGAGGAGCCGACGGCCGAGGTGCCCACCGTGCTGGCCGCCTCAGGCGCATTCCACAGGTCGGCCATCATGTGCACGCACCGCTTCTCGATCTCGGCGGTCTGCGGGTACTCGTCCCGGTCGATCATGTTCTTGTTGATCGATAGAGCCATCAGGCCCATAACCTCGGGTTCCTCCCACGTCTGGCAGAACGTGGCCAGGTTCTGCCGGGCGTTCCCGTCGAGCATCAGCTCGTCCGACACCAGCTGGAACGCGTCCCTGGGCTGCGTCCCGTCCTGCGGGAACCGGTACTTGGCGACCGGCCTGGTCAGGTCCCGGTCGGCAAACACGCAGTCATCGAGCTGGTCGCGGACGGTATCACGGTTGTGCAACGCCATAGTCAGCATCTCCTCGATTAGGGCCGCTCCGCGCCGGGATCCCGCGGCATAGCTCCACAGTATGGCTCCACTGGCCGGCCGAAGGCGCACTGCTCGCCATGCTGGCCGCACTGACCAGCGGAGGCCTCACCCATGGCGGGTGAGTGCGCAGGTGTCGTGGGCAGGGCAGTCTGCTATCAGGCCCGCCAGGACCGAACGACTCAGATAGGACACGCCGATGTCCACGCAGGACACCGAAGACCTGCAGGGCCGCGTCGGCCCCTTCCTGACCTACGTCGAGCGCGTGCGCCCGGACGGCGTGGTGGCCCGCTGGGACTCCCGCCGCCACCGCAAGCACCCGCCCGGCGCCCCGGCCACCGGCTCGACCTGGTGGGCACCCCGGGCCCGGGGATGGTGGATCGCGGTCCTGTTCGCCGTGGGCTCGCTGCTGTTCGCCCTCGGCGCCGTCCCCGGCTACGCCAGCGCCGTCGGAGCCCGCTGGGACGCCGTGACCTTCTTCACCGGCTCGCTGTTCTTCACCGCGGCCGGGTTCCTGACCTACCGCGAAGCGGTAGACGCCGGCCCGCAGGCGCCCGGTGCCACCCGGCGGCGCTTCTTCGTCTACCAGCCCCGCCGGATCGACTGGTGGGCCACCGCCGTGCAGCTGGCCGGGACCCTGTTCTTCAACATCAGCACCGGAAACGCGGTCCGGGAAGATCTCAGCGCGCAGGCCGCGCACCAGCACGTGTGGCGGCCCGACGCCTTCGGCTCGGTCTGCTTCCTGGTCGCCAGCGCGCTGGCCTGGTTCGAGGTCTGCCACGGCTGGACTGCCTGGCGCCCCAGGTCCTGGTCCTGGTGGATCACCCTGCTCAACCTGGTCGGGTCCGTCGCCTTCGGCGTGTCCGCCGTGGCCGGCTACATCAGCCCGTCCACCGGCCAGCTGCACAACGCCGAGCTGTCCAACCTCGGCACCTTCATCGGCGCGCTGTGCTTCCTCGCGGGCGCGCTGCTGCTCCTCCCCGAACGCACCGAGGACGATAAGGCCCAGGTCACGACGCCCGACGCCGGCCACACCTGATCAGCTGGCCCCAGACGGCGCATCGCACCTGCTCTTGCCAGCTCATGCGCTGGTGGGAAGGATGGGCTGGTATGGGCATGCCGGAAGTCCCGGCCTCGCTGCGGTCCTGGATGTCCGCTGTGAGCGAGATCGTTCGGTCCGTCAACGGCGCCGAGCCGCTCGAGAAGGTCCTCACGCGGGTAGCGGAGCAGGCCTGTGAGCTGATCGGGTTCGAGTTCTGCGCGGTGATGCTGGCCGACGAACGGCGCGAATGCCTGCACATCGCCGGCTGCAGCGGCCTCACGCCCGACTACCTGGCCCAGGTCAGTGACGGCCGCTCGCTGCGCATCCACCCGCCCGGTCCCGACCTCGACACCCCGGCCGCCCGTGCGTACCGGGAGGATCGCACGATCGTCGTCCCCGACGTGCGGAAGGCCCCCTCGTACGGCAGGCTGCGTCAGCTCGCGCCGACGCAGGGCTACCAGGCCTTGCTGGCCTCACCGCTGCGCGGATCTGACGAGGGGGCCGGGGTCATCGTCGCCTACTCGGTCACCGCACGCCAGTTCAGCGGACCCGAGCTGGAACTCATCGAACTGCTCGGCGGCCAGGCCGCGATGGCGCTGGAGACGGCACGGCTGCGGGCCGAGCAGCAGGAGGTCATCCGGGAGCTGTCCCGGGCCAACGACGAGCTGCGGCGGGGGCGAGCCGTGCTGGAGTGGGCCGAGCAGCAGCACCACCAGCTGATGCAGCTCGTGCTGGATGAGGGCGGGCTGCCCGAACTGGCCAGCGCGCTCGCGTCGGCCCTGGACGCTTCGGTCACGGTGGAGGACACCGACGGCCGCGTGCTGGCGAGCGCTCCCGGCGAAGGCTACTGCCCGCCGCCCGCCCCGGCCGCACGGCGGGCGCGCGCGGCGCGCGCCGCGCTGAAGGCCCAGGAGGTGGCCGGCCGCCGCTACACGGTGGCCAGGGTGCCGGTACCGGAAGCGAACGGCCGGACCACGGCGGGCGGGCGCCGGGCCGACGCGGCCGCCTGGGCCGCCCCCGTCGTGGTGGGCGGCGAGCTGGCCGGGCGCTTGTGGGTGACCGGCACGCCCGCCGACCCCGAGCCCGTTCAGCTCCGGGTCGTCGAGCGGTTCGCGCTCGCGGTCGCCCTGCTGATGCTGCAGCAACGGCACCTGCTCGACGTGCAGAGCAGGCTCTCCGGTGATCTGCTCGGCGACCTGCTCAGGGACGGCGGCCCGGTCCGGCCCCGGGCCGTTCTGGACCGGGCGGCGGCGATCGGGCACGACCTGTCCCGGCCGCACGTCCTCGCCCTGCTGAGCGTCGACGCCACGGTCCGGTCCGCCGTTCGCCTCCCCGAGCTGGCCAGGGCCGCGGCCGAGCCGGGTCCGGCCCCGCTGGTGGGGCCGTACGACGGTGCTTACGTCCTGTTGCTGCCGGCCGAACCCGATCCCGGCGACGCGCTGCGCCGCGTCCTGGCCAAGGCCGGCCAGGCGACGGGCGCGCCGGGGAGGGTCACCATGGTCGCCGGGCCGGTAGCCCGGGACCCGGGCGGCTACGCGACCGCGTTCCGGGTCGCCCGCGGCGCGGCGGCGCTACGCCGGGCCAGCGGCCGGGGCGGTTTCGTCGACGTCGGCCGGCTCGGCCTGTCGGCGCTGCTGCTCGAGACGGGGACGCCGGACGCGCTCAGGCGCTTCGCCGCCACCGTGCTCCAGGACGTGGAAGCGCACGAGGAACGCTACGGTGGGGACCTCCTGGCCACGCTGCGGGCCTGGCTTTCGGCCGGCTGCTCGACCGCGGCGGCGGCGGACGCCCTCGTCGTGCACCGTAATACGGTCACCTACCGGCTCGGCCGCATCGAGCAGCTCACCGGGCGCACACTGCGGGACAGCAGCGTGCGCCTGGAGCTCCAGCTCGCGCTGACGATCCGCGAGATCGTCGCCTTGTGCGGATGACCAGCACATCGTCGGCATTCCTGGGCTAGTGCACATGGCGGGAGACCGCCCGCAGCGGCAGCATCGAAAGGGGCCGTGCCGCGGGCCGGGCGTTTCCCGCGGGCCCGCCGCGCCGACGAAGCCGCGAGACCTGGGAGGTCGCCGTGAAACCGCCCCCCTTCTCCTATGCCGCACCGACCACCGTGGCCGAGGCGGTCGGGCTGCTCACCGAGCACGCCGAGGCCGAGCCGCGGGTGCTGGCCGGCGGCCAGAGCCTGATCCCGCTGATGAACTTCCGGCTGGCCAAGCCGGGCTATCTCATCGACCTGCGCAACGTCGCCGGGCTCAGCGGCATCCGGCGCGAGGCAGACATCCTGGTCATCGGGGCCATGACCCGGATGTCGGAGGTGGAGCGCTCCGCTGAGGTGGCCGTGGCCGCTCCCCTGCTGGCCGAGGCGGTCGGGCTCGTCGCGCACACTCCCATCCGTAACAGCGGCACGGTCGGCGGCAGCCTGGCGCACGCCGACCCCGCGGCCGAACTGCCCGCGGTGGCCCTGGCATCCGACGCGGACCTGGTCGCGGCCGGGCCGGGCGGGACCCGCCGGATCGCGGCGGCGGAGTTCTTCACCGGGCCGTTCAGCACCGCCCTGGCGCCGGACGAGATCCTCACCGAGATCCGGCTGCCGGTGTGGCCCGGCGGGCACGCGTTCGTCGAGTTCTCCCGCATCCACGCGAACTTCGCCGTGGTCGGCGTGGCCGCGCTCATCGACCTGGACGGCGACCGGATCCGGCGGGCCGCCCTGGCCCTCACCGGGGTCGCCCCGACCGCGATCCGCGCTGCCGCGGCCGAAGGCGTCCTGGCCGGCGCCGACGCCGCCGACGTGACCGCGGCCGCCGCCGAGGCCGCCGGAGCGGCCGTCGCGGGCCTGACCCCGGCCGGCGACCTGCACGCCAGCCCGCAGACCCGGCTCGCGCTGGCCCGGACCTACCTGCGGCGCGGGATCGAGCTGGCCACATCGCGCGCGCGAAACGAGAGGTGACCACGTTGGCCCCCACCACCTGCACCATCAGCGTGACCGTCAACGGCCGCCCGCACGTGGCCGAGGTAGAGCCGCGGCGGCTCCTGGTCGATCTCCTGCGCGAGGACCTCGGCCTGGTCGGCACGCACATCGGCTGCGAGCACGGCGTCTGCGGCACCTGCACGGTCCTGCTGAACGGGGCCAGCATCCGGTCCTGCATCACGTTCGCCGTGCAGGCCGACGGCGCCGAGATCAGCACCGTCGAGGGCCTGGCCCACGGCGGCGAGTTCCACCCGCTGCAAGACGAGTTCTCGGAAAAGCAGGGCCTGCAGTGCGGCTACTGCACGCCCGGGATGCTGATGCGCGCCTGCGAGATCATCGCCGAGAACCCCGACCCGACCCCGGCCGAGGTGCGCTCGGCCATCGCCAGCAACCTCTGCCGCTGCACCGGCTACCAGTTCATCACCGAGGCCGTGATCGCCGCCGCCGCGCGGATGCGCGCCACCAAGGAGGTCGCCTCGTGACCACCGTCGACCGGGCCGCCGCCGCGCCCCCCGTCCGCGACCAGTCCGCCAAACGGCGCTGGGTCGGCCAGTCGATCCGCCGCGTCGAGGACCCCAAGTTCCTGCTCGGCCGCGGCGGCTACATCGCCGACCGGATCACCCCCGGCACCCTGCACGCCGCCGTGCTGCGCAGCCCGCACGCGCACGCCAGGATCGTGCGGATCGAGGCCGCCCAGGCCAAGGCCGCACCCGGCGTGCACGCGGTGATCACCGGCGCCGAAGCCGCCGAGCTGTGCGATCCGATGCCCGACTTCGGCCCCGACCCGGCCCGGCACACCTGGCGCTGCCTGGCGGCGGAGAAGGTGCGGTACGTCGGCGAGGGCGTCGCGGTCGTCGTCGCGGACAGCCGTTACCTGGCCGAGGACGCGCTGGAGCTCATCGAGGTCGAATACGAGCCGCTGCCCCCGGTGACCGACCCGGAGCGCGCCCTGGCCGCGGGAGCCCCGCTGGTGCACGAGGCGCTGGAGTCGAACTGTGCCTACGAGCGCACCTTCGACTTCGGCGACGTCGACCGGGACTTCGCCGAAGCCGACTTCGTCGTCCGGGACCGGCTCCGCTGGCACCGTTCGGGCGGGCAGCCGCTGGAGACCGTCGGCGCGATCGCCGAGTACGACCCGGGCACCGGCAGCTTCACCATCGACACCAACACGCTGAGCTTCACCAGCTACCTGTTCATGGCCGCGGGCACGCTCAAGGTGCCGGCCAACAAGCTGGACATCAGGCCGGTCCCGGCCGGCGGCAGCTTCGGCTCCAAGCTGTTCGCCAACAAGCCGGCCGTGATCGCCGCCATGTGCGCGCGGCAGACCGGCCGGAAGGTCGCTTACCTGGAGGACCGGGTCGACAACATCTCCAACTGCGACCACCACGGCTCCGACCGCGTCTACGAGGTCGAGCTCGCCGTGATGCGCGACGGCACCATGCGCGGCATCAAGATCGACGTGGTCGACGACTACGGCGCCTACATCCAGTTCGGCGTGGGCCATCACGGCAATGCCCTGGCCCAGGTCGTCGGGCCGTACACGATCGGCAGCGTGCGGTACCGGGTGCGGGCCGCGCTGACCAACAAGAACCAGCAGGGCGCCTACCGTGGCTTCGGCTCGGAGGTGAACAACTGGATGCTCGAGCAGATGGTCGAGCTGGCCGCGCGGGAACTCGGCCTGGACCCCGGCGCCTTCCGCCGCAAGAACTTCATCCGGGAGTTCCCGCACTTCATCCCCACCGGCAACGTCTACGACTCGGGCGACTACGACCGGGTGCTCGACAAGGCCCTGGAACTCGCGGACTACAGCCACTGGCGGGCCGAGCAGAAGCGGCTGCGCGAGGAGGAGGGCCGCTACATCGGCATCGGGCTGATCACCGCGCAGGAGCGCAGCGTGTTCTCCGCGACCGAGTTCTGGTTCTGGTTCGACGAGCC
>Ga0208199_1000190_pt1 | contig 25481 bp, 13 predicted proteins | sample Sb_taG_FD_187705 | JGI IMG/M metagenome (GOLD analysis project Ga0208199, IMG submission 187705) | Peat soil microbial communities from Weissenstadt, Germany - Sb_50d_1_NS metaG (SPAdes) (version 2) | ecosystem: Environmental > Terrestrial > Soil > Wetlands > Peat | place: Germany: Weissenstadt... | reverse complement strand
CGCTACCCGCCGGCCGGGCTGCTGGTCCGCTACCGCCGCCGCCAGGTCATGCTCGATGGCGGACCCGGCGCCGAGCCGGCCGGGCCGCTGGCTGCCTGGCTGGTCAGCGACGAACGCAGCGAACTGCGCCGTGAGTTGCGCGCGCTGTGCGCCGCCCGCGGGCTGCACCCGGCCGTCGCGGCCGTCTGTGTCGCCGACCTGGTGATCGAGCCCCGCCCGGTGGCCCACACCAGCCACCCCACGTGGGGATACCTGCTGCGCCTGCCGATGGCCTCGGCGGTGTGGGCCCCGGAGACCTGGGCCTTCCCGGCCTGGGCGGCCGGGGCGGACCTGATGTTCGCCGACGCGGCGGGCTGGAACCGCGCGATCCGGTTCGCCCGCGGGGCCGGCGGGCACATGGCGGCGCTGCAGGTTGCCGAGCAGGCCCGCGAGCACCGGGTAGCCCGGCTCGTGTTCGCCCACATCGGACGTCCCTCGCTGCGCGCGATCGATGCCGGCTACCGCCTGCCGTTCGGGGAATGGGGCGAGCCGGGCCGCACCTACCAGCTGCCCCCGCAGACTCATGACACCGCCCGGCATGCCCGGTGACCGGCGCCGCGCCCGACCAGGCCCTGCCAGCGCACACAGATCGACCCGTTCGGCGTGGCATCGACGGTCATGGGCACGGCGCATCACAACGTACCGAACGGCGGATCCGGCGCGGCGGTAGTTCGTGCGTTCTGTACCCTCCGTAACAGGCTGGCTGTCTCTGGGCACTGGCCCTGATTGGTGCGGCGGGCGGATCTGGCGGCACGCTGCGGCACCAGCTGTCTCAGGGCGCCAGGCTGCGTGGCGCGGGGTCAGCCGATGGTCAGCGAGTCGCCGTGCGGTTCACCAGTTCAGCGGCGGCCACGGTGACGGCCGTGACCACGGCGACCGAGGGCCATGCGCCGATGCGCCTGGCCAGGGGATGCGAGCCGCCCATCGCGGCCAGGTACACGGCGGTCAGGCCGGCCGCGGGCGCGGGCCCGGATACGCGGTACCAGTCTCGCGCGCACCAGGCGCCGGCCGCGGCGAACAGCGCGCCGCCCAGGTCACGGCGGCCGGTCCGCCGTGCGACGAGGAACCCCCCGGCTAGGCCAAGGGCGGCGACCGCAGACGACAGGGACGAGGCGTGCCGGGGAGCGGGGCTGTCCTGCGGCCGGGTGCCGGCTGACGCCAGCCGCTGGCGGAGCCTGCGCAGCACGTGCCAGGTCGCGTATCCGTGCAAGACCTGCCGCTGCCCGGGGTCACTGCGGGCGGCGATGACGCCGGCGGTCCACCGTTCCAGCTGGACGAGTCGCTCGTCGCGGCCGGGCACGGCGCCGGTGGCGACAAGGATGCTGCGCAGGTGGGCAAGTGTGCTGACACAGAGGGGAGCCATATGTGGATGCGATTAGCCTGGCGCCGTCGGCACGGCCGTGATAACGAGCACGGGGCTTCCGGCCGGAGCGCCGCGCTTGTCCGAGTTCACCTCGCCGGCCAGGCTGAACCAGCGTGGCAACTTTATCTGTCACGGCCGCGGCGGACAAGGCCCAGCCCGCGTTCCGGCCACGCCGCCTAAGCGGCCTGGCTTGGGTAAACTGTCCGCCGCCTGGGCGCTCGCGCCCTGGTGACGGCCAGGCGACCCGGCACACGCGGGAGGATCATGGTGAACCAGCAGCCGCCATCGGGCTTGCTCGGGCCTGACGTGGTTCGTCGCTGAGAGGCGACGCGGCGCAGGGACTTGGCCGGGCGCCGGCCGCCCGCCCGCCGGCCGGCCGGGGCTTTGACGCCGCCGATGCCAGATCCTCGTCACCGTCTGCGACCGATGCCGATCTGAAGCGCTGGGATGGGGCAGGCCGCCGCCTGACGAGATTGCTCGGTCGGGCTACTCCGCCAGCGTCGAGCCATGGCGTTCAGCGGTCCGGCCGATCCCCCGAGTACCCTTTGAAAGATGGACGCTCCGTTCCGTCCCCTCCGTGGACGTGAGCAGGAGCTCGCGCTCATACGTCGGCGGCTGAACCAGGTCCGGGCCGGTACCGGTTGCGTGGTCGTGGTGGAGGGAAGCGCCGGGCTCGGCAAGACGAGGTTGCTCGACGAGTGCGTATCGATGGCTGGAGAGCTCTCGTTTCGGGTCGGGCGAGGAGCGGCCGAGCCGGGGCGTGTAATCGAGCTGGGTGCCCTCTTCGACGCGTTGTTTGAGGGAGATTCACCGCTCGCTGATCGGCGCGCGCTTAATGACGTCCACGCTTCTCCGGAGTTCTTGTTCTGGCTCCTCCAGGACGTGCAGTCCCTCATTGAGGCGGCCGCGCTCAAGAATCCCGTGCTTATCTGTCTCGATAACCTGCACTGGGGTGGGACCAGTCTCTCGGTCGCAATGCGGCAGCTCCCTTTGCGCCTCTCGTCGCTTCCTGTGGCGTGGGTGATGGCATTTCGGCCCGGCCAGGGCCTGCATCAGATGCAGCACGCGAAGGCCGAGCTCATCGAGTCCGGAGCGGAGCTGATTCGGTTGGCGCCGCTCAACCGCGAAGCGGTCGCGCAGGTCGCGACCGACGTGCTCGGAGTCGAGGCGGACGAGGAACTCCTCCAGAAGGCGGACCGGGTCCAGGGCAATCCGTTCCTGCTTGTTGAGTTCTTCCGCGGACTCCAGGACGACCTCCTCATCTCGCTCGATTCAGGGCGCGCGACGCTTGCCGAGGACCGGCTGCCCCATCGCGTGAGTGACAGCATGCGTGGGCGCCTTGCGCGCATGTCGCCGGCATCGGAACGGGCTGCGACGTTCGCGTCGGGCCTCGGACGCAGGTTCAGCATTCACGACCTGGCAGCGATGACGGACATGTCGATTACGGAGCTGATCGACCCGGTCAACGAGCTCGTTCAGGCCGATATTTTCGCTGACGACGGCGGCCAGTTGGCGTTCCGGCACGACATTATCCGGGAGGCCGTTCGCGGCAGTTTGCTGTCGCCGGTCCGGCGTGCCATCGACCGGCAGGCGGCGGACGTGCTGCTGGCACGCGGCGCGCTCCCGGTAGAGGTGGCTACCCAGCTCGTCGAGAGCGCAGAACCGGGCGATGACGTCGCGATCGAGACGGCGCTCAAGGCAACTCGGGTCCTCGGTGCTTCCGATCCCGCCGCGGCAGCCGAGCTAGCCGCGAACGCGCTCGACCTCACCCCACTCCACCACCCTCTCCGCGGTCCGTTGGTCGCCCAACGGACCGTGTCACTTTTCGCAGCCGGCCTCGCGGAGGAGGGAAAGCGGTTCGCTGATTCTGCACTCCGGCAGGCGATGCCCACCGAGGAAGAGGCGAGGGTGCGGGCCAGCGTTGCCAGCATGTTCGATCTCTCTCCGGAGGTCCGGTCGGAAAACGCCCGCGCGGGCCTCGCTCTTCCGTCTTTGTCTGCGGATCTACGTGCCGAACTCTGGGCTGCGCTGTACCACAGCCTGAGCGTGGCCGGACGGAAGGAGGAGGCGCTGGACATCGAGCCGAGTGCCCGCGCGGCTGCATACGCGAGCACGAGCGAGGTGTGCCGGTTCGCGTTTGAGGTCCCGGAGTCGGGACTGGCGTACCAGCTACTCGACTTTGGGCACTCTCTCGAGATTCTCTTGACTGCAGAACGCCGTCAGCTCAATGGCCAAGGCGACGCGCGAGCTCGTCTCGCGCACATGCTCCGATCATGGATTCTCGCCGCAACTGATCGGTACGAGGACGCCCTTCAAGCTATCGACGCCGGGGTGATGGCCGCCCAGCGTGACCGGCAGAACTGGGCGCTGCGCGTCTTCGAGACAACACGTGGCCGGCAGATGCTGCAGATGGGGAACTTCACCGAGGCGGCGCTCGCGCTTGAAGGCCGTTTTAGTTCTGGGGAGGCCCATCTCATTGCCGGAGCCCTCCACGCGCCCTCGGTCGTCGCGCTCGGCACACTCAAGATCCACACTGGAGACGAGTCCGGTGCGCTGGAGGCTGCCGAGATCGCGAAGATCATGTTGCAGGCGACGGCACCTTGCGTCCGGCATCATGCGATGTGGTATCTCGCGCTGCTTGCACTGTCCCAGGGCGACCCGATGCAGGCGCACGAGTGGCTCTGCTCCTACGGACATGAGGAGCGGCTCTCGATGTTCCCGCTTTACCCGCACGAGGTCGCATACGACGCCGAACGCGTGCGCATCGCTGCGGCGGTCGGTGACGAGGAACTCGCAGAACACGGAATCTCGATCGCTGAACGACGCGCGAGCCTCAATCCGGATGTCCCTTCGTGCGCTGCAGCAGCAGCGCACGCCCGAGGCATCTGGAGCGACTCCGCGCAGGATCTCGAGCGCGCGGTTTCGCTCTATCGAGGCGGACCTCGCCCTCTTGCCCACGCGTCCGCGCTCGAAGACCTCGGCCGGGTGCTGGCGCAACACGGCGACAACGCGCCGGCAATCGCCGCGCTCGACAAGGCGCTAACGATTTCGACGCGTGTCGGGGCGAGCTGGGACGGTGCACGCGTTCGGGGCCGGCTTCGCCGTCTCGGCGTGCGACGGCGTCCCGCCAGAATCGACCGGCCGAAGACCGGGTGGGACGCACTGACCGAAGCCGAGTCCGTGGTCGCCAATCTTGCCGCGCATGGATGCACCAACCGGGAGATCGCCGACAAGCTGTTCATCTCCCCGCACACCGTCCACTCTCATCTTCGCCACGTCTTCGAAAAGCTCGGAGTCAACTCCCGTGTGCACCTCACGAGGCTTGTCGCGGGCCGATCGCTCCAATCGCCAGGGGATCCGCACGCCGAGCGTGGGTGATGAGCCCGCAAGGTCGTGGAGATAAGTTCGGCCGTCACAATGAGTCGACGCTGGTGTAACTCGCCAAGCGGTTAGCCAGTTGCACGCGTGATTGCACACCGAGTTTCGCGAATACCGCGCGGAGGTGGGTGCCCACGGTGTTGATGGAGACGCCCAGGGCGGATGCTGCGGACTTGTTGGTGTGTCCCTCGCTGATGAGGGTGGCGACGCGCCGCTCAGCCTCGGTGAGGGAAGCCCATCCGGCCGCCTGCGCGGCGGCCGCGGTAGACCATTTGGTGCGCCGGGCGCCGGCCTGGCGCATAGCGCGCTGCACGTCGCTGCGGAAGGCCCGGGCTCCCATGTGGTGGTATTCGTCCCAGGCCCGGTCGAGTTGCGCGAGTGCCTCGGAGCGGCGGCCGACGGCGAGCAGGGCGCGTCCGTAGGATTCGGCGCCGACGGCGCGCAGGACCGGCCGTGGGCTGCGGTCGAGAACCTGTAGGGCCTGGGCGAGGATGTCGAGGTCCTGTTTGCCCAGTCCGCGCAGGTTGAGGGCGACGCCTTCGAAGCTGGCCACGCCGGGGTTGCCGGCTGCGTTCGCTTCGGCGACGTCGAGGCAGGAGGCGGTGAAGGTGTCATCGCCGGCGGCGGCACCGATCTGGAAGAACAGCCCGTTCCAGCACGGCCACAGCGGCCAGTAGCTGCGGCCCTGTTCTGCACCCTGCAGGACCGGCCGCAGCGTGTCCCGTGCTGCGGGCAGATCGCCGCGGCTGGCGGCGAGCCAGCCGCGCATAACGGTGATGCCCGGGTTACAGATGTCGTCGGTGTCGGTGAGCGTGTCGGCAAGCCGCAGCTGGGCCGCGGCGATCTCGGTCTCGCCGCGCAAGAGCGCGACCGCCGTGCGGATCGTGATTGCGTCCAGAAGGTGCAGGCTGGTGCCTAGCTGGCGGGCGAGCTCGATCAGTGTGCGAGCGCCGGCGTCGGCGTCGTCGAGGCGCCCGAGATTGAAGTCCTGCCACATCTGCGCGCAGGCGATGCCGGGCAGCAGAGCCTCGGTGGTGGCGCAGCTGGCGCGAGCTTGATCGAGCAGGGCCTGGGCGTGGTCGTAGCGGTCCACGAACTGCAGCGCGGTGATCTCCTCGGCGAGGTACGGCGCGCCGGTGAGAGTGCGCAGCTCACGGAAGTGCCGCAAGGCCACCTGGTGGCGCCCTTGGTTGCGGGCTGCCTCGCCGGCCGCCTGCACCGCCAGGGTGAGCGCCTCCCGGTCGCCACTATCGCGGGCCTGCTCCACCGCGCCGGCCGCTTCCCTGGCCGCCGGCTCGCCGGGTAGCGTCCGGGTACGGGCCAGCGCGTACGCCGCGCGCAGCCGGACCGTGACCAGCGCGTCCAGGTCGCTGCTGCACAGGGTCTTCTCGATCCTGGAGGCCAGGTCGTGGACCCGTCCGCTCAGCCACAGAGCGCGGGCGGCTTCGGTCTCGACCTGTGCTGCCAAGTTAACGTCGTCGACGCGGGCCAGGATCTGGTCGGCAACGGTGATCGCCTGGGCGGCATGCTGGGCCCGGCACAAGACAGACAGGCAGCGGCGGCTCACCTCCAGCCACTCCGGCTGAGCAGGGAGCACCATACCGAAGGCGAGCGCGGCGAGTTCCCCCGCGTCCTCGGCACTGGTGCTGGCGAGGGTTTCCGCCGCCGAAACCAAGATCAGGGCACTGGCAAGGTCACCTGTCGTGGCCGCCGCCCGGGCGTGGGAGGCGGCGACCAGCGGCTCACCGAGCACGCTCAGGTGGTACTCGGCCAGGCGTGCGTGCAACTGACGGGCACGGTTGCCAGCCAGGAGGGCGTAGACCGTCTCCCGGACCAGGTCGTGGCGGAAGGCCAGGGCATCCGCGGACACGGTGATCAGCCCGGACCCGACGGCGCCGGCGAGACCGTCCCGACCGTCACAGCTGCACAGGCTGGGCATCAGCGCGAAGGCGTCGCGTACCGGCAACCGCCGGCCGGCGGCCGCGACCAGCTCCACCAGCTCGCGTGCTGAACTGGGGAGATCGGCGAGTTGGCGCGCCATCGCCGTGGTGAACTCACCGGCAGCGGTGCCGGGTTCCCCGCCTGCGGCCGAGCGCGCCAGGCTGTCGATGACCTGAGTGGCCAGGAAGGGGTTGCCGCCGGTGGCATCCAGGTAGCGGCGGGTCCTCTCGTCCGGGACCCGCCCGAGCCGGTCCCGGGCCATCGCCGCCAGGTCCTGCGTGGTCAGCGGCGCAAGCTGAAGATACTCGCGTCGGATGATGTCGTGACCGGCCAGATCGATCCCGATGGGGTCGTCGCGGCTGGCGAACATCCATACCACGGGCAGGCCGGCCAGCCGCGACAGCAGGCTGCGCAGGAGGAACCGGCTGACCCGGTCGGCCCACTGGAGGTCATCAATCGCAACAAGCAACGGATGCACGGCGGCGAGGTCTTCCAGGCGGCACGCAATGCGGTCGGCGAGCAGCAGCGGTTCACTGATCACGCGGGCGATCTGCTCGTACTGTTCCGCCGTGGTCAGCGGGTCCTGCCCTGAGCGCAGCGCCGCGATCACCGGGGCCCCAGGCCAGATCTGCTCGATCGGATCGCACTTGCTGCGGCCGACCCGGATCTTCATGCGGGTCGCGTGCTCACAGATCTCCGCGAGTAGCGCGGTCTTGCCGATACCGGCAGGCCCGGAGATCACCACGCTGGAACTGGTTCCGTGCTGGCTTGCACCACGCAACGCCGACAGCGCACTGGCCATCGGCTCGCTACGACCTCGCAACGGTCCTGACCGCACGGCACCACCTCAGGAAACGGCATATCTGCTGGCCAGGGTGACAGGGGCCGCGCCGCCGTGCATCGCCCGTTCGGGCGATGTCCAATCGGTGGCCGGCGGCCACGCTGGTCAGCTCGACCCGAGACTTGACTCTCAAACTCGAAACTGTGGCGAAGGTGGGCGCTTACGGTGTGCGGTGATGCGAACAGGTATTTGGCGATCTCCAGGTCTTGCCGTCGCGGGATTCGCGCTGCCGGACAACTGCATCGCAATCTCGACGGACAGGGCTCTGCGGGCGAGCAGCACCTTGGCGCCCGTGGCGGTCCAGCGCGCGTGCCGCTGCGGAATACTGGCCTGTTCCGCGTCGCGGATCAGGTCATGCCGGAAGGCCAGCCGTTCGCCGGACTCAGCCAGAATGCCCGCTTCGACAAGCTTTGCGGATCGGCACTACCAGCTCCGGAACGGACAACCAGCTGGCAGCGGCGAGCCGGTGACCGGGAACCGCCGCCGAGGCCCATGGGTGGCGACCCGCTCGGCCGGACCGGCATTCCGCGCAAGCCGGGCGGCGTCTGTTCTCCCCCGACGCGGAGCTCATCGACGACGTGGCCCGGCCGGACTCGGCCACGACGATGCCCTCTTCCCCGAGGCCATGGGAGAACTCGACGAGCAGGAACGGGTTGCTGTGAGCCTGCTCGATTGTGCGCTGCCTGCGCGGACTTCAATGTTCTCACCTGAATGGGTGAGCGCGCCCGGTGCGGCGGCCTGGCTAGAGTCAGCAGCGTGGTCAGCGATCACGGCCGGAGCGGCTCCGGACGGGACAATGCCAACCGTCGGCAGGCGTCAGCCCGGCGGCTCGGCCTGGTCGAGCATGGCAGCGGGACGATCCCGCTGGTCCTGCTGCACGGGTGGCCGCAGACCTCGTACGCGTGGCGGCACGTGACACCACTGCTCACCTCGGACTGCCACACGCTTGCCTACGACCTGCCGGGCATCGGCTCCTCTGAGCCAGCGATCGACCGGTTTGATAAGTGGTCGATCTGCGGGGATCTTCACGCTAGCCTCGGCCAGCGCCGCATCCAGCGTCCACTGGTCGTGGGCCATGGCATGGGGGCTCAAGTCGCATATGCCTATCTGCGCCGTTACCCCACGCAAGTTCGCGGTGTGATGGTGCTGGATACCCCGATCGCAGGAGTTGGCGGTTGCGAGGACCTGTTCACATCATCGGCGTTCTGGCACATCGGATTCCACCAGACCATGTCCGGCGACACAGGTCTAGCGGAACTACTGGTCACCGGGCGGGAGCACCGCTACTTCCGCAGCCACATCGACCGGTTCGCCGCCCACCCGAACGCGATCAGCGATGCCGACGTGGCCATTTACGCACACGGATACGAAGGGCCGCAGCGCCTGGCCGCGGGCTTCGCCCTGTACCGGGCGATCCCGCTCGACATCGCCAGCAACGAGCGCAGCACCGGCGCCGTGGACCCCCCGATCCTGCTGGCGTTCGCCGAGTACTGTCACGCCACCGTGCTGCCTGAGGTGGCAGCCGGTCTAGGCGAAGCCGGCAGCCGGCACGTGGCCACCAGCATCATCGCCGACAGCGGACACTGGGTTGCCGAAGAGCAACCAGCCAAAGTCGCGGCGGTTATTAACAGGTTCATCGCCTCCACCTGACGCCCGCCGTGTTGTCGCGGCCGCTGCCGGAACCCGATGGAAAGCGCCGAGCGCAGATCCGGTCAGACAGGGCCAACCCCACTCAGCCGAAGACACGAGGCCCGCGGCCAGCATGCGGTAACGAATCGCGGCAGACGCGAACCAGATCCTGCTGGCTGGACCGGGCGGCAAGCGTGAGGACCATGACCTGTCGTCGTCATGCCCAGCGCGATGACGGTCCATTCGAGGGAGACCCGGTCGCCCCACTGGCCCTGGCGAGCGAAGGCCGACACCTCATACACGTCGGAGGCGGCGATCAAGGTGCGCCCGGCCCGGTCAAGGCCGACGATCCGGTTCGGCGAAGACGCTGCCCTCTCGGGACGTAGCTGTACCCCGCCCGAACGGGTCAGAACCCGAGGTGCTGCCGGCGAGTGTGTGTCGCCTCACCTGAACGCATGAGGGATCGCCGTTACCCGTCCGGCCAGGCTGGTGGCTGTGCGGCTCCCCCGAATGGAGCCGTCGCCAACACAGTTCAGGGAGGAAGCCATGTCCACGCCAACCAAGCCGAGCATCGTGTTCTGCCACGGGATCTGGGCCGATGGGTCGTGCTGGAACAAGCTGACCGGGCCGCTGCAGGCCGAGGGATACGAGGTGATCGCCGCGCAGTACGGCCTGGACACCAACGAGGCCGACGTCGCCGCGACGCGGGCCACGCTGGGGCGGGTCCACAGCCCGGCCATCCTGGTCGGCCACTCCTACGGCGGCGCCGTCATCACCGCCGCGGGCATCGATGACCGGGTGGCCGGGCTGGTGTACGTCGCCGCCCTGGGCCCCGACGAGACCGAGACCTCCCAGGGCGAGCAGGAGAAGTTCCCCCAAACGCCGCTCTTCGGCCAGATCGAGGTCGCCGACGGGCGGATCTGGATGCTCCCCTCCGGCGCCGAATTCTTCTGCGGGGACCTGCCCGAGGAAGAGCAGAAGCTGGTCTGGGCGACCGCCTACCCCCCGTCCGTCGAGCTGTTCAGCCGCAACGCTCAGGGCGTCGGGTGGAGGACGAAGCCGAGCTGGTACATCGTGGCCAACAACGACCAGGCCGTCCACCCCGAGCTGGAGCGGGCCGCGGCCAAGCGGATGGGCGCCACCACCTACGACATCGACAGCAGCCACGTCCCCATGCTCTCCCACCCCGACTACGTCCTCGACGTCATCCGCGCCGCAGCAGCAGGCGTCTGAGCCCGCGCCGCTTTCTGAGCCCTGCTCGTCAGCGGAGCGAGCAAGGCTCAGAAAGAGCGAGCCCCAATGAGGGCGGATGATCCGCCGCCTGCCCGCGGCCGGCCCCTACGCGCCGGTCACCATTCTCATTCAGGAACTGCCGGGCCGCGAAACCCAGGTAGCCTACGACACCGTCGCTTGCGCGACCGTGCCCAACGGCGATGCCGCCGCCTCCCAGATCGCCCGGCGGCTGGACATCGAAGTCCTCGGCCTCCTGCATCACGCGGCCGGCCGGGCGCCCAACTGCGGCACGTCGGTCCCAGAGAACGCCTTAGCCCAGCCCGCAGGCGGCCTTGAACGCGCAGGCCCTGAAAGCCGGCGACCACGAGCACATCGTCCTTTTCGGCTTCAGCCGGCTACCGGCGGAGTGGTGATCATGAAAGCAATCAGCATGAGCCCCCGGTCAGGGCAGCGGACTGCCAGCAGCAACACGGTCGTGTTCCTGCACGGCCACCAGCTTGAGCGCAACCTGGCCCGCGCGGTCACGGCCGAGGCCGTCGGCACGTTCGTGCTGGTCCTGGCCATCACCAGCGCCGCCGTCGCCGCGGCCTTGTCCCGGGCGGTGGCCGGGACCCCGCACGGGTCCTTGGCAGTACCTGTGGCCGGCGGTCTGGCGCTGGCCATCGGAGTCGCGGGTATCGGCCACATCTCTGGTGCCCACCTCAACCCCGCGGTGACGCTCGGGCTGGCTATCAACAGGCGCTTCCCATGGGCGTACGCCCCTGGCTACGTCATCGCCCAGTTCGCCGGCGCGATCGCCGCTGCCGCGGTCACCTGGGGTTTGTACGGGGACCAGGCCCGGGCGATCGCCGGCCTTGGCGCCACGGTCCCGGCTGCCGGGGTTTCCGCGGGACGAGTGCTTGCGGCGGAAGCCATTGTCACCTTCGTGCTGGTCCTGGTGGTCGTTGCGGTGGCCACCGACACCCGGGTTCCGCGTGGCATCGCCGCCACGGGGTACCGGGAACGCCACGGCGTGTCCGGCGCCAAGAGCGATACCGGTGACGCGCACATGCTGGCCGGCATGGTGCGCACCGATTCCCGCCAGCTCCGCGCGGTGGCAGGCGACAGCCCGGGCGCCGGGGCGGTCAAGGTGGTGGCGCGTGCCCGTAAGACGCTGATCTGGGAACGGAACCGGCAGGTCCAGCGGCTGCGGCACCAGCTGCGCGAGTACTTTCCCGCCGCGCTGGAGGCCTTCGATGACCTGGACGCGCCCGATGCGCTGGAACTGCCGGCCAGGGCGCCGGACCCGGCCCGGGCCGCGAAGCTGACCCGCGCGCAGATCTCCGCGGCGCTCAAGCGCGCCCGCCGCCGGGACATCCCCGGCAAGGCCACCGTCATCATGGCCGCGCTGCGCGGCGCCCAGCTGGGGCAGCCGCCGGCCATCACCGCCGCCTACGCGGCCACCGTCCGGTCCCTGATCGCGGTGATCATCACCCTGAATGAGCAGGTCAAGATCCTGCAAGGGCAGGTGGAGGCGGATTTTGGCCGGCACCCGGACGCTGAGATCTACCTGTCCCAGCCCGGCCTGGGACCCATCCCCGGCGCCCGGGTGCCCGGCGAATCCGGCGACGACCCGCACCGGTACGCCACCGGCAAAGCCCGCAAGAACTACGCCGCCACCTCCCCGATCACCCGCGCCTCGGGCAAGAAGAAGGTGGTCATGGCCCGGTTCATCCGCAACGGCCGGCTCACCGGCGCGCTCATGGCCCGGGCCCTGTCCGCGCTGGGCAGCTCGCCCGGCGCCCGCGCCCTCTACGACGCCGAGCGCGCCGGCGGCACCGAACACAACGCCGCCCTGCGCAAACTCGCCAGCCGGCTCGTCGGCATCCTGCACGGATGCCTCAAGACCCGCACCCTCTACGACGAGGCAACCGCCTGGCCGCACCGGGAAAAGACCCCTCAATCTGACATCGCCGCTTGACACCTAAGCCCCTGGGATGTCTTTTCAGTTGGCCGCCGCAGCCGGTCAGCCGTCGCGCCTGAGCCCCGGACCCGGCGTGCCTGCCCGCGGCCCGAAGACCGGCCGCCGCCGGTCACCGACTTGGTCAGCCGCCCGTCCAGCTACCCCTGCGGCCAGGCCGGGAATGACGCACCGTGACGACGAAACGTACGCTGATGGACAAACCACCCATAACGCCGAATATTTGCTCGGGCATCGATGCGGCGAACGTGAACTGCGTTCGCGCAGATCATCGGGTTCTGTGCTGTCTCGATGGCGCCCACAACTGGTAACAGGAAACTATGGAAGGAGTGGCGCGAACGCAATTATTTTAAGAAACCAAAGCGTGACGATGCTGTGCTTCGAAAGCATTTTATTTCGGCGGGCGGCGGTCCGGGGAGCCGTCAGCCTCATGGAGGCAGCAGTCACGTTTTCGATTCTTGATGATTGCTACCTCGGCATAAAACATGCAGGGCGACATGATGCGTGCGGGTCAAATGGCGCTCTTCTGAGCGCGCAATTTTAGCATATAGGGCTGCCCGCGTTGCTGTCCGACGGCAATCTTGAATGGCTGGTCCGATAGTACGTTACATGCGATAACGATGTTTTCCCCGGTCCAGCGGGCTAGCTCTTGGCCCAAATCCAGGTCCCAGACCCGGACCGTGCTGTCGGAGCCGCCGCTGACTGCCCTGGTTCCGTCCGGGGTGACCGCCACCGACCGCACCCAGCCTGTGTGGCCAGCGAGCACCTGCGTCTGGCGGCCGGTAGCCAGGTCCCACACCCGGACCGTGCCATCTTCGCTGCCGCTGACTGCCCTGGTCCCGTCCGGGGTGACCGCCACCGACCGCACCCAGCCTGTGTGGCCAGCGAGCACCTGCGTCTGGCGGCCGGTAGCCAGGTCCCACACCCGGACCGTGCCGTCCCCGGCGCCGCTGACCGCTCTGGTCCCGTCCGGGGTGACCGCCACCGACCGCAGCGGGCGGGTGTGGCCGGTAAGTTCGGCTTGCTGGCGGATGGCGGTCAGGTCCCAGAGTCTCATCGCGCCGTCGTCGCCGCCGCTGACCGCCCTGGTCCCGTCCGGGGTGATCGCCACCGACCGCACTGGTCCTGTGTGCCCGGTGAGTTTAGCCTGCTCTTGGCCGGTGGTCAGGTCCCAGACTCGCACGGTGCCGTCTCCGCCGCCGCTGACCACCCTGGCCCCGTCCGCGGTGACCGCGACCGATCGCACTCGCCCATCGTGGCCCGTTAGTTCAGCGTGCTGGTGACTGGTGGCCAGGTCCCAGACCCGGACTATGCCGTCCTCGCCGCCGCTGACCGCCCTGGTCCCGTCCGCGGTGACCGCCACCGACCACAGCGGAGCGTCGTGCCCGGTTGGTCCGGCCTGCTTGGGGCCTGCGGCCAGGTCCCAAACCCGTACGGTGCCGTCGTCGCTGCCGCTGACCGCCCTGGTCCCACCCGCGGTGACCGCCACCGACCAGACGGGGCCTATGTGCCCCGCGAGCTTTGCCTGCTCTTGGCCGGTAGTCAGGTCCCAGACCCGGACCATGCCGTCGTCGCCACCGCTGACTGCCCTGGTCCCGTCCGCGGTGACCGCCACCGACCGTACCCAGTCGTCATGGCCGGTTAGTTCGGCCTGCAGGCGGCCGGTAGTCAGGTCCCAGACCCGGACCATGCCGTCGTCGCCACCGCTGACCGCCTTGGTCCCGTCCGCGGTGACCGCCACCGACCGTACGCAGTCGTCATGGCCGGTTAGTTCGGCCTGCAGGCGGCCGGTAGTCAGGTCCCAGACCCGGACCATGCCGTCCCCGCCACCGCTGACCGCCTTGGTCCCGTCCGCGGTGACCGCCACCGACCAGACGGGGCCCGTGTGCCCGACGAGTTTTCCTCGCCGTCGGCCGGTGGCCAGGTCCCAGACCCGCACGGTGCCGTCGTCGCCGCCGCTGACCGCCGTGGCGCCGTCTCGGGTGACCGCCACCGACGAAGACCGGAAACGGAAGCCTCGGAGCTTGGCCTGCCGACGGCCTGCGGCCAGGTCCCAGACCCGGACCGGGCCATCGCCGCCGCCGCTGACCGCCCTGGTCCCGTCCGCGGTGACCGCCACCGACCGTACCCAGTCGTCGTCTCCGGTTAGTTCGGCCTGCTGGCGGCCTGCGGCCAGGTCCCAGACCCGCACGGTGCCGTCGTCGCTGCCGCTGACCGCCCTGGTCCCGTCCGCAGTGACCGCTACCGACCAGACCGGACCGGTGTGGCCGGTCAGAACCTGCTCGAGGGCCGTGGTGGTGGACGTCAGAGCCCGACCGAGAGGCGCGAGCCATGTCTCAGACCGGTCGCCGTATGTCAGGCTGCTAGCCCAGTCCGCGACAGCGGGGTCGGGATGGCCTTGCAGTCGGCCCGCGAGCTGCCCGCGGACCTGTGTGGGGTCGGCGGCTAGGATCTGCGCCGACAGCCGTAGCGCCCGCGCGATCTGGCGGTCGAGCTGATCGTCAGAGTAGTTGAAATCAGCAAGTACGCCGGGCAGCTGGCCGTTGGCCACCCGGCCCTGTATCCAGGCGACATCGGCGAGCAAGGCCTGGAGCTCCCGGGCACGGCCAGCCTCGTGCAGATGACCGGCCAGGGAGCGTGCCAGGTAGGCGTCGGCGACGGCGGCAGCCCATCTGTCTGGATAGCGGGCCTGGTAGCCATCGAGAAGCCGGGCGTGTGCCGCCGCAAGCCGCTCCGGGCCAAGCCGGCGCTTGAGCACGTCGTATTGCAGGTCGTGAGCGGCATACCAGCCATCGCCCGCGGCCGTGAGCAGCGATCGGCCAGTGAACTCGGCGAGCTGGTCACTGACCTCGGCCACTGCGAGATCAGGCCGCCACAACGCCGCAGCGGCCTCGCGGGGAAAGGGACCGCGTCCGGCGAACACCGCTAGCTGCAAGTACCTTTGCTGGGCGGTCTCGGGCAGATCTGAGATGCCCACTTCGATAGCGGCCAGCAGGGTCCGATACGGGTATTCCGGATCCAGATCGGCATTTACCCGGCTCAGGTCATGCTCGATAAGAGCTGCCACGTCGGCAAAGGACCTGCCCTGAGCCACCATTGCCCCGGCCATCGCCACGCCCAGCGCCAGGTTCCCTACCCGCGTGCATAGCGTGCGCGCGGCAGCAGGTAGCTGCGCAGGCGCCTGACCAGTCCAGCGGCCCAGCAGTTCAAGCGCCTGGCCCTGAGTCAGTTCGTCCACCCGGATCTGAATCGCTCCGAACGTGACAGCCAATTCGGGCAGGCGGGTCGTGAACAGTACTGTCCAGCCGGGTGCCAGGCCTACCAGGGCGTCCAGCGGGCCGCGCTCCCACACGTTGTCCACAACGACCAGCATCCGCTTGTTCCGCAGCACTGCAGCGATCTCGTCGCGGCCCTGCACTACCGTGGTAAAGCCGGATCTGCTTTCCGGCAGCCCGAGGCGGCGGGCTAGATCCCCTAGGAGTGCTACCGGATCCCGCCCCGCGCCAGCTTCCAGCCAGGTCATGCCATCGCGAAATCGCCGCCGCACCCGCCGGTCCCCGCAGGCTCCAGCCGCCAGCGTTGATTTTCCCGCTCCGCCGATCCCCGTCAGTGCTGCCGGTCTGTCTTCTGCCCGCAATGCGGCCACAACCGTGTCCAGCAGGTCCGGGCGCCCGACCAGCCGGCTCGGGCCTGGCATCTTGGGGGATGCGCCAAGGAAACCGCGGCCGGTCCGCAGTTCCGGTGCCTGCTCCTTGCCCGCTGCCACTGCCCAGCCGATGACCAGCACCCCGGCTGCCCCCAATACACCGCGTACCCACCATGGCGCGCCCCGGAATATCTGATAGCCGCTGACGGTAACCCACTGGCCCAGGACCGCCACGAGCAGCAGCGCCGCCCCGCACGCGAGCAAGCCGGTATTTACCTTCGACAGGCGAACATCTCCCCATGGCCGTCGCACCACAACCACCCCCTGCCAATGATCTAATCGTGTCCGACCTTACGGGCAATACAGCGGGACGCAAGTGCGCAACGGCGTGTGAGCGCGGGGGGACTGTTACCTCAGCGTTAGTAACTCCCGAGATCGGTAGGCTTCAATCGACAGGCGTCACGACAGAGCAAGCATGGCGAGGTGGCGAGAAGTTTCCTGCGCCCTGCATTACATCGCCGACGCCCAGCAGGCCTTCTGCCGAGACACCAGGCTGGCTATGCTGTAGCCATCGGCTAGCCAGCTACTGCATGGGGAGCGTGGCCTGAGATCGGGATAAGGCTGATCACTCGCGACAGCGTGGGCCGTCCGTTTAACAGGTACCTGCTGCCCCAGGAGGACGGGGTGCTTTCCGTCCGTATGCACCCCGCTATCCTCCTCGGCCCTGCCGCCCTGGTTCTCGCAGGCTTGATAGTGTCAGTGCTATTGAGCGTTATGCTAGCTGGCAGCGGTTATGTGATCGATATCATCTGGCTTGCCTGGGGCCTTCTCATGCTTGGCCTGATCCTGAGGATTGCCTACTGGTTTACTACGGGCTATGCCGTGACATCGGCCCGGATGCTTCGCCAGAAAGGACTCCTCTTCCGCAGAGTCTGGATGATGCCGCTGAAGAAGGTCACGGACGTGACCTTCCAGCGCTCGGCGAGAGGTCGCCATTTCGACTATGGCAGGCTGGTCGTGACGTTCGGTTACGAGCAAAGACTACCGAACGAATGGAACATAGAATTCGCTCCGCATCCGGAGCAAATCTGTGCCGAAATTCGCAGAGTACTCTTCCCTGATAAGGACAAAGGCGACGACTGAACGCTACTCAGCGAAACTGCCACAATAACCCTCTTCTTGCGACGAGCCTCTCGATGCCTCTCGATCACCTCCATGAAACCATGAGCGCGCGGCCCGTCACGCTCGGCAACGGTCCTGCATTCCCAGATCGACCCGATCTGCACGCCGCAGCTGGTCAACGCAGAAGGTCCCGAGACCGATCAGAACGGCGGGTCGGCGTGCGGTTATCAAGGGCTCTTCGCGTCGTTGGCTGCATAGCAGTCCGTGGTTACGGCCCGGCGGACAGTTGGACGGGCTGTCTGCACCGCCGCGCTCGGGGCAAATATCCGCTTCTGCTGCGGACAGGGTCTGTGTGCGGTTCTCAGTGCTGAGCCTTAACGGAGGGTTTCCTTCGGGCGCACGACGCAGAACTCGTTTCCCTCGGGATCGGCACGGACGGTCCAGGACTCAGCGCCGGTCTGCCCGATGTCGACCCGGCGCCCCGAGCGCCAGGAGGCGGTCGATCTCCTGATCGCGGTCCGCGGCGCTGCTGGTGAGGTCGGGATGCACGCGGTTCTTGACCGTCTTGGGATCGGTGACCGGGCATGAAGCACAGGCCGGCAGGCGCGTTCTCGTCGGTCCCGATGACGATCTCGTTCTCGCGCTCGGACAGAACCTTCCAGCTAAGAGCCTGCGTCCAGAAGCGGGCGTCCATGACGTTTCCGCGGAAGCGGCTCGTGCAGGATTTCACAAGCCGCTTCCGCGGAAACACGCTCATCTGTCCGCTTTGCGAGGCCGCGCGCCGAGGGTGACGGCCTTGACTATGATCTTGGCTCGGTCAAGGCTGGGCGTGCTGCGAGCACCGTTCGGTGCCCTGATTCAAGCAGGTCACGGACGCCTGCCTCAAGCGGCCCGCTCGGGAAGCCTGGCGAGTGGCGTGCCCGGCGGGTGGTCCAGGCTCCTGTGCGCGTTTGTCCGATCTGACGAGTCCGAGGGCTGGGTCGTGCCTGTGGGTGTGTGTTCGGATAAGGCGCGTAGGTTGATCGCCGCTGCACCGGAATAGTTTGGAATAGCTTGGTGAGCGGCAGGGGCAGCTTCGATCTATTGCGGCTGCTGCCGCCGGGGAGGAAGCGATGCTGGCTGCGCAATCATCGCCGGTGAGCGGGATCGTATTTGCGGTGGCCGTGCTGGCCACCAGCATGGCGCTGGTGGCGGGCCTGGCGTGGGCATCGCGGCGGCTGCTCGGGTTGCCGGTGGGAGCGCTGCGGGCGCTGATCGCCGGTTTGCTGGGCTTCGCTGCCGCCCTGATTTTCGGCAGGTCGCTGCGAGCGGCCCAGCCGGGGCATGCGGCCGCGTTCTTCACCGTGGCGCTGGGCGTTCCGCTGATCGTCGCGATGATCTTCCTTGTGGTGGCGGAGGCGCTGGTGCCGAGCGGGACGGGGCCACGGCCGGTGGAGGTGATTGGCGGCGCGCGGCAGGCGCTGGCGCGGTCACGACGCTATTCGCAGATCAGCCAGATCGCGGTGCGGCATGGGCTGGGCCCTTACCTGCGCGGGCGGCGGCTGCGCCCCGCGGACGCGGCTGGCGGGCGGGCAGCGCTCGCGGTGTCGCTGCGGCGTGCCCTGGAAGAGGGCGGGGTTACCTTCACCAAGCTCGGCCAGCTGCTGTCCACTCGCCGTGATCTGCTCCCGGAGGAGTTCACTTCCGAGCTCGCCCAGCTTCAGGACCGGGCCGAACCGGCGCGGTGGGAACAGGTAGAGGAGGTGATAGCCCAGTCACTCGGGGCGCCGACGGGGCAGGTTTTCGCGGAGCTGCAGCCGGAACCGGCCGCGGCCGCATCGATCGCCCAGGTCCACAAGGCCTTGCTGCGCTACGGCGACCACTCGGGTGCCGAGGTGGCGGTGAAGGTTCAGCGCCCCGGCATCCGTGCCACTGTCGAGCAGGACCTGGACATTCTGCAGCGTCTGGCGGTCAGGCTCGAGGACCGCGCCCGGTGGGCGCGTGCGGTCGGCGCGGCCGGCGTAGCCCGCGGGTTCGCCGCCACCATGCGAGAAGAGCTCGATTTTCGGGTGGAGGCACGCAACATGGCCGCCGTGGCTGCCACCTGGGCGGGCCAGCAGCGCGCCGTCGGCGGGAGCGTCCCGGTGGTGCTTCCAGCCGTGCATGAGCAGCTGTGCACCGAGCACGTGCTCGTCATCGAATGGCTGGACGGGGTCAGCCTGCGCGCGGCAGGACAACTGATCGATGATCGCGGGCTTGAACGGGCCGAACTGAGCCGCGCGCTGCTGCGCAGCATGGTGTACCAGATCACCGACGGCGGCGTGTTCCACGCCGACCCGCATCCGGGCAACGTCCTGCTGCTCACCGACGGCCGCCTCGCCCTGCTCGACTTCGGCTCGGTCGGCCGCATCGACGCCCAGCAGCGGTCCGCACTGCAGAACCTGCTGCTCGCACTCGGACGCGGCGACCCCGCGGCGCTCCGCGACGCCCTCCTGGACCTGGTCACCCGCCCCGACGAGATCGACGAACAGCAGCTCGAGCGGGCCCTGGGCCAGTTCATGGCGCGCCACCTCGCTGGCGGCACTGCGGCGACTGCTGAGATGTTTACCGACCTGTTCCGCCTGGCTTCCCGCTTTGAGCTGGCAATCCCACCCGAGATCGCCACCGTCCTCCGTGCCCTCGCCACCCTGGAAGGCACACTCAGCCTGCTGACGCCCGGGTTTGACCTAGCCGCGGAAGCGCGTCAGTACGCAGCCGACTACATGGCCGGGCAGGTGTCGCCAAGAGCCGTGCAGAAGACGGCCGCCGACGAGCTGATCGCGCTGCTTCCGATGCTGCGCCGACTGCCACGCCGGTTTGACCGCCTCACCAGCGCGATGGAACAAGGCAGGCTCAGCCTCAACGTGCGGCTATTCGCCGACGAACGCGACCGCCGGGTGGTCACCGGCCTGACCCACCAGTTCCTCCTGACGCTCCTCGGCGCAGCATCCGGCATCGTCGCCGCAATGCTGCTCGGCGCACCCGGTGGCCCCAAGATCACCCCCACCGTCACCCTCTACCAGGTGATCGGCTACAACCTGCTCATCGTCGCCGCCATCCTCGTGCTGCGAGTGCTGTTCACAATCTTCAGGAACCGGTAAAGCGCCAGGCTCGGCTAACCCCCAGCTGGCGCACGGCCATACCCAGTGAGTCAAGGGCCGCGCAGGATCCGAAGGAAGCGCACCCGGTCGCTGCCCGGGCCGTCATAGCCGGAGGAAACCGGGATGCCGTCGACCTCCGCGTCGCCGGGCTCTAGCTGGAAACCCATCCGCTGGTGAAACGCGACCGAGCCGCGGTTCACCGGGGACGTGACCGCGCGGGCCAGGATGCAGCCGCGAGCCTCGGCGGCCCGGAAGAACGCCTCATAAAGCAGGCGGCCCAGCCCGCCGCCGCGCTCAGCCGAATCCACGCCGACAAAGTGAATGTAGGCCTCGCCAGGCCGGGACTGGGAGATGAACCCGGCCAGGAAACCGGCCAGCCTGCCGTCGCGTTCCGCCGCGAAACTGGTGTCGGTGAAGTGCTCGAAGAATAGCCGCGGAAGCTTGCCGGCCATCGGGCGGCCGCCCCACCATTGGTCGATGACCGAGATCACCAGCGTGTAGTCGGCCGGGCGAACGGGCCGAACGTTACCGAAGCGTGCCGCACCAGCACGCACGATCTGTCGCTGCTTCGGCTGAGACATCTGCTCATGGCGATATGAGTATTGTGCGGCCGATGTGCTTGGTATATGCATATGCCTTACGCATGCGCGACGCCCGGAGGTGGCGGATGAGCGAGCCCGTAGACCGCGAGTCGCATCGCGGGGATGCCGGGGACCTGCCTGGTGCCGTCGGAGACCGTACGTGGCGGGCGCTTACCTGGCTGGGTTTGTCGCTGGCTGCCCTAGTGGGCATGGGGCAGGCCGGCGCGATCGTTCAGGAGGCCATCCCGACCGGTGCGATTTCGGTTACCACCCTGTACGGGCCGGGGCAGCTGCTGTCCACCAACTTCTCGGCGGCGGCCGCCTATTTAAACGCGTGGGGAGCCGCCACAGCTCAATTCGGCTCGCTCCCGGTCTGGCTGTACCTGCACCTGCTCTTCGACGTGCTGTTCATCGTCGGGTACGCCCTGCTCGGATTCTCCCTTCTGACCGGGGAAGATGAGCAGCCCGCGCGGCTGCTGCTGTGGGCGCTGATCGCGGCGAACCTCGCCGAGGCTGCAATAGCCGCCGCGGCGTACGGGGTGATAGCCGCTCACGGGCATGTCCCCGCCGCGCTCGGCGTGGTTCTCCACGTGGCGACCATGCTCAAATGGCTGGCCGCGCTCGCTCTCCTAGTCCACGTGGCCTACCGGATCTGGGATAACGACCACGCCCGCCGGGCCATCAGGTACCTGTTCTGGGCTCTGTGGGAGCAGAGGTTCTCCGTGGTCGTCGTCGTGTTCCTGGCGGTCGTGGCCGCAGGGCGCGGGGCTGACGTGCTCGAGCAGATGCCGGACGTCCAGCGGTCCTGGCTCACCTGGCCGCCGGGGATGGGCTGGGTCCATGCGGCCGTGGCCGTGACCGCGCAATTGCTGCTGGCCTTGCTGCTGGTGTTCCTAGGCCGGATGCGCACCTGGCGTGCCGTGGAGAAATTCAGCGGACAAGACACCCGCCATGATCCGCGCTACCGGACGTGGATCGTGCCCCCGGCGGTGCTGGCCGGGCTGGCGCTGGTGCTCCGGCTGACGGGCGCCGCCGAGATCGGGTGGTGGCGGCTCGCCGTGGCCGTCGGGGTGCCCGTCCTGATCGCCGCTGTCTCGAGGGCCATTGCCTTGTTCCGCCCGCAGATGCCGTCGCTGGGTCATCGCCTGCCCGAAGTGTCGCCGGAGACGGCCGCGGAGAGGGTGGACAGCGCCAGGACGGCGGGAGACGCGCTCGCCGTGGCGGTGGTGGCGGTGACGGGTCTGGGCTTGGTGCGGTCTTTCACCGCGCCGGCGCTCCTGGCCAGCGGCTACACGGCGGCATCCTGGGTCGCTGTTGTGATCGGGATCGTCATCGTGACCGTCAGCTGGCGGCTGGCGAACGGCCCGGTGCGCGACGCCCTGTGCAAACTGGCAGGTCCGTATAACGCGCCGGCCGGTCAGCGCGGGCTAGCCACCCGGCTTGCTGACTGGGCCAGGCGGGGAGAGATGCGCGGGGATGCCGGGTGGTGGCCTTGGCTGATCGTCGGAGCCCCGTTCCTGATCGCGGATGCGTTCCTGGTGTTCGTACCGCTATGGACGACGCACTGGCTCGGGGTGCTCGGCGTCACGGTGATCGCCACCGGGACCCTGGCCGTCGGCCTGGCCGTGCTGGCCTACCTGGCCCAGACCCGGCTCCCGCTGCCGCTGTTCCGGATGATCCGGCTGAACGTCACGCCCGTCATCACGCTCGTCCTGGTCATCGGGCTCATCGGCGGGATCGCCGATTCCAGGTCGGTGCTGCACGACGTCCGCGGCCCGGTTACCGGCGGTGCCGCACCGGGCCGCACCGGCCTGCTGGCGGATCTGCAGTCGTGGCTGGCCAGCCCGGCCACGGCCGCCTGTGCCGTCCCTGCCGCCGCGGGCGGCACGGCGGGCGCCGGGCGGCCGGTGCGGGTGGAGCCCTTCATCCTGGTGGCGGCGGCCGGCGGCGGGATCCGCGCCGCCTGGTGGGCGGAGCACGCCCTGGCCGACATCGCCGCCAGGCGGTGCGGGCCGCATGACGTCTTCGCGGTGAGCAGCGTCAGCGGAGGATCGGTCGGGACGGCTGTCCTCGACAGCGCACCCGCCGGCCAGGCCGCTGCCGACATCGCCCGGATCGCCGGACCGGACGCGCTGGCCGCCGGCATCGACGGGCTGCTCCTGCACGACCTGATCGCCGGCTTCACCGGACTGGACCTGCCGTCCGCGCAGATGCCACCGGGCGAGTCCTTCAGCGACCGTGCCGGCCTGATCGAGAGCGCCTGGCAGAGCGAGGACGCCAGCCTGGAGCAGCCGTTCCCGCTCCGCCACCCGGCCCTCCCCTGGCGGCTGCTGTTCAACTCCGCCGACGCCAACTCAAGCTGCCGGGCCGTTATCGCCGACGGGCTCCTTCCGGCCCCGCCGGGCGGCCAGGACACGACCGGCCTGACCTGCGACCTGCGATCCGCGGTCCCCGGCGGGGGCAGCTTCGACTTCTTCGCCAGGCTGCCCTGCATGCAGAACATCGCCACGGTAACCGCGGCGATGTTGTCCGCCCGGTTTCCCTACATAACCCCGTCCGGGGTCATCACCAGCTGCGCGGACAAGAACGCCATAGCGGGACAGTTCGTCGACGGCGGATACGTGGACAGCAGCGGCCTGATCACCCTCACCGACCTGCTGCCCAGCCTGACCGCCGCGCTGCGGGCCCGCAACGCCGCCGCCTTGGCGCAGGCCGGGCCCGGGCAGCCGGTCACCCTGGTGGTGCCGGTCGTGGTCTACCTGGGCAACAGCCCGCGGCCGGACCCGGCGGCCTTCACGGGTCCATCGCTCATCCAGGAGCCTTTCGTGCCCCTCGACGCCCAGTCCGCCGCTGCCACCCAGCTGCTGGTGTCGGACACGCTCCTGCAGCGGATCCAGGGCATGCTGGGAACCGGCCAGTGGCTGCAGTGCGTTCCTGGCCTAGCCGGATGCGCCGCGGCCACGTCGGCGGCCGAGAAGACCATTCCAGACCAGGTCATCTTCGTCTCACCGCGCACCGAGCCAGCTGTCTCCGCGCCGCTGGGCTGGGTACTCTCCGCGGCCACCAGGAACACCCTCGACGCGGCGCTCCGCGAGGCGGAAGATCCACACCAGCGGTGCGTGCAGCCCGCCCAGCCGAAGGCGTGCCTGCCCGGCGTAGGCCGCCTGGCCGATCTCTTCCCGCTGATCCAAGGTGGCTGACACGACATCCTGGCAGGCAGGCCTGACACTCTCCGCCACCTACCCTTATCTGGCTTCGAGATATTCGCGCCAGCTCTTTGCTCTCGTCGGCGTCGGCTCATCCTGAATGTAGAACGCTTGATCCTGTCCGAGTGAGCAGGGATCAGCCGGATCAACCGCCCGGAATCCTCCGCCTAGAACGAGGTGCTCACCGGCACGCGCAACCACCTGCCCGCTGGGGTTGAGGACTTCAAGCGGATCGAGGCGGGCGCGGAAGCCCGCGGGCCACGTGACCGGTACGCGGTGTCCTGTGGCTGACCGCAGCCACAGGCACCAGCGGTCAGGCCCGGCTTCGCCGCCCTCCAGCATTCCGAGCAGCGCGGCTCGTTGCAGCATTCCCCCCACTGGGGGGCCGGTGGGCACCTGCACGATCTTGCGAGGGCCAGCCCCCTCGCTTGCGGGGTGGTTCATGCAGACGCGGAATTCCCTTCCCCGGCCAGCTGCGTTCGTGTCGAGCGTAGTGTTCCCGCCAACACCCTGGGTCAGTCCCGTTACTCTGGGTATCGGCCTGGTGCTTCTGGCTACAACGGGGATGTTGTGACGCAGTTGACAGTGGCACTATGTAGGTTGGGCATTCGAGGCTATGAGAGGCAGTCATCCGATGCGTCCTGACATCAGACCTGGCGGCATCTTCCCCGATTATGCTCTCCCGGACCACATCGGCACGGTGCGTACGCTCAGCGAGCTTCAGGGCCGCGATCCGCTGATCCTCACCCTGGCTCGCGGCAACTACTGCCCCAAAGAGCACCAGCAGCATCTCGAGCTGGCGGCCAACTACCCGAAGATCGCGGTGGCCTACACCCAAGTCGCCACCATCGCCACCGACGACCATCACACCCTGCAAGAATTCCGCGCGTCGGTGGGCGCCCAGTGGACATTCCTGTCCGATCCCGGTCGGACCGTCCAGCAGGACCTCGACATACAGGAGTACACCGACCCCGAGCACAACCCCATGATCCCGCACACGCTGGTGCTCAAGCCGGGGCTGGTCATTCACAGTGTCTATAACGGCTACTGGTTCTGGGGGCGCCCGTCGTTCTACGACCTGTGGCATGACCTGCGTGCCGCCACTAGCGAGATCCGCCCGGACTGGGATCTGAGCACCCCAGGGCTCCGGGAAGCCTGGGACGCGGGCGACTTTTCGCACTTTCACGGCTGGGACCGGCGGTCCCCCGAGTCGACGCCGACATCGTATGAGTGACAGGGCAACGATTGCCGCTCTGTCACTTAGTGGCCCAGGTGACTCGTCAGGCCGGGGACCGAACAAGTCGCGTTGCCGCCCTTGTGTGCTGCCCGCCGCGCGGTGGCCGCGGCGAATGACCGGGGCGGGCCAGGTGAGGCACGCTCACCGGGTTTGCTTTGCCGCGCTTGTCTAAGCCGCGGCGAGATA
>Ga0208199_1000181_pt1 | contig 25916 bp, 20 predicted proteins | sample Sb_taG_FD_187705 | JGI IMG/M metagenome (GOLD analysis project Ga0208199, IMG submission 187705) | Peat soil microbial communities from Weissenstadt, Germany - Sb_50d_1_NS metaG (SPAdes) (version 2) | ecosystem: Environmental > Terrestrial > Soil > Wetlands > Peat | place: Germany: Weissenstadt... | reverse complement strand
CGGCTGGCAGCAGGTGATGCGTGCGGCCGCCGTGCCCGAGCCGCCCGTGCTGGCCGGCGACTGGTCCGCCTCCTCCGGCTACGAGCTGGGCGGCCAGCTGGCCGCGGAACCCGGGCTTACGGCCATCTTCTGCGCCAACGACACGATGGCGCTCGGCGTCATCCGGGCGCTGACCGAACGAGGGCTGCGGGTGCCGGAGGACGTCAGCATCGTCGGCTTCGACGACGTGCCCGAGGCGGGGTTCTTCCGGCCGCCGCTCACCACCGTGCGGCAGGACTTCGGTGAGGTCGGCCGGCAGGCGCTGAGTACGCTAGTCGATCGGATGGCCGGCATGATCCCGGCCGGGCCCAGGGTCCGGGTGGCGCCCGAGCTGATCGTGCGGGCGAGCGCCGCCGGGCCGCACTGACCGGCCGGGGTCATGCCGACTCCGGCCTGGTTGAGCCACCTGGATTGAGCCGGCCGGCGGGCGGCAAGAATGCACTGGAAGGAACGTAGGATAAGGCGGACAGATGGATGTTAGCGCTAACAAAGATGTCAGCGGTGACGCTTTCGCCGTCGGCGTGGACTTCGGCACGCTGTCGGCCCGGGCCCTCGTGGTGCGGGTGAGCGACGGCGCCGAGGCGGGCACCGCCGTCAGCGAGTACCGGCACGGCGTGATCGACCGCGAGCTGGCCGGCGCCGATCTGCCACCGGACTGGGCACTGCAGGACCCGGCCGACTACACCGGCGCGCTGGCCGCCGCGATCCCGGCCGCGATCAGGGACGCGGGCGTCGACCCGGCCCAGGTGATCGGCATCGCCACCGACTTCACCGCCTCTACCTGCATGCCGGTGCTCGCCGACGGCACGCCGCTGTGCCAGCTGCCCGGCCTGGCCGCCCGCCCGCATGCCTACCCCAAGCTGTGGAAGCACCACGCCGCCCAGCCGCACGCGGACCGGATCAACGCTGTCGCCCACGAGCGGGGCGAGAAGTGGATCAACCGCTACGGCGGCAAGATCTCCTCGGAGTGGCAGTTCGCCAAGGCGCTGCAGCTGCTGGAGGAGGACTTCGAGCTGTACCAGCGCGCCGACCGGTGGATCGAGGCCGCCGACTGGATCATCTGGCAGCTGTGCGGGACCGAGACCAGGAACGCGTGCACGGCCGGGTACAAGGGCATCTTCCAGGACGGCAGCTACCCGTCGCCGGCGTATCTGGCCGCCCTCGATCCGCGCTTCGTTAGTTTCGCCGCCGGCAAGCTCGCTCATCCCATCTCGCCGCTCGGCGCCCGGGCCGGGGGGCTGACCCCGGCCGCGGCCGCGCTGACCGGGCTGCCCGCGGGCATCGCGGTGGCCGTCGGCAACGTGGACGCGCACGTCACGGTGCCCGCGGCCGGCCCGGTCGCGGCGGGCAAGATGGTCGCGATCATGGGCACTTCGACCTGCCATGTCATGAATGGGCAGCAGAGCATGAACGGCGCCGAGCTGGCCGAGGTGCCCGGCATGTGCGGGGTGGTCGACGGCGGCATCGTGGCCGGGCTGTGGGGATACGAGGCGGGGCAGAGCGGGGTCGGCGACATCTTCGCCTGGTTCGCGCGCAACGGTGTCCCCGGCGAGTTCGCCGGCGAGGCACGGCAGCGCGGCGTTTCGCTGCAGCAGCTGCTCGACGAGAAGGCGGCCGCCCAGCCGGTCGGGGCACACGGGCTTATCGCGCTGGACTGGGAGGGCGGCAACCGCTCGGTCCTGGTCGACGGCCGCCTGTCCGGCGCCATCATCGGCCTGACGCTCGCCACCACGGCGCCGGAGATCTACCGCGCGCTGCTCGAGTCCACCGCGTTCGGCACCAGGATGATCATGGACACGTTCGCCGACTCGGGCGTGCCGGTCACGGAGCTCGTGGTGGCCGGCGGCCTGACCAAGAGCGCCCCGCTCATGCAGATCTACGCGGACGTCACCCGGCGCCCGCTTAGCGTGATCGGGTCCGAGCAGGGCCCGGCACTTGGCTCGGCCATTCACGCGGCGGTCGCGGCGGGCGCTTACCCGGACGTGCCGGCCGCGGCGGCGGTCATGGGCCGCATCGACCGGGACATCTACCAGCCCGACGCGGCCCGCGCCGACGTGTACGACGAGCTGTACGCCGAGTACGTGCGGCTGCACGACTACTTCGGCCGTGGAGAGAACCAGGTCATGTACCGGCTGCGGGCGATCCGCGACCGCGCGTGGGCGGCGAGGGAGGCAGCACGATGAGCATGCCGGACGGCGCTGAACTCGCCGCGCTGCGCAAGACGGTCTGCGCGCTGCACGCCGAGCTCGTGCGCAACAACCTGGTCGCCTGGACCTCGGGCAACGTGTCCGCGCGGCTGGGGGACCTGATGGTGATCAAGCCGAGCGGCGTCTCCTACGACGACCTGACGCCGGAGTCGATGGTGGTCTGCGACCTGGACGGCAAGCCTGTTTCCGACGGGCTGAGCCCGTCCAGCGACACCGCCACGCACGCCTACATCTACCGGCACATGCCTGAGGTCGGCGGCGTGGTGCACACCCACTCCACCTACGCGACCGCGTGGGCCGCGCGCGGCGAGCCCGTCCCGTGCGTGATCACCGCGATGGCCGACGAGTTCGGCGGCGAGATTCCGGTCGGGCCGTTCGCGCTGATCGGCGGCGACGAAATCGGCCGGGGCGTGGTCGCCACGCTGACCGGGCACCGCTCCCCCGCCGTCCTGATGCGCAGCCACGGCGTCTTCACCATCGGCGGCACCGGCCGTGACGCGGTGAAGGCCGCCGTGATGTGCGAAGACGTGGCGCGCACCGTCCACCTGGCCCGCGCCTTCGGCGAGCTCGCGCCGCTGCCCGCAGAGGCGGTGGACGCGCTGCACGCCCGCTACAAGAACTACTACGGACAGCGTTGACGCTTAAAAGGAGACCTGAGCCATGACCGCTCTCAACGGGCGTAAGCCGCGCATCGGCATTCTCGGGATCATGCAGGACCTGTACGACGACATGATCCCCGGGATCGCGGAGCGGCAGGAGGGGTACGCCGCGGAACTCGCCGCGCACCTGTCCGACGTCGCGGAGTTCACCCCGAGCAAGGCGATTAAGTACCGTGAGGACGCCGAGCGCGCCATGCGCGAGTTCGAGGACGCCGACCTGGACGGCGTGCTCGTCGTCATGCTCACCTACGGCCCGGCCATGCGGGTGGCGCGGCTGCTCTCGGAGTCCCGGCTGCCCGTCTGCCTGGCCAACATCCAGCCGGAACCCAACGTTACGCCCGCCTGGGACATGGCTGACATGACCTACAACCAGGGCGTGCACGGCGCGCAGGACACGGCCAACGCCATGGTCCGGGCCGGGAAACGGTTCGCCGTGCTGACCGATGACTGGAAGAGCGCCTCGTTCCGGGCCGACGTCGGGCGCTGGGCCCGCGCGGCGGCCACGGCCACCGCGTGGAAGCAGCTCAAGGTCGCCATCTTCGGCTACGCGATGAACGAGATGGGCGACATCCGCGTCGACGAGAACGCGCTGGTCCGGACCCTGGGCCCGGCGATCATCTCGGTCGCGCAGGGCGACCTGTGGCGCGGCATGCAAGATGCCAGCGACGACGCGGTTGCCTCGGTCATCTCCTTCGAGGACGAGAACTTCGAGATCGACCCGCGGCTTTCTGCTGAGGAACGGACGGACCACGCCCGGATGCAGGTGGCGATCGAGCAGATCCTGGACGAGCGGGGGTTCGGCGCCTACACCGCGCACTTCGACGCGATCGGCGAAGACGGCCGGTTCGCCCGGCTGCCGCTGGCCGCGGCGTCGTCGCTGATGGCCAAGGGTTACGGGTACGCGGCCGAAGGCGACGTGCTCACCGCCTGCCTGGTCACCGCCGGGCACGTGCTGATCGGCGACGCGCACTTCACCGAGATGTACGCGATGGACTTCCCCTCGGACTCGATCCTGCAGAGCCACATGGGCGAGGGCAACTGGAAGATCGCCCGGTCCGACCGGCCGGTGAAGCTGATCAAGCGGCCGCTGGGCATCGGGCGGCTGGCCGACCCGCCCACGTTCTTGTTCCAGTACCAGCCGGGGCCGGCCACGCTGGCCGCGCTGGTCTCGCTGGAGGGCGACCGCTTCCGGCTGGTGGTCGCCGAGGGCGAGAACCTGGACAGCCAGGAACTGCCGGCCCTGGAGATGCCGTACGGGCAGTTCCGGCCCGCCTCCGGGCTGCGCAAGTGCCTGAACGGCTGGCTGTCGCACGGCGGCCCGCACCACGAGGTGATGAACCTGGGCCACCACTCCGCCGACTGGAAGGCGTTCTGCCAGCTCACCGGCATCGAGTTCGTCCAAGTCTAGGCGCGGCCGCCCTTCGGCCTGGACAGGTCGTTCGGGATCAAGAATGGGAGGCGGGCGCGGCGGGGCACCTTCCGGCGAGGGCGGGGCGGCGAGCTGCTTTACTGGCCGGTGACCTGCTGCCAGTTGGGGACGGAGGGCTGGATCCTGGCGGCCGGTCCCTGGCCGAAGAGCTTGAGGATGTTGCCGGTGATGCGCTGCACCATGGTGGCCTCGCAGATGCCGCCCGGGTGGCAGCCGCTGCGGTCGCCGAGCGCCGGGATCCAGTTGTTGGTGCCGGTGTCGAGCACGCCGGCGCCGGCGGACGCGTCCGTGTAGTAGGTCATGTCGGAGAAGAACGCGCCGATGCTGGTCTGGCCCAGGCCAGCCGGGATCGGCGAGTGGCCGAAGATCTGGTCATCGGCCGGCTGGCCGTAGGCCCGGTCGAACTTGTCCACGTCCGAGGCGACCACGCCGGGAATGATCTCGCCGTCGCGCAGGCCGGTACCGGCGAAGACCCAGGCCGAGGCGTCCGCGACCCGGAAGCCCACGTCCAGGCCGGGCTCGAGGAAGCCGGCGTAGGTATCGCCGACGAAGCTGTACTCCGGCCAGCTGGACGGCGGGTTGGACCACTCGTTGCCGGTGACCTGGAGCGGATTGCCCCGGCCGTCGAGCGGGTCCGCGGCCGAGTCCCGGTAGTCGACGAGCTCGCGGTCGGGGCCGAGCGGGGAGGCCTGGGTCCTGACGTGCCGCAGGATCGGGCTTGCGGCGAAGAAGACGACGTTGACGCCGGCGTCGTAGGCCGTGACGGCGGCCTGGCGCTCCCCCAGCGACCAGCACTCGTCGTGGCCCAGGGATAGCAGGACCTTGTGCTTCAGCAGGTAGCCGGGATGCTCCTGGACGGTCAGGTCGGTGGCGTAGGTGACGTCGAGACCGTGCTGCTCGGCCCACCTGACCAGCGGGTACTCCAGGGCGAGGAAGTTGCCCGAGCCGTCCTCCGCGGCGTAGGGCCGGTCGTAGGAGACCACCCGGGCCCGGTTGCAGACCGGGTACACGTCCGGCGGGCAGCTGCCCAGGCCCTGGTAGTAGTCGTAGCCGCCGTAGAAGTTCCAGGCCTGCCAGGTGAACACGTCGTTCTTGATCACGTAGGTGGCGGTGCTGGCCGGGTCCCAGATCGTCAGCGGCACGTAGCTCTGCCGGTTGCCCGGGCCGGTCAGCTTGATCAGGTAGTCGCCCTGGACGAACGCGGGGGTGACGTCGAACGACAGGGACGGGGACCAGTTGTCGCAGGCCACCATGTTGATGCCGGACGTGACCGGGCAGCCGGGCTGGTCCTTGCCTGTGACCTGCGCTGAGGTCCAGATGAGGCGGGCGCCCCGGCCCTGGTAGTAGCCCATGCGGAAGGCCTGCGCCCGGAATGTTCGGCCGGTGGTGCTGACGTACAGGGTGACCTTCTGGCCCGGCTGGGCGTAGGCCAGGCTGGCGAACCCGCTGATGCCGGCGTGCGCGCCGTGGATCTCCCAGGCGGTCGTGCCCGGCTTGTCGTTCTCCTCGATCACCCAGCGGGCCTGTTCCCCGTCCGGGCCGGGGAGGGTGGCCGGGCCGGACGCCGTGATGCCCGTGGTGCCCGTGGTGCCTGGAGCGGGACTCGACGGGGTGGCCCGCGGCGCCTGCTGCGGGTGGGAGCAGCCTGCCACGGTAGCTAGCAGCAGCACCGTGGCCAGGACCAGCCTGTTCGGCGACACGTAACCTCCTCGCTTCCCCGCAGACAATCTATGGCCGACGCGCGGCGGCCGGGGGCGGATGACGATCGCTCCCGGATAACGGGGGCGAAACATCTTAGATACGCCTACTTGACCGGATATGGCCGGAGGATCTAGCGTGCTAGAGCGAACGTTCGCTCAAGATGGCGAAGGGGCCAGCGGCGACAGGGCCAGCTGGGCGCGGTTACGAGGACCCGACGGAAGGACGCGATGGCCCGACGGCGGTACGTGTCGATCAAGGAAGTCGCGGCGCGCGCCGGGGTCAGCTTCCAGACGGCCAGCAAGGTCCTCAACGGCGGTGACGTGCGGGTTTCCGCCGAAACCGAGGAGCGGATCCTGGCCGCCGCCGCCGAACTCGGCTACCGGCCGAACACGATCGCCCGCAGCCTGGTCCAGCGGGCCACCGCCACCATCGGCCTGGTGGCCAGCGACGCCACCGACGTGGCCATCGCCCAGGCCTCGGTGGCCGCCGAGCAGGCCGCGCGGAAGAACGGGCACTCCGTGCTGGTCGGGCACCTGGCGGTCGGCGGCGCGGACGGGGCCGACATCGTGCGGACCCTGATCGAGCGCCGGGTGGACGGCATCATCGCCGCCGCGCCCGAGGTCGAGGAGGACACCGAGATCGCCGACCTGCTCCGGCGGTACGTGCCGTCGGTCAGCCTGCAGGCGGTGCCGGGCGGCGGGGTCCCGCTGGTGGGATCCAACCACAGGGAAACCGGGCGGCTGGCCGCCGACCACCTGCTCGGGCTCGGGCACACGTCCATCGGGACGGTCACCGGGCTGTTCCGGCGGCGGGTCACCCGCAGCCGGCTGCACGGCTACGAGGACGCGCTGCGCGACGCGGGCCTGGAGCCGAGCGAGGACCTGGTGACCGAGGGCGACTGGACGCCGCAGGGCGGCGCCACCGCGACCCGCCTGCTGCTCGAACGCTCGCCCGGCCTGACCGCGATCTTCGTTCACAGCGACGTCATGGCGATCGGCGTGCTGTCCGCGCTGTGGCAGGCCGGGCGCCGGGTGCCCGCCGACGTCGCGGTCGTGAGCTGCGACGACATCCCGTTCGCCGAATTCCTGACGCCGCCGCTGACCACTGTGCGCGTGCCGCTGGCCGAAACCGGGCGGCAGGCGGTCGAGTTGCTGCTGCGCAGCATCGCGGGCGAGCCGGTGCCCGAGCGGACGCCGCTGCTGCCGGTGGAGCTGATCGTCCGCGGTTCCTGCGGCGCGCAGGGCACGCCCTCGCCGAGAAGCTCGCCGCGAAGGAGGAGACCCCGTGACCAAGAAGCCCAGTGACCAAGGAGACACTGCGTGACCCGGATCGCCATTGACCCCACCCGGCCCACCGGACGGCTCGATCGCAAGGTGTTCGGCGGGTTCGTCGAGCACCTCGGCCGCTGCATCTACGGCGGGCTGTATGACGAGGGCTCACCCCTGTCCGACGACCGCGGCTTCCGCAAGGACGTGCTCGGCCTGCTCCGCGAGCTGCGGCTCGGCGTGCTGCGCTGGCCGGGCGGGAACTTCGTCAGCAACTACCACTGGGCCGACGGCATCGGGCCCAGGGACGGCCGGCCGCGCCGCCCCGAGCTGGCCTGGGGCGGCGAGGAGTCCAACCGGTTCGGCACCGACGAGTACCTGGCCTACTGCGCCGAACTCGGCACCGAGCCGTACATCTGCCTGAACATGGGCACCGGGACGCTGGAGGAGGCGCTGGCCTGGGTGGAGTACTGCAACTCGGCCGGCGACACCTACTGGGCGGGCCGGCGGCGGTCCAACGGCCGGGCCGAGCCGTACCGGGTCACCTACTGGGGCCTGGGCAACGAGATGTACGGCGACTGGCAGGTCGGGGCGTTCACCGCCGAGGAGTACGTGCGCGAGGCGACCAGGTGGGCGCGGGCCATCCGGATGCTCGACCCGCAGGCCAAGCTGGTCAGCTGCGGCATGAACGGCTGGAACGAGTGGGACCGGGTGGTCATCGACGGGATGGCGTCGCTGGTGGACTACCACTCGCTGCACATCTACACCGGCAGCGACGACTACTGGACCAACGTGCTGCAGCCGCACCAGGCCGAGCGCGCGATCCGGTGCACCGAGGCCCTCATCCAGCGCGCGGCCTACCGGCAGAAGATCGCCACGCCGCCGCGGATCGCCTACGACGAGTGGAACGTCTGGTACCGCAACATGACCGGCGCGCTCGAGGAGCGGTACACGTTCGCCGACGCGCTGGCCGTGGGGACCTACCTGAACATCTTCGTCAGGAACTGCGACTGGGTCCGGATGGCGAACCTGGCGCAGATGGTGAACGCCATCGCGCCCGTCGTCACCAGCGGCGAGGTCGCGGCCGTGCAGCCCATCTGGTACCCGGTGCTGCTGCACACCCAGGCGGCCCTGGATCTGGCCGTCGACGTGCACGTGAACGGCCCGGTGCTCAGCCCGGAGCTGCCCGCCGGGGCGAGCCGGTGGCCGTTCCGGATCGGTGATCTGGGACCGTTCGGCCTGATTGATGCCGCCGCGACCGTCAGCGCTTCGGATGTTAACGCTCACAAGGTCGCGGTCACGCTGGTCAACCGCAGCCCCGAGGAGCCGGAGACGGCCGAGGTCCTGCTGCGCGAGGCCTCCTTCGACGGGCCCGCCACGATCAGGACGGTTACCGCCGCCCGTTCCGGCACCGCCCGCACGCTGCCCGATGTGGAGGCAGCACAGCTGGAAGAGGGATCGGAAAACACGAAGGGCGGGGTGGTCTCGGTACGGCTGCCACCCCGCTCCTTCACCGTCATCGAGGCGGCGATGACCAACAGGTAGCAGCCAGGCGGTCATCCTGTCGGTGTATCAGAACATCGGCTTCGCGCTGGAGAACAAGAAGATCGAGAAGGCCGAACGAGACCGCGGATCCGTTCGGCCGCCGCGATCTTGGGGCTGCAGGATGTGCTCGGCCGCAAGCCGAAGCAGTTGTCCGGCGGTCAGCGGCAGCGGATGGCGATGGGACGGGCGATCGTTCGTTCGCCGGGCGTGTTCCTGATGGACGAGCCGCTGTCCAACCTGGACGCCAAGCTCCGCGTGCAGATGCGCTCGGAGGTGGTGCGGGTGCACCGGTCGATCGGGGCGGCGACGTTGTACGTCACGCACGACCAGACCGAGGCGATGACGATGGGCGACCGGGTCCGGGCCGGCGGCCGCGTCACCTTCGCCGTCGACCCGGCGCGCCTGCATTTCTTCGACCCGGACACGGGCCGCGCGATTACCGGCTGACCCCGCCGTTACTTGGTGGTGCCGGCTACTTGGTGGTGCCGGCTACTTGGTGGTGCCGGCTACTTGGTGGTGCCGGCTACTTGGTGGTGCCGGCTGGGCAGACGATGTCCCTGGCCGGCTCGGCGCCTGGACCGCCGGGATCCGACGGCTCGTGCATGATCAGCGAGGGCTGGAACGGGACCGTGACCCAGTGGGTAAAGAACCCGAAGCGTTCCTTGACGTAGAACGCGGCCGGGATGGTCCATCCGCTGGGGTCGTAGCAGATCCCGCTCATCCGCAGCGGGATCCCGACAACGACATCTTGACCGGGTGTGAGCGAGAGGCCGACGACGGAATTTCCTGCCTGATCCGGACGATAGGACATCGGCAGCCACAGCACCTGGCCGGCCGGGGTGAGCGGCCAGGGCGATGTGCCCTGGGCTTCGGACGCCTGCTCCTGCGGACTGAGGATCGAGATGGCCTCGATGGTGACCGTCTCCGGGCCCGTGTTGTAGACGCTCACCTTCAGGGTGAAGATGCCGGCTTGCGGCGGCACATATAGTTCGCCCTGCTGACCGCCGAAGGTATTGACGAAATGAATGCCCGTTCCGGTGGGCAGACCGGGAAAACCGGCGCCGCTTTCGCCGCCGAACTGGACCGGCTGGTAGGTTCCGGCCAGGACCGCGAGGACCACCACGGCGGCCGTGAGCAGCGCGCCCAGCCCCAGCACGACCGGACCGCGCCACCGGCTGCGGCGGCGTGATACGGAGGTCTGTTCGGTAGGCGGGTCGCCGCCACCGGGTCGCGCGGGGTGGGACTCGGTGATGGCCATCCACTGCCTCCGCGGTCGCTTGCGGTGGCACGACCATACATCAGGACATTGATCGGTTCGTGGTGTTCTGGTCGCTGGGTGCCTGGTGTTCTGGGCGGAAAACCAGTTGCTACGGCCGGGGACGGTATGGCAACCTGCAGCAGGTTCGGGCCGGCGCTGGCCGGCTGAGCGAAGGGAGGCGCGACATGTCTAGGCCCGTCGCGGGCGCATTCCCGCCTGCCCTGTTCACCGCTCAGCTGAGGAGCACCACCCGTGCACGACTTTCCCTCCGCACGCCGCGGAGAGTTCACCACCCGGGGGTCCGGGGGGCCCTCCCCCCGGGCTAGCAGCGCCCCCCGGGCTAGCACCACCCGCCGGGGTAAGCAGCGTTTCGACGACGACGAGCCGACCACGGCCAAACGGGTCCGGGGGCGCCGGTCGCTGCCGCCGATCGAGGTATTCGACGCGACCGACGGCCTGCCGGAAGGCGACCGCTGGTCCACCTGGGACCAGTCGATCCCGACCCAGCGCGGCCCGAAGCCGCATCCAGACTGGCTGGTCACCGAACTAGCCGCCGTCGACACCGAACTCGGCATCCTGAAGACCGGCAAGGAAGCCGACGTCTTCCTGATCCGGCGCGGCGTGCCCGACGGCCGGTCCTGCCTGCTCGCCGCCAAGCGCTACCGCGACGCCGGGCACCGGATGTTCCACCGCGACAGCGGCTACCTGGAGGGGCGGCGAACCAGGGAGTCCCGGGTCAACCGGGCGGTGACGGGCCGGACCGCGTTCGGGCGGCAGGCCATCGCCGGCCAGTGGGCTCAGGCCGAGTTCAGCGCGCTGGCCCGGCTGTACGCAGCCGGCATACCCGTCCCGTATCCGGCGCAGATCCTCGACACCGAGCTGCTGCTTGAGTTCATCGGCTCGGCGGACGGGGTAGCCGCCCCGCGGCTGGCCGAGACCAGGCCCGGCCCCGCCGAGCTGGCCGGGCTGTGGGACCAGCTGGTGCAGGCGCTGATCGCGCTGGCCCGGGACGGCCTGGCCCACGGCGACCTGTCCGCGTACAACCTGCTGGTGCACAACGGGCGGCTGGTCATGATCGACCTCCCCCAGGTGGTCGACGTGGTCGCGAACCCGCGCGGCGCATTCTTCCTCACCCGCGACGCGGAGAACGTCGGCCGCTGGTTCACGGCTCACGGCCTGGCCGGCGTGCGCCCGGAACCCTCGGATCTGCCCGCCCTGCTCCGCCGCGAGGCCCTGCTCGACCCCTAACCCACCGTCCTCGCTCCTCGTTCATAGGCATGAATGCGGCATCGTACCCATTCTTTCGGGCACAATGCCACATTCATGGAATCGGCCGTGGGGGCGGTGGGGCGGGTGGGCTAATCGGGGAAGGAGAGGGAATCGGTCGGGTCGGTGGCGAGGATGGAATCGGCGGACGGGAGGTCGGGGGGCTGGAAACTGGGGGTCCCGGTGTCCGGGCGCTCGCCGCCGAGGGAGGCGGAGGGCTGGGTGCGGGCCACCTTGGGGCGGGCCGACTGCTTGAAGGTGAGGCGGCCGTTCTTCATCACGCCGATGCGCTGGGCGCGGCGGGCCACGGTGCTGTCGTGGGTAACCAGCACCATGGTCAGGCCGCGCTCCCGCCACATGGTCTCGAGCAGGCCGATGATCTCGTCCCTGGTGTCTTCGTCGAGGTTGCCGCTCGGCTCGTCGGCCAGCAGGACCTTGGGCTCCTTGACCAGGGCCCGGGCGATGGCCACCCGCTGCTGCTGGCCGCCGGACAGCTCGCCGGGCACGTGGCGCAGCCGGTCGCCGAGGCCCACGGCCTCGAGGGCGACCGTCGCCCGCTGCCGTCGCGCGGCGGCGGACAGGTGCAGCGGGACCAGCGCGGTCTCCACGTTCTCCTGCGCGGACAGCGTGGGTATCAGGTTGAAGGTCTGGAAGATGAATCCCATGGACTGGGCGCGCACCCTGGTCACTTCGGCCTCGCGTAGCTGGGCGAGGTCGCGTCCGTCGAAGTCGACGATGCCGGCCGACGGGCGGTCCAGGCCGCCGAGGATCTGCAGCAGCGTTGTCTTGCCGTGCCCAGTCGGCCCCTGGATGGCCAGCCATTCGCCGTCCTCGACCACCAGGTCGACCCCGCGTAGCGCGGCCACGGTCTCGCGGCCCTTGACGTAGTTCTTGGTCACTCCGGAGAGCTTGTACATGTCGCTTTCCTCTCACGCAACCTTGGACAGGGCCGCCGCCGGGCGCAACCGCGCGGCCCGCCAGCCGCCGAAGATCCCGGCGATGATGCCACCCGCCACAGCCAGCAGGACCGCGAGCAGGATCACGTTCGTGCTCACCGAGGGGGACAGGTGCACGGCCACCGTGTGGCCGGCCGTCGACGCGCGGCTGAAGGCGCCGGCCCCGCCGCCACCGGTCCCGCCACCGCCACCGGTGCCGGTGCCGGTGCCGCCCGTGCCCCCGGTCCCGCCGAAGCCGAACTGCCGGGCGCCGCCCGGGGTGGCCGAGCCCGTGGTCTGGCCGACCACGGCGGTCAGCTTGGGCGACATCTTCGACACAATCTCCGCGCCGGCCAGGCCGAGCCCGACGCCGATCACGCCGCCGATGATCCCCAGCGTGACCGACTCGCCCATGACCTGGCCGACGATGCGGCGGCTCTTCCAGCCGAGCGCCTTCAGCGTGCCGAACTCACGCACCCGGCGCGAGACCGCCGCCAGCGTCAGCAGGCTGGCCAGCAGGAACGCCGCGATGAGGACCGCGATCGCAAGCCATTTGCCGAGGTTGTTGGCCAGGCTCGAGGCGCTGGACAGCGAGCCGGTGACCTCGCTGGCCAGGTCGCTGGAGGTGGTCACGGTGTCCGACGGCAGCGCATTCTTGATCTCGCTGGAGACGGTGCCGATGGCCGAGGAACTGGTGGCCGCGACGTAGATGGTGTTCACGTCGTTCTTCATGTTGGCCAGCTTCTGCGCGACCGCCAGCGGGATGTACACGTCCGAGGGGTTGTCACCGGCCGGCTCGCCGACGATCCCGACGACCTTGAAGTTAGTCGTGGTGCCGGTGCTGTTGCCGATGGCGATCGTGGATCCGACCGACAGCTTGTTCTGCGTCGCGTAGGAGGCGTCCACCAGCGCGACGTCCGAGGACGCGTCCGCGCTGGTGAAGGTGCGCCCGGCGCTGAGCTTGCCGGAGCTGAGCGGGCCGAGTTCGCCACCGCTGATGTCCACGCCGTCGACGCCGAAGCTGTTGGTGGTGAAGTTGGCGCGGAAGCTCTGGCCGGCACTGCCTGATCCGCTGCCCGAGCCGCCGCTCCCCGAGCCGCCGAAACCGCCGCTGCCGCCGTTGAAGTTGATGGCCGGCACGGTGCCGCTGAGGGTCCGGTCGTTCAGGGTCAGCCCGCCCGCCGCCGCCGACACGTCGTGCAGGTCAGCGACCGTGCTGACCGAGGACGCGCCGATCGAGGCGAGCGTGGCGCCCGCGGCGAGCGTGCTGGTGTCGATCTTGGTACCGGCCGCGGGCCGCTTGGTAGTGCCGGTACCGAAGCGGAAGCCGAACGAGCCAGGCGTAAACGAGCCGGCCGTCGGCGTCTTGGTCACGGTGACGTCCGTGCCCACGCCGTACAGCGCGTGCAGCACGGTGCCCTGGGCGTTCTTGACGCCGGCCGACGCCGCCGTCACGGTGATGACCAGGCCCACGCCGAGCGCCAGGCCGAGCGCGATGAACACCGCCTGGCGCGTGCGGCCGCGAAGCTCACGCCGCAAATAGGTGAAAAACATTCAGCACTCCTCAGGACCGCCGCCTGTGCAGGCATAGATGGCGGCGCGGCCGCCCCGGGTGCGAACGCCGCGCCTGTTCAGAGCTTGGCCGCGTTACCTGAAGGAGTGCTGAACGGAAGCTGCCGGCTTACCGCAAGGAATCAGCTGCCGCGGGCGGCCCTGATCGTCTCGCGCAGCGAGCTGGTCGTGGCGAGCACGGCCGAGGGCTCGTACCCGCAGTGCGCCATGCAGTTGGCGCACCGGGGGTCCTTGCCCCGCCCGTAGGAGTCCCAGTCGGTCGTCTCGACGAGCTCTTTGTACGTCTTGGTGTACCCGTCCGACATCAGGTAGCAGGGCTTCTGCCAGCCGAGCAGCGAATAGGAGGGAATGCCCCACGCGGTGCAGCCGAAGTCCGTCTTCCCCTCGAGGAAGTCGAGGAACAGCGGCGTGTGGTTCAGCCGCCACTTCTTGCGCCGCCCGTCGGCGAACGCCTTGCGGAACAGTTCCCTGGTTTCCTCGACGCCCAGGAAATGCTCCTGGTCCGGCGCCTTCTCATAGGCGTAGGCCGGCGAGATCTGCATCTCGTCGATGCCGAGGTCGTCGTTCAGGTAGTTCAGCACCTCGATGATCGTCTGCGGGGTGTCGGTGTTGAAGAACGTGGTGTTGGTATTCACCTTGAAGCCGCGCGACTTGGCCAGCTTGATCGCGGCGACCGCGTCGTCGAACACGCCCTCCTTGCAGACCGACTCGTCGTGCCGCTCGCGCAGCCCGTCGATGTGCACCACCCAGGCGAAGTACGGCGAGGGGGAGAACTTGTCCAGCTTCTTGGGCAGCAACAGCGCGTTGGTGCACAGGAAGACGAACTTCTTCCGCTTGATCAGCTCGGCGACGATCACGTCGATCTGCGGGTGCATCAGCGGCTCGCCGCCGGCGATGGACACCATCGGCGCGCCGGACTCCTCGATCGCGGCCAGCGCCTGCTCGACCGGCATCCGCTGCTTGAGGATGTCGTGCGGCTGCTGGATCTTGCCGCAGCCGGCGCACTTCAGGTTGCAGGCGAACAGCGGCTCAAGCTCGACGAGCAGCGGAAACTTCTTATTGCCAGCCAGCTTCTGGCGCATCAGGTAGGACCCGACGCGCAGGGACTGACGTAGTGGCATGGGCATTAGTGCCGTACCTCCTTGGGCAGGCCGAACCGGATTGATTCCGTGGTCGTCACTCGCTCGGAGACCGACAGGGGGCCTAGCCCTGAAAGCGCCGAAATGATCTCCTCCACCACCGCAGGAGGCGCGGAGGCTCCGGCGGTGAGGCCGATCGTCGAAACCCCCGTAAGCCAGCCGAGCTGGATGTCCGCCGCGCTGTCGATCAGGTACGCCGGCGTACCGATGCGTTCGCAGGTCTCCACCAGCCGGACCGAGTTGGAGGAGTTCGCCGAGCCGGCCACGAGCACCAGGTCGGATTCGGCGGCGACCGCCCGTACCGCGGCCTGCCGGTTGGTCGTCGCGTAGCAGATGTCGTCGCTGCCGGGCGCGCGCACCGCGGGGAACCGCTCGCGCAGCGCGCCGGACACCTCCGCGGCCTCGTCGACCGACAGCGTGGTCTGCATCAGGTAGGCGACACGCTCCCCGTCGCGCGGCCGCAGCGCGGCCACGTCTTCCGGCGTCTGCACCAGCACCGTCGAGGACGGCGCCTCACCCAGGGTGCCCTCGACCTCCTCGTGGCCGGCGTGGCCGATCAGCGCGACCGTGTACCCGTCGGCGGCGAACCGCCGGGCCTCCGCGTGCACCTTGGACACCAGCGGGCAGGTCGCGTCGATCACGGCCAGCCCGCGCCGGGACGCCTCGGCGCGGACCATGGGCGATACGCCGTGCGCGGAGAACACCACGGTGGCGCCGTCGGGCACCTGGTCGAGTTCGTCCACGAACACCGCGCCGCGGCTCTCCAGGTCGCCGACCACGCGGGTGTTGTGCACGATCTGCTTGCGCACGTAGACCGGCTCCCCCTGGAGCTCGAGCGCCCGCTCGACGATTTCGATCGCCCGCTCCACGCCGGCGCAGAACGACCGCGGCCCGGCCAGCAGCACCTGCCGCGGCGCGCAGGCCGCGGCCCACCGTTCGATCACGGGCACGGCGGCGCGCAGCGACCGCAGCGCGGCCAGCCCGCCGGAGACGATGCCCGCGACCGGGTGGTCCGGCGTGTCGGACACCGCGCGGACCACGGCCACGGGCCGCTGGCCAGCCGCGGTGGCCAGCGGCGCCGACTCCATGTCGGCCAGCAGCGTGCCGTCGGCGGCCAGCGACGCCCGTTCGGACCGCCGGACCAGGTGATCCACGGTGGTGATCCGGCCCGTGCGGGCCGGCAGCCCGGCGCGCCGCAGCTCACCGGCCAGCAACGGCGCCGACGCGCAGCTCACCAGGCCCGCCTCGGTGCCGACGACCAGGTCACCCGGGCTGAGGTCGGTGGTCAGGCCCGCACCGACCCCCATGATCGCGATTTGGCCGAACGAGGCGGCTTTGAGCTCTTCGGCACGGTGCGCCGCCCTGGTGGTGCCATACCCGGTGCGCAGCACCGTGGGGGTCTTCGGGTCAGAGCCGGTGCGCACCACCTCGGAGCCAGCACGCAGTCCCTGCCGGATGGCGCGGGCCTCGATGCGCATCGGGGCGCAGATGAGCAGCTGATCTGTCATGCGCTTCCTTCGGAGACATACCTGCCTAGGGCGCTGAGGGGAAAGGCCAGCCGGTACAGGTGATAGTTGATGTAGAAGTCGCCGGGGAACCCGGTGCCGGTGTACTGGGGCTCGTCCCAGCTGCCGTCGGGCCGCTGCGTCTGGGCGAGCCAGCGGACGCCGCGCTCGGTCGCGGCGCTGCCGTGCTCACCCGCCGCGAGCAGGGCGAGCAGCGCCCAGGCGGTCTGCGACGCGGTGGAGGTGCCCCGCCCGGCCAGCGCCGGGTCGTCGTAGGAGCGCAGGTCCTCGCCCCAGCCGCCGTCCGGGTTCTGGTGCTCCTCCAGCCAGGCCACGGCGCGGCGGATGGCCGGCTTGGACGGCTTCACCCCGGCCGCGATCAGCGCGGGGACCACGGCGCCGGTGCCGTAGACGTAGTTCGCGCCCCACCGGCCGAACCAGGACCCGTCCCGCTCCTGCGCCCGCAGCAGCCAGACGACGCCGCGGCGCACCACCGGGTCGGTCGCGCGTCCCTCGGCGGCGAACGCCTCCACGATGTGTGCGGTCACGTCGGCCGAGGGCGGGTCGATGACCGCGCCGAAGTCGCAGAACGGCAGCTTGTTGACGAGCTGGCGGGTGTTGTCCGCGTCGAACGCGCCCCAGCCGCCGTCCTTGGACTGCATCCCGGCCAGCCAGGCCAGCCCGCGGTCGATGGCGGCCTGCTTCCCGGGGCTCCTCGGGTTCTCGGGTCCGGCCCGGCGCAGCCCGAGAACGACTTCGGCGGTGTCGTCGGTGTCGGGGTAGACGTCGTTGTCGAACTCGAACGCCCAGCCGCCGGGGGCCAGGTCCGGCCGGCGCACCTGCCAGTCACCCGGGCCGCGGATCTCCTCGGCGAGTACCCACCGCGCGGCGCTGGCCAGCGCCGGGTGATCGGCGGGCAGGCCCGCGTCGGCGAGCGCGATCATGGTCAGCACGGTGTCCCAGACCGGTGACTGGCACGCCTCCAGGCGGCGCACCGGGCCTTCGGGGCCTTCCTCGGTGATGGTGAACCTGTCTAGGCCTGCCAGGCCCCTGGTCATGACGGGGTGGTCGAGGCCGTAGCCGAGCAGGTTCAGCGCCATCAGCGAGTACACCCAGGGCGGCTGGATGCCGCCCCAGCAGCCGTCCCGCTCCTGCCGGGCGATGATCCACTCCGCGCAGCGGCGCAGCGCCGCGCGCCTTACCGACTTTACCGGTCGGTAAAGGTGCAGGACTTTGTCTAGAGCGGCGAAGACTTTCGCCCAGGGATCCGGGGAGGGCCGGGGGGCTTGTGCCCCCCCAAGGGGGGTCTGGGGGGATGGGTCCCCCCAGGATCGGGGGGGTCTGGGGGGGGCGTCCCCCCGGCTAGCAGAGAGCTCGTCGATGGTGAACGGGAGCGGGCGGGACGGGCGGAACGACTGGACCACGGCGAGCGCCACGATGGTCTGCCGCGCCCAGCAGCCCCAGTCGTAGATGTTGAGCGGGAACCAGGACGGCAGGTAGATCAGCTCGGGCGGGATGACCGGCAGGTCGTCCCACGACCACAGGCCGGAAAGCGCCAGCCAGATCCGGGTGAACACCCGGGTCGCCTCGACCCCGCCCTGGTCCAGTATCCAGGCGCAGGCCTGTTTCATGTGCGGCGCGTCCGGCTCGTCGCCGGCCAGCCGCAGCGCCAGGTAGGCCTCCACGGTGGTGGACAGGTCGCCGGGCCCGCCGTAGAAGTTGGCCCAGGTGCCGTCGTCCCGCTGCTGGGACCGGATCCAGCGGGCCGCCGCCGCGATCGCGGCGTCATCGGCCACGCCGAGGAACTCGCGCAGCAGCAGGTCCTCGGCGTCCATGGTCACGTTGGTCTCGAGCTCGCCCTGCCACCAGCCCTCAGCGTGCTGGAGCCCGAGCGCGTGGTCACGCGCTCGTTCCAGGGTTTGCCGAGCAAGATCCAGGACTACCACTGGCGCGCCGTGATGAACTCGGCGATCGCGGTCAGCTCGGCCCGGACGTCGGCGGCCAGGTCGATGTCGGCCAGGCTCGCGTTGGCCTTCGCGAGCTGGGTGTCGGCCTCGGCCTCGGCCCAGTCCTTACCGCCCGCCGCGACCACCAGGTCGGCCGCGCGCACCAGGTCGTCCTCGCTCAGCGGTTCCGGGTCGGTGAGCAGGACGCGCAGTTCGGCCGCCTCGGGCGTGCCGCTGTTCAGCGCGGCCACGACGGGCAGCGACTTCTTCCGGGCGCGCAGGTCGGCGCGGACCGGCTTGCCGGTGACCGCGGGCGCGCCCCAGATGCCGAGCAGGTCGTCGGTGAGCTGGAACGCCAGCCCGACGTGCGCGCCGAACCCGGCCAGGGCCATCGCCAGCGTCGGCGGCGCGCCGAGGTGGACCGCGCCGATGCTGCAGGCGCAGGCCATCAGCGCGGCGGTCTTGTCGCCGGCCATTTCCAGGCACTCGGCCAGCGTCACGTCGTCGCGCTTCTCGAAGGCCAGGTCCGAGCCCTGCCCGCCGATCAGCCGCTGCACCGCGGCGGACAGGCACCGGGCCGCCCACGCGCCCTGCGGGGTGCCGTCCTCGAGCAGCAGGTCCTGGGCCAGCGCGAGCAGCGCATCCCCGGCCAGGATGGCCGCGCCGACGCCGAACACGGTCCAGGCCGTCGGCCGGTGCCGGCGCTCGGTGTCGTTGTCCATGATGTCGTCGTGCAGCAGGGAGAAGTTGTGCACCAGCTCGACCGCCACCGCGGCGGTCACGCCGCGCTCCGGCGGGGCGCCCGCGGCGCGGGCCGACAGCAGGGCGAGCGCGGGCCGCAGCGCCTTGCCGCTGCCGCTCCTTATCGGGTTGCCCGCGGCGTCCGCGAAGCCGAGGTGGTAGGCCGCGACGGCGCGCACGTCCGGCGTCAGCCGGGCGAGCGCGGACTCCATCGCGGGGCCCACTAGGTCCCGGGCCAGGGCCACACCCTCAGGCATTACAGCAGTCACTGACGTACCCCCATCGTTGAGGTAAGAACGGTATGACGTAGCTCGACGGCCGCGGTCAGGCCGCTGCGCACCGCGCCCTCCATCGTGTCTGGCCATCCAGTGTCGGTCCACGCGCCCGCCAGCACCAGTCCGGGCCGCCGGGTCGCGGCCTTCGGCCGCAGCGCGCCGCTGCCCGGCGCCTGGCGGAACGTCGCCCGCCGTTCGCGGGTGACGAAGAACTCGGTGACCTGGGCATCGCGGGCGGCGGGGAACAGTTCGGCCAGCGCGGGCACGAACTGCTCGCGCAGCCGGGCCGCAGGCACGTCCGCGTACTCGTCGGCCGCCGACAGCGAGATGGCCAGGTACTGCCCGGGGGCCCCGTGGTGAGCAGCAGTCATCCCGGAGATGCGGGTGCGGTCGAAGACCCACTGCACCGGGGAGTCGATCGCGGCGGCGAACTTCAGGTCGGTCACCGGCCGGTCGTAGATCACGTGCACGTTGACGATCGGCGAGGCACCCAGGCCGGCCCAGCCCCGCACTGTGGCGGCGGGCAGCGCACCTGGCGGGAGCAGGGGCGCGGCCTTCTCGTGCGGCACGGCCAGGACCACGGCGTCGGCGGCCAGGTCGGCCCCTTCCCCGCGGCCCAGGCGGACCCGGAACCGGGCCTGCTGGCCTTCAGTCACCTCGATCGCCCCGCCCTCGATAGCAGTGACCTTGGCGCCCAGGGTGACCTGGGCGCCGAGCTTGGCCAGCACGGTCGCGGCCGCGTCGCCGTGCAGTTCGCCCAGCGGGAGGGCGGGGACGCCGATGTCCGCCGCGTTGTTCTTGCCGAGCAGCCCGGTCTTCACCACGGTGGCGGCCAGCGCGAGCGAGGCGTCGTCGCCCGCGATGTTCAGGGCCGAGACCGAGAACAGGTCCCACAGCGCCCGGCGGGCCCGCTCGCTCTGCCCCCGCGCGGCCAGCCAGTCACCGAACCGCTGCGTGTCAGCCGCCGGGTCGGCCGGGTCAAGGTGGCGCATGGCCAGCGCGGGGCGGGAAACCTTGGCTCGTTCGGCCCAAGAAAGAAACGGGTACCGGCCCAGGGCCGGCAGCATATGCAGGGGGCCGGGGAGCGCGGTCCGGCGGAGCCTCGCCCTACGGCCTCCAGGGGCCAGGACGGTCACGTCGAAACGATCCTGCAGCGGGGCGTGCTCGGTCATGCCGAGCTTGGCCAGCAGGCCGCGGTAGGCGGAGCAGCAGCCGAGGAAGATGTGCTGGCCGGTATCGACGATCAGGCCGTCCCGGTGAAAGGAGCAGGTCGCGCCGCCGAGCCTGGGCCTGGCCTCGAGCAGGGTGACGTCCGCGCCCGCCTGTCCAAGCGCGATCGCGGCGGTGATCCCGGCCAGCCCGCCGCCGATCACCACCACCCTGGCGTCGTCGGTTTTCACCCGCTCCTCCCGGCCAGGGCCTTCACCGCGACGACGGCCTTCTCCCCCGCCGACAGCGATACCCGGCCGCGCAGCACCGCCGCCGGCTGGGCTGCGATCCGGTCGAGCAGCCGCCGGTAGATGCCGGCCATGGCGCCGGTGCAGGCCGCGCTGCGGCGGTCGAGCATCGGCAGCAATTGCATGCCGGTGGCGTACCAGTCCCTGGCCCGCTCGGCCTCGAACTCGACGAGGCGGGTGAACTGGGCGGTGTCGGGGTCGTCCAGGTTGCAATCGAATTTGACCAGATCTTCGGCGGGCAGGTAGACCCGCCCATTGGCGTGGTCCTCACGGATGTCGCGCAGGATGTTCGTCAGCTGCAGGGCCACGCCCAGGGAGTCTGCCAGGCGGGAGGCCTCCTCGCGATCCCCGCTCTTGGCGCCGCTGGTGCCGAAGACGCCCAGGGAGAGCCGGCCAATCGAGCCGGCCACGCAACGGCAGTAGTGCAGCAGATCCTCGAACGTCTGGTAGCTGGTGCCCCGCACGTCCGCCACGCATCCGTCGATGAGCTCGCCGAACGCCTCCATGGGCACGGGGAAGTTACGCCCGGTGTCGGCCAGCGCGAGCAGCACCGGGTCAGCGGGATCAGGGGAGCTGAGGTCGAGGACCGCGCGGCGGGCTTCCTCCAGCGCGGTGATCTTCTCCTCGGGCGGCATCGTGCCGTCGCCGATGTCGTCGATTCGCCGGGCGAACGCATAGATGACGGCAAGCCCGCGCCGTTTGCCGGCCGGCAGCAGCCTGATGCCGTACGCGAAGTTCCTCGCCTGCGTCCAGGTGATCCGCTCGCATTCGCGGTACGCCTCGGTGAGGTCCACTAGCGCCTGCTCACCTCCCTCTCACGTAGGCCTTGACCAGCTCGCCCGCCAGCCGCCGCTTGCCCGGCCGCGGGGTTCGGAGCAGCACGTCATGGTGTTGCGTCCGGATCGCGGCCAGCGCCGCCCGGCCGCCCGCCAGGTAGCCCGCCACCGCCAGCCGGGCCGCACCGCGCAAGGTGCCGACCAGCGGCGCGCCCTCGTCGAGCAGGCGCGAGGCGCGGTCCGTCTCGAAGATCATCAGCTCCCGCACGGCCGGGCCGGCCGTCGGCGCGGCCAGGTCCGCCTCCGTGCAGCCGTACCGCTCCAGGTCCTCGCCCGGCAGGTAAATCCGCCCGTTGCCCAGGTCCTCGGCCACATCCTGCCAATGTTCGGCTAGCTGCAGGGCAGTGCAGATGCTATCGGAGAGGGCGATGCGTCCCGGCGTGGCGACGCCGAAGATGTAGAGCACGATTTGGCCAACGGGGTTGGCGGACAGCTCGCAGTACTGCCGCAGGTCGGCGAACGTGCGATAGCGCGTGACTTGCTGGTCCTGCCGGTTGGCCTGGATCAGGTCACGCAGCGGCTTGGCCGGGACACCGCACTCGCGCACGGTCTCCGCCATGGCGCGCATGACCGGCGATTCCGGTGTTTGGCCCTGGTAGATGCGGTCGACGTCTGCCGCGACCTCGTCGAGCAAGCGCAGGCGAAAATCTGCTAGTCCGGGGGGACGACCCCCCGGGAACCCCCCGCTCACGGGGGGGCTTCCCGCCCCCCCGTACCCCCCTGGGCGGGCCTCGTCGCCGAGGTCGTCGGTCAGCCGGGCGAAGAAGTACAGGTTCGTCAGATGCCGCCGGTGCCGGGCCGGCAGCATCCGGAGCGCGACGGGAAAGTTCTCCCCCGACGCGTTGGCCACCACCTCTTCGGCACGCGTCACCGACGGGCGGACATGCTCCCGCACACCCGTCCGTTCGGCGCTTGCCGTACTGCGACTTCCCCGGGCCACCCACTCATTTTCCAGGGAATGCATTAATAATTGCAAACAATGACGCGTGCGTCACATGACGGCGGCGTCGGTTAACCGGGATCCGGTACCCTGGTTAGCCGACGCCGGGCGACGCGCTCACTACCGTTCACACAGGTTACGCCGGTGTTTACGCAGGTTACACGGGAGAAAAATAGTTTGCGTCAGCGAACAACGTTATGATAACGAAAATACCTGACGTGGATGTCAGTTTTGGCGCCGGCGCAGCGCCAAGTATAGGCCCGGCGAAGGGCCCGGTGAAGGGCCCGGTGAAGGGCAGAGTGGCCGGTAATAGCATTGATTGACCGCCGGTGCAACCAGCGGAGGGCGTCCCCGGGCCAGCACAGTCAGGTGCGCCAGAGCAGCACTAGGGCGCAGTCGTCCGAGCCGCCGATCTCCCGCTGCATGGCCGCGACCAGCGCCGGGGCCCCGGTCCTGAACCCGCTGGCCAGCAGGCGCTCGGCCTCGCCGAGCAGCCGGTCGGTGCCCACGTCGATGTCCCGTCCGGGCGCTTCGACCAGGCCGTCGGTGTAGAGCATGAGCGCGTCGCCGCGCTGCAGCACGCCGCGCTCGGATTCGGTGGCGGCTCCGTGCAGGTCCGCCACGACGCCGAGGACGATCCCGTGGGCGCGGGTGACCCGCCAGCGGCCCGCGGCCCCGTCGTAGTGCGCGGCCGGCGGATGCCCGGCCGAGGAGATCAAGTACTCGCCCGTGGCCAGGTCGAGCGACAGGTGCACGGCGGTCACGAAGCCCTCGCTGGCCCCGCCGCGGCGCATGTACGCGTTGCAGGCCGGGAGGAACTCCTCCCTGGGCACCGAACCGAGCAGGCCGCCGAAGGCGCCGGAAAGCAGCAGCGCCCTGGTGCCCGCGTCGATGCCCTTGCCGGAGACGTCGACGAGCGCCACCTCGAGCATCTTGCCGTCGCAGAACGACACCACGAAGTCGCCGCCGAACGACGAGCCGCCGGCCGGCTTGAGCACCAGGGCCGACCCCCACCCTTCGCCCAGTTCGGGTAGCTTGCCCTGGGCCCGGATGCGGTCCCGCAGCTCGAGCAGCATCCGGTCGCCGCGCAAGCCCTGCACGCCGAGCTTCTCCCTGGTCCGCGCCAGTACGTCGGCGAAGGCGGCGGTCAGCACGATGGTCGCGACGATCCCGGCCCCGGCCTTGCCCTCGATCACGTCGTAGATGAGGGCCGCCGCGGCGAAGGCGAAGAAGATGCGCAGCGCCCGCGGCCACAGCAGCAGGCCGCCGGCCAGGATCGGCAAGATCATCACGCCGGGCGAGAACCACCACTCGGACAGGTGCACCGAGGCCACCGCGATCGCGATCGTCAGCACCGACAGAGCGAAGGCAAGCCGACGGTTCCTGGTGATGAACTGCCTGGTCAGCTGGGTGCGCAGAGTCCTCAGGAACCGCGGCGCGCGCCGCCGCCCGGGGCGGGGTCCGTTGGGCTGCGGCGCGGTAACCATGATGCGGGCACTGTATTCGATGAGGGCCGGGCAGGCTAAACCAGTCGCGCCGGCCGGGCAGGCCGAGGTACGAAGGCACCATGACACAGTCTGCTGACGGCCCGTACCCGATCCGGCCTATCACGGAGGACGAATTCGACAGCTTCGAGGCGGTCGCCCAGCATGCCTTCCACGGATCGCCGCTTTCCGAAAGCGACCGGAGCATGATCCTCGAGCGATTCGAGTTCGACCGCACCCTGGCGGCCTGGGACGGGGCAGAGCCGGTCGGGGTCACGTCGATTTACAGCTTCCAGCTGAGCGTGCCGGGGCAGGAAGTGCTGCCCGCGGCCGGGGTGACCTTCGTGGCGGTGCTGCCCACGCACCGGCGGCGAGGCGTGCTGCGCAGCCTGATGCGTCGCCAGCTGGCCGACATCCGCGATCGGGGCGAGCCGCTCGCGGTGCTCTGGGCGTCAGAGTCGGTGATCTACTCCAGGTACGGCTACGGCAACGCCAGCGGGATCCTCACCTTCACGTTCGGACGCGGCGAGGGTGCGCTGGCGACGACCGTCCGGGCCGACGGCCTGCGGCTGCGGATCGCCGACCCGGCGGCCGCCCTGCCCGAGCTGGCCAAGGTCTACGACGCGGCGCTGCCGTCACGCCCCGGGCTCTTCGCGCGCAACGACGCGTGGTGGCGGCGCGCGATTCACGACCCGGAGGAGCAGCGGAAGGGCGAAAGCCCGCTGCGCTGCCTGCTGGCCGAGGACGGCAGCGGGCCGCGTGGCTACGCGCTGTACTCGGGCGTGGACCAGTGGACGGATTTCCTGCCCGAGAACGTGCTGACCGTGCGCGAGCTGATGGCGGTCGATCCCGCCGCCAGCGCGGCTCTCTGGGCCGACCTGCTCAGCCGGGACCTGACCAGCGAGTTCCGCGTTCAGCGGCGGCCGGTCGACGATCCGCTGCTGTACCAGCTGGCCGACCCGAGGCGGGCCCGGCCGCAGCTGAACGACGGCCTGTGGGTCCGGATCATCGACGTGCCTGCCGCGCTAGCCGGACGCCGGTATTCCTGCCCGGTTGACGTGGTCATCGAGGTGCGGGACGAGATCCTGCCGTCCAACGCCGGCCGGTGGCGGCTGACGACCACCGGTGACGGTCCCGGGGGCGGCTCCGGCCTGGCGGCGTCGTGCGTTCCGGCTACCTCAGCGGCCGACCTGGCGCTCGACGTGACCGAACTCGGCGCGGCCTACCTGGGCGGGACCAGGCTGGGCACGCTGGCCGGAGCCGGCCTAGTCGCCGAGCTGCGGCCCGGCGCCGTCCGGCAGCTCTCGGCTGCCATGTCCTGGGACCCCGCTCCCTGGTGCCCGCTGGTCTTCTAGGGCACGCATCCCGCGGAGCGGGGAGAAGAACACCCACCAGCCGGCCGCCCAGCTGCCGGCGAAGGCGATCCACAGCGTGGCGCGCACCCCCAGGATGGTGCCGAACGCGCCGCCGAGCAGGGCGCCGAGCGGGATCGTGCCCCAGACCACCCAGCGGACCGCGGCGTTCATCCGGCCGAGCAGCCGGGGCGGGCAGATCGCCTGCCGGTAGCTGACCTGTGCCACGTTGTAGACCACGGCGCCGAAGGACCAGAAGGCGGTGCCGACGACGAAGGCGGCGACCCGCCAGCCGGGCGCGGCGAGCGGGATGAGCAGTGCGGGAAAGCTGAGCACGAGCATCGAGTACCAGATGGTGCGCGCCG
>Ga0208199_1000165_pt1 | contig 27134 bp, 23 predicted proteins | sample Sb_taG_FD_187705 | JGI IMG/M metagenome (GOLD analysis project Ga0208199, IMG submission 187705) | Peat soil microbial communities from Weissenstadt, Germany - Sb_50d_1_NS metaG (SPAdes) (version 2) | ecosystem: Environmental > Terrestrial > Soil > Wetlands > Peat | place: Germany: Weissenstadt... | reverse complement strand
CCGGAATGCGCCGCGGTGGTCACCGCGGTGCTGGACGCGCTGTCCGCGCCGGCCGGCGCGGAGGACACCCGGACCCAGGACCAGCGGTACCACGACGCGCTCGAAGACGCGATGCGCCGCCTGGTCGCCTCCGGGCTGCTGCCGGAGCGGGCCGGGCAGCCGGTGAAAGTGTGGGCGCACGTCTCCCTGGCCGAGCTGCGGGCCCTGGATGACGGGTCGGTGCTGGCCCAGGAGTGGATCGGGGAGATGGCCATCCGGTGGGCCGCCCGCCGCGCCGCCGCCTCGCAGACCGGCAGCGACGGCGCCGCCTGGCTGGCCGGCAAGCCCGCCCGCGCCATGGCCTGCGACGCGGCGGTCATCCCGGTGGTCACCGGCGGAATCGACCCCGGTGTCCTGGATGACCTGGTGAGCCTGTGCCTGACCTACGCCGGGCATGGCCCGCACTGCGCCGCCGCGCCGGACCCGGACCTGGGCCCGGCCGTGGCCCGGCCCGGCGAGGTGGCCGATCCGTCGGGCGCCGCGGGGCACACCGAAGACCCGGACCCGGACCCGGCTGACAGGACAGGCCAGCCCGGCGACCCGCAACCCGGCGACCCGCCCGGCGGCACTGATCCCGTGTGCCCCGGCCCGCGGCCGCCCGCCGCCCAGGGCCAGGAGATGCTCCGCCACGCGATCATCGGCCGGGCCGTCGACCTGGTCTCCGGCCCGGGCGGGCTGGCGGGCTTCCTGCGGACCCGGCTGGCCGGGGCCCGGCTGGCCGGCCCGTCGCTGCCGCTGGACGTCGGGCACAGCGCCGAGATCCCGGCCGCGATCCGCCGCGCGGTCATCCTGCGGGACCAGCACTGCCGCTGGGCCGGCGGCTGCGACCAGCCCGCCAGTGCTTGTGAAGTCCACCACGTCACCCACCTGGCCGACGGCGGCACCACCAGCGCCGGCGGCTGCGCGCTGTACTGCTTTTACCACCACCATGTCGCGATCCACCAATGGGGCTGGACCGTCGCCCTGCACCCCGACGGCACCACCACCGCCCGCAGCCCCGACGGCACCAAAGTCTTCCACAGCCACAGCCCGCCAACCGCCCGCCCCGGGTGAACCCGGATCACGCCGTCGAAGACCGTGACCGGAGTCGCCCGTGACCACCGCTGGCGACCAGCGACTGCTGAGCGGCGGCTGAGCGAGGGCCCCAAAGGCGGTCAGGGCTTCAGCCGGAGCCCGTCGAACGCCACCGCGACAATGATGTCCGCGAGCTCAGCCGGCCTGCCCGCGCCGCGCGGCCGGTACCACTCCGACACCGAGTTGATCATCCCGTACAGCAGCCGGGCGACCAGGGCCGGATCGATATCCGACCGCAGGTCGCCCTCGTCCCTGGCCTGCGCCACCAGATCGCCGACGGCGGCATCGAACGAACGCCGCCGCGCGAGCGCCTGCCGTTCGGCTTCGGTGTTCCCCCGCACCCGCAGCAGCAGCGTGACGAAGGGCAGCTCCGCCACCAGTAGTAGCACGCTGCGGCGCGCCAGCTCCTCCAGTCTCGTCATCGCGGGCACATCCAGCCCCGCGATGTCGTCGAGCAGCGCGAACAGCCCGTTCAGCGCCCGCTCGACGGCCAGCAGGAGCAGTTCCTCCTTGCCCGCCACGTGGTGGTAGATCGCCGATTTCGTGATGCCCAGTTCGCGCGACAGGTCCTCCATGCTCGTGCCGTCGTATCCGCGCTCGTTGAACACCTTGACCGCGCCGCCCAGCACCGATTCCAGGTCGTGCCCGGGCCGCCCGCGCCGCACGCCCGCCTGCATCCAAGTCTCCTCACCGGGCGGCCACGACGAGCGTGACCGCAAAACCGACCGAATGTTCAGTCGAGAACTCTAGTGCAGCACGACCCGATGTCAACCTAGGAGCCGCACCTCGGCGCGGGGAAGCCGGGCCCACCAGTGGTGGTAGCGGCGGTAGACGTCCGGATCGCGATCAGCGAGGAACGGCACCAGCGCCCGGGCCTCGGCGTCGAGCCGTTCCCAGACGAGGTCCGGAAGAGGCCGGAAGGCGGTCGCCTCGATTCCTTCCCGGACCGCCCGCCATACGCCGGCGACATACCCGTCGACCAGCACGGTCGGCAGGACATCGCCGTTCGTCCGGGTCACGACCGCCTGGTATGCGGGCGGGATGACGCGGCCGCGGTCGGCGTAGGCCAGCAGGATGCTGTCCCACATCGCCATCAGCCTCGGCGGCGCCGGTGTGTGCCCGGCCGGGCGCGGGGCGCCGGGGACGTCGTACAGCTCGGTGCCGTCGGGTCCCTCGAGTTGTTCGAGCTCGCCGCCCAGCGCCAGGACCGCCGCCTTGGCCCGCACCCGCTGGACCAGGGCGAACCGGGCCATGTCCGCGATCGACGCCGGACCGAAGCCCTCCAGGTAGCGCCGGACCAGGCTTTGCAGCGCCAAACCCGAAACGCCCGCGTCGGCCAGCACCGGGCGGGGGTGGGCGGCTACGAAGGAGGCCCGGGTGCCGAACGACCACGGGCCGTGGGCGGGAACGTGCCACAGCGGCGCGTACTGCCGCAGCATCCGCCACGCCGTGGGCTGTACCGGCGTGCCGAGCCGCTGCTCGAGCCAGGCTCCGCATTCCGCGGCCGTCCGCGGCTGGCCGGCGAAGTCCAGCAATCCGCCGATCAGCCCGTCGGCGTCAGCCAAAGTGAGCCCGGACGCCTGGAAGCGGGGGTCACCCAGCCTGGAGGCACGCAGCGTCGGCTCCATGGCCTCCCTGAAGGCCTGATGGTCGTCCGCATGGACCGCGTGCATCGTGACCCGCATCAGCGTCGCCTTGACCACCTGGCGGCGGGCGAAGGCGCTGTCGAGCTCGGCCGGGTCGAATCCGGTGAGACGGTTCCACAGCGCGATATAGGGAGAGGCAGGCTGCTGAGCCTGCAACGCCACCACGCGTCGCGCGCCGTCGGTGGCGCCCAGAGGTTCGCGGTCCAGCAGGAGCTGGCGGGCCAAGGTAGCCCGGTTCAGCTCCCGAGCGGTGACAGCACCCGGCCTCACCGGAACAGCCGGAAGAACTCCCGCACGTCCCCGACCAGCAGGTCGGGTTCCTCCATGGCCGCGAAGTGACCGCCGCGGTCGAACTCCGACCAGTGCACGATGCGGTTGGACTGCTCAGCCAGCCGCCGGACCGGCGCCGCGATCTCCGCCGGGAACACCGCCACCCCGGTCGGCGCGGTCGAGTGAGCCGGCGGGCCCAGACCGCCGGAGCGCGCCGCCTCGTAGTACAGGCGCGCCGACGAGCCCGCCGTCCGGGTCAGCCAGTACACCGAGATGTTGGTCAGCATCTGATCCCGGTCGATCGCGCCCAGCCCGCCGTCCGTCCACTCGCCGAACTTCTCCGCTATCCACCCCAGCTGCCCGGCCGGTGAGTCGGTGAGCCCGTAGCCCACCGTCTGCGGCCGGGTGGCCTGGATCGCCCCGTACCCGCTCCCGGTCAGCCGGAACCGCCGCAGCCGCTCCACCCGCTCCCGATCTTGATCGTCCAGATCAGGAGGCTCCGAACCGCGAGCAACGTACGGCGACAGCGTGTTCAGGTGCACCCCCACGATATGATCCGGCGCGATCATGCCGAGCTCCCGGGAGATCGACGAGCCCCAGTCGCCGCCCTGCGCGCCGTACTGCTGGTAACCCAGGCGCCGCATGAGCTCGTCCCACGCCCGCGCAATGCGGTTCACGTTCCAGCCCCGTTCCCGCGTCGGCCCGGAGAACCCGAAGCCTGGAATCGACGGAACGATCATGTGAAACGCGTCCCGCGGATCGCCCCCGTGCGCCCCGGGGTCGGTCAGCGGCCCGATGACCTCGATGAACTCCACGATCGACCCGGGCCAGCCGTGCGTCATGATCAGCGGCAGCGCCCCCGGCAGGTGCGAACGCACGTGCAGGAAGTGCACCGCCTGTCCGTCAATGTGGGTGGTGAACTGCGGAAACCCGTTCAGCCGGCGCTCGTGGACCCGCCAGTCGTACCCGGTGCGCCAGTACTCGGCCAGCTCCCGCACGTCGTCCAGCGCGATGCCGTAGTCCCAGCCGGTCTCGGGCAGCTGGTCCGGCCACCGGGTCCGGGCCAGCCGGTCCCGCAGGTCGTCCAGGTCGGCCTGCGGTACATCGATCCGGAACTCCTCGATGCTGTCCATGCCTACAGACCGTACTCGGCTCCCGTCGCACGGACCGCCCGCCGCCCGCGGCCGCTATCCCGGCAGTGACCGTGGCAGTCCGAAGCGTGGCAGCACGCTAGGGTCGAACCGGGTGATCATGCTGATCCGGTCGCCGGCCAGGGTGAGCACGAGCAGTCCGTTCGCGTGCAGCACCGGGGCGTGCGGGTCGCCTATGTAAAGACCGAAGGCCGGCTGGCCGTTGGCCCGGGTCGCGACCAGCCGGTACCGGTGCCGGCGCCGGAAAGCCAGGGTGAAGAACCGTGCGGCCAGGTCCCGGCCCTGGTACTCCAGCGGCAGCGGCGGCATGGTCAGCCAGGCGTCCTCGGTGAGCAGGGCCACGATTCCGTCCACGTCCGCCGCCTCGAACGCCCGGGTCAGCCGGTCGACCAGCCGCTGCTCGGCGGGCGAATGCGGAGATGGCGCCGCCTCCCGCGGGGGCAGCTCGCGCGTCAGGGTGGCCCGGGCCCGCTTGACCGCGCTGGCCACCGATTGCCCGCTGGCCTGCAGGATCTCCGCCGTCTCATCGTTAGCAAAGCCCAGCACGTCACGCAGGATCAAGGCGGCGCGCTGCCGCGGCGGCAGGACCTGCAGCGCGGCGACGAACGCCAGCGAGATCGCCTCCCGCACCTCGTAGCGCGCCTGCGGGCCGGGAGCGTCGTCGGGCAGCTCGGCCAGCAGCACGTCCGGGTACGGTTCGAGCCAGGGCACCTCGCCGAGCCGGGTGGGCTCGGGCGGGTCGACATCCCGGTTGGACCACTCCATGGCCGGCCGCCGGCTAGCCGACCGCAGCGCGTTCAGGCTGCGGGTGGTGGCGATCCGGTGCAGCCAGGTACGCAGCGAGCTGCGCTGCTCGAAGCCGCCCAGACCGCGCCAGGCGGCCAGCAGCGTCTCCTGCACCGCGTCCTCGGCGTCCTGCGCCGACCCCAGGATGCGGTAGCAGTGCACTTCGAGTTCGCGCCGGTAGGGCTCGATCAGTTGCTGGAAGGCCTGTCCGTCCCCGGCCTGCGCGCGGTCGATCAGATCCGTGGCCATGATCGCATCCCGGCATCACTTCTTCCTTCGAGGTCCCCTGCACCGATATAGACACCGTCCGCGCCCCGAACCGGGCGCTCTCCGGCCGGTCTTTTGACCGGCCGGCCCGTGTCTACCTCATCGAGAGAAGGTGATCCGATCATGACGAACGCACTTCACCCCGCCGCCCGGCGGGGCACGCAGCCGGAGGGCCAGGTCCTGACCGTGCTGCTTACCTCCGTGGCCTACTTCATGGTGGCACTGGACACCCTGGTCGTGGTGACCGCGCTGCCGTCCATCCACCGCGACCTGGGCGGGAACGTCGGGACCTTGCAGTGGACGGTCAACGCCTACGTGCTGGCCTTCGGGGCGGGCATCATCACCGCCGCCGCGCTGGGCGACCTGATCGGCCGGCGGCGCATGTACCTGATCGGCCTGACCGTGTTCACCGCGGCCTCGGGCGCCTGCGCGCTGGCCCCGGACGTCGCCGTCCTGATCGCCTGCCGCGCGGTCGAGGGCATCGGTGCCGCGATCATCATGCCCCTCGGCCTGACGCTGCTGACCTCGGCCTTCCCGGCCGGGCGGCGCGGTGCCGTGGTCGGCATCTGGGGCGGCGTCGCCGGGCTGGCCGTGGCCAGTGGCCCGCTGGTCGGTGGGGCGGTCACCCAGGACCTGAACTGGCACTGGATCTTCTGGGTGAACGTGCCGATCGGCATCCTGGCCATCGCCGGATCCCGGCTGCGGCTGGCCGACAGCCGCGGACCCTCCGCACGCCTGGACCTGCCCGCGCTGGTGCTCATCGCGGTCGGCATGGGCGCCCTGACCTGGGGCCTGGTCCAGGCCGGCCAGACCGGCTGGGGGAGTAGCCAGACCCTGGCGGGTCTGTGCGCCGGCGCCGCGGCGATCGCGGCCTTCCTGGCCTGGGAGCGGCGCGCCGCCGAGCCGATGATCCCGCTCGGGCTGTTCCGGTCGGGCCGTTTCTCCGCGGCGGTCGCCACCCAGTTCCTGATGGCCGCGGCGATCTACGCGGCGGCGTTCCTCACCAGCCAGTTCTTCCAGTTCGCGCTGGGGGACTCGCCGCTGGGGACCGGGCTGCGCTTCCTGCCCTGGACCGCCATGCCGATGGTCGTCGCGCCGATCGCCGGCGCCATGTCCGACAAGATCGGGGCCCGCCCGCTTATCGTCCCGGGGCTGCTCATGCAGGCGGCCGGCTTCGGCTGGATCGTCTACCTCGCCGCCCGCTCCTCGGGCTACGCCGGCTTCGTCGCTCCGTTCCTTATCGCCGGTGTCGGCATCTCGATGGCGCTCCCGTCCGTGTCCGCCGCCGGCCTGAACGCGGTCAGCCCGCAGTCGCTGGGCAAGGCCGCCGGGGTGATGAACACCATGCAGCAGTTCGGCGCGGTCTTCGGCATCGCGGTCGCCACCACCGTGTTCAACGCTCACGGCAGCCTCGCCTCCCCGGCCGCCATCACCAGCGGCTACCGCCCGGCCCTGGCCGTCGCCGCGGGCCTGTCCGTCCTGGGCGCCGCCACCGCCCTGGGCCTGCGCCGCGCCGCCCGCGCAGGCGAGCCCGTCCAGCCCGATACCTCCAAGGTGCGCGTCTCAGCGCAGTGAAGGTCCCCAGCGTGGTTGACGCGAGGGCAGGCAGACGCCGGGGCACGGCCGGAATCATCGGCGGCCTCCCTGATAGCGTCGGTTTCGGGGGCTTGCCGATGCAGAAGCAGGCCTGGGGCGACGAGTTCGGCATGTGCGTCGACCAGTTCGGCGTTCCGTGGCTGGTCAACATCAGCCAGCCGCAGTCCTAGGCAGGTTCGCGGTCCAGCCGGCGACGCTGACGACCTCGGCCTGCCGGGGAAACACCTTCGCGGTCAGGACCCGGTGCACCTCGGGGTCGGCGTCCAGGCACGCGTCGGCCAGGACGGTGAGCCGGTAGTCCAGGTCAGCGGCCTGCCGCAGGGTCGACAGCACGACGCCGCTGGTGGCGATGCCCGCCAGCACGAGATGGTCGAGGCCGCCCGCCCGCAGCACCACCTCCAGGTCGCTGCCGGCGAACGCCGAGACCCGCCGCTTGGTGACGATGATGTCGCCGGAGCCCGGCGCGAGGGCGGGATGGATGGCGGAGCCCGGATCGCCGTCGGCGAACCGGCCGGTCCCGGAAATGGCCGCGAAGCTCTTGTTGCGCTCGCTGACCTCCGGATACCCGGCCCGGAACCCCACCGTCACGTAGATGACCCTGACCCCGGCGCGGCGTGCCGCCCCGACCGCGGCCGCCAGCCGCGGCAGGTACCCTTCGTCGCCGGCGAACCGGTCGACGATGCCCTGTTGCACGTCCATGACGAGCAGCGCGGTTGACGTCATCCTGACCCACTCCCAATAAGCTCCGGCAGCTAACGTACGAGTGTGGCGACTATAGACGACGTGGCCGGCCTAGCCCGGCAGCTGCCCGGCGTGACCGAAGGGGAGCGGCACGGCAACCGGACCTGGTTCGTCGCCCGCCAGGCCTTCGCCTGGGAGCGGCCGTTCACCAAGGCGGACCTGCGGCGGTTCGGCGAGCAGACCCCGCCCGCCGGGCCCATCCTGGCCGTCCGCGTCGAGGATCTCGGCGAGAAGGAGGCCGTGCTCGGCGCGCATCCGGACGCGTTCTTCACCATCCCGCACTTCGACGGGTTCTCCGCGGTCCTCATCCAGCTGGAGGAGGTCTCCGCGCAGGCGGTCCGGGAAGCGGTGACCGACGGCTGGCTGGCCTGCGCGCCGTCGGGCCCTGGCGAACCAGTTTCTCAACCGCTGAGCCACGAGCGAGGAGGACGGCCGGTGACGTGGTCCCTCGAGCAGGCCTACGACACTTACCCGCGGATCGAGGAGGAGTTCTCGGCTGCTCTCGACGAGAGCCTGCGCCCGCGCGGCCCGGACCTGCTCTTCGATCTGGTGGCGAGCCTCGGGCTGGCGCCGGGCAGCGTCGCCCTCGACGTGGGATGCGGCGAGGGCAGGCAGGCCGTGGCCCTGCACCGGCGGTTCGGGTTCCGGGTCACTGGCATCGACCCGGTGCGCCGGCACATCGAGGTGGCGCGGGCCGCGGCCGGCCAGGACGGGCCGGCCTTCGAGGTCGGCACGGCCGGGAGCATCCCGGCCGGCGCGGGAACGGCGGACCTGATCTGGTGTCGCGACGTCCTGGTGCACGTCCCCGACCTGCCGCGCGCGTACGCGGAATTCCGGCGCGTGCTCCGGCCCGCTGGTCACGCGCTCGTCTACCAGATGTTCGGGTCCGAGCTGCTGGAACCCGGCGAGGCGGCCTGGCTCTGGGCCACCATGGGCGTCGTGCCGGCGAACGCCGATCCCGCCCGCACCGAGGCGGCCATCGCCGCCGCCGGGCTGCGGATCGACGAGCGGCTGGAGATCGGCTCCGAATGGGGCGAATGGGCCGAGGAACACCACGGCAGCGCCAGCCGGAAGCTCCTGCACGTCTCGCGCCTGCGCCGTAACCGGGCCGTCTACCTCGAGCGTTACGGCCAGGCCGCCTACGAGATGATGCTCGGCGACTGCCTGTGGCACGTGTACGCCATGATCGGCAAGCTAAGCCGCCGCGTCTACCTGCTGTCCTGCGACCGGCCCGATCTGTAGCGTGGCCCTATGGCTGACGACGAGCAGGACGCCGCGGCCTGTGCGGCCGGTATCGAGGCGGCCCGGGACCGGCTGATCGCCTTCGCGATCGGCTGCAGTGAGCAAGAATGGCGCGCCGCGCCGCTGGACGGGGATCCCCGGCCGGTGGCGGTGGTCGTGGATCACGTGGCGGACTCCTATGAGTACATGGCCGGATGGATCCGCCAGGTGGTCGCCGGCCAGCCCATCGAGGTGACCGGCGAGATCGTGGACGACCTCAACGCGGACCATGCCGCCAGGGCCGCGGCGGTAAGCCAGGCCGAAGCGGCCGAGCACCTGCGCCGCAGCGGAGCGGCCATCGGCGCGCTGGTCGCGGGCCTGTCCGCCGACGACCTGGCCGCCAGGGACGGCCGGGTCAGGCGTTTCGCCCAGATCGCCATCCGCCATGCGGACAATCACCGTACCGACATCGAGACGGCCCTGGCCGCCCGGGGCCGGCCGGCCGGCCCCGGTCTCCAGCAGATCGGCTGAAATGCTCCGGTAGGCTGCCCGCCAAAACAGCCAGATGGCGGCGAGGAAGCGAAGATGCGATATGGGACCTGAGGAGTTCAGGGCGGCCGGGCATGAGCTGATCGACTGGATCGCGGACTACCGGGCCCGGATCCCGCAACTGCCGGTCCAGGCGCAGGTGAGCCCGGGTGAGGTGGCCGCGAAGCTGCCGAACCGGGCGCCGGAGAAGCCCGAGCCGTTCAGCCACGTGCTGGCCGACCTCGACGCCGTCGTCGTCCCGGGCGTGACCCAGGTGCAGCACCCCCACTACTTCGGCTGGTTCCCGTCCAACGCGTCCCTCGCCTCCGTGCTGGGCGACCTGGCCACCTCCGGGATCGGCGCGCTCGGGATCACGTGGCAGTCCGCCCCCGCGCTGACCGAGGTCGAGGAAGTCGTCGTGAACTGGCTGCGCGAGCTGACCGCGCTGCCCGAGTCGTGGAAGGGCGTCATCCAGGACACGGCCTCCAGCGCGTGCCTGGTCGCCCTGCTCGCGGCGCGCGAGCGCGCGACGGACTACGGCGAGGCCCGCGGCGGGCTGCAGGCCGAGGACGCGCCGCTGACGGTCTACACCACCGAGCACGCCCATTCCTCGATCGCGAAGGCCGTGGCCCTGGCCGGTTTCGGGCGGGACAACCTGCGGCTGGTCGGCGTCGACCCGGTCACGTACGCCATGCGTCCCGAAGCGCTGGCCGCGGCGCTGGAGGCTGACGTGGCGGCGGGCCGGCGCCCGGCGGCCGTCGTGGCCAGCGTCGGCACCACCGGCACCACGGCGGTGGACCCGCTCGGGCAGATCGTCCCGCTGGCCCGCCGGTACGGGATGTGGGTCCACGTCGACGCGGCGATGGCGGGCTCGGCGCTGCTGCTGCCGGAGATGCGCTGGCTGGTCGACGGCGTGGAAGGCGCGGACTCACTGGCCTGGAATCCGCACAAGTGGCTGGGCACCGTGCTGGACTGTTCGCTGCTGTACGTCGCCGACCCCGGCCATCTGATCCGGGTCATGTCGACCAGCCCGTCCTACCTTCGCTCGGCCGTCGATGGTGAGGTGACCCAGTACAAGGACTGGGGCATCCCGCTCGGCCGCCGGTTCCGCGCGCTCAAGCTCTGGTTCCACCTCCGGCTCGACGGCGCCGAAGCCATCCGCGCCCGGCTGCGGCGGGACCTGGACAACGCCCGCTGGCTCGCCGGGCAGGTCTCGTCGGCGCCCGGCTGGCGCGTCCTGGCCCCGGTCAACCTGCAGACGGTGGTGCTCAGGCACGAACCCGCCGGCCTGGTCTCCGGCACCGGCGCAGTGCTGGACGCCGACGCGCTGAACGCGCACACCCTCTCGTGGGCCGACGAGGTCAACGCCTCGGGCGCGGCCCTGGTCACGCCCTCCCTGCTGGACGGCACCTGGTCGGTCCGGGTCTCGATCGGAGCCGAGTCCACCGAACGCCAGGACGTCGAGGAGCTGTGGAACCTGCTGAAGCAGGCGGCCGAGACCAGCTGAGCAACGCGGCGTCCCACACGGTGACCAGAAACCGTTATCGCCATGAGCGCTGACCCGGTCAGGCACTGGCCGGCCGCGAGGCGGCTAGGGACGCGAATACAACAGTGGAACTCAGGTAATGCCCGGTGGCATAGTCGAAAACCCCTCCGCACGTTATCAGCCGGAGCGCTGCATAGTCGGTCGCCCCGTAAATCGCTTCCGCCGGGAAATTGGATTTGGGGTACTCGCGTACACCGGTGACCCGGAAAATGGCCGTGATCCCGTCGGCCAGCGTCACGTCGATGGTGTCCCCGGGACGCAGGGCCCCGAGGCGGTAGAAGACCGCGGGGCCCTGATAACTGTCGACATGGCCCTCGATGACGGACGCCCCGATCTGGCCGGGCGTCGCCGAGTATTCGTACCACGCGGCCTCACCCGCGCTCGTGACCAGCGACGGTACCTGGATCGTGCCGTCGGTGTTGAGCCCGAGGTGCAGGAGTCTCGAGGTCACGCCGATGGCCGGGATTTCCACGGACACCGGCTCGGAGCGCGGCAGCGATGGCCCGCGGCCAGCCGGCCCGATGGCGCCGCGCGCCACCGCGGAAGGCTGCGGCGCGTGCTGCTGGGACAGGAACGTGACGCCCACGGCGACGGTCCCGCCCAGGATCAGCGCGACCCCAGCCACCCCGGCCAGCCGGGCCCGGAGGCTGACCCGCTTGGGCGGGCGGGCGTATCCGCCCTCGGGCCACGAGGCGACCACGCGCAACCCGGCGATCCGCGGCCACCTCGCATCCCCCAAAGCGCGCTCCCTCCAGGGGCGTTCTACTCAAGTAGCCTAATATTCCGATGGTGGGCGCGCCATTGCCGGTTTCCGCCCTAGCCCGGGCATAGCGTTATGGTCTCGGCGTTTTCGCCGGGGAGTTCTTTCCTTCCCGCGCCGGTTTCTGCGGCCGGTGACCGGGAAATGGTCATTGCCGAGAGCACGAGGAGGTTCGATGGGGGCGCGCACAGCCATCGCGGGGACGGCGCACCGGGTCCGGCTGGCCGCCGCCGGCTGGGGCCTGACCATAATCGCCTGCGTCGCGCTCTCGGCCTGCACCTCCGGCCCCACCACGCCTTCTTCCTCAGTTTCTTTGTTCCCACCCAGCGCCAGCGGCTCGGTCAGCGCCACCGCGAGCACAACCGCGACCGCGAGCACAACCGCGACCGCCACCGCGACCGCCAGCGCAACCGTGAGCCCCACGCCCGAGGCCAGCCCGTCGCCGAGCCCCTCGTACAGCCCGATCCCCTCGTACAGCCCGATCCCCTCCGCCGCGCCGGTCACCGGCGGCGGCGGCACGGCCGGATTCCAGGACGCCGGGCTCGCAGTGCTCGGCGGGGCGGCCATCCTGGCGGGCCTCGGGAGCATCGCCTACCGCCGCCGGATAACCAGAAACCGCTGACAAGTCTTATTTAACATTCGTGTTATGCAAAGAACCTTCTGTGGTTGCTGGCCGCTCACCTGCACCGATCGCTCGCGCAGGCCCCAAAGGCCTGCCCTCGCGAGTCGGTTTTGCATAACGCTCACGGGGTGCCCGCCGTGCTGATCGCGGCCGCCGTCTGCCCGCATCCGCCGCTCCTGATCCCCGAAGCCACCGGCGTGCCCGGTGCCGGCGACGCGGAACTGCAGGAACTGCGGACCGCGTGCCACCAGGCCGTCTCCGCCCTCCTGGCCGAACGCCCGGAGCTCATCGCGGTCGTCGGCGGCTCCGGGCATACCGCCGGGTACCCGCCGCGGACGCCCGGCCGCCTGCACGACTTCGGCATCCCGTTCACCACCGGCGGGGACCACGGCCCGCCGTTCCTGCCGCTGTCCCTGACCGTAGGCAAGTGGCTGCTCTCGGGGCACGGCCCGCTAAAGGCCGAGTGGTGGGGAATCGCGTCGGACGCGGCCCCCGCCGAGTGCCTGCGGCTGGGAGGGAAGCTGGCCGCGCTCGCCCCCCGGGTCGCGCTGCTGGCCATGGGCGACGGACCTGCCCGCCGGGCCCGCGCCGCGCCGGGCGCCGCCGATCCCGAGGCCGACCGCTACGACGACCGGGTGGCCGGCGCGCTGGCCACCGCCGACCCCGGCGCGCTCGCCGCGCTCGACCCCCGCCAGGACGGGCCGCTGGAGGTGGCCGGCCGCGCCGCCTGGCAGGTCCTGGCCGGGGCGGCGGGCCAGGCTGCCTTCGACGCCGAACTGCGCTACCGCGGCGCTCCCTTCGAGGTGAGCTACGTCGTGGCCGGCTGGCGCCGGCCACACTTAGCGGCATGGGCACCCGAGTCATCGCCGTGGTCGGGGCGACCGCCACCGGCAAGTCCGGCCTGGGCATCGCGCTGGCCCGCGCGCTCGGCGGCGAGGTCGTGAACGCCGATTCGATGCAGCTCTACCGGGGCATGGACATCGGCACCGCCAAGGAGCCCGAGGCCGCCCGGCACGGCGTGCCGCACCATCTGCTCGACATCTGGCCGGTGACCCGGACCGCGACCGTCGCCGACTACCAGAAGCTGGCCCGCGCCGCGATCGACGGCATCATCGCCCGCGGCCTCGTCCCGGTGCTCGTAGGTGGCTCAGGCCTGTACCTCCGGGCCGCTCTCAATGATCTCGATTTTCACGGAACGGATCCGCCTACCCGCGCCCGCCTCGAGTCCGAGCTTGCCGAGGTGGGCCCCGCGGTGCTGCACGCCCGGCTGGCCACGCTCGACCCGGCCGCGGCCATAGCCATCCTGCCCAGCAACGGCCGCCGCATCGTGCGCGCCCTCGAGGTGATCGAGCTGACCGGCCGCCCGTTCACCGCGACCATGCCCGGCTACGGACAGGTCCGTCCCTCGGTGCAGCTCGGCCTCACCCTGCCCCGTACGGAACTCGACCAGCGGATCGCCGCCCGCGTCGAGGCGATGTGGCAGGCAGGCTTCGAGGCCGAGGTGAGGGAACTCGTCCGCCACGGCCTGCGGGACGGCATGACCGCCGGCCGCGCGCTGGGGTACCAGCAGATGCTCCGCCACCTGGACGGCGAGCTCACCCTCGACGAAGCGCGCGAGGAAACCGTCAAGGCCACCCGGCGGTTCGCCCGCCGCCAGGAGTCCTGGTTCCGCCGCGACCCCCGCGTCCGCTGGCTCGACGCCACCGCAGAAACCCTCCTCGGCGACGCGCGTGCCGTAATCATGAAGCATTCGTAGCCTCGCCGGCTCCGCCGGCTGGTCTACAGGTCATTTCCGGAGCGTGACGGGAGACCTTCGCTTTTTGCGACGGGATTCCAAAGCTGTACAAAAGCATCTCCGGAATTGGTTGCTTTTGCAGTATCCGCCACCCCAGCATTGTGTGCGGCGGCTGCCGGTACTGAGCTTACGCAGTGAGAGGCTTCCAGGTATTGGGCCCATTCGACGAAATGATAATCTGCAGTGGCAGAAAGATAATATGCGTCGATCATGTTGTTTTTCAATGCCGCACCATTCGGCAGTTGCCCTGTATTCAGCCGGGTTGCCTGGCCATATTCCGTTCCGTACCGCTGAGCTACTGCCCTTATCGTGGCGATTGCGCCGCTGACGTCATTGCAGGCTTTCACATCCAGTAGTGCCGTGGCTAGGGGATTCCTGGTGGCGGCGCTGGCGGCTAGCAGAGAGTTTATTTGTGCGGCCTGCGCGGATGCAGTTTCTGCGCCGGTACTCGCGCCGGTCTGGGGCGACGATGTCGCGGGCGGAGCGGTCACGGGTGGCGATGTTGTGACCGGCTGCGAGCCGATGTTCAGGCTCACCAATATTATGGCCAGAATCGCGGCGGCGAGGATAGCAAAGATACCCAATATCTTTGCTGGAGCGAGCCGGCGCCACGATGATGAACGGTACAAAAGCGGTGGCACCTGCTTTTGGCCGAGTCTGTTGTAAGCCTCGGCGAGAGCCGGCTTCCAGTCCGCGATGCTGGGGCGCTCGGATGGTCCGAGGTCGAGGCTGTCCGCGGCGAGGTCGCCGAGTGCGGGTGACAGCCGGGCCAGAGCTTCCGGGTCACGGGAGGACTGATCACGGGCGAACAGGCGGATGGCCAGCAGCGCGAATTTGTACGCGTCCGCCGCTGGTGTGGCGGTCGGCTCGCGGGAGGGCACCTCCCAGTCCGGTGTCTGCACCTGCGTCAGCACCGACGCGCCCTGCACACGCATCGCGTCACAGTCGATGAGGAAGCAACTGGGCGATGGGGTCAGCCGGAACAGCAGGTTCTTGGGTGACAAGTCGCCCACCACTACGCCCAGGTCATGCAGCCGCGACAAGATGACCGACAGGTTCTGCAGCAGCGCAACCCGCTGCCGGTCGGTTACTGATAGACCCGCCCTGCTGGTGTACTGGTCGTCGTTGAGAAGGAATTCCATCGTGGCGAGCTTCTGCACTATTCCCTGGGTTTGGGTACGGAAGCCGAAGTAGTATTCCGGCGGCACCGTGCGCATGAGGAATCCGCAGACGCGGCCGCTGTCCTCGACTATCACGGCAGGCCAGGCCGTGGTCTCGTACAGCCAGAGCTTGTCGTCCGCGTCCAGCGTTCCCGGGAATACGGTGATGGCCTGCAGAGCGGTCACATTTACCGAAGGGGCGACGTCCGGCGAATAGCGCTTCAGCGCTGCGGTCCACCGGTGGTCGATCTGGATGCCGCCAACGGCGATGACGCGGCCTTGCCCGCCCCTCCCCAGTTCATTACCGAGTTGCAGCCTGCTGTAGTCGATACGGGGGACAGCCGTCGTCACGGCGGGACCTCTGGTGCCTCTGCCTTTTGCCATATCACGATCAGGGCGCGGTCGTCATCGAAAGTGTCCCGGGAAAAGTCGAGCAAGTGAGCGAGCCCGCGGGCCGGCGGCGGTGTTCGCAGATGCTCGGCGAACAATTGGCCTATCTTGCCTTCGCCGTCCCCGAGCGGGTCACCGAAGCCGTCCGTTCCGATGAGGAGAACTGCGTCGGGAGGAAGGCGGAACTCGGTTGGCGTCAGGTGTTCAGGGATCCGGGGGAGGGGAGACACGGCTGAGGAGATGACTTGCGCGTCCGGGTCGTTCTTCCGTCCCAGGAGGGGGTAGTAGCGGTTACCGCGCAGGATCCATGCACCAGAGTCCCCGATCTGCACGATGGCCACGGTGGCTCCTTCAGGACCGGGCTGGATGTAACCCGCGACCAGGGTCGTCGCCAGCAGGTCTTCGACAGTTGCCAGCGTCGGCTGATCCTGGCCCAGTAGGTCCGCGGCCTCCGCTGTCAGCTGCTGTGCCGTCACCTGCACCGTGTGCGCCAGGTCAATGGCATGGTCACTAATCAGCTGCGATTGCATTGTTTCAACCGTCCTCGAGCATGCCACAGTGGCGCCAACATGTGACTCGCTGGCGCCAGACACCCCATCGGCGACCGCGAACAGCACGGTGCCGGATTCCGGGTGGAATACCACCTGGGCGTCATCTTGACGGGGGACCCCGCGATAGCGGTGAGAGTAACCGCGGACGGAAGCCAGGCGAATCGTGAAATGCTCGGTAGACCAGCCGTCGAATATGGTGTCAGCCAGGTAAAAGCGTGAGCTCGGCGGCTTCGGTTCGAATTCCATGATCGGTTCATCGACGATAATTGTCGCCCAGCGCCGCACGTCGTCCGGTGTGGCTGGCGGCCCCGTGAATGACACTGATATTGGCCAGTCCGAGGGCTCTGCCGGGGGGCCGTGGTGGGTGGGCTCGTCCGGAGGCTCGCCCGCCGCGGCGGGGTCGGTGACGTCGGCGGGCCGGCCCGCGTGCTTCCCCGGATTGCCTGCTCGCTTGCCGTCCCCGAACGGGAACTTTCCCTTGGCCATCACACGATGTCGATTGCCATGCGGAAGCCCTCGGGCTTTTCCACCACTAGTTCGGGGTTCGGCGAGGTCAGCGAGCGTCCGGACTGCACGATGCTATGCGTAAGCGCGACGAAGAATTTGGCGATTGCGTTGCCGATGTTCGTATCTGGCATGGCCACGAAGGCGAACTTTTCGTCGGTGGCGACCTGCAGGATTGTCTCCGCCATGACATCCCCGATTCCGAACGCGACGATGTTCGGTGCGGCCGGGGTGATGGTTTTGTCGATAAGACGCTCGCGCGGTTCCAGCCAGTCAGAGTCGTCGTTCGGCTGGCCGTCGCTGAGGAAGAAAACGGCTGGCCGGTGCACGAGGTAGTCGCTGGTTTTGAGCATGTCGACGTCATGCGGTATGCGCGTCAGCAGGTCCTTGAAGACGGCCTGATAGTTGGTATTGTTCCGGATCCGCAGGCTGGGCAGGTTCTCTACGTCGCGCAGGTCGGCCAGCGCCAGCCGCACCTCCACGTCATCGGAGAATCCCAGGATCGACAGGCGTACCTTGGCCGCGATCATGGGTTCGGCCCGCAGTGCGTCACATAGCGAGACCAGGCCGTGGTTGAGTTCCTGGGCGTGGTCGAACAGCGAGTACGACTCGTCAGCCAGGACATACACCGGTAGCAGGTTGCCTTTCGGGTCAGGCACGACATTTCCTCCCCTGGTCGGCTGCGGTCATCGGGCCGCAGGCGTCTTCTGGTAACCGTCAGGTGGAATCGCCCACCCGAAGGAAACCATTCGGTGAATCCGTGGCGGCGTCCGGGCTTCCCGTGACATGAGCTCGGCCCAAGGCGACGATGCTCTGCTGGACAAACGCCGTGTAGCGGGACGCTGCCTCGCCCAGCGGCGTGTCCGGGTCGGCCACCCACCCGGATGACTGGGGCCGTGCCGTGATCGTCTTGATGACCTCGGGTGGTGTCGGCCCGATGCCGCACGCCAGGATGTTCGGCGCGGACGGGAATCCGGCCCGGTCAGTCAGGCTTAGCAGCGGTGCTTCCCAGGCCGGGCTGTCGCCGGGCGTCATGGCGCACAGCAGGTACAGGACGGGGCGTCCCACGGTCAGCCCCTGGGATTTGAGCCGGGCGACATCCGTGGCGATACGGCCGTGCAGGTACTCGAAGACGGGGCCGAGGCAGCTACCGGGACGCGGGGTCAGCTCCGGCACGAAGCTGGTGGCGGCGATTACGTTCAATGGCATCCGCACCGCGACGTCATCCGCGTATCCGAGGACTCCCAGCCGCATCGCGTCGGTGATGTCGGGATGGGCCGCCAGGTCGGCGGGCAGCGTCCGGATGCCGTCGTTGACCGCATCGAAATATGCCGGGTCGGCGGGTGACTCGTCGACGATGACGTAGACCGGAACCGTCCTGGTGGTATCGACCTGCGGCGTGACATCACCTTGGCCAGCCGGATCCGCCTCGGGGGTGATCCTCAGTACGGGGCCCGGCGGGAGCGGATCGTCCCACGAGGCAGCGGGCGGCTCCGCGGGCCGAGACGGGGAAGCAATCTCCTGCACGCGGCCGAGTGCCTGCTTGCGCAGCAGTTCGACGTCAACGGACTGGATCATGCCCTGCTCGATCATGTACCGCACCAGGTCCAGCGATCGCTGGTCATTGATGTCCCGGTGAGCATTCTGAGCTTCCTGGTGCCGGTGGAGCAGTTCCAGGGCGTAGGACGTTTCGTCGGGATGCTTGGCTAGATGCGCGCGGATCAGTCCCTCGAAATCGAGCGGCACGTGGGCCATGGCCTGCTGCTCCCGGCCCTCGGCTTCAAGCCGGGCCCGCTGGGCCATGTCGGCCAGTTCCTGTTCACGGCGGGCTGCCTCCGTCGCCACCTTGTGGTGGGCCTCGTCAACGGCCAAGGTGCGATCCGCGGAATCGAGGGAGCGCAGATACTCCTGAGCTGCCTGGTCAGGCAGCAGCCGGACGGCGCACAGGTAGATGGTTATGCCCTCGTCCAGCGTCACTGGCTGCTGGAACGTGGCATTGAGCGCCGACTCGGCCTCCTCAGCCGCCCGGATGTCGTAGCGGCGGGTAACCGGCCGGAACATGCTGAGCAGGCAGCTGTAGACGACGGCGAGCGCATCTGTCACGTTGCGTTTAACTACCGCCTCGGGATCGGTTACGTGGAACCCGACGTCGACCACGCTGCGAAAGAAGTGGGCATCGCCGCGCGAGGGCAGGGGAGAGTTGTCCAGCTGCGCGGTACGGCGGTGATCGCTGAGATCAACCTCGTACCGGGTCCGCAATTTCCGCCTCTGCGGGCGGTTGAGCGGTTCGCGGGGGTAAATGAGCTGGCCGACGGCGTCGGCGTATACGACGGCGATATGCGGCTTGGAAGTCTTGGACCAGGTGCGCCAGGTGACGGGTTCCTCGCTAAGTATGAGCGGCACGGCGCCGGTCATCTCGCCTCCCTGTCGGTGGTGAGAACGGTCTGGAGTGCGGAGCTGACCATGGGCAGCGGCCTGAGGTTATCGGCACTTACCCAAAGCGCGCAGTAGCGGTCAAGGATCATCAGTGAGCGCTCATCATCGCGGGCGATCGCCCGGGCGAGCCGCAAGAAAGCCTGGCGCACCGCCGGATCCCCCTCGGCCGCGGCCGCCCAGCGGGTTATGACCTGCTCCGCCTCGTCGTGGAAGAGCGCCTCGTTAAGGACGTACCGCCACAACGTCACGATGGCGGATCGGACGTCGGGCCGCCGCGTCGTCAGGTGCAGCAGCAGCGGCCAGGAGACCGGGCCTGGTGCCTCGCGGCCGCTTTGCGTCCTCGTGACCAGCCCGTCGGCGAGGATGAGGAAAACGAGCTGAACAGCGCCGGCGCGGCCCTGCTGGCGGACAGAATCCGCAAGCCTGGACAGTACGTAACCGGCGAAATCGTCGCCGCCGACCGCTAGCAGGTCGGCGACGCTGTCGCCGATGGCGGCGGCCACCCGGATGTCGTCGACTATGGTCAATCGGTCCAGCGCCTCGAATGCCGCCCGCGGATCGAGCGGGCCGTACGCCACCCCGTAGGCCCGCGCCGCGGTCGCCTGCGCGAACGGGCTGCTGCTGGCGTACCAGGCCAAGATCAGCGCTGTGGCAGTCTCACGCAAACGGGGGTCCGCGATGACGACCCGCAGGGCGTAGGCCACGGCCTCACGACGGCCCCACTGCTGGCCGGTGGCCCACGACTCCAGCACACTAGAGCAGAAGGTGTCGAACGACCAGGCGGCCAAGCGGCCCAGCGCGATGCCCGCGAAGATCCTTGGCTGCTCGGAGGGATCATCGGCCAGTTCGCCAAGCCAGGCCAGCAGCACGTCCTGGACCTCAAAGTCCGACCATGCCCGGCGGATTACCTTGACCGCGTAGTCGGGATCCCTGTACTCCACCACCTCGGCGCGGCTATGCCCGTAGGGCCCATGGATCTTTGTTTCCCTGATCTGCGCCTGCAGTTTGTGCAGCCACTCCCGGCGTGAAGTGCGGAACGGCCGCAGTCGTTCGGGCTGTACATCATCTGCGGAGGCCATCAGCAGGTACGGCGGCTTATCGAACCTGCGGTAAAGCTCCCGTGCGCCCTTGGCCACCGCGTCATAGGGCAATCCGTTCAGGACAGCCAGCGCGATGGCGAAACTGCGCGTCCGGGTGTCGCCCAGGTCAGCGAACCAGATGTCGAAATCCTCGGCGCCGCGCTGCGACTTCCAGGATTCAATTCTCTTGATGTCGAACTCGTGCTCATCGTCCGAGGTATCCCACTCTGCGGCGATGGCCTCGGCTAGGTCGGCAGCCAGCTGGCAGGTCGCGCCGTCTTCAAGCTGGCGGGTGATCACATCTTGGACGCCGGCCCGGGCGATCAGGTGATCTGCCAGTTCCTTGGTCAGCCTGAGACGTAGATGGCTGGCTACGATGTCGAGGTAATGTGGCGCGGAAGTGACGTCCACGATGTAGTCGAGCAGGTCACGGTCTGGTACCCGGACATCTGAGTCAATGGTCAGTACCAGTCGCGCGTCGGCTCGTTCGAGTGCCTCGTCGAGCCCCTGAAGGACGGAGCCGTAAAGGTTGGCGAAGCCCAGCGGCTGATTGAGCAGGAAACCGGCACCTTGCTCGATGCGATTGCGTCCCTTGAGGTCTGTCTCAATCCATTCAGCGAGCCGGGTAAGGTCGACCGCCCTGTCCAGATGGAACACTGGCCCCGGGCTGAGATCGATAAGCATGTGGATGGCCAAGCCCTGCTTTCCGCAGCCGGCCGGGCCCCGCAGGATAACTGTGCGGTTCTTCTTTTCAAACGCAGTTAGTATGTCCTTCAGTCCGTCAGGCGCCACGAATGCGTCGCGGATCGGCTCTATCTGCCGTTGTGACAGCAGGCGCAGCCGTGCCACTTGTTTCCCGCCGACCAGGAAGATGTTCTTGTCGCGGCCTACCGCGTCACCCTCGACGGTAAGGCGTTCGGCTTCACGGAGATACTCATTGCGCAATGAGCCCTGACCTGGACGCGAGGTGGCCTCTGCCGCTGCGTCACCCGAACCAAGGGCGTGATCCCCGGTTGCTTCTTGCTGAGCACCCTCCGCTGAGCCGCCAGGCGCGCTCGCCGCGCCAGCCTCTGCCGCAGCCCCCTGTCCGCCGGCCCCGACCGCGGTCGGACTGCCCGGCGGAGGGACGGGAGCGGCAGCGGGCTGTGTCATGGCCGAGGTACCCCGGGACCCGACCGCCGTGGCGCTGCTGTGACCGGCGGGTCCGCGCGGCCAGCCGAAGGCGGCGTAAAGTCGCGCCTTGCCCTTCCGGGCCTGGCATTCACCGCTGCGATCGGAAATTGAGTGTGCCGGAACTCCACTCAGGCCCTCCCCAGCGAGCTCCCGCATGGGAAGCCCGCTCATATCACGCCGGATCACCCGGGTCTATTCATGTCCGGTATCGGCGCCTTTGAAACAGTACCTGGTAATCCGTATACGGCCGGGAGGCCGGTAGCAGGCGGTCGGCCCGGCGCCCACACCCGAGGCGCCGTCAGCCCCGGCAGGTGCACCGCGCGCCCATGGTGGATAGGTGGCCTGAACGTATGGGATTGTTTCTAAGGTGAGGCCCACTGGAGATGCTCACGGCGGAGCGGACTTCTTTATCTCCTACACGCAAGCAGATCGCGCCTGGGCGGTGTGGATCGCCTGGGTTCTTGAAGAGGCCGGATTCCGGGTGTTCATTCAGGCGTGGGATCTCGTGCCGGGAAGCAACTGGATTCAGGCCATGCAGGCCAGAGTCCGGGATACCCGGCGCACGATCGCCGTTCTGTCGAACGCCTACCTGGCGTCGGACTACGCCAGCGCCGAATGGCAGGCCGCGTGGGCCAGTGACCCGGCCGGCACGGGGCGCAAGCTCCTGCCGATCTGGGTCAACCCCTGCGATCGCCCAGGCCTGCTGGCCGGGATAGTCGGCGTCGACCTTTTCGGGCTTACCGAGGCCGCAGCCAGGGCAACGCTTCTGGAAGCCGTCTCAGCGGCCATCGCTGGCCGCATAGCGCCTTCAAGGTCCCCGGAGTTCCCCGGATCACAGGCGCCCAGCTTCCCAGGACACCGGGGCCGCCCGCCAGCGCATGGTCCCGCTCATTCCCTCCGGGCTTTCACCGGTCATACCGCCGCGGTGCGCTGCGTTGCGTTCAGCCCAGACGGGAACCTGCTCGTCTCCGCCGGGTCCGACAAGACGGTGCGGTTGTGGAACGTAGCTGATGCGGCCGCGGTCCGTACCCTCATCGGCCACACCGGGCCGGTATTCGGGGCAGCATTCAGCCCGGATGGGCGCATACTCGCATCTGCGGGCCTCGGCGATCGTTCCGTGCGGTTGTGGGAGACGGCTGACGGGACGATGCTGCGCACGCTGACCGGCAATACCGCCGGGGTGCGCTGCGTGGCGTTCAGCCCGGACGGGAGCCTGCTCGCCTCGGCTGGGTCGGATCAGACCGTGCGGTTGTGGGACATCCGCACCTGGGCTGCGGCCCGCACGCTGACCGGGCATGCCGCCGCCGTGCACTGCGTGGCGTTCAGCCCGGACGGGAGCCTGCTCGCCTCGGCTGGGTCGGATCAGACCGTGCGGTTGTGGGACATCCGCACCTGGGCTGCGGCCCGCACGCTCACCGGGCCCGCGTACTCGGTGACCAGCGTGGCGTTCAGCCCAGACGGCAGCTTGCTGGCCTCGGCCGGCGGCGACAAGACGCTGCGTCTGTGGCAGGTGGCCAGCGGGACTGTGGCGCGCACGCTCACGGGTCACACCGAATTGGTGTACGGCGTGGCGTTCAGCCCGGATGGGAGCCTGGTCGCCACCGCTAGCGGCGACAAGACAGTAAGAATCTGGCGCACCCGAGCCGGAGCAGCAGCCCGAAATCTCATAGGCCATTCTTCCTCGGTGACCTGTGTAGCGTTCAGCCCGGACGGGAGCCTGCTCGCCTCCGCCGGGTCCGATCACCTGGTGCAGCTGTGGGGGTAAATGTCATCGGCTCCGTCGCCGAGGCGGTAGGCGCGCTTGGCGTTGTCCGCGCAGAGCATCCGGGTCAGGCGCACCACCGTCCGTTCGGTATAAAGATCTTCCTGCAGGCCCGCGGAGAGGACGTCCGACAGCGCGCGCCGGAACAGCACCGCCCCCAGGTAATACAGTTCCGGCAGCCCGAACGCGTCCGAGGAGTACAGGAACTTGCCGTACGGCGCGAGCTCCAGCGCCTCGGCGAGCAGGACGGAAGCGCGGCTGCCCAGGTTGTGGGTGGCCAGGCCGGCGTCGACGTAGACGTGCGGGAAGACCTGGGCCAGGTAGCCGGCCTCGCGGTGGTAGGGGTAGTTGTGCAGCAGCATGACCGGGACCCCGGCCGGCTGGATCGCCCGCAGCAGCGGGGTGAGCAGCAGCGGGTTGCAGCGGTGCAGGTCGACGTCGCTGTCCCCGTAGCCGACGTGGAACTGCACCGGCAGCCCGAGGTCCACGCCGCACCAGATGAGGAACCGCTGCAGCGTCTGATCGGCGATCCGGTGCGGCCCGGTGCGGCCGGGAGTGTATGCGGCCAGCCAGCGCCCGGCGGCCGCCGTCACCTCGGCGTCGGACGGCCGCGCTGGGTTCAGGTCCAGCCCGGTCCGGTATGCGGCGATCGATTTGAACCCGGCCGCCGCGGCGGAGCGGGCGGCCAGCGCGGCCCGCACCGCCTCGGCGAAGCCGTCCGCGCCGGTCCCGGCCGCGGCCACGTCCTCGGCCACCCGCTCCAGCCGGACGATCTCGTGCGCGGTCGCGCCCGCCAGCCCGCCGAGTTCGGCCGGGGAGGTCACCGGTTCCGGGGTGAAGCCGGTGTCCACGCACAGCGCGGACATCCCGGCCGCGGTCAGGAAGCGCTTGCTCACCTCGGTCGCGCCGAGCTCGGCCCGGCGGATCACGTAGTCGGGCAGTTCGGCGTGCGGCGGCAGGCCGAGGACCGGCGGGCACAGGCGGCGGAACGCGAACCCGGCCTGCGAGTCGAACACCGAGCCGCCCGGCCACCCTGAGCCCTCGTTCAGCAGCGACTCGAGCGTAGCCTCGTCCGCGTCGCGGTACAGCACGCCGTGACAGTGGTGATCGACCAGGGGCTGTTCCGCGACGCAGGCCAGCAGTGTTTTCCCGCTCGCCTCTGGGCCCCCGCGCATAGCTTGCGCACCTCCCCATTCCCCCTTCACTTTGGCTCGCGGGAGGTGGCTCGCTATGACGCTTCGAGCTGGGCAGGTACTTCGGCGGCGGTGCCGTCCGGCGCCTTGATACCCTCGCGGGCGGCCAGCGCGGCCCCGAGCTTCCGCGCCGTGCCCGGTGCGGCGATCACGGCTGCGACCGCCACCGCCAGCCAGACGCCCGCCGTGATGGGGAACCACCGGCCGTCACCGGTCGGGTACGGGATCACGTTCCGGTACAGCGTGTAGCCCAGCACGATCAGGCCCGCGATCGGGATCACGATCTGCCACATCGGCACCGGGAGCTTCCGCCGGACGAACACCAGCATGATGCAGCCCACCGAGGCCAGCACGTAGGCGACGAGAAGGATCAGCGTCCCGATGGTGCCCGACCACAGGAAGCTGTCGAACGCAGTGGCGTGGAAGGCCGTCGTGTAGATGATGACGATCAGGGCCGACATGGCCACGATGACCATGGTCGCGTTGGCGGGGGTGCCCCACCGCGAGCCCGCGCCGACCCCGCGCGCCCCGGCGGTGTCCCGGGACAGTGCGTACATCAGCCGGGCCGCGCCCACCGTGGAGGCCAGGCAGCATCCGAACGCGCTGACCGTGGTGCCGAGCGTGATCACGTCGCCGACCCAGTGCCCGACGTAGGAGGAGCCCAGGTCTCCCAGCAGCGACGGTGACGCGATGAACTTATTGACGCCGGCCGTGCTCGTACCGAAGCCCATCATCTCGACCGCGGTCACCACCGTGAAGTAGACACCGCCGAACACCGCCACGCCGAAGATCGCGCGCGGGATGTCCCGGGTGGGCCGGTTGGCCTCTTCACCCAGGGTCGCCGCCGCCTCGAACCCGGCGAACGACAGGAAGCCGAACACCACGCCGAGGAACAGCGCGGAGAAGCTCGTGCCCGGCGTCACCTGGAACACGCTCCAGGTGAAGTGCTCGCCGCCCGGCGCGTCCCCGGCCAGCAGGCGGACCAGCACCACCGCGGTGACGATGAGGATCAGCGCGACCGTGGTGCCCTCGACGGTCAGCAGCACGCTCGTGCCGCGCCTGGCCGGGATGACGGCGAGTAGCAGCACCAGCGCCAGCGCCACCGCGAGCAGGACGAACGGCGCCCAGCTCGGCGGGTGCGGCCAGATCCCGACCGCCTGCAGGAACGCGGTACCGAAGATGCCGGCCGCGCTCGCGGTGACCACCGCGTAGAACGTGTAGGTGCCGAGCAGGCCCCAGCCCGCGACCACCCCAGCCCGCGGGCCGAGCGTCGCGCCGACGAACGCGTAGACCGAGCCGGAGTGGTGGAAGTACTGGCACAGCCGGACGAAGGAGTAGGCCACGAGCAGCACGCCGACGGCCGCGATGAGGAAGGTCAGCGGGACCGCGCGGCCCGCCGTGGTCGCGCTGGCCTGCGGGTTGATGTTGGCGGCCATGCTCGGCGCCATGAGCGCGACCGACAGGCCGACCGCGGCCCAGACCGACAGTGACCGCTTGAGCCCGGGCGTTCCCTCGACAGCCATGTCCTCCTCCTTACTGTCTCCGTCCCCCATAGTGTCCCTCCGGCCCCCGCGTCACGGAAGGGGCAAAAGGTGCGAAATGTCGGTCAGACCAGGTATTTTCGTGGTCCCTGCCCGCAGTTGCGAGCGTCTGGGCCGACTGTCCGGAAAGTCCGGGTGAACCGATTTGTATCGTCGCGCGTCACAGAGGGTAGGAGTCAGATGTCAGGGGGTGACCTACAGTGACTGGTGCCTACCCGGTGCTTCATGTGGGTTCCTTCGGGTCCGCGGGTCCCGCGCAACCGGCGCGTCCCTGGGCCCGTACCTTTCGCGGCACGCCCGCGTCCGTGCCCGAGGCGCGCAGGTTCGTGGCTGAGGTGCTGGCCGGCTGCCCGGCCCGGGAAGTCCTCATGACCTGCGTGTCCGAACTGTCCGCGAACGCGATCGCGCACACCGGCTCGGGGAACGGCGGCGTCTTCATCGTCGAGGTCGACCTGCCGCGGCCCGGGGTGGCCCGGATCGCGGTCACCGACCAGGGCGCCCCGACGAGCCCGTCCCTCCCGGCCGCCGGGCGTCTCGATCTGATGGCCGAGGGCGGCCGCGGGCTCGCCATGGTGGCCGCCTGCACCAGCCGGTGGGGCTACGCCGATGCCCACCTGGGCCGCATCGTGTGGGCCGAGGCCTGCTGGCCGGTTCCCGTCCCCGCGTCTGCCCCCAGGCCCGCGTCTGCCCCCGGGCCCGCGTCTGCCCCCGGGCCCGCGTCTGCCCCCGGGCCCGCGTCTGCCCCCGGGCCCGCGTCTGCCCCCGGGCCCGCTGAATCCCGGACGACCGCCCCGCGGTTCCGCCGTTTCCCCCGCTTCCCCCGGTCCTGCTGGATTCCGCCCGACGACTCGCCCTCCGGCCCCGCCGCCTGAGCCTCTGGCCCCGGCGGCACCGTCATGATCCCGAAGACTTTGACCCCGGGAAACGGGGCGCAGCCCTTCACGATCACCGAAAACGGGCGACGGGTCACAGCGAGCAAGTCCGTTCCCTCTTCAGCCGATGCGCCAGGTTGCCCGGAGCGGTGCGGGACCTGGACAACACCCCTGTATCCGGCAGAGTGCCACTCCCACTGGTTGCAGAAGCCATAGTTTCGTGGTGCGCCCCCGCCGTCCTCCGCCGTCCCCCGCCGTCTCCCCGCCGTCTCCCCGCCGTCCTCCGCCGTCCCCCGCCGTCCCCGCCAGCCCCAGGCGCCCCATTTGCGCGGAGGATCCGACCGTCGCGGAAGATCCGGGCAACGATAGAGGCTGTCGCATAACTCCTTGCCGTGTTCTGTCAAGTTTGCCGGGGGCGGCGTGTCGGCGCG
>Ga0208199_1000164_pt1 | contig 27152 bp, 25 predicted proteins | sample Sb_taG_FD_187705 | JGI IMG/M metagenome (GOLD analysis project Ga0208199, IMG submission 187705) | Peat soil microbial communities from Weissenstadt, Germany - Sb_50d_1_NS metaG (SPAdes) (version 2) | ecosystem: Environmental > Terrestrial > Soil > Wetlands > Peat | place: Germany: Weissenstadt... | reverse complement strand
CGGGCCGGGGTTGACCGCGTTCAGCGTGATCGCCTGGTCGGCGAGCTGGTCGGCCAGGGTTCGGGTGATCGAGGCGAGTGCGCCCTTGCTCGCGGCGTAGGCGACCTCGTGCGTCATCGGGCCGAGGTCCTGGCCGGAGGTCATGAAGACGATCCGGCCGCCGGGGCGGCCGTCGTGCCGGGCGGCGAACGCCTGGGCCAGCAGGATCGCCGAACGGGTGTTGACGGCCCAGTGCGCGTCGAGCATGGCGGCGGTCAGCGTGCCGAGGGGACCGTCACCGCCGCTGCGGGCGTGGTTGCAGACCAGGATGTCCAGGTGCCCGAACTCCGCAGCGGCCGCCTCGACGAGCCGGTCAGGCGCGTCCGTATCCGAGAGGTCGAATTCTCCGTGCCGGACGCGGCCAGCAGTATTGCCAGCGTCGCCGGCCAGGGCTTCGGTGACGCCGGTGAGCACCGCCTCGGGTCCGCCGGGGTCGGCGCCCCACGGCTGGTCACGGTCGTGCGGGGCGTAGTGGTGCAGGAACAGGCTGGCGCCCAGCGCGGCCAGCCTGCGGGCGATGGCGTAGCCGATGCCCGCGCGCCGGCTGACGCCGGTCACCACGGCGACCCGGCCGAGCAGCGGCAGCGGATCACGGCGCAGCTGGGCGGGAGCGGGTTCGGCTGGAGTCATGGCCGCCAGTCTCTTCCAGAAATCTGGATCTTGTCAGGGGGTTGACTAAGCAGCGCCGTTTCGCTACTACGCTCGACTGCGTGCTTACGGAGGAATACCCAGCTTCGCGGTACGGGGAGCGTCATGAGTGAGGACTGGCCACGCGGGTGGTACAGCGACGAGCCGGAGCGGCCCGGCGCCGCTGATCAACGGACTCAGCCGAGCTTCACGCCCAGCTCACAGGGGCAGGGCTCACACGGGCAGGGCTCACACGGGCAGGGCTCACACGGGCAGGGCTCACACGGGCAGGGCCCGCAGAGTGCGTGGCCCGCTCAGCCGCCTTCGCGTTCCTGGCCGGGCGGCACCGGGAGGCCGGGGTTTTCGGGACGGCGCGGGTGGCGGCGGTGGCTGCGGCCCAAGCGCATCCTGGTGATCCTGGCGAGCCTGGTGGTGCTGGCCATGCTGGCCACGGTGGGCCTCTACTTCAGCGTGAGCTCCAAGCTGACCCGGATCAACGTGCTTGTGCCGACCTCGTTCACCTCGGCCGGGACGAACTGGCTGATCGCGGGCTCCGACAGCCGCGGCGGCCTGACCGCGCAGCAGGAAAACCAGCTGGCCCTCGGGCGCGACATCACCGGCGGCCGTTCGGACACGATCATGCTCCTGCACCTGCCCGCCAACGGGACCCGTCCCACGCTGGTCAGCATCCCGAGAGACTCTTACGTGCCGATCCCGGGGTACGGCTACAACAAGATCAACGCCGCCTACGCGATCGGCGGGCCGAAGCTGCTGATCGCGACCGTGCAGAACGTCACCAGGCTGCAGGTCAACCACTTCATGAGCATCGGCTTCGGCGGGCTGGTCGACGTGGTCAACGACGTCGGCGGCGTGCGCATGTGCCTGAAGGCGCCGATGAAGGACCCGCTGGCCGGCCTGAACCTCAAGGCGGGATGCCAGACCCTCAACGGCGACCAGACGCTCGGTTTCGTGCGGACCCGCGCGTTCACCGAGGGTGACCTGCAGCGCGAGCAGGACCAGCGGGTCCTGCTCAAGGGCATCCTGTCCAAGATGACGTCGGCCGGGACGCTGGCCAACCCGTTCGCGATCATCCCCGCGGCCAACGGCGCGGCGTCCGCCATCTCCGTGGACCAGAGCACCGGCCTGAGCCAGCTGGTCTCCGTCGCGTTCGCGCTGCGGGACCCGGTGACCACGACGGTGCCGTTCGGCCAGTTCGCGAACACGAACGTCGGGTCGGTCGTGGAGTGGAACACCACGGCGGCCAAGCAGTTCTTCAACGACCTCGGCCACGACCAGCCGCTGCCAACGAACCTGATCACGGGTTCATCGGTACAGGGCACCGCCTAGCGGGAGCGGGAGACACCCGGCGAGCGCGAAGCTGAGTGTTCACCCGTTACGTGTATGCAGATAGTGATGGTTGGGTACAAGCCATGAAGAAGCCGGCCCATATCGGTCCATGTACGGATTTACATGAACCTTCATGGACTGACGTAGTACCTACGTTGTTTGGTACGTTCGCTGCGGTACGGATCCGCCGTCCGCAGCCGGAGGTCAGATGGACGATCGCATGGTCCCTCGGCCAGGCGGAGGCGAGGGGCCCGCTGTCAACCCCGGTCTCAACGGGGCCGGGGATCCGCACGGGTTGTCCGCGCGTGAAGTCGAGGTCATGTCGCTCATCGCGGACGGGCAGACCAATGGGGAGATCGCCGCTCGCCTGTTCCTGGCGGAGAAAACCGTGAAGAATCACGTCAGGCGGATCTACTCCAAGCTCGGCGTTGGCTCACGGCCCGCCGCCATCGCCTACTGGCGCGAGGCCTGCGGGACCGCGCACCGGTAACCCCGCCCGGCTCGAGTCGCCAGGCCGTTAGTCGCCGCCTGGCTAGACGACGCTGGCGTTCTCCGGGACGGAGATCATCTCCAGCGGGCCTTCAGGTTATCCTCAGCGTGGCGGGTGACAATATAGAGCATGGACACGCTGACCGATGGGCGGCAGCGACCGGATGCCCGGCTCCTTGTCGTCGAGGACGAGCCGAACATCCTTGAGTTGCTGTCCGCAAGCCTGCGCTACGCGGGTTTCGACGTCGTCACGGCGGCAGCCGGAACCGAGGCGGTACAGGCCGCTCAGCGGCACCGGCCTGACCTGATCGTGCTGGACGTCATGCTCCCTGACATGGACGGGTTCGATGTCATCAGGCGGCTGCGAGGCGGTGGCGCCCGGATCCCGGTCGTCTTCCTGACCGCCAGGGACGCCACCGAGGACAAGATCCGCGGCCTCACGCTGGGCGGCGACGACTACGTCACCAAGCCGTTCAGCCTCGAAGAGGTGATCGCGCGGATCCGCGCCGTGCTCCGCCGGACCCGGGGAGACGGGGTCGAGCCGACGCCGCGGCTCACCTTCGCCGACCTCGAACTCGACGAGGAAAGCCACGAGGTATGGCGCGGCGGGGAGCAGATCCAGCTCTCCCCCACCGAGTTCAAGCTGCTGCGGTACTTCATGAGCAACTCCAACCGGGTGCTGTCCAAGATGCAGATCCTCGACCACGTCTGGGACTACGACTTCCGCGGCGACACCGGCATCGTCGAGTCCTACGTGTCCGTGCTGCGGCGCAAGGTCGACACCAAGGAGCCTCGGCTGATCCACACCCTGCGCGGCGTCGGGTACGTGCTCCGGCTTCCATCTTCTTAAGCAGGGCGAGCGGGCATGACAGCAGCGGGAGCGAGCAGCCAGGGCGGCCACGTGGGGGCCCGGCCATGGCAGGCCGTACGCCGCTTGTCTGCCCGCACGTCCCTGCGGACCAAGCTCGTCACGGCGCTCCTCGCCCTGGTCGCCATAGCGCTGGCCGTGATGAGTTTCGTCGGCGTCGCAGTGTTCGGCAACTACCTGCAGAGCCAGGTCGATGCCCAGCTGCGCAACCTGGACGCTCAGGTGCAGAACGCCCCCGCCGCTTTCTTGGGGGGACATCACATGACGTTCGTCCTGAACAACAACGTCGTCGAGGTGCTCGCCGCCAACGGGCAGCCGGTTACCGGGCTCGGCAACTGGCAAAATCTCAGCAATCCCGGACCCGCCATATCAGCCAGCCAGCTTGAGACAAGCGGGAACTCTGGTCAGCCGTTTACCGTTCCGGCGCAGTCGGGCGGCGACGGCTGGCGTGTCATCACCCAGCCGGTGCAGTACAGCACGGACGGCGTGACCACGCAGTCAGGAACCCTGGTCGTCGGCCTGAGCCTGGGCAATCTCGACCAGACCATGGCGTACCTGATCAGGCTCGACGTGATCGTGAGCGTGGTGATCCTGATCGTGCTGATGATCGTCGGGTTCGCGGTGGTGCGGGCGAACCTGCAGCCGCTGGTCGATATCGAGGAGACCGCGGAAGAGATCGCGGAGGGGCACCTGAACCGGCGGGTGCCCGAGCATGATCCGCGCACCGAGATCGGCAGCCTCGGCCGGTCGCTGAACATCATGCTGAACCAGATCGAGGCGGCCTTCCATGCGCGGGAGGAATCCGAGGCGGCGGCGCACCAGAATGAGGAACGGATGCGGCGTTTCATCGCCGATGCCAGCCACGAGCTGCGCACGCCGCTGACCGCGATCCGCGGCTTCGCCGAGTACTACCGCCAGCGCGGCGGGCTCGTCACGCGCTGGGACAAGTCGGCGGCGAGCTCGGCTTCGGCGGATGAGGCAGGCGGCGGCGCCCGGTACCTGGGCGGCGGGCTCACGCCGGACGACCTGGACCGGATCATGCAGAGGGTGGAGAAGGAAGCGGCCCGGATGGGCTTGCTCGTGGAGGACCTGCTGCTGCTGGCCCGGCTTGACCAGCAGCGTCCGCTGGCCCGGCAGCCGATCGACCTGCTCTCGCTGGCCGGCGACGCGGTCCACGACGCCCGGCTGCTCGCCCCGGCCAGGACCATCGACCTGTCGGTCCAGCGCGGCGCCGCGTTCCTCGTGATAGGCGACGAAGCGCGGCTGCGGCAGGTCATCGGGAACCTGATGAGCAACGCGCTCACCCACACCCCGGACGGATCGCCGATCGAGGTGTCGATCGGATCCGGGACGCTCGACCCCCGGGTACCCGGTTCGGCCCCGGCCGTGCTGCTCGACGTGACCGACCACGGGCCCGGCATGACCCCGGAGCAGGCCCAGCGCGTGTTCGAGCGGTTCTACCGCGCGGATCAGGCCAGGACGCGTACTACCGGCGGCAGCGGGCTCGGCCTCGCCATCGTGCGGGCACTGGTCACCGCGCACGGCGGTTCCGCCTCGGTGCGGACCGCGCCCGGCCGGGGCGCGACGTTCCGGATCGCCCTCCCGCTCGCTCCCGAGGCGCAGGGCGGCATGGCCGCGGACGACGATCCCGACCTGGACGAGCCCGGCCAACTGGACGAAACGGATGCCACCAGGCAGTCACACCCGGCCTGATCTGCCGCCTCTTCGGGGATCAATTGTGGGGGTTTGACTCAAGGAGCACGGGAGCTCTAGGCGGACAGGACCGCGCGGGCCGCGGAACGGACCTCGCTGGCGTAGGAGGCGCCGAACAGGCACGCGTGCACCAGCAGCGGATGCAACTGGTGCAGCGGGACCCTGGACCGCCAGCCCGCCGCGAGCGGCGTCGTGTCGTTGTAGCCGGCCAGGATGCGGTCCAGGTGGGGCGCGCCGAACAAGGCCAGCATGGCCAGGTCGGTCTCGCGGTGGCCGCCGTGCGCGGCCGGGTCGATGAGCCAGCCCCGGTCGCCCGACCAGAGCACGTTCCCGGCCCAGAGGTCACCGTGGATGCGGCTCGGCGGCTCGGCCGGTCCGGCCAGCGAGTCGATCCGGTCCATCACCGCCTCCACCAGCCGGCCGTCTTCCGGCCGCAGCGCGCCGGAGTCCACCGCCCGGCGCAGGTAGGGCAGCAGCCTGCGGCTCGCGTACCACTGCGGCCAGCGGGCCCGTTGGAGGTTTTGGGTCTGGCTCGGCGCGGGGCCGACCCCAATGGCCGGCTGGTCCGGCGGCGCGGGCGTGTTGTCCAGCGGCAGGCTGGCGATGAACCCCCGCCAGGGGGCGCCGAAATCCTCCGACCCGGCCGCGTGCAGCCGGGCGAGTTCGGTGCCGAACCGGAATGCCGCCGATGGCGTCGCGTGCCCCGGCGGGATCATCGAGATGACGAGCGCGGTCTCGGTGACGGCCAGCACCTCGGGCACCGGGACGGCGTCCGCTTCGGCCAGCCAGCGCAGGCTGCTCGCCTCGGCCGCGAACGCGGCGGCCATCTCATCCGGCACCACCGTGGCCGGGCTGGCCCCCGTGGCCGGGCTGCCCACCGTGGCCGGGCTGCCCACCGTGGCCGGGCCGGCGGCGGCGGCCATCTTGGCGAACGCGCGCCGCCCGCCGGCCAGGGTGATCAAGAGGTGCTGGTAGCCGTGCTGGGAGCCGACGACGCGCGCCTCGCGGACGGCCAGGCCGGTCTGCCGGGCGACCTGGCGCGCGGCGGAGGTGAACGAGGTCACGGGGCGCCGCGGCGCCCGGCCTCCGAGCCGCCCGCGGGGCGGCCATCGGGCTCGAGCAGCCGCGCCAGCTGGCCGGCGATGACCGGCGCGGCGGTGCTGAGCAGGTCGAGCACGTGGCCGAACTCGTCCGCGCCGCCGCCCCAAGGATCCGGAATGTCGCCGCCGACCTCGGTCAGCCCGCCCACCTCGCCGAACAACCGGATCCGGTCGTCGCCCTGGCTCCGGGCCATCCGCCGCAGGTCCGCCAGGTTGCGCGCGTCCATGGCGAGGATCAGGTCACGCCGGGCCAGCCAGGACGGCTGGAACTGGCGGGCCCGGTGAGCCGAGCCGTCGAAGCCGCGGCTGGCCAGCGCGGCCCGGGCGCCCGGATCCATCGCGTCGCCGACGTGCCAGTCCCCGGTGCCGGCGCTGTCCACGACGACGGCGCCGTCCAGGCCGGCGACGGCCAGCTCGGCGCGCAGCACGGTCTCGGCCATCGGCGACCGGCAGATGTTGCCCAGGCAGACCAGGCAGACCCGGTAGGGCGCGCCGGGTTCGCGCGGGGACGGCAGCTCAGCCGCCGACGATGGAGCCATACCACCAGCATGCCGCATCCGGCCGGGCGGAGGGACGGGCTACTCCGTGGCCGGGCGACCCCGGCCCGCCATAGCCGGCTGCACGGGTAGCGGAGGCATGGCCGGTACCCGGTCGGGGCCGAGCTTGACGTCCAGCCAGCGGCCTACCCGCCGGCCGACGTTCTGCATCGGCCGCTCGACGAACAGGTACGTCAGCGAGCTGAGCGCGATCACGACAGCCAGGACCCCCGCAAACAGCAATACCTGCAGCGGGAAGGGGTGGTGCTGGCGCGTCCAGGAAAAGTGGTGGTAGACCTCGATGACCAGCGGATGCAGCAGGTAGACGGAGTAGCTGATCAGGCCGAGCCAGGTCAGCACCCGCGGCCACCGGACGTGCCGCAACGCCAGCCCGGCCGCGAACGTCAGGCCGGCCAGGAACAACGCGGAGAACCAGCGGCGCTCCCAGAGCAGTTCGGCGTACGCGCCCATGCCCCAGGCGTGGCTGTGCCACAGGCCGGCGGTGATGGCGAGCCCCAGCACGGCCGTCCCCACCACGATGGCCTTGCGCCATGAGTACTGGCCCTGCTCGGCCCGGTAGAACACCGTCCCGGTGAACATCAGGGCCAGGATCGACAGCGTTTCCCACGGCCAGAGCCAGCTGCCGTTGAAGGCGAGCAGCGCCACCGCCACCACCGCGGCGATAGCCGCGCCGAGCAGCCGCGACATGCCGCGCAGCACGACCGCGAGGGCCAGCCCGGCCAGCACGGCCAGGTCCGCCGTGAGCGCGATCAGGCGGGGCGTGGCCACGTTGTGCGTGAAGTAGGCCTGCGGCAGCACGCCGCCGATCGCGACGGCGGCGGCGGCGAAGGCCAGCGCGTACCAGGCGCTGCGCTTGTGCACCCGGGCGATGAACAAGGCGGTGAGCAGCAGGTAGAAGACCATCTCATAGGACAGCGACCAGACCACGTTGGGCAGGTTCTGCCCGACCAGCACGTTCGACATCATCATCAGCTGGGACAGGATCGACGTCTCGGGATCCGAGCCCTCCCCGCGCAGTGACCCGAAGTGCACCAGGTAGAGCGCCACCGCGATGCCCACGGCCAGCAGGTACAGGGGATACAGCCGGAACACGCGGCTCACCCAGAACGTCCGCACGCTGCCCTTGCGCTCCAGCGAGGCCGGCACGATGTAGCCGCTGATGATGAAGAAGACGAAGACGCCGTAGTTGCCCGCGTCGAAATAGTGATAGATGACCGCCCGAACGTGCTGGAGCACGTAGTAGCCGAGGTGGTCGAAGACCACCGCGAGCGCCGCCAGGCCGCGGAGCACGTCGAGCCAGCCCAGCCGCGCCCCCGACTCGGCCGCGCCGCTCGCGGCAACCTGCGAGGGCTGGGACGGTTCGGGCATGGATGCCGACTCTACGACGTTACGGCTGGTCATGACAGCGTCACCCGGATATACCCCGCTATGCCTGCGTCTCTTTACGTCTTCCTACGTGCACAATCCGCAGTCGGTTCATCGCGCATCGTAGTTGCGATACCACGACGAGCGCGTACCTGTCTTTTCCACAGCTACCATAGGCCGTTCGGAATATTGGTCTGCTCGATCTTTTCTTCCGAACGTCCCAGGTCTTTCTCATCCTTCCCCCGCTCGGGCACTGGCGCGGGCGCCGGGGCTCGGCGGCCGCCACGCGTGATGGGGGCCGCAATTGGCCATGCCCCGCCGATTGCTGCTACGATCACAGCGTTTTGAATGCGCCGCTAGCTCAACTGGCAGAGCAGCAGACTCTTAATCTGCGGGTTCGGGGTTCGAGTCCCTGGCGGCGCACCCGTACTGACCTGGGGTTATACCTATTTCGGTTTCCCTCGTGAAGGCCATTTCCGGCCCGTGGTTGCTCCACGTTTGCTCGTCAGTCCGGCCCTAGTCATTCAGGGCTTGTCAACTTTGGCCTGATTGGTCTAGACCAGCCGTGCATGCGGCCTGGGCGGCCCTTTCAGATGACGTCACGCAGCGTGAGACCCGCTGGCAGGCGTGCCGTCGGCAGAACTGCCGCCTCCGGGTTGGTCACCTTCGTCATGGGTGCTCAAACCGGACCTGCGGGTGCGCTCGCAGCCTTCCCGGCAGGAGCCGGATCAGCGCGGCCATCACCGCCCGGTCGGCCCAGTCCAGCCGGGGCCGTGGATGGGTCCGGCGCAGCACGGCGACCTCATGCCGCAGCACCAGGAGCTCGGCGTCCTTGGAGGCCGACGACCGGCCGGGCAGGACAAGCCAGCCGCAGAGCCGGACGAAGATGAGATAAAGCAGGCGGAGAGACACGGATGATCATGATGCCCTACGACTGGCCCTGGTCATCACTGCAGCTCACAGGCCAGGCAGACTTCTGGCACCCCACAAGGTCAGGTGCGGGCGGCGCGGCTGCCGCCGCTGCAGTACGGCGAGCTGATGGCGCAGGATCAAGATCTCTGCGGTCTGCCATGCCTCCTCACGCCGGGACAGCCGCAGCCCCATGGCCACCCGCGTGATGAGAAGAAAGACGAACCGCAGGCACATGACCGACGATCATCACGGACGGGGCGTCGGGCGAGCAACTCTGCTGGTCAGAGCCGTGGATGCGATTCTCGGCACGCACAGCTGAATCCGCATGCCACCAGCACACCCCGGCCGGCGGGCGCCCGGCAATCGATTTTCGCTCCGGGCGCCTGGCTCAGCGCCGGTGCCCGTGCTGGCGGACGATGACGTCCAGCACTTCGGTGGCCTTGGTCTTGTCCCCGCGGATGGCTTCCAGCTCGGCCGCTGGCAGCCGGGTCGCCAGGGTCCACGGATTCCGTTCCCGTCGGCCGTTAACCTTGGTGAGCCGGTAGAACACCTGGCCGTCAGCACGCATGATCCACTCCCAGGACATCACCGCAAGCTCGCTGGCGGAACGGCCGCTGACCTGGGCGATTACCTTCGGGGAAAGCAATGCCATGGGTTAGGCCCTCTCGCCGGGTGACCCCTGGGCGGAAGTCCCGGTTACCCGGGCCCGGTCACGTTGCTCTGACCCGACAGAGGCTACCGCGTAACGCTGCAAAGGATTGCACATCGCGGCCATGGCGTGGTGAACATCACATTCGACCACCCCAAACGACGCGATCCGAAGGCCCGAGGGCGCCATGCACGCTCTCTGGGACCGAAATCAGAGCATCAGCCGGGCCGTGGAGCCGCTTCCCGGCACCACCGGGAGCGCGGAGGCCGCCGGACTAGCCACAAGACCGGATTACTGCAAACGCTTGCTTCCGGCCCCAGGCCGACTCTGATGTCGGCTCGTGCGATCTACTATGAGCTTCGCGCCGTCCTGGATGCCGGGAACGGATCTACCAAGCATGCACGCCAGCAGCGGCGACTACGGAACGTACTCACTGCTTCCGTGAGTTCTGGACCGTCGATCCAGCTCTGAAGACGTTGCTGGGGCGCACCGGTCCCGAAATCGGCCCGAGCACTGGAAACGCCAGCTCAGAGCCAGTGTGCGAGTTTCGCCCGGCATACGCTCAAGCGACGGCGGCTCATTTCAGCAGGGTGTCGACCCATTCGGTGAGCTGGCGGAGGTTGCGCACTTCGGTCACCGTGTCACAGTCGACGGCGTACTCGCCGATCCTGGAGTCGGTGGTATCCCACTGAGCTCGCGGTTCGGGGTTGAGCCAGTGAACGCGGCGTACCCGCAGCCGCAGCGCGTGCAGTAGGTCCGCCCGTGACGCGCGGTAGTTTCCCCTCGCGTCGCCGCAGATGATCAGCACGCAGTCCCGGGAGAGGCTGCCGCCGTGGTCGTCGAGGAACTGGCCGAGGACCGCTCCGTAGTCACTGTGCCCGTCGCGGCGCACAACGCCCGGCCTGGACAGCAGGAGCCTTGTGTCGATCACCCCCGGACTTCCCCGGACCAGGTCGGTCACCTCGGCCAGCCCGTCGGCGAAGACGAAGGATCGCAGCCCCGGCAGCTCGGCGTGCAGCGCGTGCAGGAGGGACAGCGTGAACTTCGCGAACTCAGCGACCGAGCCAGACACGTCACACAGCGTCACGAGCTGTGGCCGCGAGCGCCCACGCTGCTGCCAGGCCGGATTCATCGGCACGCCGCCGTCCGCCACGGCGCGGCGCATAGTCTTCCGAACGTTCAGCCGCCCTGAGCTGTGCAGCTTGCGGCGCCGCCGGGCTGCTGCGGCGAGCCGCCGGGCCAGCGGCCGGACGGCTCGCCGCATGGCGGCCAACTCCGCCGGACCGGCTCGCAGGAAGTCCACGTCCTCGATCGACTCTCGCAGGCGGTCGAGCGATGACTCGGCACCGCCCAGGCTGGCGAGTTGCCACCGCAGCTCGGCGGCTATCTGGGCACGCAGGTCCTGCAGCCGGTCCTGCTGCTCGATGGCGGCAAGCCGCCGTTCCAGACCAGGCGGATCGGCCTGCTCCTCCAGGCGCATTGCGCGCAGCAGCAGTTCGCTGACGTCGAGTTGCCGCAGCACGCGGTACTGGTAGTACCGCTCCGAACCGGCCAGCCGACCGGTGCCGAGGCCTGCGAACGCGGCGACGGCCTGTTCGGCCAGTGCCTGCATGCCCGCGCCGGGTTCGCCGCGAAGCGCGGCGACGAGGCGGCTCAGCAGGTCATCCCTCGCGACCGGGTCAGCCGCCTGCGCTGCGATCCCGTTCCCCGGCGGCCCTCCGTCCGCCTCCTCCGTCTTGACGGAGGAGGCAGCGGGGAAGAACAGGTCGAAAGCGGCTTCGAATGCAGCGATGTCCGCGGATCGCTTGACCATCGTGATCCGCAGCAGACGGCGGAGCCTGTCCCGGTCGTCCAGGCCGCCGTGCTGGACCGCCCGCAGGGCGTCGGTCAGCTCGACGATGGACAGGTCGAGGCCAAGCCAGCGCAGCCGCCCGGCGAACGCGGCGAGCGCTTCGACGAGCGCTCCGCTCAGCGCCATGGCCTCCGTGCCTGGTGCGCGGCTAGCATTCTGGCTCATGGGCGAAAGCGTACGAGCATCGGCCGGCCTCGGACCAGAGCCGGCGGCAGCGGCCGCGCCGGCGACGCGGCCGACAGCCGGGCTGCTCGCGCTCAGCGTGGTGGCGGACGGCCGCTCCGGCGCCCCGGCCGCGGGCCAGGTGGCCAGGCTGGCCGGCCGCCTGGAGCTCGCCGGGGTGTGGTGGCGCGAGCCGCCGCTGACCGGACCGCCCGCGGAGGACCTGCCGGCGCTGCTCGACGTGCTCGGGTCCGAGTCGGCGCCCGCGGCCGCCGGGCTGATCGCGGACGCGCGCAGGCTTCCCGCCTGGCCCGGGATATCAGCGGGATACGGAACGGTCCGTGGTTTCTCGATCCGGCTTGCCGTCTGCGGCCAGGGGCCGCTCGCTGAGCCGTGGCCGGGAGGCCTCGCGGAGCTGCGGGATGCTCTCGGCGGTGGCCTGGCCTGGCCGTCGCTCACGGACGCCGACCAGCCCGTGGAGGACGGGGCGTCCGCGATCTTCGTGCCGGTCCGGCCAGATCGCGATCTGGATGCAGCGGTTGCCGCCGCCGCCGCGGTGGCGGCCGGGCGGCCGGTGCTCGTCGAGGTGGCCGTATCGGTGGGCAGGACTAGCGCTGAGGCGCGCGCCAGGACGGACGGCGAGGAGCTTTTCGCTGCCACCGGGCATCCCAGGGAGCAGGGACTGTTCGGCACGCTGGAGGAGTGCCAGGCCGCGGCGGCGAGGCTGCTGCACGCCGGCGCGACCGAGCTCGTATGCTACCTGCCTCGCTCGCACGACCTTCCGGATGTGCTCGCCCAGCTCCGTGCCATATCAGTAGGCACCGGCGCCCTGCGCCCGGGCGAGCCGCCGTCCGCAGCACCGCCGCCGCCGGCGGGCTGGGGGGGCAGGCAGCCCGGCGCGGGCTGACGCGCTGTGGCGGCGGACGTTCAGGCCTTGCTCAAGGTGTGCTGGTCCACCGTGGCGGCGGCCTGCAGCAGCGGCGGGAGGAACTCCTCCTGCATGCGCTCGGCGGACACGCGGCTGGCGTGCGCGCACACGTTCATCGCCGCGATCACGGCGCCCTGCTTGTCGTGCAGCGGGACCGCCAGTGAGCGCACCCCCTCTTCCAGTTCCTCGTCCAGCAGGCACCAGCCCTGGCTGGCGACCGTCTTAAGGATGACGCGCAGTTCCTGCTCCGAGGTGATGCTCCGCGGGGTGAGCCGCTCGGGGACCACGGTGCCGAAGTAGTCGTCAAGGGCGGCAGGCGGCTGGTCAGCCAGCAGGACACGGCCCATAGACGTGGCGTGGGCGGGGAGCCGGGTGCCGATCTCCACCAGGACGGTCATGATCCGCTGCGTCTGGACGCGAGCGGTGATGATGATGTCAGTCCCGTCAAGGACCGAGGCGGAACTCGACTCCCGCACCTGCCGCACCAGGCGCTCCATCTGCTCTCTGGCGACATCCCACAAGGACATCGAGGACAGGTAGGCATAGCCCAGGTCGAGAACCTTCGGCTGCAGGAAGTAGTTCCGCCCGTCCCTGCCCACGTAGCCGAGCGTCTCCATGGTCAGCAGGAAGCGCCGCGTGGTGGCCCGGCTCAGCCCGGTCAGCTCCGCCACCTGGGCCTGGCTGAGCTCCTGACGGCGCTGGCCGAAGGCACGGATGATGGCGAAGCTCCGTTCGGCCGCCTGCATGAGCGCAGGTGGCGGGATGTCTTCTTCTGGCACGCGGCCTCCCGAGGAACGGATAGGCGATCGTGGGCACGCCCTTGCACCGGGTTCGTCAAATTATGCCTGACGGTTATCAGTGTGCCCTTGACGCGCCTGCTCGTCACGGCAAGACTTGGCTTACTACGCGAACTTTTGTCCGTCTGGTGAGCGGAGCGTGCCCATGACTTACGTTACGCGGCTGGCGTCCCTGGACGACTATGAGAAGGGCGGGGTCGAGGTCATCGACGACGATCCCAAGAACTACGCCTTCTCCAATATCTTCGAAGTCGCCTCCCGCGCCAAGCCGTTCGAGCAGATCGCTGTCGGGAAGAACTTTGAGTACGTGCTCGAAGTCGTCCGGGTCGAGGGGGTCTCGGGGTGGCGCGCCTGCGCGCACGACCAGAGCGCGCTCGTCCTCGAGGGCGAGGTGGAGTTCACGCTGCGGACGCTGGACGGCTCGCAGAACCTGCCCCCCAACGGCTCGGCTGGCGTCGGCGAGGAGGTTACCGGCACGGCGATGGGCCGGGTGGTCGCCCGGCGCGGCCACCTCACCTTGCTGCCCGGGGGCAGGGCCTACCGGTACGGCTCGGGCCGGCCGGCCGTACTGCTCATCCAGACGGTCGAAGGCGTCGACACCCAGTACCGCTGGGCCGAGATCTGCCAGACCGCGTGACCGGCGTGTATCGAAGGGATCAGCCATGACCACGGCAGAGGTTCCGGCAGTCAGCCAAGGGCAGGGGCCGAACGAGTTCGGCTATCTCGAGTTCTCCCTCGGGGAGTTCCGCTTCAGCCGGGACGAGTACTTCGCGTACATCACCTGGCCCACCGGCCGGCACGTGATGAGCGTTGACGCGTTCCTGCGCGCGCTGCAGCGCGATGTCGCCTGGGAGTTCTTCTACGGCATCGTCAACTTCGACGGCGTGCTCGGGACGGTCAACCACTACGGGACCGTGGACCTGTTCGCCGGCCGGTACAACGACGCCTACCGCAAGGCGGAACTCGACCACGTGGAGAACATTGACACCCCGGTCATCCGGGAGATGTTCGCGAGGATGCTCGACAACTGGACGAACGAGGGATTCGACCCGTTCGCCAGCCCGCAGGAGACCGGGTCCGCCTTCGGCGTCAAGCACGGGGACAACAGCGCGGCCGTCACCCGGCACCGCGTCACCGCGAAGCGGATGGTGTCGCTTCCCGGCGACGAGCCGCTGCGTGACGATGCCAGCGGGCACCCGGTCAACCGGATGTTCGCCGACGTGACCCAGGACGAGCCGGAGGTCTACCCCGAGCCGGGGTTCGAGGCGGAGGTCGGATCGTTCAACCTGTTCTCCTACCTGTCACGCTCGCCGGTGACCTGGAACCCGAGCGTGGTCAGCGTATGCCGTGACTCGCTGTACTGCCCGACGACCGAGGAGTACATCCTCCCGATCATCCACGGCAACGACCGCGCCGAGTGGTTCGTCCAGCTCTCCGACGAGATCATCTGGGACGTCGAGGACCGTGACACCGGCCGCAAGCGCGCCAAGGTCATCATGAAGGCCGGCGACGTGGCGGCGATGCCGTCCGACATCCGCCATCAGGGCTACTCGCCCAAGCGCTCCATGCTGCTGGTCTGGGAGAACGCCAGCCTGAAGATCCCCCAGCTGATCAGCAGCGGCCAGTTCCCGACCCAGCCCGTCGAGTTCTGAGGGTGCAGACCAGGCTCTACATCGGCGGCCAGTTTGTCGACGGGCTGGCCGGCGGGTCCATCGAGGTCATCAATCCCGCTGACGGGACGGTCCTGGCTGCGGTCGCCGAGGCCAGGGCGGAGGACATTGACCGGGCGGTGGCGGCCGCGCGGCAGGCGTTTCCCGCGTGGTCGGCGCGCTCCGCCGCCGACCGCGGTCGCCTGCTGCTCGCGCTGGCCGACGCAATCGAGGAGCACGCGGCTGAGCTGGCCCGGCTCGAGTCGCTGGACACCGGGCACCCGATCAGGGATACCAGCAAGCTCGACGTCCCGCGGACCGCAGCGGCGTACCGGTACTTCGGCGGGATCGCCGACAAGTACCTCGGCTCGGTGGTCCCGGTGGAGACCGGCTTCCTCAACTACGTGCTGCGCGAGCCGATCGGTGTCGCGGGCTCGATCGTGCCGTGGAACTTCCCCCTGATGTTCACCAGCTGGAAGCTCGGCCCGGCGCTCGCGGCCGGGAACACCGCCGTGCTCAAGGCCTCCGAGCTCACCCCGCTCAGTACCCTGCGCCTGGCCGAGCTCGTGGCCGAGGTCGGCTTCCCGCCCGGGACCGTGAACATCGTGCCTGGTTACGGGCATCTCGCCGGGGCGAGCCTGGCCGGGCATCCTGGCGTCGGCAAGCTGTCTTTCACCGGATCCACCCAGACGGGCCAGCGGATCGTGGAGGCCAGCGCGGGCAACCTGAAAAAGCTGCAGCTCGAACTCGGCGGGAAGGGCGCCAACATCGTCTTTGCCGACGCCGACATCCCCGCGGCCGTGCGGGGCTCGGCGTTCGCGATCTTCCACAACCAGGGCCAGGCGTGCATCGCCGGGTCCAGGCTGCTGCTGCAGGAGCAGATCGCCGACGAGTTCCTCGACTCGTTCCTCGCGGTCGCGTCCGCCATCAGGCTGGGCCACCCGCTGGATGAGGCGACGCAGATGGGACCGCTGACGTCGGCAGCGCACCGGGACCGGGTGCTGAGCTACCTGAAGATCGCCGTGGATGAGGGGGCAGAGGTGCTCGCGGGCGGCGAACCGCCAGCGGACCCCGGCCTGGCCGCGGGTTTCTACCTGCGGCCGACGGTCGTGCGGGCGGCGCCGGGGGATCGCGTGTGCCGGGAGGAGGTGTTCGGCCCCTTCGTCACCGTGACCACGTTCGGCGGCGAAGACGAGGCGGTCGCGATCGCGAACGGCACCGACTACGGGCTCGGAAGCGGGCTGTGGACCCGCGACCTGTCCCGCGCGCACCGTGTCGCGGCGGCGCTGCGGGCGGGGATGGTCTGGGTCAACTCCTACAAGCGGGTCAATCCCGGCTCGCCGTTCGGCGGCGTGGGCATGTCCGGATACGGGCGTGAAATGGGTTTCGAGGCCTTGCAGGAGTACACGCAGGCCAAGTCGGTGTGGATCAATGTCGACGGCGGGGTCCCGGACTGGTACGGCGCCTGATGGCCGCCGTCAGCCGCCCGCCGGCCCGCCCGGTGCCCGGCACCGGGGAATCGGTGATCGCGTTCACCCGGGAAACCCCTGGCGCGAGGGAATCTGGGGCCTGCTGGCCACAAGCACCCGCGTCAGCTTGTTTCCTGTCGGCTACCGTGTGGACGTGACCGCGTCACCTTCCGCCGCGCAGCCCGGCCCGGCGGCCACCGGGCGGCTCGGCATGACCAGGACCGATACGGCCGGTAATGCCGGCTCTCCAGCGCACGGCGTCGACGTGCGGGACAGTCGTGACTGACCGGCTGGCCGGCTCCGCGCCGATCAAGGACCGGCTCCGGGACACCGGCTACCTAGCCGACGACCTCATCGGGGACGCCCTCCTGCTGGCCGACGGGCTCGGCAAGCCGCTGCTCATCGAGGGGCCGGCCGGCGTGGGCAAGACCGAACTGGCCAAGGCGGTCGCCGTCGTCACGGGATCACGGCTGCTGAGGCTGCAGTGCTACGAGGGCATTGACGAGGCTAAGGCTCTGTACGAGTGGAACTACAAGAAGCAGCTGCTGCGCATCCAGGCGGGCCACGAGCAATCCTGGGACGAGACGGAGGCGAACATCTTCACCCAGGACTTCCTGCTCGAGCGGCCCCTGCTGGCAGCCATCCGGGCGACCGACCCGGTGGTACTGCTGATCGACGAGGTCGACCGGGTAGAAGTTGAGACCGAGGCGCTCATGCTCGAGGTCCTCTCGGAATTCCAGGTCTCGATCCCCGAGCTCGGGACTCTGACCGCCCGGCGGTCGCCGCTGGTGTTTCTCACCTCGAACGCCACCAGAGAACTGTCCGACGCGCTCCGGCGCCGCTGCCTGTACCTGCACCTTGACTACCCCGACCCCAACCGGGAACGCCAGATCATACAGCTAAGGGTGCCCGACCTCGACGCGGCGCTGGCCGGGCAGGCGGCCAGGATCATCCACGCGCTGCGCTCGCTCGATCTGGACAAGCCACCGAGCATCTCCGAGAGCGTCGACTGGGCACGTAGCCTTGTCCTGCTCGGCGTGACCTCGCTGGATGCGGCCGCCGTCAGCCGGACTCTCCCGGTGCTGCTGAAGAACAAGCGTGACATCGAACGGGCGCGAACAGAACTCGAGCTTTCCGGCTCGGCGCCGCCGAAATCAAGCCAGCCGGAATGAAATCAAGCCAGCAGGGATAGAGCCCGCCCCAACAAGGAGGCCAGCAGATGAGCGCGGATCAGCGGAGTACAGCGATGGCCGGGGTGTCGGCCGGGCAGCAAGCCCGTGAACAGGAACTGGTCAACCGCGTCCTCGCCTCGTTCGCCCATGCGGGCGACGCCCGGCTGAGGGACGTGATGCAGGCGCTGACCCGGCATCTGCACGCCTTCTTGCGTGAAGTCCGGCTGACCGAAGACGAGTGGCGGCACGCCATCACGTTCCTGACCGAGGCCGGGGACATCACCGACGACAAGCGCCAGGAGTTCATCTTGCTGTCCGACGTACTGGGCGCGTCGATGCAGATGATCACCATCAACAACGAGGCGTACGCCAACGCCACGGAGGCCACCGTGGTAGGACCGTTCTTCGTCGAGGGGTCCCCGCGGATCCCGCTCGGCGGGGATATCGGGGCCGGCGCGGCCGGCGAGCCGTGCTGGGTGGAGGGCACGGTCACCGACACCGACGGCAAGCCGGTTCCCGGGGCGCGGATCGAGGTATGGGAGGCCGACGAGGACGGCTTCTACGACGTCCAGTACCCCGGCGACCGGACCGCGGCACGCGCCCACCTGTTCACCGACGACCAGGGCGAATACCGGCTCTGGGGCCTCACCCCCACCCCCTACCCCATCCCGCACGACGGGCCGGTGGGCAGGCTCCTCGAGGCCGCCGGCCGCTCCCCCATGCGCGCTTCGCACCTGCACTTCATGGTAAGCGCGGACGGCAAGCGCACCCTGGTGACGCACATCTTCGTACGCGGCGACGAACTGCTGACCCGCGACGCGGTGTTCGGCGTCAGGGACTCCCTGGTGAGGGACTTCGAGCAGCAGCCCGCGGGCACGCCCACGCCCGACGGCCGCGATCTCGGGGACCGTACCTGGTCGCGGGTCCGCTTCGACATCGTCCTCGCACCGGCCGGAGCGTGACCCGGCCGCCGGGGTTAGGTCCCGGCTGCAATAACCTGAAAGGGCTGCGGCCGGGTTCAAGCGGTGCCAGCGAGTGCGGCTCTTGTTCATCGCCGGCCCGGCGCGCAATGCGGTGCTGCCGGTAGCGGGCGGCAAGTCCGGCCGATTGCGTGAGGCCTATCTTTACGTTTGGGTCTGACATTCTGGGCTGTCCTTTTCCCGCGTGCTTGCCTGGCCGTTCCGGTGCTTTGCTCGGGCTACCGCGACGGCTAAGTCGTATGGGCCGTCGTACCGTCAGGGCCAGCTTGTGCGGTGGGCGGTCCAGGCGATGGCGGCTGGAGGGCGCCAGCCCGCGTGCACTGTTGTGAGGCCACTAATAATGGCGCGTTTTGCTGAGATCGGACACATTAACTTACGAGGCCACATTGCGAGAGGGTTGTCTTAGCGTCCATTGCCGGGCGAGACTTTGGGAAATTGCTTCTCCTCAGGGTCGAGGTGAGGTTTGGCGTGGCTGCGCAGGAAAAGCCGAAGGTCATCTCGGTAGACGATTTCATCCGTGGTGAGCTGTATCCCGGTTATACGCAGGCTTTCGGCACCCAGCCGTTCGTGCCAGCGCCGACCGCCCAGCCGTCGTTCGACCCGGTCCAGTACGCGCTGCGTAACGTCTTCAAGGTTCCCGGTGCGTGATGAGCGAGCTAGAGGTCGCGGTGAAAGCTGCCCGGGCGGCCGCCGAGGTCCTTAGGGAGACGATGGGAGTCGACCTCAGCATCTCCTACAAGGACGCCCGCGCGAACCTCGTCACGGTCGCGGACAAGCAGTCTCAGCACGTCATCACCGAAGTCATCACCGGTGCCTTCCCCGGCCACGCGATCGTGGGCGAGGAAGGCACGGCCGGTGACCCGGGGGCCGAACACGTCTGGTACGTCGACCCGCTCGACGGCACCACCAATTACGTCCACGGCCTCCCCTACTTCTGCGTGTCGATCGCCCAGCGAACCAGTGGAGAAACGACAGTCGGGGTCGTCTACGACCCGTACCACGACGAGATGTTCGCCGCGACCAGGCACGGCGGCGCGACCCGCAACGGCGAGCCACTGCGCGTCTCCCAGGTCGAACGGCTGGACCGGGCACTGGTCGTCGCCCAGGCCCAGTCCGTCGACCCCGAAGAGATCAGGGCCTACGCCCGGCTTGTCGAACGGCTGATGACCGTGGCCGCCGGGGTGCGCTCCCTCGGGTCGCCCGCCCTTGCCCTGTGCGCCATCGCGGCCGGCCGACTCGAGGCCTACTGCGAGCACGCCATGGATCCATGGGACATCACCGCGGGTCAGCTGATCCTCGAAGAAGCCGGCGGCACGCTCACCAGGTTCGACGGCCAGCCGCACCGGACCGCCGACCGGGCCGACGTCGTAGCGAGCAACGGCCGGATCCACACCGAGCTACTCACCGCGCTGAAAGGCGACGACCGCCCATGAGCTCGTACCAGTACCCGGACACGCTGCCGGTCACCACCACCGGAGGCTGGGCACGGCCAGGCTGGTGGGACATCCTCGCGGCCGGCTGCGACTACATCCAGATCGAGGAGCCGCTGACCCCCTCGCACGCAGCCGAGGATCGTACCGCGGAAAACCTGGTCGATCTCGTCAACAAGGTCGTCGACGGCATCAGCGGCTGCACGTTCGTCGTGCACATCTGCTTCGGCTCGTTCCGCCGCCTGCCGTACGCCAAGCGCACCTACCGCTGGCTTTCCCCGGCACTGCTCGACGCCAACGTGCACGTGTTCAGCCTGGAATTCGGCGCCCGCGAGATGGCGGAAATCGACCTGGTCGGCAAATGGGACCGAGAGCGGATTCTCTCCGCCGGGCTGATCGACATCAAAATACACTACTCAGAGACGCCGGAGGACATTATCGAGCGCATCCGCACCTGCCTGGAATACCGAGATCCGGAGCGGCTGGAGATCTCCACCGACTGCGGCCTGCGCCGCGTCCCGCGCTACCTGGCGATTAGCAAGATGTCCGCCGCCGCCGAGGCCGCCCGCCGTCTACGCGCAAGCGGCTGATGCCCTTTTCTCCCGAACGGCCGAGGGCTTCACGCCCCATCGACATGATTTATTCGAGGAATCATGCTTTTTCTATTCAGGTGAAACGAGGAGGTTCAGATGAGTATCGCAAGCTCCAGCGCCAGACACACATCCGCGCTGGTCGCCCGTATCCCAACCGACGACTCTCTCCCGCGCTGGCGGGCCTGGGTCGTCGTGCACCCTGTAGGCAGCTCATTGCTAGCCGGCGCCGTCGCGACCCAGTTCGCGACCGTTTTCGGCATCTGGTTCCGCGGCTTTGGACTGCCGACGCTCAACTGGCCCACCGTGAACGGCATGCTGATCATCCCGACCGCTTCTCCCGCCGCGCAGTACTTTGCCGGACTGCTTTCCCACTTCACCGACGGCGTCTTTTTCGCCCTGCTGTTCGCGCTGCTCTTCCACCCTCTGGTCCCGCTGCGCAACACGCTCCTGGGAAATCTGATCAAGGCAATAGCATACGGCACCGTACTGGCGATCATCAGACACTCCTGGTGGGTGCCGGCCGTGTACGTCCCGCACCACGCGGGCTTCCTCAGCACTAGCCTCGGGTGGAAGGTGACATTCGGCATCTTCCTATGGCACTGGATTTACGGATATTTCCTCGGCACAGTCTATTGCCCGCTGCCGAAGGCCCGGAAAGGGCCGAGCGAAGAGCCCGCGGAGGCCCCGTCCGAGACGACGACCCCGCTGGGCGCCGGGTCCGTGTAGCGCAGGTCCGCCAGCTCCGCCCGGCGGGCGAGCACCCGCCGGGTCGGCCGGCCCTGTGCGTCAAGCGTCTGTGCCTGACCGGGTCCTGTGGTGCTCGGAGCGCGGTGAAGTGGCTGGTCTCGTTGTGCTTGACGTCCACCTCGAGGTGGTCCAGGAGCCGCCCGCCGTGTTCGGCGACGCCGAGGAGATGGACCCGGGTGCCGTCGGCGCGGCGGGCTCCCCGATGCTCTGCGGCAGCTCCGACGCGGCGGCAGCGGCAGCAGCGTCCGCTCCGGCCTCCGCGGGGACGACGAGAAGCTCCGGCGCGAGGTGCATGACTACCTTACTTCCGCAGTCCTGGGCCTCACCGGAATGTAACGCTCCATACAGTTGCCTAGCGGTGTGCGAGGCCGTCGATCATCAGGCCGATGGTGAAGTCGAAGCGGTCGTGGCCGGTTCCGGCGGTGAGTTCGGCGGCGTAGCGCTTGGTGTGGGGGAAGGTGCCGGGCAGTGCGGCGAACCGGCGCAGCAGTTCGTCGCGGCTGACGACCCAGCTGCCGTCGCTGTGGCTACGCTGCTGGTTCACCAGGGAGATCTCGAGGCTGTAGGCGTTGACGTAAAGCAACAGGGAGTCGATCGCCCAGGCGGCGGCCTGCGGGTCGATGCCCCCGGCGAGCAGGATGGCGAGCATTCCCTCGCTGACGCGCAGCGTGTCCAGATTGGACGGAGCGACGGCAAAGGCCGCCCGGGAGATACCGGGGTAGCGCAGGTACTGGTCGCGCAGCTGGGTACAGACGCTGATGATCTGCTGCCGCCAGGTGGCGGGATCGGGCTCGGGCAGATCGATGGCGGCGCACAGGCGGCCGATGAGCAGCTCGTCCAGGTCCTCTTTATTGACCACGTGGGCGTAGAGCGACGACGGGCCTGTCTCGAGCGCGGTGGCCACGCGCCGCATCGTCAGGGCCTGGTATCCCTCTTTTTCCACGATGCCGAACGCGGTGCTGATGATGGCCTCGACCGTGATCGGCTTCTTGGTGCCGCCGGACGGGCCGCGCCGGGCTGCGGGTGCGCTCGAGTCGGTGCCGAGCTGGTGCCGCGCTGCGCGCCGTTGCTGCGGAGTCGGTGACATACGGGCAGTATAGCGAATAAACGAACGGTGTTCTGCATCACGACGAACGGTGTTCGTTTTGGTAAGAACATATGATAGGAATAGTTCATGATAGTGAGACCAGGGACTGGAGCGCGACAACTCCATATGCACCTCGGCCTGCTCGGGGCGACGGCATCGTGACCCCCAACCACAAAGTCCTCTTCGGCCTCGGGCTGGAGAGCGGCGTCCACCAAGTGAGCGAGATGCTCGGGCACGCCCGCCTAGCCGACGACGCGGGTCTCGACCTCGTCAGCCTCTCCGACCATCCCTACTTCGCCGAGCGCGTCGACGCCTACGCCGCGCTGGGGTTCGTTCTGGGCGCAACCAGCAACATCACCGGAGCGGTGATCATGACAAACCTGCTAAGCCGTCCCGCTCCCATTCTCGCCCGGACCGTCGCGGGACTGTCTACGATCTCTCGCGGTCGTGTCGTTCTCGGAATGGGTGCGGGCGGGCTGTGGGAGGAAATCGTCGCCCTCGGTGTCCCCCGCCTGTCGCCCGCAGCCCGAGTACGAGCGCTGGAAGAGGCGATCATGGTCGTGAGAGCGCTCTCCGGCGGCGGCGATCCGGTCACGTTCGACGGCGAGTTCTACCACGTCACCGGGCTGACACCCGCGGCCGCACCAACGCCACCGATCTGGACCGGATCGCTCGGCCCGAAGGCGCTGGCAGTAACCGGCCGGCACGCGGACGGATGGATACCCGGACACCTCGCCGACTGGCGCAGCACGCGGGTTGCCGAGTCACGGCCCATCGTCGACGAAGCGGCTGCTTCGGTAGGGAGAAACCCTACCGATGTCGACACCATCTACAACGTGTCAGGGCGCCTTACCCGGGTCCCGCTACCAGAGACCCGCGACGACGAGGGCCGCTGGATCGGGGGCGGAGTGACGCAGTGGGTAGAGGAACTGACTTTCGCCGTGCTTGAACACGGCGCCGCCGCTTTCATCTACTTGCTCCCTCCTGGCGACAGCATCAGCGACACGACACTGAACCTCTGGGCACACGAAGTCGTGCCCGCCGTCCGCGAAGCAATCGCCAAGCGCTGACCTCCGGCGACCGGCAAGCGAGCTCGATCCACAGAAAATCGCATGCGACCATTGGCATCCTGCGGTCAGAAGTGGATGATCAGTGCCGCAGGCAGGCATCGAGCGGCCAGGTCCGGGCGAACCATCAGTTTCTGGATCTGTTGCTAGACCCAGGAAACCGGGACTGGAATGGCCAGCAAGACCCGCGTCAGTCGAGCGGCTGCCTCGCGATGGCCTCCGGCTCGCGGCCGGCCAGCAGCCAGCCGCCGGCCGCGGCGACCAGCGGCAGCCCGACCAGCAGGATCAGCACGTCACTCAGCGGCACGTCGCCGAATATGGCGGACAGGCTGCTGTGCGCCCACGCCAGCACGGCGATCACCGCGCCGGCCATGCCGAGGATCGCGCCGAGCAGGCCCAGTGCGGCGGCGGTCGCCGCGGTGATCATCCGCCGTGTCCCGGCGCTGGCGCCGGCCGCGGTGAGCGTGCGCAGGTCCCGCGCGGTCTCGCTGCGGATCAGGCCGACGGACGCGGCCAGCACGCCGAACGCGATCACGATACCGAGCGCGGTGGCGCCGTCGGCGAACTCGCCGAGACTCGGCGCATCGGACTTGGTCTCGACCGTCACCCCGTAGGCGAGCGCGAGCTGCCGCGCGGCGCTGATCTGCGTGGCGGTGAGCGGGGCCGGTGCCTGGATCAGCCAGCCGTTCAGGCTGGGCCGCAGGTGGTACTTGCTCATCGCGTACTCGGTGATCACTGTGTTCGGCGCGGAGGTGCCGCCGGGCAGGCCGCTGACCGTCTGCATCGCGGGGCTGGCCACGCAGTCGCTGCTCAGCGTGCAGCTCGGCAGTACCCTGGCCTTCTGCACCAGGCCGCCGGGACCGAACTGAAGGCCGTAGTTGCCCCAGGTCATCTCCGTGCGCGGCAGGCCGGCCAGGCCTGATCGCATGGTGACGATGTCGGTACCCGGGCTGATCTGGCTGGCCTTGATGCCGTACGTGGCGAGCAGCTGCGGGGTGGCGACGTACACGGACCCGTTGAAGTGGTCGTGCGGCCCCTGCGTGCCCACCTGGTACAGGTTGACGCCGCCCGCCTCCAGCGGCAGCACGGACTGGGCGTGCAGGCCAGCCGCATAGCTGTCCACTTGCCTGCCCAGGCTGGCCAGCTGAGCGTTGCTGAGCTGATTGGCCTGGCCGCCGCCGAGCTGCTGCTGCGTGTGGACGATCAGCTGGCTGCTGGACAGGTTCGAGCCGAACCAGTTCAGCGGGTTCCCGAACTGGATGCTGGCGACGAGGCAGATCGCCATGGCCAGGAACACCGCGAACGTGGTGGCGGCGAGCGCGGCACCGGACCGGGCTCGGTAACGGACCAGGTCGCGCAGCGCGATCCGGATCGCGACCGGTAGCCGCGGGTCCGCCCCGGCTGCCAGCACGCTGACGGACAGCGGAGCGAGCAGGAGGATCCCGACGATCACGGCGACCAGGCCGACCAGCAGGAGCAGCGCGTGGCTGCCTCCGCCGGCGCCGGCCCAGCCGCCGGTGAACGCCAGGCACGCGACGCCGCCCGCGAACACGATGACGCCGGGCAGGGCGGAGCGGTGCACCGCCTTCGGCGGCGCGGGGCGGCCGGACAGCGCGGCCACCACCGGCACCGCGGCCATCGTCTTAGCCGGGCGGCGGGACGCCAGCACCGACGTCGCGATCGCGAACACAACCCCGATGGCGAACGCCCACCACGGCACGTTCGTCGCGTCCACCACGTGACCGGTGGCCTGCTGCAGCGTCGGCACGTAAGCGAACCAGGCGGCGAAGCCAAGCACCGCCCCAGCGAGCGCAGCGGTCATGCCGACCGCGAGGCCGTTAACGATCATGACCAGGCGGAGGTTGCGTTCGGTCGCGCCGATCGCGCCGAGCATGCCGAGGGCACGCAGCCTGCGCTGGGCCATCACGGAGAAACCGGCCACCGACACCAGGCCGATGAACACCAGGCCGAGTACCTCCACCACCAGGACGAGCACCGCCGGCGAGATCCCGCCCGACCTCGCGTTGGGGGACGTGACCGTCGCCGCCGCCGGGATACCGGGCAGCGTCCCGGTGCCGTTGCCGATCGCCTGCTGGACGGCGGGGGAGCCGAGCAGCATGATCACCTGGCTGGGGTGCGTGACCTGGCCCGGGGCGACCAGCGCGAACTCGTCCGCCAGGTTGCTCGGGTCTTGCGCGATGCCGGTCACCCGCCAGGTCGTGCCGGCGGCCCGCCAGATGCCTCCCACGTGCGCGCCGTACAGGGTCGCCACCTGGCTGGTCAGCGCGACCTGGCCGGGCCCGGCCGGGTATGCGCCGCTGACCAGGCTGAGCAGCGGAGCGTTGTAGTGCCCGTGCGGATTCTCGGCGCGGAGTTGCACAGGCTGGGTGGTGCCAGTACTGATGTCCTGATTCTCAATGACATCTGCCGGGCCCCAGCGGCCCGCAATGGCGGCGATGTCGGCGGCCAGGTGCGGGTCGGTGCCGGGCAGCGTGACCTGCACGGCAGCGGTGCCGAACGTGGCGTAGTTCGGGTTCTGGAGCTGCACGTTCGTGACGGTGCTGGCGCTCCAGATCGTCGCCGCGACCGCCACGGTGAGCAGGCCGAGCACGAGCAGCTGCTGGCGCCATTCCCGGCGGAACAGCCGCCAGCCCCAGCGGGCCACCGCCCGGCGGGCGACGATGCCGCCCGCGTCTCCGGTCAGGTCGGGGGGTTCGCGCAGCGCGATGCTCACCGGATCTCCCCAGGCGTGAGGAGGGATTCGGGGCCGGGCGGCCGGGTGGTCTGGCCGCTCACCCGCCCGTCGCGCAGGAATACCACGCGGTCGGCCCAGGCGGCCAGCTGCGCGTCGTGGGTCACCACCACCGCGGCCACGCCCCGCTGGCATGCCTCGTGCAGCAGCCGCATCACCTCGTCCGCGTTCACCGAGTCCAGGGCGCCGGACGGCTCGTCGGCCAGCAGCAGGCGGCGGTCCCCCACCACCGCGCGGGCGATGGCGACCCGCTGCCGCTCGCCGCCGGACAGCTGATCGGGGAACCGGCCGGCCCGGTCAGCCACGCCGAGCGCTTCCAGCGCAGCCAGCCCGGCCGCGCGCGCCTTCGGCACCGCGACGCCGTCCAGTTCCAGCGGCAAGGCGGCGTTCTCGGCGGCGGTCAGCCCGGGCAGCAAATTGAAATCCTGGAACACGTACCCGATCACCCGGCGCCGCAGCCGGGCCTTGCGGCCCCGCGGCATCCCCGCCAGCGCCATGCCGCAGACCAGCACGTCCCCGCTGGTGGGTTCCTCCAGGCTCCCGGCGATGGTCAGCAGCGTGGACTTGCCCGACCCGCTGGGCCCCATCACCGCCACCATCTCCCCGGCCTGCACCGACAGGTCCACCCCGCCAAGCGCGTGCACCTTGGCCGGCTCCTGACCGTAGGTCTTGGACACGCCGCGCAGCTGCAGCACGCTCATCGCCGCGCTCCCGCCTTCCCCGCCCAGTCCCGGCCGGCTCACCGCCGTGCCCCCAGCCGGCGAAGCTGCGGGACCGGAGCGGGGACGGGGGCGGGCCGGG
>Ga0208199_1000163_pt1 | contig 27166 bp, 22 predicted proteins | sample Sb_taG_FD_187705 | JGI IMG/M metagenome (GOLD analysis project Ga0208199, IMG submission 187705) | Peat soil microbial communities from Weissenstadt, Germany - Sb_50d_1_NS metaG (SPAdes) (version 2) | ecosystem: Environmental > Terrestrial > Soil > Wetlands > Peat | place: Germany: Weissenstadt... | reverse complement strand
GGCCTGGAAGGCGGACTACCGGGCGACCCGGCCCAAGGTCGAACGCAAGATCGGCCACCTGATGCGCCGCCGCCACGGCGGCCGCCGCGCCCGGGTCCGCGGCCTGGTCAAGGTCGCCGCTGACTTCGCCCTGCTCGCCGCCGCGGTCAACCTGGCCCGCCTCGGCGTGCTCGGGGTCGCATACCGCAACGGCGCCTGGACGGCTAGCAGCAGCTGATAACCGTAACGGCCGGCCCAGCCAAGCCTCGCCGACGCGGTCACGCACTCCAGCAGGCCAGCTTGTGCGGCAATAGGCCTGACCGGAAGGGCGCAGCCCAGCGATCCGTAGCCGCCTGCTGGCAGCAGACAGCGCGCAGCGCGTGACGCCGACCCCCGCAAGACCGCCGATTAACACCAGCTACCTAGATGCTGTCCCTGTTGGCTCCCCCAGGGATCTATGATCTCGATGCCAGTGCCTTCAAAGTCGGACACGTTGCGAGTCGCCAGCGCGGCGCCCTGGGAGCGGCAGACGGCCGCGATCAGCGCGTCGAAGCTGGTGATGGATTTCCCGGCTCGCTCGCGGCTGCTGGCGATGACGGCGTAGTTTTCTGCGGCTGCGGTGTCGACCGGCAGAACCTGGTCTTCGAAGGCCGTGAAGATATCGTCGGCTGCGGCGAGGAGGACCTGCTTCCGGCGTCCGTCCGGCAGCCGGGCAATGCCGTACCGGACCTCGGCGAGCGTGATGGTCGTGGTGCGTAGCTCGCGCCTGTCCCGGTCTCGGACCCAGCTCGCGACCTGAGGCGCGGGTTCGGGGCGCATCAGCTCGGAGACCACGTTCGTGTCGAGGATGATCATGCGGAGAAATCTGCGGCGCGCGCCGGTTCGTCGCGTCCGGGCAGGTCCAGGTCGACTCCGCCGAGCGCGCCGAACCGGTCGAGGAGCGCCGTGAACAGCCCGGCGGAGTCCGCGGGCTCGCGAACGGCCTCCTCGAGAATCGCGCGCACCTCCGCCTCCATCGACCTGCCGTGACGAGCCGCGCGGACCTGAAGGCGCCGTTTCACCGTTTCATTGAGGTTACGGATGTTCAGGGCCGCCACTGCTACCACCTCCTGACAGCGATGATAGCATCTATGGTAGCAATCGGACATCCTTCCGGTTACAAACTCCTGATGAATGGATGTCCGGCAAGCGGGGCAGGCCCGCCCCAACTCGCTCTTTAGGCGAGGGGTCAGCAGACTGCTCCGGGAACCACTTGCAGGAACCACCGTGCAAACTACCCCAGGCACCCTGGGACATCTCAGGGCATGGTTTTCGCAGGTCAAGTGCATGAACCGGCTCTGTGAGCTGGGCGTCATTCTGAGGTTATTTCGCCTTACAAGCGAGAAGCCGGTGGTTCGAACCCACCTGCGCCCACCAGAGTTTTCGCAGCTAGATGACCATTTTTGAAACATTAATCTGAGGATTGGGAACCACAGCCGGGAACCACCGGTGCATGCCCCCTGATGGGGCAGGCGTGCCCGGCGGCCAGGGCTGCATCCCTCCGGCCCCCAGGGCACCGTGCGGCGGCAGGCACCCGCCGCCGCTGGAGCTGCGCGGGGCTGCAGGATCCGCGGTGTCCGGTCTGGCTGGTGCACGCCTGCATGGTTGTGAGCCTGGTGGCTGGCGCGCGCGCGGAGGAGGCCCGGGCGATCTGGCTGGGAGGAAGACGGGATCGGTACTCGACGACGGAAGGCTTCCCGGGCTCGTCAAGGCTGCAGCACACACTCATGCCGAAAAGAGTATTTCGTCCACGACGTATATCTAGACGCCGCCTAGCATATCCTATTACCGTTCGCTGGACTTGATCCGATCGCGGCGCAGCCATCCTCCGCTTTGGTAGCAGATCGAATCGGCGCTGGTGATTTACAGGGCTTCGGAATCGTCGGCCGCGCACAGGTCAACCTTTTGGCTATGGTCTCCGGCGCGCGGCCAACACTACCCGGTCGGCATTTCCGGCAGTGGAGATGTGGGCGGCTTGAGGCAGGTCGCCTTGCAAGGTCGCCTTCTGGGAGCAGGCTCAGCGCGAATGCGGCCCATATAGGCTGGACACCCCCAGTGATCCTATGGGCTGTAACCGATCATCGAGCGTTTCCCTTGCTGGCGGAGCCGGGTAAGACCATCGGCAGGCCTGACGGGTGTCATCTGGTCGGTGAGTGGGATCAAGAGCAGCGGCGTCTCGTTATTCGGCCCCAGCGCCCAGTTTGATGTATTTTCCGATCAGGACTTCTTGATGCCCTGAGGGAGCTGGAGCGGACACATGCCGGATGAGCATGGTCAGCGGTACAAGCGCTCGTATGTGGCTGCCGCGGTGGCGTCGGCGAGCACGGTGGTCGCCGCGGTTGTCGGCTACCTCACAAACGTGCTGACGAGTAGCTGGAGCTGGATATTGTTTGCCGCTTTGGCCGCTCTGGTGACCGTTACGGCGGTGCTGCCCTTTGTAGCGGAGAAAATCGAAGGCCAGCGCCAACGGCAGGCAGAGGAGTTCCGCCTGCGCGCAGAGCGACAGGCGGTGATCGCCGGCCGGGATCGGGAGCGGATGGCGGCGCTGCGCAGCCATTTCCAGTCACGTGCCCAGGGCCTGACACCGTCGTGGTCACGGCGGGAGTGGTATTTCACCGGGCGAGAGCATGTCTTGTCAGAGATTGTCGATTGGCTAACGGCATGGGACGTGGACGTTCGAGCCCGGATCATCACCGGGGGACCCGGGTCAGGCAAGTCCGCCGTGCTGGGCCGGATTGTGACTCTGGGGCATCCGGCGTTGCGCGCGGGGGTTCCGGTTCAGGAGCTTGCCCGTACCGGCCCGGACACCATGCCTCCGATCGGAAGCATCCGCAGCGCTGTGAGCGCGCAGGGCCGCTCGGTCGACCAGGTCGCGGCCGCCATCGGCGAGGATCTGGGTCTCCCGGCCGGCACCGCTGGCGAGCTCTTGGCCAGGCTGCATGACCGGCGCGACGAGCCCGCGGTCATCGTGGTAGATGCGGTCGATGAGGCGGCCGAGCCCGGACGGCTGATCTACGAGTTGCTGGAGCCGATAGCTTCCGCGTCCCGCAGGACCGGGGTCCGGCTGCTTGCCGGGATGCGCCCAGGCTTGAATCGGCATTTGGTGCGGCAATTCGGGTCGGCGGCTGTGGAGCTGGACCTCGACAGCGCTGCCTACTGGGATCAGCGTGACGTTGCGGCGTATGTCCGCCGGTGCCTTCTCGCGGAAGACGAACAGGATCTTCCGACGCCATATCGGGGGCAGGTGGAGCTCGCCCGCCGGGTCGCGGACGCGGTCGCGGCCAGCGCCGGCCGGAGTTTCCTGATCGCGCAGCTGACCGGGTTCGCTCTTGCCGCCGCGCCGGCGGTTACCGACGCCGAGCTGACAAGCGGGCAACGCCGCTTCCCTGACAACGTGGGCGCGGCGATGGACGAGTACCTTGCTCGATTCGCCGCAGGTCGCCGTAAGGTCCGTGATCTTCTGCTGCCGCTGGCCTGGGCGGAGGGCGACGGGCTCGCGGACCGCCGGGCTTGGGCGCGATTGGCCACCGAACTCGGCACCGGCGCCTACACCGAGCAAGACATCACCTGGCTCTTGCGCGATACTAACGCCGCCGATCTCCTCCAGCGGATTGAGCGCGACGATAGGACCTGGTACCGCCTGTTCCACGCGGCGCTCAGCGAGCATCTCAGGGCGCTGTCCGAGGCCGAACGTCCCGGAGCCGATATTCAGGGCCGCTTCGCCGCGGTACTGATCGACCTGGCGCCATATGATGAGAAGGGCCTGAACTGGCTGAACGCGGACAGCTACACCAAGGCTTACCTGGCCACGCATGCAGCCGCCGGAGGCGTCCTGGACGATCTGGTGCTGGACGCGCGCTTCCTGCTCGCAGCCGGACCGGACCGGCTCCTGCCCGCCCTCCAGACCTGCCGCTCCGGGCGTGCCCAGGCGGCCGCCGCGGTCGTGGAGCGGATCGGATCGGCTTTCTTGCGTTCCGCCGCCGCCGAGCGTGCGTCCTACCTGGAAATGTCCGCCCGCAAACATGGCGAAAGCGAGCTGGCTGACACGATCGCGGCGCTGCCGCTGGAGCGCCCGTGGTCGTTGCCCTGGACGCACTGGGGCGAGCGGGATCGGCTCGCTCGCGGCAGAACACTCGGCCAACATCTTGATTATGTGATCGATGTGGCGGTCGCCAGCGTCCACGGTCGGCTGTGCGTCGTCTCCGCCAGCAAATGGGCGGTCCAGACGCGGAGGCTCGCTGACGCTGCGCCGGCAGGGCCGGAAATCCAGGACTGGGCATCACCCATCGAAGCCATGGCGATCGCTGCAGGGTTGGAACCGGTCATCGTCACGCAACACCAGAACGGTCAGATGCACCGCTGGGATCTGACCACTGGCGCTCCCGTCGATGATGACGAAACCGAGCCGGGGAACGTCTCCTCGAATAGTTCGAGAATGAGTTCTGTAATCCGGTACCGAGACAGGGATCTGATCGTCACCTACAGCGGCGAGTCTGTGCAGTTGTGCGACGTCACGACGGGTGAACAGGTTGGCGGCTCCCTGACCGTTACTGGCCTGGAGGAGATACTGGCCGTGAAAGTGGTCGGCGACAGGCTGCTGATCTTGGCGGAGGTGAACGACTGGCACGTTGCCGTATGGGATCTGCCCGCGCGTTCACTCGTGGCCGAGCCCTTCGCCCCGTTCGGCGCAAAAGATGTCAATGAGCGGTATTCCTGCACTTGGTCCGGGGATCTTGCCGAGTGCGACGGCCGTGTGATCGCCGTCCTAGGCGGTGGTGTTCGCTGGCCCGTGAAATCCCAGATCGTGGTGTGGGACGTCGTCAGCAGAAAGGCCATCGGCGGCGATCTCACCGGTCACCGCTACGGCGTGATGGCGATGAAAGTCGAAAGCATCGATACGCAGCAGATCATATGCACGGGAGGCGGCGACGGCACAGTACGGTGGTAAGCATTCAGCCCGTTCACGCGTGGTGATAGGTAGCCCGGATTTCGGCTCAGGTTACGGGGAGAATGCCTGCGCCGGAGGTCGCCAGGGCCTGCCGAGCATGAGGTCGTGCAGGACGTCCATGGCGTTCTGGCCGTGCTTGCGGGCGGTGTCGATGTAGCTGCGGATATCGAGGCGGTCCTGGGTGACGTCATCGCTGGCCAGGCGGCCGGAGATCTTCTGCTGGGTTTTCAGCGGGCGGACGCCGCGCTCGCTGATATTGTTCAACCGAGCCGTGGACTGCACGTGATGCGGCGGGCGGGAAGTATCCGGATTTGGTGCGGGTGACGCACCCGTTCCATCCGCTGTCCGGCCGCTCGTTTGAGTTCGTGAAGCGCTGCAAGACCTGGCAGTCCGATCGGGTCTTCTTCTTCGACGATGCCGGTGAGCTGGCGAATCTGCCGGCCGAGTGGACCGATGTCGTGCCGGCGGAGCCGTTCGTGGTGATTTCGGCGGGGCGTTCGCCGTTTCGCACGGCGGATCTTCTGGTGCTGGCCGAGTTGGTCGCGCAGTTGGGTGCCGGTTCGGGCGCTGACCGCCGGGGTGTCAAGAGGATTCTGCCGTGACTGTCCAGGGAATTCTGCCGGACATCACCGTACTTGCCCTGCGGTTCTGGCGGCTGACTCACGTGGTTAGTGCACTCTGGCCTGCATGCGTCGGCATTCGGCGGCGTGTCGGAGCGATGACACGGATTCTGTGCGGCATAATCTTCTGGACGAGACGAAGGTCTGGGAGGCGGAATGGCCCGGCGAGACGATGGCAAGACGCGGGCGCTGGCGGCGTCCAGGACGCTGAATCCGCGCCCGGAGAAGGTGACCGACGCGGCGTTCGCGCCGGGCTCTTTCTTCGATCCGGCGGACCTGGTCCAGGTCAAGTACGAGATGGTGCGCCGTTCGGAGGTCGACGGCGTGGCGGCCGCAACGGCCGCGGCGGCCTTCGGGTTCTCCCGCCAGTCGCTGTATACGGCCAAGTCGGTGCTGGCCGAGCAGGGCCTGGCCGGGCTCATCCCGGCCAAGCCCGGTCCCAAGAGCGGCCACAAGCTGACCGAGGAGGTCGTGGACCTGCTGGAGGAGCTGCTCGCCGCCGATGCCACGCTGCGCCCGGCCGGCCTGGCCGCCGCACTGCAGCAGCGGACGGGGATCAGCGTGCACCCGCGGTCAGCAGAACGCGCGGTGAGCCGCCGCCGCGCCGCCCGGGCCTCCCATGCCGGACAGCCCGGGCAGGACGACCCCAAAAGCGGCTGACCAGGCCGGCGGCACGGCCTGCCCGGCACAGTCCGCCGGCAGGTATGAGCTGCTGCGCGCCGCCGCGGTCAGCGGGAGCGGCGGGTGGCGGCACGGGCTGGGCGTGCTGGTGGCAAGGGGAATGGCCGCCTGGATGGCCGCGTGGGCCGCCGTGGAGGCGGCATCGCCCGAGCCCGGCGCCACCGCAGGAACGACCCCGCAGGCCGACGCGTCCCTGTCCACCACGACACCGTCCCCGCCCGCCCCCAGTACCGGAGGAGGTGATGCCGGCTCTACGCCGGCCTGCTCGTCGTTCCTGCCCGCCGGCACCGATCAGATCGTCGCGGTGCTGGCCCAGATGACGCTCGCCCATGCCCGCACCGCCGGGCAGCGCCACGCGCCTGCCCCCGATCAGGAAGCCGAGGACCCATGACTACCACCACCGATACCACCGGCAAGGTGACCGCGGCGCGGCTCCGCCGTGACGCCGTAATTCTTTTGGGGTCGTCGGCGAACGTGCAGGTCAGGATGGGTGTGGTGTGTGGCCGACGTCGTTGACACACCGCAACCCTGAGTCAGGAGCGCGGTCCGCTTGCCTCGGCCCGGCCGGGGTCAGCCAGCGTGGCCCGGCGGTTGACCTCATTCATGAGTTCCCGGTTCATCTCCCGGGCGGCGTCGAGGTTGTCCGCTAGCTCACTGGTGTCGGCCTCGAGCCGGCCGACCTGCTGGCGTAGCCGCGCGTTGTCCGTCTCGAGCTCGGCTGCCCGCTCCTCCAGCATGTCGAGGGCAGGGTTGGTGGTCCGGCCGCGGAAGTGATCGGCGCCGGCACCGAGTTCGCGGGCCAGCCGGTCGCGCAGCACCACGAGTTCCCCGCTGAGATGACGGTTCTGTTCTTTCGCGTTGGCCAGGTCGGTGCGCAGGCTGGCCTCGGTGACCAGCGAGCGGGTGGGTAGCCGTGCGGCCCGTTCTGCCCCTGCCTGGCGCTGGCGGTCGCGGGCGTCGGCGATGCGGGCGAGCAGGTCGCGGTCGGCGTAGAGCAGGGAGACCGAAACCCCGGCGCGGCGGGCGACGGCGGGAAACCCGATCGCCTCGCCGGCCTCGGTCATTGCCTGCAGGGCGGCAAGTGCCCGCCTGCGCTTGGTCTGGCCCTCGCGGCGCCTGGCCCGCTGCAGTGCGGCGGAGTTGTCGGTCACTGCTGGTCTCGTCTGCGGGTGGGCCCGAAGGCGACCGGGACTGCGCGGCGGACGTGGCGCACAGTGGCGGAGGCCTCCTCGATCATGGCTCGCTGTTCGCCGGGCAGCCGGTCGAGCGCCCCTTGGTGGGTGTGGATGTGGCTGGTGATGACGTCGAGCTGGCGGGTGACGTTGGCCACGACCCAGTCGGCGGCGCCGGCGGCGAGCATCGCCTCCCGCTCGCGGCGCAGGTCGTCGGCGTAGCCGCGCAGTTCGGGCAGGAACGACGGATCGGACTCGAAGTGCGGGCAGCCGGCGCACTGGTAGCGGATCGGGCAGGCGCCGCCGCCGGCGCGTACGTTGGCAGGCTCGGCGCACTTGCCCATCGGCACCGCCACCCAGGACAGTTCCTCGCGCAGTTGCCCGGCGCGAGACGCTGGCCCCTGCACAGGCCGGGCAGTGCCTCGGTTGTCGATGGTGTGGCGGGCCAGTAGCTCCATCGCCGACCGCTTTCTCGCCTCGCCGACGCGGTAGTAGCCCAAAGTTGCGGACAGCGAGCGATGGTCCATCAGGTCTCGCAGCACCGAGGGCGCCACCCCGGAGTCGGCCAGGGATTGGGCGTAGGTGTGGCGGAAGGCGTGCGGATGAACGGCCCGCCGGTCAAACGGAATCGGCTCACCGGCCTGGCCGGTTCCGCCGGCGTCGAGGCGGGGGATGCCGGCCACCCAGGACCGCATCCACATCAGGATCTGATGGGCAGGCAGGTGTGCCCGTCCGTCGGCGTTCTTGTTCGCCCGGGGCAACAGCCACAGCGCCTCGCGCGGGGTGCCGGGGAAGCGCTTGGTCACCCAGGCCTGCTGGGAGCGGATCGTCTCGACCAGCGCCGTGTCGGCCAGCGGCAGCCGCCTGCCCATCCGGGCCGCCTTGTGGTTGTCATAGACCAGCACCGGCTTGGCGTGCTCGTCAAGGCCGAGGCAGTCCAGGTGCAGGCTGGCGACCTCACCGACCCGCCGCCCGGTGCCCTTGAGCAACAGGTAGGCGAGCACCGCCGTCTCCCCGGCGCGTTCCGTGAGAACCCCGAGGCCGTGATGGCTGGGTCCTCCGGCGGATCCCGGCACGGCCCGCAGCCGGTCTAGTTCGGCGTCGAGTGCGGCGACGACGTGAGGCGGCAACGCTTTGCCCAGCTCATCGCCGGCCACTCTGGGGCCCCCGTCGCGGCGGCGGAAGGCGAAGGTTGGACCCAGGTCCGCGAGTAGCCCAAGGTCGCGGGCCTCCCGGATGACGAACGCGACATCCTCGACGATGCCGGCGGCCCGGCGAGGGCTGTAGGGCCGGCCGGTGCTGGCCTTGGCCGAGCGGACCCGCAACAGGAACCGCTCGGCGTCGGCGCGGCCGAGCGCAGCCGGGTCCGCCCCCCCACCCGGTCCACTGGCCAGCACCCGGGAGAGCACGACGACGGATTGCACGCGGTGCTGCAGCTCGGACTTCGAACGCACCCGCACCAGCGCGGCGCCGGCCCAGGCCCTGGCCGCCTCTCGCAGCCAGTCCTGGCGAATCGGGGTGAAGTCGAGGTGGCCGGACCGGCCGAAGACCCGCAGGTCCCAGGTGTCCTTGCCCCGCTCGGCGCCGGCATCTCCGTAGGCGAGGCGAACGCGGTCGGTGGTGAAGCGGGCGAAGCGGCCGTAGTCATGGTTGCCGTCGGCGTCGAGGCAGCGCAGGTCGTAGTCCAGTACGGAGGTGACGCCTGCCGGGCGCAGCCGGTCGACGTAGCCGCGCATGTTGCCGGTCCCGGTGCGAATCTGCGCCTGCACCCGGCAGCCAACGGCATAGAGCAGCTCAAGGCGCACCAGCTCGGGTAGCCCCCGCAGGCTGAGCACCCGGCCGTTGGCTGGCTGGCGGACACCGGCTGCCCACACGGGGAACCGCCGCCCGGCAGGCGACCCGTCATCGCGCCAAATGCGGTAATGGATCTCGCACAACCTGGTTTTCGCGTGCGCGGCCGCTAGGTAGCACGAGGCCGCCACGCACCCCCCGAAGCCCGGCAGCGGGGTGGCGGACGCGAGGAAGCCGGCCAGGTCTTTCCCCGCCCGATGCTGAGCGGCCCAGGCCACATCGTGGGCGTGGCAGAGCCCACGGCCCCCGGCGCCCGGCCGGGGGCAGCCACCGGCGTCGCCGCCGACCGTGCACTCCTCCGCCGAGACCCACCGTTGCCGGGCCGGCGTCCCCGGCCCGCTGGCCAGCCAGGTCTCCACGTCGGGTAGCCCGCAACGGCCGAACGCGCGCAGGTGGGTATGGCAGAGCAGCTTCGCCCCATGACGGACGTTGTGGCAGCCGGCTACCTGACACGGCGGGACGCGGGTGAGTCGTCCTCCGGGGCGCGGGGTGAGCAGCTGCCGGCCGGCGTCCCACTCTTCGCCGAGCACGTCGAGTTCGACGAGACATCGCATCTGCCCGGCCCGCGGGTCCACCGGTTCCAGCGGCGCCGTGGCCGGGACTGCGGCCAGCTCGCGACCGCGGCTCATCGCGCCGCCGCCCGGGCATGGGCGTCCACCGCTGCGCGCATTTCGCTCCAGCGGGCGTGCAGATAGACCTCGGTCGAGGTCAGCGAGGCGTGGCCCAGCAGCTCCTTGACCAGCGCCGGGTCCTTGGTCGCCAGCCCGAGTTCGGAGGCGAAGCTGTGGCGCAGCATGTGCGGCCGGGCGTAAAAGCCCGCCTTCCCCGAGAGCCGCGCAAACAGCTCATCGACGGCTGCCGGCCGAAGCCCCCGGCCCAGCGGCGGCCGCCACAGGTTGACCAGCAGGTAGTCGCTGGCGGCCGCCTCGGCCAGGTTGTCGCGCTCCAACCGGTAGGCGTCGTGGCACCACACCAGCGGCTGGCAGACCGGCACCACCCGCGGGTAGACCGACTTGGCCAACGCGCCATTCTCGTTGTCCTCCCGGCGCACCACGTGCAGGTGTGCCCCAGCCACCGGACAACCCAGACGCACCGCCGAGGGCAGCAGGTGCAGATCCGACAGGTGCAACCCGCACAGCTCGGCCGCCCGTAGCCCAGTCGCGTAGAGCGCTTCGACTACGAACCGGTCCCGGGCGTTCGCGCAGGCATCGACCAGGGCGCCCACCTGATCGCAGGTCAACGTGGCCGGTGGGCGCTCCACCCGCCGGCGGCGAACCCGGCGCCGGGTCACCACCGGCCGGCCGCGGCGCTCCCCGGGGTCGAAACGCGGCGGGAGATAGCGCAGCTCGACCCGGGTGCTCAACGCCTCGGCGCCAGCCGGCCCGGCCCAGCCCCGCGAGGCAGCGAAACGCAGGAACTCCACGGCAACGGTAAGGATTCCGTCCACCGTGGCCGGCGAGCGAGCCGGAGCCAGCGGCACCACGTTGGGAGCCACGGCCCGCCGCCGGCTGGCACCCGGCCGGTGCTTACGTGACGGGCTGCGCTCCAGCCAGCGGGCGAAGGCGGCCAGCTGCTCCACGCTCACGGCAGTCTCGTCCACGCCGGCGGTTGCCGCCCAGGTCAGGTAGAGCGCCAGCCGGCCGGCGTAGGTGCGGGCGGTGCCGACCGAGCGGCCATCGCCGTCGCGGATCACCCGCAGGTACTCACCCGCCCGGACGTGCTCGTCGTAGCGGTCGTCGACGACCGTCCACCCGACCCGCCCGTCGAGCGGGGACACCGTGTGTTGCGCCCAGTACTCCATGGGTTCGAACCATAGGTGGTGGGTGTGACAGAAACCCCAAGAGAACCGTTCCACCACTGGGGTTTCGGGGCTTTCTCTGGCTGTAGTGGATGCCTCTGGTCACCCCAAAAGAACCTACCTCTACATCCGCCAATCCACCCTCTACCAGGTCGCCAACAACACCGAGTCGACCGCCCGCCAGTACGACCTGCGCGGCCGGGCCATCGCGCTCGGCTGGAGCGCCGACCGGATCCACGTGATCGACATCGACCAGGGGCATTCCGGGGCCTCCGCCGCCGACCGGGAAGGGTTCCAGCACCTGGTCGCCGAGGTCTCGCTGGGCCGGGCCGGGATCGTGCTCGGCCTGGAATGCTCAAGACTGGCGCGCAACAACGCCGGCTGGCAGCGGCTGCTGCAGATCTGCGCGCACAACGACACCCTGATCCTGGACGAGGACGGGCTGTATGACCCGACCAGTTTCAACGACCGCGCCCTGCTGGGCCTCAAAGGCCAAATGTCGGAATTCGAACTCCATTTCCTGCGGGCCCGCCTCCGCGGCGGGATCTTGGCCAAGGCCCGCCGCGGAGAACTGAAGCTGCAGCTGCCGATCGGGCTGGTCTACGACCTGCGCGACCAGGTGACCCTGGACCCCGACACGGGCGTCCGCGGCGCCCTGTCGCTGCTGTTCGGAACCTTCGCTGCTACCGGCTCGGCATTCGCTGTCGTCAAGACCTTCCATGACCAGCAGCTGCTCTTCCCCGGCCGCCACCGCAGCGGCTCCCACGCCGGCGAGCTGTACTGGAACAACCTGTGCCACGACCAGGTCCTGAAGGTCCTGCACAATCCCGCCTACGCCGGCGCCTACGTCTACGGGCGGGCACGCCACATCACCGACCTGGACGGGCGCCCCCACACCCTGGCCAAACCCCCCGGCGAGTGGACCGTCTTGATCCACGACCACCATCCCGGTTACCTGACCTGGCCGCAATACCAGGCCAACCAGCAGATCCTGGCCGCCAACGCCGCCGCGCACGGCCACAGCCGAAAGGCCGGCCCGGCCCGTGAAGGCCCCGCCCTGCTCCAAGGGCTGATCATCTGCGGTCGCTGCGGCCGCCGCATGACCGTGCGCTACCACTGCCGGAACGACGGCACGACCGTGCCCGATTACGTCTGCCAGCACGACGGCATCCAGAACGCCGCCCCGATCTGCCAGCACATGCCCGGCGCCATCATCAACGCCGCCGTCGCCGACCTGCTGCTGGCCACCCTCACCCCGCTCGCCCTGGAAGTCGCCCTGTCGGTCAGCGACGAGCTGATCCAGCACGCCCAGCACGCCGACTCGCTGCGCGCCGCCTCCGTCCACCGCGCCCAGCATGCCGCCGACCAGGCCCGCCGCCGCTACCTGGCCGTCGACCCCGGCAACCGGCTGGTCGCCGACGCCCTCGAAGCCGACTGGAACACCCGCCTACGCGAGCTGACCGACGCCCAGGACCACTACACCGCCGCCCGGACCGCCGCCGCCGCGCCCGACGAGCCGCAACGCGCCCGCATCCGCGCCCTGGCCGCCGACCTCCCCGCACTCTGGAACGACCCGGCCACCCCGGCACGCGAACGCAAGCGCCTCCTCCGCCTCCTGGTCAGCGACGTGACCCTGACCCGCGGCCAGGACACCATCACCGCCGCCATCCGCTTTCCCGGCGGCGGCCACCACATCCTGCACCTGCCCATCCCGCTCAACGCCTGGCAGCTCCGCAAAACCCCCGACGAGGTGATCACACTGATCGACCAGCTACTCGAGCACCACACCTACGCACAGATCGCCGGCACCCTCAACACCCAGAAGGCACCCCACGGCGGCCACACCACACCCTGGACCGGCGAGCACGTCGCCAGATACAGCCACGAACGCGGCCTCCGCAGCCACCACCAGCGGCTGCGCGACCACGGCCTGCTCACCCTCGACGAGATCGCCCGCCAGCTCCCCGCGCACACCCAGAGCATCAAACGCTGGCACCAGCTCGGCCTGATCACCGGCGAGCAGGCCGACGACCGCGGCGTCTTCCTCTACCACCCCCGCCAGACCCGGCCCACCCGCACCCAGGTCAGGCAAGCCGGCCAGCAACTCGGCGACCCCCACCGGTCAGGCCGCCGCAACCCGCACCGCGTCTCCGGCCGCCCGCGAACCCCCAGAAATGTCACCACCGCATGCCAGGATCACATCAGCCAGCCAGCCCAGCCGACCCCAGCCGAATACTGCGCAACACCCCCAGGAGGTGCAGTGTGACGCCACATCGTTCGTGGGCCACACGCTGGTGTCCTCGGTGAACAGCAGCACGTCGCTGCGGCGGTCGCGGCAGAATTCCAGCAGTTCGCGGCCGGGCCGCTGTTTGGTGCTGTTCTTCGGCCCGGGCACGCGGGGAACGCTGGCCAGGCCGGCCAGGACGGCATGCCGGAACTCGTGCGCCAGCGGCTTCAGCACGTCACCGGGGATAGCGGGAAGACCCTGCTCACAGGCGGCGTGCCAGGCATGGATCAGGCCGCGCAGCGCCCGCTGCGCCTGCACCGGCCAGATGGCGCCCGGGTAGCTCTCGGCGCAGTCCTGGTAATCGCGCAGGATGTGAGCCAGACACGCCTGGTTCCCCGCGATGTGCTCCCACCGGGGGTGGAAGTAGTTCTGGTAGCGGTCGGAGACCACGATCCCGGCGAAGCCGGGGAGGATCCCGGCATCGGCCATGGAGTCCAGGCTGCGGGCGCCCAGCCAGAACGCCGAGTACAGCTCGGTGAACGCGCCGTGCACGTACTTCTTCTCCCCGGCCGGCCCGGACCGCAGCGTCGTCTCGTCGAACCCCGCCACAGCAGCGGCGGTGATCAGGGTGCGGATCAGCCGCACCACGTCCGCGGCCAGGGATGCCGCCTTCGCCAGGCAGGAATGGACGAACCCATCGGACACCGCCGCGCCGGTGACGTCGGCGATCAGCTGCCGGCACCGCTCCACGGGAACATGCTGGAAGACGACCAGGTACACCGCCAGGGCACGCAGCCGCGGCCCGATCGACAGCGCAGAATCCGGCACGCCCGCCGGGCGGGCCGCGGCATGTACCCGGCCGCAGGCGCACCTGGACTCGTGCAGGTCGTGCTGCACCCGCTCCGCCGCCGCAGCCGGGATCTCCTCCTGCTGATACGACCGGGTAACCCCCAGGTCATCGGCATCGGCCAGGTCACGGCCGCATGAGCACGCGCCCTCGGGATGGTGATCCTCGGTCCGGTCCGGAACCTCCCACGTCATGGACGCCCCCGGGCTGCCCGGCTGCTTCCCGCGCTTCTTCTTCTCCGCCCGCTCAGCGGCCCGCCGCTGCTTCCGCGGCGGCTTCCGGCCCGGCAGGTCATCCGAGCTCGGCGGCATCGAGGAGTTCCCGCTGTTCCGCGACCCTGCCCGCGCCGCCGTCTCCAGCTGCTCCCGAAGGTCAGCGACCGTCGCCTCCAGCGCGGAGATCTGCCCGGCCTGCGCCGCGATCAGCTGTGCCTGCTCCCGGATCAGCGCATCACGCGGATCCTCAGACGGATCCCCGGGCGCCACATCGGTCACAGTCCGCAATCATCCCCGAAACCACGCTCACCCACCACGGCAACACCACGCCCGACGCTGGAACGTAACCCACGATTACTCGCCGCAACACCAAGCCCAGGGGCCTGAATGCTTACGTACGGTGCTGGCTATGGCCCCAGGGGGATCTCGACGGTGAGCCCATATTCGCCCACGCTGGCGGCGTCGATTGCATCGCGACCGTCCGGACAGACGGCCAGCTGACAATAATCTCCGCCGGACGAGATGGTGCGGTCCGGTCATGGGATCTCGGCAGCATCCGCTCAGCGGAACCTTACCCGGACGCATCGGTGAGGGAACTCGTATGCTCATCACCAGATGGACAGCCGATCGTAACCGGCATCACCGGCGGGGGCCAGTCCATGACTACCTGGAACTGCGCAACAGGGCAGAAGATCATCGAATGGGCGGCCGACGGCGCGCTAACCAGCACGGTGGGCGTTGACCTTCCTGGTCATTCCTTCATTGCCACCGACGATGATCCAGATATCCGGCTCTGGAATCCGGCCAGTGGACAGCTGGAAATGTCCCTCCATCTCCCAGATGGGACTCGCATTACGGACCTGGCCGCCTGGAACACCGGCGGGCGAAGCATTCTGGCCGCTGGATCCGCCGACGGCAGAGTACACGTCTGGGACGTCCTCGGCCAGACCCCGCTATACGCGCCGATTGCCTCCGGTCCGACCGGCCCCCTTCTGGCGATCGAGTCAGTTGACGACGTGCCGCATATCGTTACTATAAGCCGTTCTGACGCCAGACCACGCCTATGGAACCTAGCCACCGGGGAGGCCAGCAGCACAGCATTCCAACCACTGCAGCCTGAAAGGCTTGACAATGTCTCGGATCTGGCCGTAGGCAATTTCGAGGGCAAGCCAGTCGCGATCTGCGTCTGCTCCAGCGCGCGATGCTATGCCTGGGATCTCCGCGATGGAACCCTCCTGCTCGACATTGAGCTTGAGGACGGTCACGGCATGGCGCTCTGGGCTGTAACAATCGGAGAACTCAAAGGCCGCCATGTGATCGTCTCGAGCGGCTACGCGGGCGCAGTCACCTTGTGGAACCTGGACGGTTCTATCATGCAGATCATAGGTAAGTATTCGGAAATCGTGTGGTCGTCCGGAGCATCTGCCCAGGTCAGCGATAAGATGATACGTCATCTACCACAGTACTTCCGAATAGTTACGATCATAGAGACCGGATCCCCCGTTCCCGCACTCGTTATCGACGGGCGGAAACGAATCATTTGCGGCGGATTTATGGGCATCCTGGCAATCGAGATCACCTAACACTTCATGGGCCCTGCCAACTGGCTTCCGCACGGGCCAGTGACAGAGGAATTAGCTACTCTGCAGTGCATAGGCGGATCAGCGCGCAGTCATCAACAGGTCCTTCACGCCTGGCTGCATTGCAATCCCGGTTACGGCCCGGCTGGCGAGAGGTCCAGACCGTATGCCTACGCATCACCACACTTGGGGGAACATCCGCTTCTGCCGCTCCACGCACGTGATAGCAGGTTGCAGCCGCGCTATCCCCGCTTTAGTGGCGCGCAGCACCTCCGGCGCGTAAAGATCAGGTCGGGTGCCCGGCTGGCGACGCACCGGCGCCGCTGCGCGCCAGCCTCACCATAGGTCGCCACCGGTCAGCACGTAGCGGAACGGCACGAGCGGAATAAGGCCGAACAGAGCCCAAGCCAGCTTCGAACAGCCCACCGCACCGTTGGTGAGCCCGTGCTTGGCTCGCAGCCAGGATCAGCAGACATCCTCTGTTGCCTATTAGTTTGGCTCGGCGTCTGGCACGGTGGCTCAGGACGCGGCAGAACAGGCCGGGACGGCGAAACGAAACGAGGGCCGGGGAACATGACCGGCGCGCCCGTGCTGAGGTCAGCGCGGCCGGGTGAGACCGAGCCAGATCGCCCAGACGCGTCCGGTTGTGCCGGCTAGCCAGCGGGGGCGATGGCCTGGTCCTGGCGGAGCTGCCGGCGCTGCCGCCTGCGCAGCTGCCAGACCAGGAGGCTGCCGACGGCGGCCGCGACGGTCATCGCGGTGACGTGGCCGACGGCCGCGACGTCCAGGTCACTCAGCCCGCCGAAGATGTTACCCACGAAGATAAGCAGCGCGAGGTCGAGCGCCGCCGCGGCTCGCGCCAGCCATGAGCCATACAGCAGGGCCACCACGATCGCGGACACGACCACGTAGGAGGGGCCGACGTCGATGATGTACCTGTCCGCCGCCGGAAGCAGCCCGTGGGACACCCGGTAGCCGACGATCCCCTCGCTGACCAGCGTGCCGGTCACTTGCCCGGCCGCGCACACCAGCGCCGTCCGCCAGTTGCCCAGCACCCGGTTCGCGCCGAACATGGCCAGCGCGATCAGGGCGGGCCAGGCGGTCGCGAATGTCTGGGTAACGAACGCGGAGGCCACCAGGGAGCCGGCCGGATGATGGCGCAGGTTATGCACGTTCGTGCTGGCCCAGCCCAGGACCGCCGCCTGGTCATGCGGGGACAGCGTTGCGTAGACCACCTGGGCGGCAATGAAGCCGGCCAGGTACAGCCAGGCAACCGCATACGAGGTGAAGATCCTCCACGGGACCGGCCGGCTCATAGCGGCAACACTAGACTTCATTCCAGATCCTGAACGCCGCGCTGACCTCCGGTCGCGGCCGCCCAGCTCCCGTCCGCCAGAAGTTACCCCCGGCGACGCTTAGCTGGCCCGGGTTCATCAGACCGCCATGGCCGGCGATAGCCCGCTCATTAAGGACGAGGCCACGAGCCGGGGCCAGCTAGCCAGACCGACCGGGCTGTCATGCCGCGATGACAGACGCCGGTCACCATACGTGCTCAAGCCTCCGGTACGCCTGGGTGACAGGGCGCCCGGTTGGCTACGGCCGCGCATGCGAGTACGGGTGATCTGTGTACGACCACGCGCGTGGTCGGCACGGCTGACCGACGCCCGATTCTGCGTGTTCCGCGCGTCTGTGTAGGTCAGCCGGGCTGGCGGCCGGTCCTGGTGGCTGCGGTCGGACCTGCTCGGGCGAGGGTGTCGGGCGGCCAGTCGGCCGGCCATGCGCCGGATCAGGTCCGCGGCGTCGGCTGCGGGCATCGCGGCCGCGGTGACGAGCAACGGGCGTGCCGAGGATCCCCGCTGGGTCGGCACTGCGTGGGTAGCCGTGCGGAACCGGGACTTGGCCACTCCGGTCACCGGGATGCCGGACTCGGCGTGCACATGGGCACCGAGGCCGGGCTGGCCGCTGGGGTCCAGGTCGGCGTATCCGTCGGTCACCAGCAGGCCCAGCCCGCTCAGGCCGGCCAGGACTGCGCGCAGCGGCGGGAGCTCACGCAGGTAGAACTCACCCGGCCGGCGGGGCGCTACCCAGGGTACCGCGGCGGTGCGTCCGGCCAGCACGTGTGTGAAGGCGGTGTCGGCGGCCAGCACGGCTGCCGCCCGGGCCCCGCCGGTGCTCAGGTAATGCACGTCCACGGCCACGCATAGGCTGCAGTCCGGGGCCCCGGCGGGTTCCATGTCTTGAGGATGCCCGAACCCGCGCCAGCATTGAGACGGTGTCCGGGCCGTTGCCCGCACCGGTTCACAGCAAGCCGTCCAGGAAGTTACGGAGCGTAATAGTCCGTGCCGCGCATGCGCGCGCGTACCGCCGTTCTGGACGTCGGCGGCCGCACTGGGTCGGGCGAGATGCGGTGCACAGATCTGGTCGTTCCGGGCGGCCCGCGGCCGCCCGGGTCGCACCCTGACGTGCTATGGCCATCCAGGCGCCTCCCCATGCCAGTTCACCGGCTGAATCGCTAGAGCACGACAAAATGACCTAACCGTACATTGAGGTTTCTCCCTAAAAGGAGCGGCCATACGAACCTAACGGGCATTGGCCTAGACACGCGGACATAAGCGGATATCCCCTGATGGACGCCGAGCTCCCGGTAGAAAGGTCTCGTCAAAGATCGCCCATCTACCGGGAGAGGCTCCGCGTGGTCTCCTGTCGTGCCCTGTTTGACGTCGCGCTGGAGTTCGCCCGGGCCAGGGGCGCGCCGCGCCGATCCTGGACGGCGAGGTCATCGAGGCTGGCCGGTGCCGGGTGAAAACCCTCAGCAGCGCGAGCGCGGTCCGATCTGGTCGCCGGTCGCCGTCCGGGATCTTGGTCTCTACGCTCACAGTTGCGGCCCTCGCCGTCGCCTCGACCGCGATCAGTGGCGGCGCCGCTTCGGCATCTGTCAGGGCCGCGAGCCCGCAGAAGGCTGGCATGGCCGAGCTGATGAAGTCGTATAACCCGCATACCGGACTTATCGGCAACGTCTGGTGGCAAGCTGCCGTAGCGTTGTCGACCTTGGAGACCTACGAGCAAGCGACCGGAGATACCGGCTACCGCAACGCAATCTTCACTGCGTTCAAGGACCACAAGCGGGGCAACTTCGAGAATTCCTACAACGACGACACCGGCTGGTGGGGACTGGCCTGGCTGCAGGCCTACGACATCACCCGGTCCAGACGGTACCTGGCGATGGCGGAAACCGACGCGAACTACATGCACCGGTCCTGGGACGGTACATGCCGTGGCGGGGTGTCTTGGACGACTGCCAAGGCCTATAAGAATGCGATCACCAACGAGGTCTTCCTTGAGCTGACCGCATGGCTGCACAACACCATCCGCGGCGACACTAGGTACCTGAGGTGGGCCAAAGCCGAATGGTCGTGGTTCAGGGGCAGCGGGATGATCAACAAGAGTGACCTGATCAACGATGGCCTCAACTCACGCTGCGCCAGTAACCGCGAAACCGCCTGGACGTACAACCAGGGCGTGATCCTGGCAGGCCTGGCCCAGCTCTACCGGGCGACCAAGGACTCCGGGCTTTTGCGTACCGCCGAACGCATCGCCAAGACGGCGATCAGCCATCTCACGATCGGCGGGGTGCTGCACGAGCGATGCCGGGGAACCGGATGCGGCAACAGCACCGGCGGCGCCCGTGAGTCGTTCAAGGGAATCTTCGTGCGGGACCTCAAGGTGCTGGCTATCACGGCCAGAACCAGTCAGTTCTCCTGGTTCTTCCGAAAGCAGGCGCGGTCGATCGAGGCCCACGACACCAGCCGGCACCACCGGTTCGGCCTGCTCTGGGCAGGTCCGGTCATTGACCCCAATCCGGACACCCAGGCCAGCGCGGAGGATGCCTTGGTGGCCGTGCTCAAGCGGAGCCACGGGAGATACTAGTCAGGCGAGGCAATCGAATTCAGATACGATTCCGGAGATGGATGACAAGGGTCCGGATGCAGTTCGAGTGCAATCTAGGTCGAGCTGGCGTGAGCAAACCATCTCACCGCGTCATGCGTAGGTGTGGGTTCGGGGCCGCGGAACTTGCGCTACACCGCTAGGCAGCGTCTGGAGGAACTGATCAAGTCCGCTGGCCCTAACGAGGTGAGCTGGTCGACGTAGGGCTGGGCAGGCGGGCCGCCGCCACGGCCGCGACCTCCTCGGCGAAGCGGGTGCCCTTATCGCACATCAAGCACGTCTGTACGTGGGCTGCCGATTACGGACGGCTAGTGATCTTGAACTGCCAGGGTGAGCCCGGCTGTCGTCCTTAGACGAAGCCCTCGCTGAGGGCGAGGCGGGTCAGGTCAGCGCGGCGGCGGCAGCCGGTCTTGTCCCGGATGCGGTCCAGGTGCGAGCTGACCGTGCGGACGCTGATGTACAGCTGGGCGGCGATCTGGGTGTTGGTGCGGCCCTGGGCGACCAGTGTGACGAGTTCCCGTTCCCGGGCGCTGAGCGATTCCGGGCTGGGCGCTGCGGACGGCCAGGGCGGACTGGGGGCGGTGAGCATCAGGGCGTATTCGATCGCGGTATCCCGGCTCATCGCCGTACCGCGTTCCTCGGCGGTACGGATACGGTCGGGTCCTATCGCCTGCCGGGCCTTGCGCAAGGATTCCATTTGTCGGCGTGCCTCCGCAGGCGGATACGTGTACCCCTCGTGCTGGAAGATCGCGGTGTACGCGGCCCAGACCGTAACGGCCTCGGCGTAACGTCCGGTCGCGGCGCACAGGTACCCGCAATAGTCCAGGCCGTTTTGCAGCTCAAACCCGTCGCCGGTCCGCGCCGCGATCTGGAGTGACTCTCGCAGGTGCGCCGCGGCGTCCTGGACGCGGGCCGCCCGCAGGTCCAGCGTCGCCATCCGAACCAGTAGTCGCGCCTGGTTCCACGGATCGCCCGCTGCACGGGACCGCGCCAGCCCCGCCGCGCAGACGCGGCCGGCGGCGGCCAGCTCGCCGGCCTCGGTCAGCACGGTTCAAGAAGTTACTGCGCCACCGGGCTTGCCAGCCGTAGATGTCTGCCGGGATCTGCTCGGCCTGCCTGGCCAGCTGTACCGCGCTGTCGGGATCGCCGGCGCGGAGGACGGCGCCGGCGAGGTGGGCCAGGGCCAGCGCCTCCCCGGCCGGGTAGCCAAGCTCCTGGGCCAGGGCCAGGGAGCGGCGGGCGTCATCGGCTGCCTCGCCGACCCGGCCCAGATTCGCCAATGCGGTTGACCGGCAGCGCAGGCAGTCAGCCAGCGCCCTGGACGGCGGCCGGTCCTCGATTGCGTCGCGCATCCCGGTGAAACAGCTCAGCGCGCCGGCCATATCGGCCGTGAACACCGATGCAAGACCGAGCCAGTATTGCGCGGCGCACCACCCATCGCTGCCCGGCGCGGCGTGCCCGGCGGCCTCGCGCAGCAGCGGGCACTGACTCGCCAGCCGGCCCCGCAGCATCCACCACGGCGCCAGCGCGACCGCCAGCCGCAGCGCCATGGCGGAATCGTGCACCGTGGCCCAGGCCAGCACCTGGCGCATGGTGGCGTCCTCGGCATCCAGCCACCGGGCTGCGGCCACCTCCCCGGTGCTGGTCTGCAGCCCCGCGGCGGCCTGCTCGGCTACCCCCAGCGCGTGCCCGGCCAGCGCGGCGGCGGCCCCGTCCTGCTCCCCGGCCCCGGCCAGCAGCCGGGCCCCGTAGGCGCGCAGTGTTTCCAGCATCACATACCGGAGCCGGTCATCCGGGCCAGCCTGCGGCGGGCTCAGCAGCGAGCAGTCCACCAGCCGCAGCACTGCCGGCCCCGCGCCAGCCCCGGCGACCGCCTCGGCAGCATCTAGCGTGAACCCCGCCGGGAACACCGACACCGCGCGGAACACCCGCTGCTCGCGGTCATCCAGCAGCCGGTAGCTCCACTCCACCGTGGCCGCCAGCGACCGTTGCCGCCCAGGTGCGACCCGGTCCCCGGCGGTCAGCAGCGCGAACCTGTCATCGATCCGGTCCAGCAGCCCTGCCACGCCCAGCGCCTCTACCCGCGCCGCCGCCAGCTCGATCGCCAGCGGCATCCCATCCAGCCTCGCCACCAGCCGCGCCACCACCGGGCCGGCCTGGTCATCCAGCGCGAACCGCGGGTCAGCCTGGTGGGCCCGCTCAGCGAACAATGCCACCGCCTCACACCCGGCCGCGTCCGCCGCCTCATCCGGTCCGGGCAGGCCCAGTGGCCCCAGCCGGTACCGGGCCTCCCCGGCCACCCGCAGCGGCTCCCGACTGGTCGCCAGCACCCGCACATCGTCACAGGCCGCCAGCAGCCCCGCACACAGCCCGGCTGCCGCGCCGATCACGTGCTCGCAGTTATCTAGCACCAGCAGCAGCTGCCGCCCGGCCAGCACTCGCACCAGGGCACCGGCCGCCGGCATTCCCGGCTGCTCCCGTACTCCCAGCGCCGCCGCCACCACGGCCGGCACCAGCGCCGGGTCACGCACCGGAGCCAGCTCCGCCAGCCACACCCCGTCCGCGAACCGGCCTGCCACCTGTCTGGCTACCTCGCCGGCCAGCCGGGTCTTGCCCGCGCCGCCCGGCCCAGTCACGGTCACCAGCCGGTCGCGGTCCAGCAGGACCGCGACCTGGCTCACAGACCTGGTCCGGCCCACGAAGCTGGTCAACGCGGGCGCGAAGCCGTACACCCCTCCGGCTGACGCGAGCGAGTCGCCCCGGGCCTGCCTCGGCTTGGCCGCCAGCACCTGCGCAGCCCGGATGCGCCCGAGGGCCGCCGCGACGAACAACGACCGCACCGGCTCGGCCAAGCCCAGCGCGCCAGCTAGCTGCACGGCGGTGTCCTTGCGGGCCGTGCGGTTGATCCCCCGCTCCAGGTCACTGACCGACCGCGGGCTCAAGCCAGCCGCCTTGGCCAGCTCCTGCTGCGTCAACTGGGCCTCTGCCCGCAACTGCCGCAGCAACCCGGCGAATCCCAAGGTGGCCTGCTCCGCCATCACCGCGGCATCCCCTCCTACCGCCCTCAGCCCGCCAGCGACAATAAGCACAGCGCCGAAAGGGCCTGTACCAAGATTATCCAGGCCGGGCGCCTGCACCATTCCCGGCACCCCGGCCAGCTCGCTCCTGCGGGCACGCAGCTGCCGCGAAGGCAGCGCCCGGATCGGCATGACGGGACGGGCAACCTATCCCGTTCCGCGATGTGTCCCGGCGCCTTTCAGCCCACAGGGCCATTCAGTCAGGGTGCGATCCTGTGGGTCTCCTGTGTGCAAGGCCATGATAATCACACCAGCCACCGCCATAACAGAACCAGCCGAAAGACGAAGCGCATCAGCCGACCTGGGCGTTCTCAGCACCAGACCGCGGCCTGCAGGGCAGTGTCCAGGCAGCCGCCGCGCCGCAAAAGAGGGGTCATCCGGCCCCTGCCCCGGGCATTCCCGGGTAGCCAACCATTCTATTGGGGCCAGAATCCCTCGAGGGAGGGTTCCCTTATCTCAATGCATTTAATTAGGTGGCAAAGTTATGCATAGATAGGGAAGGGTTAAAATGGCAGAAACCTGCACCTTAAGAAAGGGCACCCACTCGAACTGCCAGTCACCGTTGATCGTGAGCTGGTCGGTTATCAAGAGCTGCGCGCGCCAAGCAGACAGGAGCTCTTGCAAAATCCATCCTATGCCCAAATAGCTACCTAGCGCGCTAATGTGACTCAATCTGGTGCGACGGCATCACCGGAGTTTACTAATTCGAGCATCGGTCCTGATGGAAAGACGGAGAAAGCGACGTCGATCATGAGGGTGGCTTCCTGTACGGCACGGTCGAGATCAACAGCGGTCCCCCCGGCCACCGGCCTGGAGACCGGGGGAGCCGGCAACTTCTCCGGAGCGACCGGGACGATCACCGGCACGGTAATCGCCAAGAAGAAGGAGGCCGTCACCATCACCTACAGCACCTAAGGCACGACGGGCCTGATGCCGGCTATGCCGGGACCGGACCGATGAGGGGAGCGGAAAGGGCTGGACATGAACGGTGACACGACCGAGGGCGGCAGGGCCCGGCGCGCGGACCGGGCGTGACGAGGCACCCCGGCAGCCAGGGCGGAGGGAGAACCGCCCCCGTCCAACCGCCGACCACCCCTAACTCGCGCCGGTCCGGGACACCGGCCCGGTACCAGCGCGACACTTCCGCCCGCATCCTGCCGGGAACTCCGCCCCGGCCCCGGCGGCAGCAAAGTCACAATCGTCGCCGAGGACTCCAGCCAGCTAGCCGCACCGCCATGATTCACGGAGGACATCATGAAAGCGCTCTATCGCTCCCGCATCCTGCTGGCCGTGGTTCCGCTCGCAGGCATCGCGCTGGCGGCCGCGGGATGCGGCAGCGGAGCGCCTAACGCGCCGGTGCGGCTGGACGCGGGCCCGGCCACGGCCGCGTTCGTTGCCCCGGTCCACGTCAGCATCAGCGGCCTGCCAGCGGCGGGCCTGGTCACGGTGCAAGCCCAGACGGTGGACGGGAAAGGGCCGCCGCCGTGGCAGTCAGCAGCGGTGTTCCGGGCCAGTACCGCCGGGACGCTCAACCTGGCCACGGCGGTGCCGGTCTCAGGCAGCTACCACACCGCCGACGCCGCCGGGCTGCTGTGGTCGCTGCACCCGGCATCCGCCAACAGCACAGCCAACCCGCTCAGCGTATCCGCGCCCGCCTTCACCGTCCGGCTCACGGTGCTGACCGGCGGGCACGTCCGGGCGACGGCGACCCTCCAGCGCCAGCTGACGGTCACGGCCAGCACTCAGACGGTGCGCCAGGACGGCTTCGCCGGGACGCTGTACACCTCGGCCGCGGTCAGGCCCGGCGCCCCCGCCGTCGTCGCGCTCGACGGCGACGGTGAGAACCGCGCTACCGCCGAAGGGCTCGCGATGAGCGGATACCCTGCCCTGGCGCTGGGCTACTACAACCAACCCGGGCTGCCGCAGTGCGAGTGCTCCATCCCGCTGGAGTATTTCGCCCGCGCCGTCAGCTGGCTGCGCGCCCAGCCCGCGACCCGCGGACGGCCGGTGGTCCTGTACGGCGTGTCCGATAGCGCCGAAGTGGTCCTGCTGGTCGCCTCCTACCTGCCGCACCTGGCCGACGCCGTGGTGGCCAACTCACCCACCGCCATCCTTGACATCACATCCAATGGCACCGGCCCGGCCTTTACATTCGGCGGCAAGCCACTGGTGACCGGGATGAGCATTCCGGTCACCAGCATCCGCATCCCGCTGCTGATGGGCGACGGCGGCCAGGACGGACTCCAGGATTCCGCGGGAGCAGCCACCTTGATCATGGGCGAACTGCACGGCTCCGTCGACCGCGCCCCGGCCACCAACCAGTACTACCCCGGTGCCGGGCACGCCTACTTCGGCCTGCCCCCGTACTACCCGTTCTTCACCGAACCAGCCCTAGGCGGCACCCCGCAGGCCAACGCCCTGGCCACCGAGCAGTTCTGGACCCGCATGATCACCTTCCTCAACCAACTCCCAACCCACGAATCCTGATCAGGAAACGGGGTTCCCCTCAAACCGTGGAGACTTCCTCATAGCTGATTCGTGTGTGCGGCGCCGACTGGCGGCCGACCACCGAATAGATAATCTGCGCGCCTCCACCACTGGCCAGCATCGGCCGACCGTGAGCGAATAATCGGCAGCGCGGTCGTAATCCTGACGACCGCGCGATCTGTTACCGAGTGTGCAACTGATCTGCGCTGTCCTTCCTGGCGCCGGTCCCAGCCATCCGGCTAGTGCGACTCCGGTAGCCCTGCCGCCAGGCCCCAACTCGCTCCTCAGGCGAGGGGTCAACATCGACGCGATGGCGCGCGCTCCTTCCCTGTGCCGAGAGATCGTCATTTCCGGTACGGCTGCGGGAACCACTTGCGGGAACCACCGTGCAAACTATCCCAGGCACCCCGGGGCATCTCCCGGCATGGTTTCCGCAGGTAAAGTGGATGAGCCGGGATCTGTGAGCTGGGCGTCATCCTGGGCTTTTTTCGCCTTACAAGCGAGGGGGCGCTGGTTCGAACCCAGCTGCGCCCACTAAGTTTTTGCAGCTAGATGGCCTTTTTGAAACGCTAATCGGGGACCCGGTAACCACAGCCGGGAACCACCGGTGCATGCTCTCTGACGAGGGAAGCGCCCAGCGGCCATGGAAGCATCCCCTTCGACCACCAGGGCGCGCCGTACGGCGGCAGGCACTACCGGCACTGGAGCGGCACGCAGGGCTGAAGGATCCGCGGCGTCGGGTGCCTCGTCCCGGGCACCGAACACCCGCGACAGCCGGGCGTTCATCAGGCCGGCCTGTTGCCTTGTGATCAGGCGGGGCAGGGTCTCCTTAAGTCAGTGACCATGACGTACGCGGTGGTCGGTCATGCTGGGGAGATCGCGGTGGGGAGAGGGGGGTTCTCCCGGGGGTTCTCACCGTCCTTTGGCCATGGCGTCTTGCCGGCGCCGGGCCGTGTACGAGCAAAAAAAAGTTCCGGTCCTGCCGCTGCCTCCGCTGATGTCGCGGGTGCAGCGGCCGGGGTCCGAAGCAACGCTTTTATAGTACTCCTAATTCTCGCGCAAAGGGGCATTCCGCAGCCAGCAGCAGCGCTTTTCGAGCGTGCGTGCGGAGGCAGGACACGGGCTCAGCCTCACGGGGCTGAGCCCGCTCCGTGGGATTTCTCAGTGGTTTGTCGGCCGGGTTCTTCTCACCGATCTGTCATTTTCTTAAGGGTCCTGAAACTTCTTTGCCAGAGCAGCCGGTCTGGGGCGCGGGAAATTGCTTCGATGTTCGGGGACGAACAAGACCCGGCCTCCTCCGGCAAGGCTCGCCCGGGTGGGGCACTACCGGCTCCGGGGCAAGCGGGGCACGGCGAGCAGCGTGAGGGTCTGACGGATCCAGGCCAGGCCGTCCTGGATCGACGCGGTGGGCTGCCCGGTCAGCAGCCGGGCCGCCTGGGCCTGGATTTGCCGGGCCGCTGGCGAGGCACACTTGACAGTGTCCGGATACGCAGTGACCCGGCCGGATGAGGGCTTCCCGGGCTACGGCGCCCGGGCGGGCGGTCTTCTGGGTTCTCGCAGGGAGGTGCCGGGCTGTGCCTGACAACATCGTGCTGATCATGCGATTTCACCCGGTGGGCGGTGAAGACGTCACCGTGGTATCGGAGGATTTTGGCGGGGAGCGCGAGGCGCTTGAGGCCATTGCTCAGGCGCTGGACGAA
>Ga0208199_1000148_pt1 | contig 28346 bp, 24 predicted proteins | sample Sb_taG_FD_187705 | JGI IMG/M metagenome (GOLD analysis project Ga0208199, IMG submission 187705) | Peat soil microbial communities from Weissenstadt, Germany - Sb_50d_1_NS metaG (SPAdes) (version 2) | ecosystem: Environmental > Terrestrial > Soil > Wetlands > Peat | place: Germany: Weissenstadt... | reverse complement strand
TTTCCGGCTGGCCAGGCACGCGCCGTCGGAGGCGCTGGCGCCGTTCGTCGAGTACTACTGGATCCCGCGCTGGGACCTGCGCGGGGAGCCGCCGCATCTGCAGACGATCCTGCCCCATCCGAACGTACACCTGGTCTTCGAGGCGTCCGGAGCGGGGATATTCGGCGTCGACCGCAGGCTGTTCACCCGGTCGCTTTCCGGTCTGGGCCTGGCGTTCGGGGTACGGTTCCTGGCTGGGTGCTTCCGGCCGTTCTGGCAGGCGCCCATCTCGCAGCTGACCGACCGGGTGGTCCCGGCCGCGCGGCTCTTCGGCCCGCAGGCGGAGAAAACGCGGCAGGCGATCATGCACGTGGGACCTGAAGATGGCGTGGGACCTGAGTCTCGTGTGGGACTCGAGCCTCGTGTGGGACCTGAGGCTCGTGTGGGACCTGAGTCTCGTGTGGGACCTGAGGATGAGGCCGATGCCCGGATGATCGGGTACGCGGAGGCGTTGCTGTGTTCGGTCCGGCCGGAGCGGGATCAGATGGCCGAACAGGTCACCGCCCTGGTGTCGCGGATCACCGCCGATCCCGGGCTGCGCCGGGTCGATCAGCTGGCCGCCGCGTCCGGGATGACCGCGCGCAGCCTGCAACGGCTGTTCGCCGACTACGTGGGGGTCAGCCCCAAGTGGGTGATGCGCCGCGCCCGGCTGCACGAGGCTGCCGAGCGGGCCGACAGCGGCGAGCCGGTCGACTGGGCCATGCTCGCCTCGGATCTAGGCTACGCCGACCAGGCGCACCTGACCCGTGACTTCACCACCACCCTCGGCGTCTCCCCCACGCGCTACGCAGCCCCCGTGACTGGCTGACCGGCTTCCCTGGCCGGGACGGCTTCGCTGGCTGGGACGGCTTCCCTGGCCGGGACGGCTTCCCTGGCCGGGACGGTGCGCAGGTTCAGCGGCGGGCGCGCGGCCATCTCCTGCTGGAGTGTCGTCGGCGTGCCGGTTACGGCGATATAGACGCCGGGTAGCAGGCTGCGCCACGGGCTGCCGGTACGAAGACGATGCCGCAACGCATGGCTCGTCACGCCGACAGCCAGGGCCTGCTTGCGGCTGATCACGTCAAGCTGCTGCTGCATGATCCGCTCGAGAGCGTCTCGATTAAGTCGTGTCGACTTGCTCATGATAGCGACGAGGTCCGACAAAACCGCGCGTATGCGGGCCGCTCCAGAATGCGCACCAAAGCCATCGAAGCCGTTTGGCCCCCGGGCACGACCGCCGCGCCGACGGCCCGATTCCGCCGCAACGATGTGGCATCGTGGCGGTTGTTACCGCATCAAATGTCAATCGTTGCGGCGCGTGCCCGGGGCGATGCGGGGCCTGGGGGTAGCGTGGGGCCTGTGGGACGTGAAATGCGAGCGTCCTGCTCGGGCGTGGGGCTCGGCGGACCGGCGGGCAGGTGGACTTCGAGGGGTGCTGGCGGGCGGGGGTGGGGACGCGGATGGGGATGCAGGGCTAGCGCGGGTGACAACTGCTGGCAGCCTAGCGGCCGATAGGACGCTGCGGCGGTCACCACCTACAGCCGGCTGTGAATGTCAGACCCTCCTGGCATGGTGGGGGCATGCCAGTCCGCCAGGCGTACCGGTTCGCCCTGGACCCGTCCCCGGCGCAGGAGCGCGCCCTGCGGTCGCATGCGGGCGCGGCCCGGTTCGCGTGGAACTGGGGGCTGGCCAGGTGCAAGGAACGCTATGAGGCCGAAGGCAGGTGGTACTCGGCCGTCGACCTGCACAAGGGGTGGAACGAGGCCAAGAAGGCCGACCCGGCGCTGGCGTGGTGGGGGCAAAATTCCAAGTGTGCCTACCAGGAGGCGTACCGCGACCTGGACCGGGCGCTGAGGGACTTCATCGCCTCGAAAAATGGCCAGCGCAAGGGCAGGCGGCTCGGGTTCCCGAAGGTTAAGAAGCGCGGCAAGTGCAAGGACTCGTTCCGGTTTGGGGCCGGGGTGATGCGCTGCTCGGGCACGACGGTGACCCTGCCGCGCCTTGGCACGATCCGCGCCCATGAGTCCACCCGGAAGCTGGCCCGCAGGCTGGAGAACGGGACCGCCCGCATCCTGTCGGCCACGGTGTCGCGGACGGCTCAGCGGTGGTTCGTGTCGTTCACCGTTGAAGTGGAGCGCGCCACGCCTGCGGCCCATCCCCGGCCCGGGTCGGTGATCGGCATCGACCTCGGCGTCAAGGCGCTGCTGACCGGGGTCGACGACGCGGGGAGCATCATCACCGCAGCCGGGCCGAAGGCGCTGCGGGCATCGCTGCGCAGGCTGCGCCGCGCCAGCCGGGCGCACTCCCGCAAGGCCAGGGGCAGCGCGAACCGGCGAAAGAGCGCCGGCCGGCTCGCCCGCATCCATGCCCGCGTGGCGAACGTCCGGGCCGATGCCCTGCACAAGGCCACGAGTGACCTCGCCGCCCGGCATGAGACCGTCGTGGCGGAAGACCTGAACGTGGCCGGGATGACCCGCAACCGGCGTCTCGCCCGCGCCGTAGCCGACCAGGGATTCGGGCAGGCCCGGCGGATGCTCGGCTACAAGACCACCTGGAACGGCGGCAGGCTCATTCTCGCCGGCCGCTTCTACCCGAGTTCCAAGACCTGCTCGGCCTGCGGCGCGGTGAAAGCCAAGCTGCCGCTGCACGTCCGGGTGTTCACGTGCGAGTTCTGCGGCTCGGTCATCGACCGGGACGTGAACGCCGCGCGAAACCTGCTTTCCCTCGCGGCCAGTGGGGCCGAGAGCCTAAACGCCTGCGGAGGGACCGTAAGACCCGGCCTCGCCGGGCACGTCCCGCTGAACCAGGAACCCGGCACCGCATTGGCGGGTCAGACCGGGACCGCCAGCGGGCAACTGCTGGCTGCGGGACATTCGAGCGCAATGATCACTGACCCGCAACGGCTAGGCCTCTATTACTACGGGGATGATCATGGGGCGGCGGCGGTAGTTGTCGCTGACCCACTTGCCGACGATGCGGCGGGCTAGCTGGCTGATCTGGTGGGCTTCGGTGACGCCGTCGGCGGCCGCCAGGGCCAGGGCTTCCTCGATCTTGGGCAGTACGTCGCCGAAGGCGGCGTCGTCGATGCCGGAGCCGCGGGCGTGGATCTCGGGGCCGGCTACCATCTTGCCCGAGCTGGCGTCGACCACGATCACTATCGAGACGAAGCCTTCCTCGCCGAGGATGCGGCGGTCCTTCAGCTGCGACTCGGTGACCTCGCCGACGGTGAGGCCGTCGACGTAGACGTAGCCGCACGGCACCGCGCCGGCCACGCTGGCCTGTCCGGCGACCAGGTCGACGACCACGCCGTCCTCGGCGATCACGATGTTTCCTTCGGGCACGCCAGCCAGCGCGGCGAGCCCGGCGTGCGCCCGCAGGTGCCGCCACTCGCCGTGGACCGGCATGAAGTTGCGCGGGCGGACCAGGTTCAGCACGTAGAGCAGCTCGCCGGCCGGGGCGTGGCCGGACACGTGCACCAGCGCGGAGCCCTTGTGCACCACCCGCGCACCGAGCCGGGTCAGCCCGTTGATCACCCGGTACACCGCGGTCTCGTTGCCCGGGATCAGCGAGGAGGCCAGGATGACGGTGTCCCCGGCGGCGATCCTGATGGGGTGGTCGCGGCCGGCCATCCGGGACAGCGCCGACATCGGCTCGCCCTGCGAGCCGGTGGAGATCAGCACCACGTCGCCGGGCGGCATTTCCTCCGCCTCACGCAGGTCGACCAGCAGGCTGCCGGGCACCCGGAGGTAACCGAGGTCGCGGGCGACGCCCATGTTGCGGACCATGGACCGGCCGACGAAGGCGACCTTGCGCCGGTGCTTGACGGCGGCGTTGAGCACCTGCTGCACCCGGTGCACATGCGAGGCGAAGCAGGCCACGATGATGCGCTGCCTGGTGTTGGCGAAGATCTCGTCGAGCACCGGTGAGATGTCCCGCTCGGAGGTCACCACGCCGGGCACCTCGGCGTTGGTCGAGTCGGCCATCAGCAGGTCGACGCCCTCGCTGCCGAGCCTGGCGAAGCCGGCCAGGTCGGTGAGCCTGCCGTCCAGCGGCAGCTGGTCCATCTTGAAGTCGCCGGTGTGCAGTACCAGGCCGGCCGGGGTGCGGATGGCCACGGCGAGCGCGTCGGGGATCGAGTGGTTGACCGCGAGGAACTCGCAGTCGAACGGGCCGAACGAACCGCGGCCTCCCTCGACCACCTCGACGGTGACCGGGTCGAGGCGGTGCTCGGCCAGCTTGCTCTGCACGAGGGCCAGGGTCAGCCTCGAGCCGACCAGCGGGATGTCCGGGCGCTGCCTGAGCAGGTACGGGATCGCGCCGATGTGGTCCTCATGGGCGTGCGTGAGGACGAGCGCCTCCACCTGGTCGAGCCGTCCGTCCAGGTAGCCGAAGTCCGGCAGGATCAGGTCCACGCCCGGCTGGTCGGGGTCGGGGAACAGCACGCCGCAGTCCACGATGAGCAGGCGGCCGCGGTGCTCGAAGACCGTCATGTTCCGGCCGATCTCGCCGAGCCCGCCGAGCGGGACGATGCGCAGGCCGTTACGGGCGAGTTTGCCGGGCGCGGCGAGGTCCGGGTGCGGGTGGCTCACGCGCCGGTCCCGTGCAGCGCCATCCCGGGCAGCTTCACGCCGCCCGCGGTGAGGTCGACCGCCAGCTGACGCCGCTCCGCGTCGGTGGCGGCCAGCAGCGGGGCGCGTACCGCGCCGCCCGGCTGGCCGAACAGGTCGAGCGCCGCCTTGGTCATCACCGCGCCCTGGTTGCGGAACATCCCGTCGTACACCGGCACGAGCTCGTAGTGGATCTGCCGTGCCCGGCGCACGTCGCCCGCCTCGAACGCGTCGATCATCTCGTGCAGCCGGTCGCCCACCACGTGACCGACCACGCTGATGAAACCGACCGCACCGAGGGAGAGCCAGGGCAGGTTCAGCATGTCGGTACCGCAGTAATAGATGAGGTCGGTCCTGGCCAGCACGTGCGAGGTAGCGGACGGGTCGTCCTTGGCGTCCTTGACGCCGACGATCCTGGGATGAGCGGCCAGCCGGACGAGCGTCTCGGTGGCGACGGCCGCAGCGGTCCGGCCGGGGATGTCGTAGATGAGCATGGGCAAGCCGGTGGCGTCGGCGACCGCGGTGAAGTGGGCCTCGAGCGCGGGCTGGGGCGGCTTGTTGTAATAAGGAGTAACGACGAGCAATCCGTGCACCCCGGCTCGTTCGGCGGTACGGGCTAGCTCGATGGTGTGGGCGGTGATGTTGGTGCCGACGCCGGCCACCACCTTGGCCCGCGAGCCTACCGCCTCGAGCACCACCCGGAGCAGGCGCTCCTTCTCGGCGTCGGTCGTGGTGGGCGCCTCGCCGGTGGTGCCGTTCACGACCAGGCCGTCGTTGCGCATGCCGGTGACGAGATAGTCGGCGAGGCGGGCGGCCCCGTCGTAGTCGACGGTCCCGTCGGAGGTCATGGGGGTAATCATCGCCGTCACCATCTGGCCGAACGGCGCCGCATTCGTCGTCATACCCGAACGCTACCCGCAACCGGGTGCGCGCAGTAGTCGGCTTACCGCCACGCCGACGAGAAATCCCGCCGTACTGGTCCGGGGGGACGACCCCCCGGACCCCCCGCGACTGGGGGGACCCATCCCCCCAGACCCCCCTTGCCCTGGCGGGCTGACGTGGGCTCGGGGGTACCCACGTCAGCCGGCCTTTCACTAGGTCATCGTCTGGCGGGGCCCGGGCGTTACAGGCGCGGCTAGCGGGTCGGCTGCGCGGGCCTGGGCCTCGGCGAGCGGGCCGGGCTGTGCAGGTGGGCGGCGCCCGAGTTCCTGGTCGTGCGCCGGGCCAGGAACAGCGCTGCGGCCGTGGCGGTGGCGAGCGCCACGGCCAGGATCTCCGCGATCGCCCCCGCGCTCAGGCTGACGGCGATGCCGGATCCGATGCCGCTCGTCTGGCCCTGCATGTCGATCAGCCGCGGCGCGATCACCAGGCCGGCCACGGTGCCGCCGGTCACGCCGACGGCGGTGAGGATCATCGTGTTGACCACTAGGGTCGCCATCACCTGACGCGGCGTGAGGCCCATGGCCGCCAGCACGCCGACCTCGTGCCGGTGGTCTCGCATCCCGACCACGGTCGCGGTGAGCAGGTTCGCGAGCCCGATCACCGCCAGCATGACCACAGAGACCGCGATCACCAGCTGAAGCACCCGGAGCCCGCTGGCCGGGTTGGCCACCACCTGCACGTCGAGCTGGTCATCCGACTTGGCGAGCAGCCGGGCCCGGGCCGCGGCAGCCGACACGCCTGGCTTCAGGACCAGCTGGTAGACCAGCTGCGGTGGCGCGCTGCCCGCGTCGTTCAGCGCGTCGAGCCCGAAGTCGAGCACATCCCCGTTGTTGTCGGGCTCGATCGTCCGGCCGACGATGTGCAGGATCACCGGCACGCCGTCGATCGTCGGCTTGATCCACGCGCCTACCGCGATGTGCATCAGGCCGAGGAAGCCCTGGCCCGCGACCGCCTCGTTGGCCGCGTGGAACATCCGCCCCTGCACGGGCCGGAACGGATAGGGCCGGCTCGAGGTGCCCATGGCCCGGGCGATGAAGGTGCCGTTGTCGCCCGGCAGCAGCGTGACGAACTGGGCGCCGGGATAGGACGCGAGCACCTGGTGATCCTGGCCGATCAGGGCCAGCATCTGCTTGCTGTCCAGGCCGCCCTGGCTGACCGTGACCGCTGAGGCGAGGCCGATTTTGCCCGGGTCGCTGGTAAACCCGTCGATGGTCGACCAGCAGGTCAGCGCGATGGTGATCATCGCCAGCGGGATAGCCAGGCCGAACACGGTCAGCCCGGCGGACAGCCGTCGGGTGAGCGAGTCCCTGGCCCCGAGCACCAGCGCGGCCGGCAGGTGGACAAGCAGGCCGAGCCGGGCGATCAGCGACAGGTGCCCGCGGGGCGGGCTCGGCTGGACGGCGGCGACCGGCGACACTCGGCCGGCCCACCAGGCCGGGATGACGGTGGCGATCGCGACGGTCAGCACGGTGCCCACCCCGATCAGCGCCATCCACGTGCCGGACAGCGGCGCGAGGCCCACCGGGGTGCCGTCCGGCGGCCGGACGAACTCCGGCGAGGTCATGATCCGCGCGGCGATCAGCCCGAGGGCGGCCCCGGCCGCCCCGAGCAGGGTTTGCTCGGCGAGCAGCATCCGGACCACCTGCCCGGGCGTGAACCCGAGGGCCTTCAGCATCGCGATGTCCTGGCGCTGCACCAGGACGCGGCCCGCGGTGACGTTGGCGACGGCGCATGGGGCCGCCACCAGGGCGATGATCCCGAACAGGGCGAGCAGCAGCCCGAGCAGCCGGTCGTTGCTCGCCATCGAGTCCTTCACCTGCTGCCAGGTGGAGTAGCGCTCGACGGCCGAGTTCTCGCTCGAGCCGTTGTAGAGGTTCCAGATGGTCTGGACGACCTGGCCGGTGGCGACCGCGGAGTTGTCGTACAGACGCAGGTCGACGATCTCATGGGTCTCGCTGGCACGCGGCTCGACCTTGGTGAGCAGCCGGTGCTGCACCCAGATCAGGCCAGGCGTCCACTGCGGGTAGAAGCCCTGGTCGGCGGTGTCCGCGATGCCGATCACCCGCATCTGGGCGGTGGTCCCGTCGATGCCGTACACGGTGATCTGGTCGCCGACCCCGACGTGCACCGCCTGGGCGAACGACGCCTCGATGACCGCCCCGTCCGGGGCCGAGGACCGCAGCCAGGTTCCGGCCACCACCAGCGGCGCGGACATCTCGGGCGGGACGGGCGTCAGGGCCCGGAGCTCGACCGGCGACCTGACCGCGCCCTGCTGGAGCGTCGCCGAGGCGGCCTGGTAGGGCTGGCCGGCCTTCTCAATGCCGGCCACATAGCGCAGCTCGCTGGTGTCGGTGCCGCTGGCGAAGTAGATCAGCGCGTCCGCGCCGTGGGTCCGGGCGAACAGCTGCTGCCAGGGGTTGACCGCACCCTGGAGGAGCATGGTAGCCAGGAACAGCGCGGCCACCACCCCGGCGACGACGCCGACCGTGATCAGGGCCTGGCCCCGCCGGGCCCGCAGGTCAGCGCGGGCCCACCGGAGCGTGCCTCGCATCAGGTCTCAGCCTCTCAGCTCCAGGACGTCGCTGACGCCGTTCATGGTGCGCGGGATGGGCACGATCTTGGCGTCGTCGGCCACCATCCCATCGAACAGGTTGATCACCCGGTCGGCCAGGCTGGCGACCCGGGCGTCGTGGGTGACCAGCAGGATTGCCTGCCCCCCGGCGTGCGCCCGGCGCAGCAGCCGGAGCACGTCGCGCGTGTTGGAGCTGTCCAGGTTGCCGGTCGGCTCGTCGGCCAGCAGCAGGCTTGGCTCGTTGGCCAGCGCGCGGGCCAGCGCGACGCGCTGCTGCTCCCCGCCGGACAGCCGGGCCGGGGCGGCGCCCGCCTTGTCGGCGATGCCGAGTTCGGTCAGCAGCTCTTCGCGGCGCTTCCTGGCCTGCCGCGGGGTCGCGCCGGCGAGCAGCGCGGGCAGCTCCACGTTGTCGGCGACCGTCATGTTGGACAGCAGGTTGAAGAACTGGAACACGAACCCGATGTGCTGGCGCCGCAAGACGGCCCAGGCAGCCGTGGACAGCCGGTCTACCTGCTGACCCCGCAGCCAGATCTCGCCGCTCGTGGCGGGCTCGAGGCCGCCGAGAACGTGCAGCAACGTGGACTTGCCCGAGCCGGACGGCCCCATGATGGCGACGAACTCGCCAATGGTGAGCTCGATGTCAACTCCCCGGACAGCCTCTACCGTGACTCCGTCGGCCCGGTAGACCTTCACCAGCTTGGACGTCCGCAGCAGTGCTGTGCTGGCCTGGGGGGAGGATCCCCCCTGCCCCCCTCGGGCGGGGACTTCGGCCGGGTGCGCGGGCGGCCAGGGCAAACCTTTCGGCGCTGAACGGCTCACACAAGTTCCTCCTGGCATCTTTCCAGCCAGTCGAGGTCCGCCTGCAGGTGCAGGACGGCGCCCTCGATCAGGAGCCGGGCGGTGGTATCCGCAGGATCGGTTTCGGCCTGCAGCTCGATCAGGTTACGCATTATGCCCAGATAATGCCTGCGCTGGGAGTTCATGAGCTCCATCCGGTCCGCCAAGCCCGCCATCGGCGCCAGGATCAGCTTGACGAAGAACTCATCGCGGACGCGCGGTCCGTCGCTGGGCTCGCCGACCCAGGCGCGCAGCGCGTCCCGGCCTGCCGGGGTGAGCTCGTAGACCCGCTTGTTGGGCCGGGTGGTCTGCTCGACGTCCTCGCTGCGGACTAGGCCGTCCTGCTCGAGGCGCTTGAGCGTGACGTAGATCTGACCGATGTTCGGCGACGGATACGCCTTGGCCGAAGATCTGTTCAAGTGCGAGCTTCAGCTCGTAGCCATGAGCCGGCTCCTTAGCGAGCAGTGCCAGCAAGGGCTGCCGCACGATCCCGTCACCTCCATGGGCCCCGCGAGGGCCCGCGCTCAGATTACAACTTTGCATTACTCGTCAGTAAGGCCCAACGCCACGGATAAAAGCCGGCACCGGGGGTAACACCGCAGGTGGCTGCGGTCCCCGCCGCCTGTGACACGCTTCGCTCGGGCGCCGCGAAACATGTCGGACTCGTTATGTGATGCTGTTGACATATACCTAACGGCGGTGCATAACATGCATGTACGAATTTAACACGGCCGTGGGGTATTTAGGTGGAGGCCTGCGATGATGCGTGCGATGCCTGGTGTCGCAGTCATCGTTGCGGGGCTTCTGCTCACCGCGGGGTGCACGTCGGGTGACGCCTTGTCGGGCGGGTCGGCTCCGTCGACGGACGGGATCGGCCCGATCACCTTCGCCATAGGCAAGGACAATCCCGGCTGGCTGCAGGGCGTGATCACCGGATGGAACCAGCAGAATCCCAACCAGAAGGTCACCCTGCTACTGCTGCCCGAGGCGTCCAACGACCAGCTGGCCCAGCTGGTCGCCAACCTTCAGGCGAAAAGCGACGAGTACGACGTCATCGACATGGACGTCATCTGGACCGCCGAATTCGCCTCGAACGGCTGGATCATCCCGCTGCCGCAGAGCACGTTCCCGCTCGGCGACTTCCTCAAGCCGGCCGTCGACACCGCCATGTACCAGGGCCGGCTGTACGCCGTGCCGGACTACAGCAACGCGGATCTCCTCTACTACCGCAAGGACATCCTCGCCAAGGCGGGTAAGCAGCCCCCCAAGACCTGGGCCCAGCTGCAGCATCTCGCCGAGACCGTGGCGCCGAAGTACGGTCTCTACGGGTACGCGGGCACGTTCGCCCCGTACGAAGGCCTCACCGTCAACTTCGCGGAGGCGGTCCAGTCGGCCGGGGGGGCGATCCTCTCCCCGGAGGGCACCAAGGTCACGGTGGACTCAGCCAAGGCGCTCCAAGGGCTCGAGTTCCTCGTGAACGGTTTCCAGCAGGGCTGGATCCCCAAGGTCACGCTCACCTACGAGGAGGAGTCGGCCCAGAACGCGTTCGAGGCCGGCAAGTTCCTGTTCCTGGATAACTGGCCCGACGTATACGCGGCGCTGTCCACGCCGGGACCGCAGAACAAGGTGTACGGGAAGTTCGGGATCGCGGCGCTGCCGGGCCTGGACGGAACCGGTTCCAGCTCGCTCGGCGGGGCCAACCTCGCGATCAGCGCGTACTCCCAGCATCAGCGGACCGCGCTGAACTTCATCAAGTACATGACGGACCTGGCCAACGAGCGGCAGATGCTCGAGCAGGGGTCGTTTCCCCCTGTCTGGACCCAGCTCTACACCGACAAGAGCCTGATCAGCAGCTATCACTACCTGCCCGTGCTCGAGCAGGCCATCAATTCGGCCCAGCCGCGCCCGGCGATCACCAACTACGACCAGGCCAGCCTGGCCATCTCGAGCACGGTTTACGAGGCCCTGACGCATCAGAAGAAACCACAGCAGGCCCTGGCGGAACTGGCTGGGCAGCTGACCCAGATCATCCGCGACGGCTGAGGCCGCCAGGGCTGACCGCACGGGGGTCGGCCAGCCCTGCGCTGCCGATCAAAACCCGCAGGCCAGGAGGGATCCGGAAGGCGGACCGTCGTCACCAGCCGGCGAGCAGCCCGCAGCTTAACCACAGGTGTTATTACAAAAAGTTACGAAGTAACTACGTAAAGTGGAGGACGCATGACACATGCGAGATCGATCAACCATCCGGGAAGACGCCGCCTGAAGGGCTGGCAAGTGACTGCCCTGGTCGGGGTGGTCGGGGCCCTCAGCGTCGCCGGCTGCAGCAGCAGCAGCAGCACCGCTGCCAGCAGCAGCACCAGCAGCAGCACCAGCAGTCCCGCGGCCACGAGCAGCATAGGCTCGACGACGTCGGGCTCGATCGTCTGGTCGGCCAGCCCGCTCAGCGGCACCGGCGCCAACGACGCCCGGACCGTGCTGATCAACGCGTTCGAGAAGCAGTACCCGGGCATCCACGTCACCCTGGTGTCCGCGCCGACCGACACCGACACCAACCGGGCCACGCTGGCCACCGAGATCTCCGGCGGCGCGACCACTCCCGACGTGTTCATGGGCGACGTGATCTGGCCGGCCCAGTTCGGCGCGCACCAGCTGGCCGTGCCGCTGTCGCAGTACCTGCCCGCCAGCTACTGGTCCAGGTTCGCTCCGGGGCTGGTCGCGGGCGCCACCTACAAGGGCCTGGTCTACGGCTCGCCGCTGTTCGAGGACCAGGGCTTCCTGTACTACCGCAAGGACCTGCTCGCCAAGTACCACATGGCGGTGCCCCAGACCTGGGAGCAGCTCGAGACCGACGCCAAGACGCTGGCCAGCAACGGCAGCGTCAAGTACGGCTTCGTCTGGCAAGGCGACTCGTATGAGGGCCTGACCTGCAACTTCATGGAGTACCTGACCAGCGCGGGCGGGACGCCGACCAACGCCGCCTACACCTCGGCCACGCTCAACTCGCCCGCGGCCCTCAAGGCCGTCACGTTCATGCGCAGCCTGATCACCTCCGGCGCTAGCCCGGCCGCGGTGACCACGTTCCAGGAGCCGCAGGCGATGAACACCTTCGGCGGGGGCAACGCCGCGTTCCTGCGCAACTGGGACTACGCTTACACGGCCGCCATTACTCCGTCCAGCGGCGGCAAGCTCACCGCCAGCCAGGTCGGCGTGGCGCCGTTGCCGACCTTCGCGGGCCAGGGGTACCCCGGCTACTCCAACATCGGCGGCTGGAACATGTACATCAACCCGCACAGCACTCACCTGGGCGCGGACCTGACGTTCATCCAGTGGCTGTCCACCCCCGCGGCGCAGGACATCCTGTCCATGAAGTACGGGTTCATCTCCACCGTCACGGCCGTGCGGACGGACCCGACGGTCATCGGCTCGAACCCGGTGTTTGCCGTCGTGCCGAAGACCAGGCTGGTCCCGCGGCCCGCGGGCACGCCCGAGTACCCGGCGCTGTCCACCGCGATTTACCAGAACGTGAACGCGGCCCTGGCCGGGTCGGCCTCTCCGTCCGCGGCCGCGGCGGCCATGCAGTCCGCCGCGACCACCGCACTATCCAGTACATCCAACGGCGGCTTGTGACCTTTCCGCCGTGCTGCCTGGGCCGGGAAGCGATCCGCTTCCCGGCCCCCGGCGGTCCCCTGGGCCGTCGGCTGGCAGTAGCCCCCTACTCATCTCGGCTCTACTTATCTCGGCCGCCGGCCGCGAGGAGTTACCCATGACCGCTATCTCAAGTGCCTCTGGACAGAGCGCGTCTGGTCAGGTAGGGACCGCCATCGTCCCGCCGGTCCCCCGTCCCGATATCAACAGAAGACGGCTGGCCCGGATGGGCTGGGGCTTCTCGGCGCCCGCGCTGCTGGTCATCGCCGCGGTCACGATCTTCCCGATCGTGTACTCGGTGATCATGAGCTTCAACTACGTGACCGTGACGGGCAGCGGCTTCAGCCTGGACGGCTTCACCTTCAGCAACTACAACCTTCTGCTTCACTCGTCGCTGTGGCGCGACGCGCTGTTCTTCACCGTGTACTACACGCTGGTGACCGTCGTCGTCGAGCTAATCCTCGGCACCTGCATCGCGCTCGTGCTCGAGCGCCTGGTCGCCGGTCGCGGCTGGATGATGGCGCTGCTGCTCATCCCCTGGTCGATGATCACCGTCATCAACGCCGAACTGTGGGCCTACATCTACAACGGGACCTACGGCGTGGCCGATTACATCCTCGGCGCGCTCGGCTTCGGCCATCCGGTCATCCTCGGCCAGCCGGGATCGGCCATCATCGGGCTGATGGTCGCCGACATCTGGAAGACGACGCCGTTCGTGGCGATCATCGTGCTGGCCGGCCTGGTCATGCTGCCAGGCGACGTGTACGAGGCCGCGGAAATAGACGGCGCATCCGGCTGGTACACGTTCTGGACCATCACCTTGCCGCTGCTGCGGCCGACGATCGCGCTCGCGGTCATGTTCCGCGTGCTGCAGGCGTTCGGCCTGTTCGACTTGCCCTACGTCATGACGGGCGGCGGTCCGGGCACGGCAACCCAGTCGCTGGCCATCCTCGCCTACAACGCGCTATTCAAGAACCTCGCCTTCGGGCCCGGCGCCGCTGTCGCGACCACCACCGCGCTGCTGGTGCTCCTCGGCTGCCTGGCCTCACTGCGGGTGTTCCGGGTCCAGGTCGGACAGGAGGGCAACTGACATGCGTAACCGCAAGCGAGTCGGCTGGCACAAGTACATCAACGGCGTCACGATCTCCACGCTGGTCACCGTGCTCTTCGTCCTCCTGCCGCTGTACTGGCTGGTCGCCACGAGCTTCAAGAACCCGAACTCGATCGGGACCTTTAACGGCGCGAGCTCGCTGGGCCCGAACCCGTTCAGCACCGAGAACTACTACAACGCCTTCGTGAACTACGACTTCGGGATCTACTTCAAGACCTCGATCATCGTCACCCTCTGCACCACGGCGCTCGTGCTGTTCCTGGGCACGCTGGCCGGCTACGCGCTCGGCCGGCTGCCGATGCGGGGCAAGTTCACCACGCTGGTGATCCTGCTCATTATCTCGGTGTTCCCGGCCGTCGCGGTGCTCGCGCCGCTGTACCTGCTGATGCGTGAAATCGGCTGGCTGAACAGCTACCAGGCGCTGATCCTGCCCTACACGGCCTTCAACCTCCCGTTCGCCATCTGGATCCTGCGGAACTACATGCTCGGCATCCCGAAGGAGATGGAGGAGACCGGCCGGATCGACGGCGCTTCCCCGCTGCGCACGGTCTGGACGATCATCTTGCCGCAGGCCCTGCCCGGCCTGTTCACGGCGGGGATCTTCTGCTTCACCGCCTGCTGGACCGAGTTCCTGATGGCGCTGACGTTCAACAGCTCAAACAACTACCGGACCATCCCGGTGGGCATCGCCGAATTCGGCGGGAACTTCCAGGTCCCGTACGGGACCATCTTCGCGGCCAGCGTCGTGGCGGTGGTGCCCATCGGCATCCTGGTCTTCATCTTCCGCAAGTTCGTCATCTCCGGCCTGACCTCGGGCGCGGTAAAGGGATGAGCAAGTCCGGTAATCATGGGCACGCGCCCGGTAAGGAGTCATCATGGCCACGGTAAGCCTTGACAAGATCAACAAGGTTTACGAGAACGGCTTTCACGCGGTCAAGGACCTCAGCGTGGACATCGCCGACGGCGAGTTCATGGTGCTGGTGGGCCCGTCGGGCTGCGGCAAGACCACGGCGCTGCGGATGGTCGCCGGGCTGGAGGACATCACCAGCGGCATCCTGCGCATCGGCGGGAAGGAGGCCAACGACGAGACGCCCAAGGAACGGGACATCGCCATGGTCTTCCAGAACTACGCCCTGTACCCGCACATGACGGTGGCCGAGAACATCGGCTTCGCGCTCAAGCTGCGCAAGCTGCCCAAGGACCAGCTCAACGCCAAGGTCAAGGAGGCGGCCGAAATCCTCGGCCTGACCGACTGGCTGGACCGCAAACCCGGTCAGCTGTCCGGTGGCCAGCGCCAGCGGGTCGCCATGGGCCGGGCCATCGTGCGCGAGCCCTCGGTGTTCCTGATGGACGAGCCATTGAGCAACCTGGACGCCAAGCTGCGCGTGCAGATGCGGGCCGAGGTGGCGCGCATCCAGCGCCGGATCGGGGTCGCCACCATCTACGTCACGCACGACCAGGTGGAGGCGATGACCATGGGCGACCGGGTCACGGTGCTGCGGGACGGCGTGCTGCAGCAGGTCGACACCCCGCAGAAGCTGTATGACAACCCGGACAACATCTTCGTGGCCGCCTTCATCGGCTCGCCGGCCATGAACCTGTACGACGCGACGGTCGGCGAGGGCGCCCGGTCGCTCAAGCTCGGCTCCCAGGAGATCGACCTGCCGGAGTCCGTCGTGGTCAAGCGCCCGGCGCTGCGCTCCTACGCCGGCAAGGAGGTGGTCGTGGGCCTGCGCCCCGAGCACCTACCGGCGGAGGCCCCCGACAGCACCGGCCCGAAGCTGCGGGGAGACGTGGACCTGGTCGAGGCGCTCGGCTCGGAGCTGGTGATCCACTTCAACATCGACGCGCACCGGGTCATGGCCGAGGGCGCGGTCGACAAGGACGAGGCCGCGGCGGTCACGCGCGGCGAGGGCGTGGCCCGCGTCGCCGCCAAGACCCCGGTCAAGCCCGGCGACACGCTGACCTTCGCCGTGGACATCGAGGAAATGAAGTTCTTCGACACGCAGACCGGACTGTCGATCCGGGGTTAGGAGGACGGTGAGCCGGGCGCAGGATTCAGGGTCGGGCCCGCCGTGGTGGCACGGCGCCGTCATCTACCAGCTGTACGTGCGGTCCTGGCGCGACAGCAACGATGACGGGTACGGCGACCTGCGCGGCATCATCGAGCGCCTGGATCACCTTTCCTGGCTCGGGGTGGACGCCATCTGGCTGTCTCCCACCATGCCCTCTCCGGACGAGGACTGGGGCTATGACGTCAGTGACTACACCGGCGTCCACCCCGAGCTTGGCACGCTGGCCGACCTGGACGAGCTGATCGCCGAGGCCGGTCGGCGGGGCCTGCGGGTGCTGCTCGACCTGGTGCCGAACCACACCAGTTCCGCGCATCCCTGGTTCGCCGAGGCCGCGGCGAGCCGGGATGCGGCACACCGCGGCTACTACGTGTGGGCCGAGCCGCGACCGGACGGCGGGCCGCCGAACAACTGGCTCGACTTCACCGGCCGGCCCGCCTGGCAGTGGCACGAGAGCGGCCAGTACTACCTGCACAACTTCCTGCCGGGCCAGCCGGACCTGAACTGGTGGGAGCCCGCGGTCCACCGGGAGTTCCGTGACATCCTGGAATTCTGGTTCGAGCGCGGGGTCGCCGGGTTCCGGATCGACGTGGCGAACGGCCTGTACAAGGACGCCGAACTGCGCGACAACCCGCCGGCCACCGGCGACGGCCCGCTGGACGGCTCGTTCGGGCTGCGCCCGGTCTACAACGTCAACCGGCCGGAGACGCACGGCGTCTACCGCGACTGGCGGAAGATCGCCGAGAGCTACTCGCCCGCGCGGCTGCTGCTCGGCGAGACGTGGGTCGCCGAGCCCGAGCGGCTGGCCGCCTACTACGGCAATCATGACGAGCTGCAGCTCGGGTTCAACTTCCGGTTCGCCTTCGCCGGGTTCGACCCGTCTCAGCTGGCCACGATCGTGGCGCAGACGCTGGCCGCGCTGCCGCCCGGCGCGTGCCCGGTGTGGATGGGCTCCAACCACGACCTGGGCCGTTTCCCCAGCCGCTGGTGCGGCGGCGACGAGCGCAAGATCAGGCTCGCGCTGCTCGTGCTGGCCACCCTGCCCGGCACCGCCGTGCTCTACTACGGCGACGAGATCGGCATGACCGACGTCGAGGTGCCGGTCGCGCTGCGCCGCGACAACGCGACGCTGGATGTGGACTCCGGCGCCGACTCTTTGGGGCGGGACCGGGCCAGGACCCCGATGCCGTGGGACGGCTCGCCGGGAGGCGGCTTCACCGGCCCGGGCGTGACGCCGTGGCTCCCGATGGCGGACCACCCGGTCCGCACGGTCGCCGCCCAGCGCGAGGACCCCGATTCGGTGCTGGGGCTTTGCCGGCGGCTGCTCGCGCTCCGGCGGGCCGAACTCGGCGGCGGCATCGCCGAGTTCGAGAACCTGCCCGCGCCGACAGGCCAGTGGGTCTACCGAGTCGGCTCCCTGGTGGTCGCCGCGAACTTCACTGGTCAGCCGGCCCCGGTGCCGGTCCCTGGGCCGGCCACGGCTGGCGAGGTGCTGCTGACCACCGCGGCGGCCGGGCCGGAGGGTCCGACTGCTCCGCCCGGTGTCCTACGGCCATGGGAGGGTGTCATCACGCGCCGATGAACTCGGCCGGGGCGGCGCACTCCTATTTCGGCAAAGACGAGTTCGCGCAGTTTGCGCCCGGGATGAAGACGATGGAAGACTCCCGGTACATACGTGACAAGATCTTGTCCAGCTTCGAAATGGCCGAGCTGGCCACCGACCCGGTGGAGCGGGCCGAATGGCTGACCTTCGTGGTGGTCGGCGCCGGGCCGACCGGGGTGGAGCTGGTCGGCCAGATCGCCGAGCTGGCCCACAAGGTGCTGCCCCGCGAATTCTGGTTCAGCCCTGCCGGGCCGCCACCGCGGCGACCAGGGCGGTCCGCATCGCCTCCACTGGGCCGGGATGACCAGTCATCAACTCGACCTGCGCGACCGCCTGGTATAGCAGCACGGTGAGACCGCTGACCACCGGGCAGCCGACGGCCAGGGCTGAGCTGGCGAAAGGGGTCGGCCACGGCGCGTACACCACGTCAAGCACCATGGTGTCTGGTTTCCAGCGGGTAGCGCTCAGCGGATCGGCTGCGCCGCCTGGCAGCGTGGAGATGACCAGGTCGGCGGCGGGCAGCGGTTCGGTGAACAGGCCGTCGGAGATCGTCGGCCGCATCCCGAGTCGCTCGGCGGTCTCGCGCAGCTCGCCGGTACGGGCCAGGTTGCGCACCAAGACGGTCGGCGACTGGTGGCCCAGCTCGCGCACCGCAGCGAGGGCACTCTGCGCCGTGCCGCCCGCGCCGAGAATGACCGCCTGCTCGACCCGGGCCAGCCCGGCCTCCCGCAGCGCCGAGACCATGCCGGCCACGTCAGTGTTGTCCGCCCGCCTGCCTCCGGCCGGCCCGGCCGGAGGGAACACCAGTGTGTTCGCGGCCCCGACCGCCTCGGCCAGCGGCGATACCTCGTCGGCGACGGCCAGGGCCACCCGCTTGAGCGGCATCGTCAGCGACAGGCCCGCCCACTCGGGTCCCATGCCGTCGACCAGGCGAGGCAGGCCCGTCTCGTCGCACTCGATCTTGTCGTAGTGCCAGCCATGCAGGTCAAGCGCCTGGTAGGCCGCTCCGTGCAGCACGGGGGAGAGCGAGTGCTTGATCGGGGACCCAAGCACGGCCGCTCGCCGCGCCGTCTGGTCTACCGCGGTGGTGGTAACGTCCATGTTCATTTACCTATCTCGATGTCTGCCCCCGGGCGCGGGTATGCCCGGGCCTGCTGGCCGGCCAGAGGCCCGCGCCGCGCCTTGGCATGAAGTCTGTAGCAGGTTAGCGGCGGAATCATCATCGATCTGCTTCACCTGCAGCGCTGCGGCAGCACACCAGGCGACGTGCGTGCGCTGGATCCCAAGCTGATCGCCTACTGCCAGCTCTGTGACGCGCCGCTGGCCGCCCCGCACAACCTGCCGCGACCGCGGGAACTTCCCCGCGGGCAATCCGTCGAGGGGATCAGGGTCCGGGTGCGCCAGGCCAGGCGCGGTCTTGGTCGTCAGGAAGGGACCGCTGCTGTGGAGAGAAGGTGCAGGCCGTGAATGGCAACGGCGTAGCCGTCCACGCCGAACCCCACTACTATCCCGGCGGCCGCGGGGGAGATGAACGAGTGGCTCCGGAATTCCTCGCGGGTGTGCACGTTGGAGATGTGGCACTCGATCAGCCGGAGCTTAGCTCCCTTGATGGCATCGTGCAGTGCGAGCGAGGTGTGGGTGTACGCACCTGGGTTGAAGACAGCACCGATCAGGTCCCCGGCCGCCTGCCGGCTTCCGGCCTCCTGGATCCAGTCGATGAGCACGCCCTCGTGGTTCGACTGCCGGCAGTCAGCCTTGAGCTCGTACTTCGCGGCCTCGGCGCGGCAAAGTTCCTCGACGTCGGCGAGCTTCCGAAGGCCGTAGATGCCTGGTTCACGCGTCCCGAGCAGGTTGAGGTTCGGTCCGTTCAGCACGAGAACTGTCTTCATGATGCCTCACCTTGATAGTTGCTGGCTTGCGGCGCTGCCAGCTTGATGTTAGGGCCGGGTAGCAGGGTTTCCCGCACCGTTTCCGCCAACCGGGAATTGCCCCATCGATACGGGCAGACCAGCACCGCGCCACCGACGACCCACGCCGCGATCGGCGCGGCACTCGACAGCGTCAGCGTGGTCAGCCTGTGCCCGGCCAACACCGGCGGCTGTGCGCGCTTCCCATTCCGGCCATACGCTCCGGCCTCGCGGTGGGACCTCGGTGGGACATGCCAAGTTCGGGGCGGCGGGTTACGGCGCGCTGCTGGCCTGCTTCGCCGTCGGCGGGGTGGCCGGCACGCTCGCCGCGGCCCGCACCGGTAACCTGCGGGCGCCGGTCATGTTCGCCTCGGCCGTGTTCCTGGTCGAGGCGGCGGCGATCAGCCTGGTCCCTTACCTGGGCGGCGAGGCGGGCGCCGCGGCCGCGCTCTGCGTGGTAGGCGCCTGCAACGGGCTGGGCAACGTCACGGTGCTGACCGTCTTGCAGAAGTGGGTCTCCCCCGGGCTGCTCGGCCGGGTGATGGGAACGCTGATGCTCTGCTCGTTCGGCAGCTTCCCGCTGTCGGTGGCGGTTTCCGGGGTGCTGGTCCACCACTTCGGGCCTGTGCCGTTCTTCCCGGTGGCGGGCGGCCTGATCGCGGTGGCCATCCTGGGCGGGCTGACGCAGCGGGAGTTCCGGGCGTTCGGGGCCCGTGGGGATGACAGCAGTCAGGCGGCTGCTCCTAAAGCAGCAGAGGGCTCACGCAAATAAGCGGCCCACTGGGGGTCGCCGTCGTGATGAGCGCCCACGAGCCTCCAGTGGGCGCCGCGTGGTACTACTGGCGGCACCGCCAGCGTCCAGCCGAGTTCCTCGAGCAGCCGGTCAGCCTTTTGGTGGTTGCAGATGGTGCAGGACGCCACGCAGTTTTCCCAGACGTGCTGGCCGCCCCGGCTGCGCGGGATCACGTGGTCGATGGTCTCCGCGCGGCGGCCGCAGTAGGCGCACCGGTAGTTGTCCCGGCGCATCAGCGCCGCCCTGGTCAGCGGCACCCGGTTGCGGTAAGGAACGCGAACGTAGCGGCTCAGCCGGATCACCGACGGCGTCACGAGGGCGACCGTCGCGGCGTGCAGGACCGCCCCCGCGGCGTCGTGGTGGACAACCTCGGCCTTGCCGCCGAGCACGAGGCACACGGCTCTGCGGAGACCGATAGTGGTCAGCGGTTCATACGTCACGTTGAGCAGCAGCACTCGTCGCACCGCACCTCCCGCTGGCGTCGGCCTGCTATCTGAACCTCATGCTCCCAGTGTGTCCCCTGGTACGCGCATCCGCCACCACATAAGCGTACAAGGTGACCGAGACCATAGAGTGCGGGCATGAGCGAGTTCGGGTACCCGCAGGCACGCAGGCTCGACCTGACTGAGGACATCGGCGGGCATCAGGTTAGTGACCCCTACCGCTGGCTGGAGGACGACTCGAGCGGCGAGCGGGCCGGCTGGCTGGCGGCGCAGGCTGAGCTGTTCGGCTCGTACCGGGAGGAACAACTGCCCAGCCGGGGTCGGCTGGCCGACCGGGTGCGCGAGCTGCTGAGCACCGGTTACGTGGGGACGCCGGTCTGGCGGGGCGAGCGCTGCTTCTTCACCTGGCGCGACCCTGATCACGAGCACGGGGTGCTCTGCACCCGGCTGGCCGACGGACCGGTTGAGGTGCTCGTCGACCCGATGGCCATCGACCCGTCCGGGCTGACCACGCTGGACGCCTGGCAGCCCGACAAGGAGGGACGGCTGCTGGCCTACCAGCTGTCCGAAGGCGGCGACGAGGAGTCCCTGCTCCGGGTGATCGACGTCACCACCAGTTCCCTGGTGGACGGGCCGATCGACCGCTGCCGGTACTCCAACGTGGCCTGGCTGCCGGGCGGAAAGGCTTTCTACTACACCCGCCGGCTGCCGGCCGACGCCGTGCCGGACGGGGAGAGCCAGTACCACCGGCGGGTCTACCTGCACCAGATCGGCACCCCCGCCGACTCCGACGTGCTGGTCTTCGGCACAGGACGGGACAAGACCGACTACTACAACGTCTCGGTCAGCCGGGACGGGCGGTGGCTGGCCATCGGTGCCTCCCGGGGCACCGCGCCGCGCAACGATCTGTGGATCGCCGACCTGTCCGAGTCCGACCCCGCCTCGCCCGACCTGCGCGTGATCCAGGAGGGACTCGACGCGCAGACCAGCGTCTGGGTCGGCCGGGACGGGCGCCTGTTCGTGTTCACCGACTCCGGCGCGCCCCGGGGCCGCATCGCCGTGACCGACCCGGCCCACCCCGGCCCGGCGACCTGGCAGGACCTGATCGGCCAGGATCCCGAGGCGGTGCTGCGCGGGTACGCGGTCCTGGACGGCGCCGAGCTCGGCCGTCCCGTCCTGCTGGCCAGCTGGGCCAGGCACGCGCTCAGCGAGATCACCGTGCACGACCTGGCGACCGGCGAGCGAGTGGGCCAGGTGCCGCTGCCCGGCCTGGGCACCGTCGGCGGGATAAGCGAGCGGCCCGAGGGCGGGCACGAGGGCTGGTTCGTGTACACCGACTACACGACGTCTTCGGTGGTGCTGCGGTTCGACGCGCGCGACGCCTCGGTGACCACCTGGGCCACGGCACCGGGCAGCGTCGCGGTCCCGGCCGTGACGGCGCGGCAGGTGACGTACCGGTCCAAGGACGGGACCGCGGTGCGGATGCTCGTTATCAGCGGCGACGACAGCCCAGCCGGTCCCCGCCCGGCGATCCTGTACGGGTACGGCGGCTTCGACATCAGCCTCACGCCCGCGTACTCGCCGAACGTCCTGGCCTGGGTGTCGGCGGGCGGCGTGTACGCGATCGCCAACCTGCGCGGCGGCAGCGAGGAGGGCGAGGAATGGCACCGGGCCGGGATGCTGGACCGCAAGCAGAACGTCTTCGACGACTTCCACGCCGCGGCGGAGGCGCTGATCCGCGACGGGTGGACCACGCCGGACCAGCTGGCCATCTCGGGCGGGTCGAACGGCGGGCTGCTGGTCGGCGCGGCGCTGACGCAGCGGCCCGAGCTGTACGCCGCCGTCGTCTGCTCCGCGCCGCTGCTCGACATGGTGCGCTACGAGCGGTTCGGGCTCGGCCAGACCTGGAACGTCGAGTACGGCACCGCGGCCGACCCCGCGCAGCTCGGCTGGCTGTTGTCGTACTCGCCCTACCACCACGTGGTGCCGGGAACGGCGTATCCGGCCGTGCTGTTCACCGTGTTCACCAGCGACACCCGGGTCGACCCGGTGCACGCGTACAAGATGTGCGCCGCGCTGCAGCACGCCACTTCGTCCGACCCGGGGCGGAATTCTGGGGCGGTACTCCTGCGCGCCGAGGGCCAGGTGGGGCACGGGGCGCGCGCGGTGAGCCGGACGGCGGAGCTGGCCGGGGACACGCTGGCGTTCGCCGCGCGCCACACCGGCCTCACGGTCTGAAGAACGACCCGGGGGTCTGGCCCGTCTCGCGGCGGAACGCGGCCACGAACGCGCTCGGGGTGTCGTAGCCGACCCGGCCCGCCACCCGGCTGACTGGCTCGCCGGCCGCGAGCATGGACAGCGCCGCCTGCAGCCGCAGCAGGGTCCGCCAGCGGCCGAACGGCACGCCCGCCTCCGCCGCGAACGCGCGGGCCAGCGTCCGCTCGCTCGCGCCCACCGCCCGGCCCCAGTCCCGCAGCGTGCGCCGGTCCGCGGGGTCGGCCCGCAGCGCCTCGGCCACCTGCCGGGCGGTCGGCGTAGACGGCAGCCGGACCTGGATCGTGGTCACCGGCACCGGGGTCAGCAGGTCGGCGAGCAGGACCTCGGCGTGCGCGCGGTGGCCGGCGGGCAGGCCCGGCTCGCCGAGGTACCCGATCAGCTCGGCCAGCAGCGGGCTGGCCACGACCGGGGTCGGATCGGTCCAGGTGACCGGGGAGAGCTCGGGCCTGATGTACAGCGAGCGCATGGTGGCGCGGCCATCGGAGGCGGTCTCGTGCGGCAGCCCGGCCGGGATCCACAGCGCCCGCGTGGGCGGCAGCACCCAGGTCGCCTCGCCGGTCAGCACGGTGAGCACCCCGCTCGCCGCCCAGGCCAGCTGGTGGTCTTCGTGGGTGTGCCAGTCGAAGCGGGTGCCCGCGGGCATGGGGAACGTCGCCACGAAGACGGCCGCCCCGGTGTCTTTGCCATCGGCATCCTGTCCGGCTCGCGACACAACATGGCAGCTTACGCCCTATCTCCCCGGGCGCCCGGGGCCTAGCGTCGGTCGCGTGAACTCCAACCATGCGAAGCTGATGCCGAGCCCCGAGTGGGCCGCGCACATCCAGGATGAGGTACTGCCGCAGGCGACGGCGGGCGTCGAGCTCGGCGCCGACCTGCTCGAGTTGGGACCGGGGCCGGGCGCGGCCACCGACTGGCTGCGGCGCCGGGTCAGCCGGCTGGTCGCGGTCGAGCAGGAGGACGAGGCCGCCGCCCTGCTGGCGGCCAGATTCGCCGGGACCAACGTCGAGGTGGTGGCCGGCGACGCGGCCGCGCTCGGTTACCCGGACGCCTCCTTCGACACCGTCGTCTCGTGCACGATGCTGCACCACGTGCCCACTCGCGCGCTGCAGGACAAGGTGCTCGCCGAGGCGTTCCGGGTGCTTCGGCCGGGCGGCGCGTTCCTCGGCTCGGACAGCCTGCCCAGCGACAGCCTGCACCGCTTCCACGAGGGCGACGTCTATAACCCGGTCGAGCCGGCCGCGTTCCTGACCCGGCTGCAGACCACCGGCTTCACCGCGATCACCCTGCGGGTCGGGCACAACCTGATCTTCACCGCACGCAAGGAGAATCCGTCGTGAACGACACCATCGCGCTGCGCAGCGCTCAACTACGCAGGGCGGTCACGGGCCCCTGCTGAGCTTCGCCGCTGAGGAGACCGAACTGCTCGCCGCGGCCGCGTTGCGCCCGGACGATGACCGGGGCAGCCCGGACAGATGGGCCGCCGTACCCGTGGTGGCGCACAATAACGAGTTCAAAGGCCAGCAGGCCGAACGGATCTCGGCCATCCGGTCAGGCCAGGTACCTCGGGCCTATGGCGAGGTCGATCATTCCTCGGCCGAGGTCTACCAGGGTTACCTGGCCCAGCCGCCGGACGCCGTCCTGGCCGGATGCCGCCGGATCAGTGCGCAGCTGATCGACGGCACCTGGACGCTGCCGGACGAGGACCTGCTCGACCCGGCGCGCCACCCCTGGCTGAACGGGCGCCTGCTGTGGCTGCAGATCGTCGTCCGCGGCTTCTGGCACCCCACCGGGCACCTCGGTGACTACTACCTGGCCCACGGCCAGCCCGGGCGGGCCGTCGCGCTGCAGGCTCAGGGCCTGGCCACGGCCCGTTACCTGGACGCGCCCGCCGCCGCGGCGGGCATGGCGGGCTACAGCCTGGCCTGCGCGCAAGCCCAGGCCGGCCAGCCGGAGCAGGCGGCCCGGACGCTGGCCGAGGCCATCGAGGCGAACCCCGACCTGCGGGCCAACGCCAGCCGGGATCGCGACCTCCGGGTGCTTCGGGAAGCTATCCCTTGAGGAGGAGCCCGCCGGTAGCCTCGCGTGGAGTCGCATCCGTAGGAAAGGACTGCTGTGCTCCACGCCACCGGCTTCGCCATCGCCCAGGTGCCCATTGGCCAGGTGCCCAGTGCCCAGGTGCAGGGCACGCTGACGGGCAACTGCGGCGACGACCCGGGGATCGCCTGCCGGCTCGCCTGGGACCTGACCCACAGCACGACCGCCGCCCAGCTCGTCAAGGTCTACCTGGCTGGGCCGGTCAGCCAGGCCGGCCGGATCGCGTTCGTCATCGTGCTCGCGCTGTTCGTCCGGATCATCTTGCACCGGCTGATCAACAAGATCACCGAACGCGCGGCGACGGCGTCACTGCCGGTCGCTCCCAACGGCCGGGTGCACAAGGCCGCCGTCGCCATCCACGCGACCGGTAACGAGCGGCGCGAGCAGCGCGCCCGGGCCCTAGGCTCGATCCTGCGCAGCGCGGTCTCGGTCATCGTGTTCGGCATCGCGGCCCTCACCATCCTCGGCATCCTCGGCTTCAACCTGGCCCCGCTGCTGGCCAGCACCGCCGTGCTCGGCGTGGCCCTCGGCTTCGGCGCGCAGAACCTGGTGCGTGACTACCTGGCGGGCCTGCTGATGCTGGTCGAGGACCACTACGGAGTCGGCGACACGATCAACGCCGGGGTCGCGACCGGCACGGTGGAGGCGATGACGCTGCTCACCACCCGTCTGCGGGATGTCAACGGCGTGGTCTGGCACATCAGGAACGGCACCATCGAGGCCGTGGGCAACGAGTCGCAGGGCTGGTCCCGCGCCGTCATCGACTACCCGGTCCCCTACGGCGAGGACCTGGCCCGGATCCGCGCGCTGATGGAGCAGGCCGCGAACAGCCTGTACCGGGAGCGCGGCTGGAAGAAGCTGATGCTGGAGAAGCCCGAGGTGTGGGGCGCACAGGAGCTGTCAAGCAAGGAAGTGACCATGCGGCTGGTGGCCAAGACCACCCCGATGCGCCAGTGGGAGGTGGCCCGCGAGCTGCGGGCCCGGGTGAAAGCGGCACTGGACGCGGCCGGCGTCCAGCCCGCCGGCCCCGACACCATCGTGGTCTCGGCACCGCCCGCCATAGCGGCCCCCGCGGTCCCCCCAGGCACGCCGTCCGAGACCGAAGCGGCCGAGGCATCCGATCCGCTGGCCGTGACCGAAGCTTCCGATCCGCTGGCCATGACCGAAGCTTCCGATCCGCTCGCCGCCACCGAGCTCCCGGCGGACGACGCCGAGGGCGCGGTGCCCAGCACCCCGTAAGCTGTCACCCATGAGCCAGCCGGTCACCTTGTATGAGGCCGTGGGCGGCGAAGAGACCTTTACCCGCCTGGTCCACCGGTTCTACCAGGGCATCGCGGACGATCCCGTGCTGCGGCCGGTCTACCCGGCCAAGGACCTCGGGCCCGCCGAGGAACACCTGCGGCTGTTCCTCATGCAGTACTGGGGCGGGCCGCGCACCTACGACGAGCTGCGCGGGCACCCCAGGCTCCGGATGCGGCACGCCCGGTTCGCCATCGGCGAAGCCGAACGAGACGCATGGCTGCACCACATGCGGATCGCCCTGGACGAACTCGGCCTGGATGAAGCCCTGGACGCCCAGTTCTGGGACTACCTGGTCATGGCCGCGCACAGCCTGATCAACGTCGACCCGGCACACGGCCGGCCAGACCTCGGGCTGAAGCCAGCCTGACCGGGGCTGATACCGGGCTCGTTCGGCCCGGATAAAGGACCGTCAGCGGCCGGCTGCGGTCAGGTCAGTACGGCCTAGCTGCGAGTGAGCTTGCGGTAGGTGACACGGTGCGGGCGGGCGGCCTCGGCGCCGAGACGCTCGACCTTGTTCTTCTCGTAGGCCTCGAAGTTGCCCTCGAACCAGAACCAGTTCGCGCCGCCCTCCCAGGCCAGGATGTGCGTGGCCACCCGGTCCAGGAACCAGCGGTCGTGGCTGGTGATGACCGCGCAGCCGGGGAACTCGAGCAGCGCGTTCTCCAGCGAGGCCAGCGTCTCCACGTCCAGGTCGTTGGTCGGCTCGTCCAGCAGCAGCAGGTTGCCGCCCTGCTTGAGGGTGAGCGCCAGGTTCATCCGGTTCCGCTCGCCGCCGGACATGACACCGGCCAGCTTCTGCTGGTCTGCCCCCTTGAACCCGAACGCGGCCACGTACGCGCGGCTGGGGATCTCGACGTTGCCGACGCGGATGTGCGCCTCGCCGTCGGAGATGACCTCCCACACGTTCTTGTTCGGGTCCATCCGCCCGCGGGCCTGGTCCACGTAGGAGATGCGCACCGTCTCGCCGACCCGGATCGTGCCGGCATCGGGCTTCTCCTCGCCGATGATCATCTTGAACAGGGTCGTCTTGCCGACGCCGTTCGGGCCGAGGACACCGACGATGCCGTTGCGGGGCAGGCTGAAGGAGAGCTGCTCGAACAGCATCCGGTCACCGAAGCCCTTGACCAGGTCGTTGACCTCCACGACCACGCTGCCCAGCCGCGGGCCCGGCGGGATCTGGATCTCCTCGAAGTCCAGCTTGCGGCTCTTGTCGGCCTCGGCGGCCATCTCCTCGTAGCGCTCCAGCCTGGCCCTGCTCTTGGCCTGGCGCGCCCGCGGGCTGGACCGGACCCACTCGAGCTCGTCCTCCAGGCGCTTGCGCTTCTTCGCGTCCTTGGCCCCCTCGACCTTCAGCCGGGCCGCCTTGGTCTCCAGGTAGGTGGAGTAGTTGCCCTCGTACGGGTAGGCGTGGCCGCGGTCGAGCTCGAGGATCCACTGGGCCACGTCGTCCAGGAAGTACCGGTCGTGGGTGACCGCGACGACGGTGCCCGGGTACTTCTCCAAGTGCTGCTCCAGCCACTGCACGCTCTCCGCGTCCAGGTGGTTGGTGGGCTCGTCAAGCAGCAGCAGGTCAGGCTGGGACAGCAGCAGGCGGCACAGCGCCACCCTGCGCTTCTCCCCGCCGGACAGGCTGGCGACCTCGGCGTCGGGCGGCGGGCAGCGCAGCGCGTCCATGGCCTGCTCGACCTGGCTGTCCAGGTCCCAGGCGTCCCTGTGGTCCAGCTGCTCCTGCAGGCGACCCATCTCGTCGAGCAGTTCGTCGGAATAGTCGGTCGCCATCTTCTCGGCGGTCTCGTTGTACTGCTCGAGGAGCTTCTTGGTCTCGGCCACGCCGTCCTCTACGTTGCCCAGCACCGTCTTGGTCTCGTCAAGCTTGGGCTCCTGGTCGAGCAGGCCGACGGTGAAGCCCGGCATCAGGCGGGCATCGCCGTTGGATGGCTGTTCCACCCCCGCCATCATCCTGAGCAAGGTCGACTTGCCGGTACCGTTCGGGCCCACGACGCCGATCTTCGCGCCGGGCAGGAACGCCAGCGTGACGTCGTCGAGAATGACCTTGTCACCGTGCGCCTTGCGCACGGCACGCATCTGATAAATGAACTCCGGCATGTCATCTAACCTATCTG
>Ga0208199_1000138_pt1 | contig 29578 bp, 34 predicted proteins | sample Sb_taG_FD_187705 | JGI IMG/M metagenome (GOLD analysis project Ga0208199, IMG submission 187705) | Peat soil microbial communities from Weissenstadt, Germany - Sb_50d_1_NS metaG (SPAdes) (version 2) | ecosystem: Environmental > Terrestrial > Soil > Wetlands > Peat | place: Germany: Weissenstadt... | reverse complement strand
GTTGAACGGCCGCGCCGCAGTTGACTCGGTGGCGTTCAGCCCGGATGGCCAGACCCTGGCCAGCGGCAGCGCCGACGGGACGGTGCGGCTGTGGGACGTAGCCACCCGGCGGCTGATCGGTGCTCCCTTGAACGGCCGCGCCGAGCCAGTTGACTCGGTGGCGTTCAGCCCGGATGGCAAGACCCTGGCCAGCGGCGGAGCTGATGACACGGTGCGGCTATGGAACGTAGCCACCCAGCAGGAGATGGGTAACCCACTGACCGGCCACGCTAACTGGGTGCTGTCGGTGGCGTTCAGCCCGGACGGCAAGACCCTGGCCAGCGGCAGCGCCGACGGCACGACGCGATTGTGGGATATGGCCACCAGACAGCAGATCGGTGAGCCTCTTAGCGCCAACGCCGACACGGTTGACTCGGTGGCGTTCAGCCCGGATGGCAAGACCCTGGCTAGCGGCGGCGCCGACAGCACGGTACGGCTATGGGACGTGACCTACCTGGTCGGCACCACGGCGCGCCTATGCAACTCGGTACAACGGTCCCTCACACCCGCTGAATGGGCGCAATACCTACCGTCAGGCCCGGCATACCGAAGCGTCTGCCCCTGAAAGCCGAATCCGCGACCTGAAGAACTCGCCCGGTCACGTGAGCACCCCGTTGATGAACCACACGCCGCGGTTTCATAAGCACCCGGAGGTTATAAAACCGGACCCGAGAGCCGACTACGACGACCCGTTATAGACAGTCAGGCCCGTATAGAGTCCGAACCGGATTGCCGCAAATAACCAGCGAGTATTTGCGCGGGAAGCCAACAGACCCAAGCCTTGTCAGGGTCGCAATCTTGCGTCACGACCTCAACGAGCGGTTGACCAGCTTGCATAAGTTTCTTTCCCCGCAGGGATTTCGCCGGTCGAGTCAACTTGGGTTGCGTGCTACGACTGGTGCCGGCGCGCCCAGCTCACTCCGGAACGAGCGGGACTGCCGGCCCGGCGCAGGCGGCGCACCCTGGGACTGCGGCGCGAAGACGTCGCCGAACGCGCCGGGGTCAGCACGGTCTGATACACCTACCCGTAACAAGCGCGCCCATCCACCCCTCACGGTCCGTGGTCGCCGCCCTGGCCGGCGCGCTGTGCCTCACCGACATCGACCGGGCCTACCTGTTCGCCCTGACCGGCCACCCCCCACCTCGCACCCGGCCGCAGGTTCCGTCTTCCGAACGTCATGGCAGTTCAGCCGAAGGCCTGCCGTGGTTCAGGTCCGGAAAGCTGCCATGAACATCGGGCAGTCACGGGAGTCCGGCGGATGGTATTTTTCTGGCATGAGAACTGCCATAGATTCTGCCGGACGCGTTGTCATTCCCAAAGCGCTCCGGGACGCACTCGGGCTGACAACAGGTCAGGCGCTGGAGATCACTGAGCAGGACGGGCGGCTGGAGATCGTCCCTGCGGCGACGCCGATGCGGCTGGTAGATGAGGGCGACGGCGTAGCCGCCGTCGCCGATGCCGACATGCCGGTGCTGACCACCGGCATTGTGCGGGACACGCTAGAGCGCATCCGCCGGTGAAGGCCGTCGACTCCAGCGTGGTCATCGCGGCCTTCGCCACCTGGCACGAGCACCACGGCATCGCCCGCAAGGCTATGGCCAGCCGACCACGCCTGATCGCCCACGCGGCGATCGAATCCTACTCGGTACTGACCCGGCTTCCCCCGCCGCACCGCGCCCACCCCTCGATCGCGCATACCTTCATCACCGAGCGGTTCACCGAACCATTCCTCACCCTGTCACAAACCGGATATCAGGAGCTTCTGGCCACCATAGTCGCCGGACAGATCCTCGGCGGTCCCGCCTACGACGCCCTGATCGCCTTCACCGCAGTCGAACACCAAGCCACGCTGCTGAGCCTCGACCAGCGAGCCACCCCAACATACGAAGCCGTCGGAGCCACGGTCGAGAAGCTTGCTCCCTGACCGCCCACGCCCCCGCATCTGCTGGCGGGGTACGGCATCAGAGTCCACATCACGGGACTGTGCTGCACCAGCCTGCACAGATTCGGGGCAACGGCGATTTTCTACCCAAATTTCTACCCAAAGAGACAGCGCAGCGGAGTCGAGATGGTACATCTTCTGGTCACAGCCTCCAACTGGAGTGGCCGGCCAGAATGTGTCACCAGCCTTCCAAGCTGGTCATGCGGGTTCGATTCCCGTCGCCCGCTCCAGTTGGCGCCTCCTGCTTCGGGTTGATCTTCCGGTTGACTGGTACCTTCCTCGGCCGCGCGCGCCCAGCCGCCCGCGTGGCTGGCTTCGCGCACACCGCAGTAGCTTGGCAACCTGTGGTAGTGGCACGCCCGAGACCTGGTACGAGTCGCCGGAATACCATTCGGCTGCGGCGTGATCGGAAATCGGGAGGACTTCATAGTGGAAGTTCCTCGATGAACGGCGTATCTGAATCGCTGGAGCATGCCTCCGCGCGCGTCTGCATTCGGCTGACCACTCGAGCGTCCGGAGCCGGGCCGTCGGTCAGCATCGGCGGCCACATGAGGAGCGGCGGCCGGGCGGTCCATACCCGCACGCTGGCGGGTTCCAGCGTGGTTTGCACGACGCCGGCCAGCTCTTCGCGGATGGTGTCCAGGTCGACCGCGTCTTTGAGCCGGGCCGCGAACGCGGCCACGGTCTGGTCGGCGTCATACCGGTCGCGGTTGAACCGCCGGTCAGCCGCGTGCTGTACTCGCCGACGCACGGGTGCGAACAGGGCCGCCGCGGCCAGCGTAGCGGCGGCCACCGCCACCGGGGTTCGCACGCCGAGCATGCCGGTGGCCAGCAACACCAGCGCGGCGTAGACCCCGGCCAGCACACCGGTGATGATCGCGTAGGCCAGCGTGCGCGAGATGATGCGGTCGATGTCGTACAGCCGGTACCGCAGCATGGCGACCGCAACGGCGGCCGGCATCGCCAGGACGGCGGCGGACACCGCGCCCGAGGCGACCCGGGCCGGCCACCCCGGGGTCAGCGACAGGGCCACCGCGGGCATCAGGGCCAGCGCCACTAGGCACCCGGAGTAAGCCAGCCACTTGATCTGCTGCCGCTCCAGGTCCGTCCCCCGCCGGCTGCGCGCCACCAGCGACCACGCCGCGAGCACCGCGCAGCACACCAGCCCTGCCAGCCCGGCCCCGGCCACGCCGAGCGGCACCGCCGCCGGGGCCAGCCCGAACGGATTGCGCAGGCCTGGCAGGTCCGGCCGGTCCGAGCCGAGAGTCAACGCCACCCCGGCGGTCCCGATGGCCGCGAACGCGCCGCCCAGCCAGGCGACCGGGCGCCAGCGCGGCGTGGGCAGCCGCCCGTCTGGGAACAGCAAGGACAAGTACAGGGTGATCAGCGTGACGAACGGTACCCAGATCCACAGCTCCACCCAGCCCACGTACCCGGCGCCGGGCAGGCGATGGCCCGCCGAGGCCGCCAGCCCGTACTCGAAGGTGGCGAGATTCACCGCCGCCAGCAGCCCGGCCACGGCGAAGATCCAGCCCTCCGGGTGGCCGGGGCGGCGCCAGGTCAGCAGGGCGCCCACGCCGCCGAAACCGGCCGCGAACAGCCCGTAGAACCCGCGGATGCCAAAAAAGCCGCGCGGCACCGGGGTGGACCAGTCCCAGGCCAGCAGCGCCAGCCCGGCTGCGGCGACCATCAGCGTGGCAACCGGTAGCAGCCATGCTGACCTGGGCGCCTCCCGCATGGCGTTGGCGTTACGCATGGCACCTCTCAGGCGGTCATAGCGGGACGGATTCAGCTGCGACTGCATCGCAGCCTGCGGCTTGTGCTGGCCCCGGGGCCGTCAGGCGGCGCGGGCGAGCGCTTGGTCGAAGCGGCGGTAGTACCGGCGATTGAGCCAGCACAGCAGCCGCAGCGGCGGGGCGGACCTGAATAGGGCCGCCCGCTGGCTGGGGGAGGCGTGCGCGATGATCCAAGGGATCAGGAACCGGGCCTGGGCTCGCGGGGTCGCCTGCCGGGCTCTGGCTTCTAGCTGCTTGTATTCCGCGGCCGGTATCGCTGATTCGAACAGCGGCAGCGCGTGCTGTTCCTCCAGGGCGAGGTGAGCCGAGAGCAGCCCGGTCATCGCGGACAAGGCGCTGGCTGCCCCGGCTCGGTCGGCGGCGAAGTTGCCCGCCGGGTCGCCCAGCGCCGTCAGCCGCTCGGAGACGGCGGCCAGGGCGGCGTCCAGGGCGTCGTGCTGGGCGGTCAGCTCGTCCAGGTGCATCGCGTCGGCCCCGGTCCTGGCCGCCAGGGCCGGAAAGAACAGCTCGTCCTCGTGGTGGTGGTGCAGCGCGAGCTGTTCCCGGTACTGGCCGTAGAAGGCTCCGATGCCCGCGACCCGGCCCGGCCGGTCGGCGGGGCCGGCGGCCGCGACAGCCGCGGCCAGCCGCGCCGCATCGATCCGGAGCGCCTGGTGGATCACCGTGACGAAGGTCAGGTCCGGTCGGCTGCGCTGGCTGGCGGCTGTGGTAGCGGTCATGACCCGCTCCTTGCTAGACTGGATATCTCATGAGTAGAACGTAATTCTACTGAAGGTAGTATTAGTCTAGTGACCGAGGATGTCAAGGGCACGACCGCCAGACGCCCCAACCGGCGCGAGGTCGCCGCCGCCGAGACCCGCCGCGAGATCCTGCGCGCCGCACGGCAGCTGTTCACCGAACACGGCTTCGCCGGCACGTCGGTACAGCAGATAGCCGAGGAAGCCGGCGTGGCGGTGCAGACCATCTACTCCAGCGTCGGTTCCAAGTCTGCGCTGGTCCTAGCCCTCGGCGACCTCATCGAGGAGGAGGCCGACGCCCCCAGGCTCAACGCCGAGATAGCGCAGCAGACCGACCCGCGCCAGCTGATCGCCACCGGGGTACACCTCACCCGCCAGCTCAACGAACGCTGCGGCGACATCCTGGAGATCCTGCTCACCGCTGCATCCGCCGAACCGGACGCGGCCGCCCTCGCGGCCGAGGGGATGCGCCGGCACGACCAAGGCGCCCGCCAGGGCGCCCGGCGGCTCGCGGCGCTCGGCGCCCTGGCACCCGGCATGACACCCGAGCGGGCCGCCGCGGTGTTCGCGATGATGACATCACCGGCCAGCTGGCGGCAGCTCACACAGCGCTCCGGATGGAGCTTCGGCGAAGCCGAAACCTGGCTCACCGCATCCCTCACCCAGCTCCTGCTCCACAGCAGCCGCTAACCAGCATCCCACCCACCGGACAACCGCCGCGACAGGCACGTATTCCTGGTGTTTACGATGCGTGCGCAAGGGCCATTCAGGCATGGCAGCAGGGCTGGCCCCCGGAAGCTGGCGCGCTCAACCCGCCAGCGCGGGGGCCAGCTGACCTGGGATCAGTTGTCGGGTTCGTACTTGAAGGAGAGCTGGAGCTTGGTGCGATAGGTGATCGCCCCGCCTTCGTCTAGGTGGATGTCCTGCTTGACGACCTCGGCCACCCGCAGATCGCGGAGCGTCCCGCCGGCGGTCCTGATCGCCTCCGCCGCCGCGTCTTCCCATGAAGTACTGCTTGTCCCGATGATCTCGGTCACCCTGTACACGCTCATGACGCTCTCCTTTGACCACCTGCGGCCCGCTCCGGGGCTGCTGCCGCCAGCTTGTCACAGAGCCACCCTGCCCGGTCATCGATGCGGGCAGGTGATCGCCGAGAGCGCCGACTCGGTGGCCGACCTGCGGCTTCACCCGTGGCCGCGGTGCAGCATCCTCAGCCGCGCCCGCGATGATCGTTGCGCTGTCGGAACGCTCGGTCATGCCGCTGCGGGTGTGTGGCCTGAGCTCCCGGCCTGAGGTGTCATGGCTCGGAGTTGCCGGGTGCTGCCGGCGGGGTCGTGGACGCCTCGGTGAGCCGGGCGTGCAGCCGGGCCCGGATCTCCTCCGGGGTGTAGGAGCTGCGGTGCCCCTGGTCCCGTGCGATCACGACCCCGGTGGCCGCGATGCCTGCGAAGGCGGCCAGGCCGAGTATCTTCCACCAGTGCATGTGCCTAGGCTACGACTGTGCCTGGCGTGTGCATCGGCCTGGATGAGGCCCTCGAGCTGACCCGCACGGGAGACGTGTGGCTGTTCCGCGGGCATACCGCGGCCGACCGGGCTATCCAGCTGACGACCAACAGCCCGGTCAACCACGTCGGCATGTCCGTGGTCCTGGACGACCTGCCCGCGCTGATGTGGCATGCCGAGCTGGGCCGGTCGCTTCCCGACCTGTGGTCGGGCAGCCGGCACCGCGGCGCGCAGCTGAATGACCTGCGCGCGGCCGTCATCCTCTGGGCTACCAGGTACGGCCAGCGGGCCTGGCTGCGCCAGCTGGAACCTCCGCCCGCCCGCGAGATGGAAGACGCGGCGCTGCGCACCATCGCGCGGCTGGATGGCGCGCCGTTTCCGTCCGCGGCCCGGATTGCGTCCGGGTGGCTGCGCGGGCGGCTGCCGCCGGTCCGGCGGGATAAGCGGGACGCCGGCCTGGAAACCGCCTACTGCGCCCAGATCGTCGCCGTCAGCTACCAGGCTATGGGCCTGCTGCCGGCCCGGCGGCGGCCGGACTGGTATGACCCCGGCCGGTTCTGGAGCGGGGATGATCTGCGCCTGTCGGCAGGCGCCCGGCTCGGCGGGGAGATCGCCGTGCAAATGCCCGCCGAGCAGCTCTCTGCAGCTCATGACTGACATCCGCTGGCGTTGACCACAATCGGTCATGCCGCTGTGCGTGGGCGCGCAGCTCTTCGCTGTCCCACACGTCGGTCATGCGCAGCACGCCGTCGCCGAACGAGGCGACGTGGAAGCGCCTCCCGGCGGGTACGTCGTGGTCCCAGCCGACGATCTCGCGGAGCGCGTCGTACTGGTCGGGCGTAAGGCCCTCCCAGTTCTGCATGATGATGGTGCATCTCCTGGTCACAGCCTTCAACTGGAATGGCCGGCCAGAGGCCGCCCGCCGGGCATTGATCGATGCGGCCGGCTGACGGCCTGCCCGGCCGCCCACGCCGGGATGATGACCTGCCGGGGCGGCGCGGGGGAGGCTGGACCCATGAGCTCGGAAGGGTTGAGTGGCCTGAACCGGATCATCGCGCGGGCGGATCGCCTGCAGCGCAGGCATGGTGTGCTGGGGTTCCCCTACGCGGTGGTGAAGAAGTATGGCGAGGATGAGGGCGGGCGGCAGGCGGCGCTCATGGTCATGTAGCGGCTGGCGGCAGCAAGAACTGACAGCGAGGCCCCGGCGAGTTCGCCAGGCGGCCGTCTAGTGTCGCCAACGGGGCATCGAGCAACTCGGCGACGGCGACATACCATCCGTCATAGCAGGTCACGTTCTCCCGCAGCTCCCACACCCGCCCAGCGCAGGGCTGGTAGGGAAAGAACTCCACGCGCAGGTCCAGCAGGTCGGTGTGCGCAAGCGAGGCCACGTCGGCCGAGATGTCGCCGGCCAGCGCCGCCCGCCGCAGGATGTTGGCGGCCTCGACCGACATCAGGTGCGGAGCCGCCAGCGAATCGCCCGCCAGCAACGACTCGGCCCAGCGCCCGCCCGGACCGCTGTCGGTCAGCCCGGCGACCACCATGGACGCGTCGACGACCAGGGTCACCGGCGGTCCTCGTCGCGATAGGTGAGGATACGGTCGCGCGGCAGCGTGGAGGCGCTGGCCGCCTTGCGGGCCCGTATGCGGGCGATCAGGACCTCGGCATCGGGCTGGCGGGCGAGTTCGACGAGCTTGGCGCGCAGATACTCCTGAAGCGATCGTCCGGTCAGCGCCGCACGGGAGGCGAGTTCGTCGCGCGTCTGATCGGGAACGTCCCGCACGGTGATGGAGGTACTCATAGCAGCATTATGCAGCTAACGCTGCTGAAATGCAATCATGCTTCTGGCGGGGCCAGTCGAAGAAGGCGAGCCGCGCGCACCATGGCCCGTTCGGCCGATAAGGATTGATCCCGAACAGGCCCGATCCAGGTGGCCGGCCAGATGTCCGTTTTCGGGGGCCTGCAACCGCTCCCGCCGGCGCCGGCGTGGCCGCCTTCGCTTCCGTGTCGTGTACGGGAGTCTTCTCGATGCAGGCCTGCGCGGCACCTCGCGGGACTGCTGCACGCTCAGGCATGAAGCCACCGGGTGCACGGCATCAGGGTGCACAGAACGGCACTATGCTGCACCAGAGTTCACGGATTCCGGGACGCGGCGATTTTCTACCCAAATTTCTACCCAAACAAGCAGCACAGCGGAATCGGGATGTTATTTCTCCTGGCCATAGCCGCAGAGGTCAGCGGCCACGGGATCGGCAAAGTCGGACATACGCTGGCCTATAGCGGGATTAGGTCCAGGACTCGGGCTGGATTGCGGCTGATGGCCTGGAGGGTGCGGGTTATCTGGGTTATGCCGGCGAGGCGGAGCAGGCTGATGGCGATGTTGCGGAGGGTTGCCATGACCTGGGGACCGTTGCCGGCATAGCCGGTGTTCGCGTCTTCGGCCCGGGCGGTGTCACGGATCCAGTGCAGTGACTCGATGCCCCAGTGCCCACGGGCGAGGGAGTTCAGCGTCTCGGGAGTGCCGCGGACGGTGTCCAGCGTGGTGAGGCCGTGGACGATCTCCTTGGCCAGCAGGCTGCCGTCCCGGTCCAGGGTGTCGCGGCGGATCCGCAGCCCCTGGGCGGCGTGCGGGAAATCGATGCCCTCGGCGCCGGCGACCCAGATGGACCGCCGCACGGTCCGGCCGTGGCCGTATTGGATGGCAGCGTGGTCCGGTTCGGTGCCGCAGGCCGCGCTGATCTTGTCAAAGACGGCGCGCTGCAAGGCCGGCCGGTTGCCCTTTACCATCAGCAGGTAGTCCGCGCCCCGTTCCCCGGCGATATATTCCGCGGTGTCGTCCTGGGCGTGCGCGGCGTCGGCGGTGATTACCGTCCTGGCCAGGCCCACGGGGTCCAGCAGTTCCCTGACCTGGGTGATCTCGTTCGTTTCGTCCGGGACGCGGTGCTGGGCGATGACCACGCCGTCCCTGTGGAGCATGGCGGCGAACAGCTTGACCTGGCCGTCCGCGACGCCGCGCAGCCACTTGCCGTCGATCGCGACGGGGGTCAGCGCTTTCTCCAGCCGCCCGGCGGCCGCCAGCGCGGCCAGCCAGCCGCCGATCAGCGCGGATCCGGGACCTGCGCGAGCACCTCTAGCAGGCCAGGAACCTGATCACCTGCCCCGGCGGGACAATCAGCAGACGAGCGTATGCGGGCACGGGAAACTGACACTGGCGGCCTCTTGTTCCGGGCTTAATCGAGCGGCGACACCTTGATCATCCGGGCCGGAGGCCATCGCCGCGAATCAGGCAAACCACCCATCCGCACAGGCAATCTGCCGCGCTATGTAAGTGTCAGGGACGTCGCGGTTGCTGGCGGGTCTTCGCTGATGTGTGTTCCTGTCAACCTGCGGGCGGGGACGCGGCGTGTTCCCATAGGGAGACACCGAGCAAGGTGGAGCGCGATGGCCGACATCGACGAGCGGTTCGCCGCCTACGTGCGTGACCGCGGTGGGCATCACCTGCGCATCGCGGTGCTGCTCACCGGTGACTGGCACGCGGCCGAGGACTTGGTCCAAGCGAGCCTGGTCAAGCTCTACCGGGCCTGGCCGAAGCTGCGGCCAGTCGGCGACCCGGACGCCTACCTGCGGCGGATCATGATCAACACGCGCCGGTCGTGGTGGCGCGCCCGGTGGCGCCGCGAGACGCCAACCGGCGAGCTGCCCGAGACCGTAGTCGCGGACTTCGCCGACGGGCAGGCGCTCGCCGCGCAGGTGCGCTAGGCGCGGCAGGCGCTGCCGCGGCAGCAACGTGCCGTTCTGGTGCTGAGGTACTACGCCGACCTACCCGAAGCCGAGGTCGCGGACCTGCTCGGCTGCTCACCCGGAACAGTCAAGACCCATGCGCATCGCGGCTTGCGAGCGCTGCGCGACAATCTCGGGGAGGACCGCCATGAACGACACGGAAACTGAGGCGCGCCGCCTGCTCACGGAGGCCACCGAGGACATGCCGGCAGGGATCGACCTGCTCCACGGGTTCGCCGCGGCGCGGCGGCGGGACCGGGCACGACGGACCCGCAGGGGCGCCCTGCTTTCGGCCGGGGTCGCGGTGGCAGCGGCGTCGGTGACGGCGGTCGCGCTGACCATCGGTTCCGCCCCGCCCGCGGTCGCCACGGTCACCAGCGCGCTGACCCGTACACTGGCGCAGAGCTATCACCTGACCGAGCAAGACAGCTCCCACATCATCGTGAACGGCCGAATCATTTACCCCGCTCACGACACGTGCACGACCGAGGCAGACCCGGTGCGGCATCTCGAGGCGACTTCCTGCTCGGACGGCCTGGCCAGCCGCGAGGTGGGGGGCTACACGTACATCTACATCCTCCATCCCGCGGACCACCCCGGCAGGCACTGGGACCGGACACCCACCGGATCCCCTGGTCAGCTGCCCACCATCAACGGCTTCACCGCCGCCACACCACAGCAGATGCTGGCCGAGATCAAGAAGGCCGCTAAGGTCACCGTGGCCGGGCCCGCCTCGGGACCTGGGTGGACCGGCACGCGGTACGCGTTCAGCGACAGCCCAGGGGCAGATATCAAACTCAGCGGCACCGTGAGCGTGGACCAGCAAGGACGAACCCGGGCACTCGTCCTGACCATCCGGCAAGGCAGCGCTGCCAACATGCTCGTGATGACACAGGTCCTGACGTTCAGCGGCTTCGGGGCGCCGGTGACGGTCACTCCCCCGCCAGCGGATCAGACATACCCCGGGCCCTGATCAGCCGTCCACGAGCACGGCCGCTCCCTCGAACCGGCCGTGCTCAAGTCGGCGAGAGCCCCCCCCCCGCGGCGTCCAGAGGCTAGGCTAGCAGCGAATGATCACCTGAAAGTGGACGCCCCACCGCGAAACGCAGGAACTGGCGGGCGCCCTAGGCAGTGTGCGACGTAACGCTGCTGGGCTGGGCGACGAGCTACTCACGCCACCACCAGAACCCGAAACACCACTTCGCCTATGCCGTGGGTCAGCGGCCGGCCAGCGTGTGTCGCCAGCCTTCCAAGCTGGTCATGCGGGTTCGATTCCCGTCGCCCGCTCCGGTTGGCGCCTCCTGCTTCGGGTTGATCTTCCGGTTGACTGGTACCTTCCTCGGCCGCGTGCGCCCAGCCGCCCGCGTGGCTGGCTTCGCGCACACCGCAGTAGCTTGGCAACCTGTGGTAGTGGCACGCCCGAGACTGTCCGGACCGGAGGCATCATGGCTGGGTACTTCGTTGCGAACTACACGATCACGAACCAGGCCGAGTACAAACAGTACATTGCGGCAGCCGGACCCATCGTGAAGGCCTACGGCGCCGAGAACATCGTCGTCGACCGCGACTCCGTGCTGCTTGAAGGATCAGCCGGGCAGGTCACCGTCGTGCTGAGATTTGCCACCAAGGCCGCGGCCCGGACCTGGTACGAGTCGCCGGAATACCAGGCCATCATGCACCTCCGCACGGACAACACCGAGGGCATCGGAGTCATCGCGGAGGGCAAATAAGCCCAAGTCTCTCCGGTTCCAGCACCGCGCCGGTGGCGGTTCAGGATCCGGTATGCGGGCCGGCGGACGGTGTTCCGGTTCAGTCAGGTGCCTGCCCGGCGGCTGAGTACTTCAGCGAACGGCTCCATGTCCTGGGGGACCCGGTAGGAGATGCCGAATCGGTCACGGAAGCCGAGCAGGTCCCCGGCGATCTCCTCCGGTGTCCCTACCAGCAGGTGCGGGCTCGTGAGCACCTCCTGCGGGGTCAAATTCAAAGCGGCCACCAGCCAGTAGGGTGCACAGCATGGTGCACAGCACGCACCGCTCGTCACCGCAATGGCATTTACTCACATGCCGATGTGAGTGTCCGCCTCGCCCCCTTGAGTGCGCGCATTCTACCGGTTCGACGGATTCTTAGGCTGAATCAGTTCCGGGTCGTTTTGTAAAAACCCTTGTATAGCCTGGGATGGAATCACGACCGTTTCTTCGCGTCCGCTTGGTCGGACACCGATACCCTTAGAAACGGGCAGCCCAATATCCTGGCAGCGGGACAGCGATTGGGTTTGGAGGCCGCATGGCGAGCATCGCCGACGCGCACGTGAAGAAGGCGCTCGCAGACGGCATCGCGTTCCTTCTGGCGCGGCAGGGTCCAGATGGCCTGTGGCATGACTTCGAGACACTGGCAGGTGAGGCAAGCGACTGGCCGACCGGTTTCATCGGCGCGCAACTGCTTGACGCGGGTGTGCGAGGCGCGCCGATCGCCGCCGCGGCCGACGCCCTGATGGAGCGCCAGCACCGGGACGGCGGCTGGGGCTATCACCGCGATGTCCCGAGTGATGCCGACTCGACCGCGTGCGTGCTGATGTTCCTCGCCGCGGCCGGAGGCGAGAGCCTGGCGATGGAGCGTGCGGGCCGATGTCTTCGGCGGCACCAGGACCCGCGCTCTGGCGGCGTCTCTACGTACGCAGACCCCGAACCTATCCGGCGTTACATGGCCGTGGGCCGCCGCGTAGACGTGCGAGGCTGGTGCAGTCACCATCTCGAGGTGACCGCCACCGCTGGCCGGGCGTTCGCCGCGGCCCCCAGGGGGCGCTTTCGCGCCGAGGCGGGTCTCGCCTGGAGGTACGTTGAGCGCCGTCAGGCCACGGACGGCGGCTGGGATTCGTATTGGTGGGTCGGCCGTCACTACCCGACGCTGCAGGCGGTTGCGCTCGGGTGTGCCCTCGGAGATCCCGAGCCCGCTACGCAGGCCGCCAGGTGGGCGCGTTCAGCGCAGCTCCCCGGCGGAGCCTGGGCGGGAGCCGGAGCCGGGCCGTCGGCGTTCGCGACCGCGCTGTCGCTGGCGGTGATGCTCCAGGGTGGCGGTCACGTCGATGAGCTGAGGCGAGGCCTGCTTGAGCTGACCGGCCTGCAACAGGATGACGGCGGCTGGCCTGCTCACGCCTTGATGCGGATACCGCCACCGCATGTGGTCGAGCCGGACGGCCTCGAGTCCTGGCGTGCCGACGGCCTCGGGACCGGTGTACTGGTGCGCGACCACCACCGCCTGTTCACCACGGCTGCGTGCATCTCTATGCTCGCGCTCTCGGTCGGGTCAGCGTCGTGAGCGAGTTGCGGACGCTGCTCTGGCGGGCGCTGCTCGACGCCGGCATGCTGATCGACGACACTCGGTTCGACCGGGTTCGTCTCGAAGCCGCCGCCGCCTCCAGGCAGCACTTGCGCCGCGCCGTGCACGGGATCTGCGGTCAGGAACCGGCGGTCGTCGCCGACTCGCTTGGCCTGTCTGCGGGGGCGATCATGCGGGTGTTCGGCCACGGATGGCAACAGGCCGCCGGCTTTGCCGCCCTAGCCGAAGTGCGCGCCAGCCGGGCCGGAGCCATCAGCAGACTTGGAGCATTGTTGAGCCTCGGTATCGTGTTGTTCGATCACGTGCTGGACACGTTCGCGGAGCGGCGGGCAGTCCTAATGGAACAGCTGACTCCGGAGCTGTTCCTTGCTTCACCTACCGCCACTCCCGCGCGATGCGGCGATACGGGAATTGACTTCCTGGTCGCGCTGGCCGTCGAGGTCGTGGCCGGCGCGCAGCGGCTCGGTGGCCGGCCCGAAGACGGCGAACGGTTCGCGCGGGTGCTGGACGAGATGTACCGCGGTGAGCGGGCGAGCCTGGAGGCACGGCGGGTCGGCGGGCCGCCCTCGCCGGAGGTATGGGAGGCGCTGCGCGGCAAGAGCGCCCTGCCCGCGACCGCGGTCGCCGTGCTCGCGTTGCTGGGCAATCCGGCGGCAAGCGACGCGGCCAGGGACGTCGTAGCGGCGGCGGCGGCTCTGGTCGGGGAAGCGTTCTGGATCGCAGATGACCTCGTAGACGTGCCATCCGACTGGGACGCCGACTGTTGGAGCCGCCCGCTGTGGCTGCTGCTCAAGCGGCCTGGCGAAATCCCCGTCAGCGGCCAGGACGCGGTCCGGCGGCTGCTCGAGAGCGGCATCGCCACAGCCGAGGCGCAACGGCTAGGCCAAACGCTGGCCAAGCTTGCTGCGCTCTCGGGTGCGTCGGAGCGGACGCTGCTGCGCCCGGTTCAGGCCGCTGTGCGATCGTGGATTGAGGAGATCCCGCCGGCCTGCTTAGGCTTAGGCCGGCCAGGCCTGGCGCGCGGCCGCGACCGCCAATCCCATCAAGCCCCCGCCGGCCTCGATGTTGTTGTCCTCACCGCCGGTCCACGACGGCCCGCTGATGGTCTCGTGGCCGCTGGTCGTCCCGACCACATACGGGATCGGGTCTCCCGTCCAGAAGCCGAAGAACGGGCCGCCCGAGTCGCCGCTGGCGATGTCGCCGTGATGCTCGAGCTCGGCCCCCAGCTCAAGGTCGGAATCCTCATCGAGGACCGCGATCCCCGATTGCCGCGAGGGGCTTATCGAGTTGGCGATGTCGTACGGGTAGCCGCACAAGATCCAGTAGTTGCCGTTGTTCCACGAACTGTCGTAGGTCTTGGTGCCGAAGTAGCCAAGCGAGGTTCCGAGCGGTTCGTAGAGCCTGAGCAGCCCGATGTCGTGTCCGGACACGCTGTCGCCGAACCACTGGCCGTCCGAGACGTAAGAGACGCCGCCGGGTCCGACGACCGAACTGCCGTTGTACATACCGGCGGTGAACCGCATCTTCCAGTCGTGCGGGTTGCTGGGGGCAGCGGCCACGTGGCCGGCCGTCAGCACGATCCGGTCCCCGATCAGTACCCCGCTGCCCGACTCCGTCGGGTTCTCAGCCTCGGCGTTCGGGTAGATGTCGACCTTCCCGATGCACTGCCACGGGTAGCCCCGCGGATAGTAGACGTGGCGGTCGTCCGTACCGTAGATGAACTCCTGGTTCTGAACCGGCGTCACGCGGCGACCGTCGAACGTGCGCATCCGCTTGCGCGCCGGCCTGGCAGCAACCTTGGGATGGTAGACGAGCTCGGCCCACTCGGGCATGAAGCCGGGCACGTGGTGTACCTCCCCGACCGCGGCCTCAAGCACCTCGCGGTTGAAGATCTCGAACGTCCGGCCGGGAAGGCCGACCGCGACCGACGCTGGCAGCGACAGCAAGATGCTGTCGGCGTGTCGGTCGGAATCCTCCAGCGCGCGCTCGATGTCTTCGCCTCCGTCGCCACGGCTCAGATACAGCAGGCGAGTCGCAAGCTGCCGGACCACGTGGGGCGGCGGCTGGCGTCTGGCCGGAACGTTGTCGAGCGCCAGCAACGCCTCGGCCGTCATCGGCGGTTCCGCGTCGGCCCTTACCTGGGTGTGATTCATGGCCACTGCCGGTCCCTTCTGTCTGTTCCGCACTATTTGCGGGGTGGCTAAAAGCCACGATTACGGCCTGTGGCGTGCCTCGCAGATCGTGCACCGCCACAATTGGAGGCCGGAGGTTGAACTTCTAGCCGTCCTTTACTGTTTACCTGCACGGAGGGGCGGCAGGCTGATCTGATACACGCCCGGACCGGCTGATTTCCGCCGGTCGGTCTGCCGCCAGCCCGAGCCTGAGGGGCAGTGTGATCTTCGATCACCGGCGCAAATGCCGCGCGGACAGGGTCGGTCAGTGGCATCAGAATACGCCGTTATCCGTCTTGCGGCGGCTGCGCTCGTGAACGCTTCAGGAAATCAGATAGAACACCGCGAATACCAGGACGATTCCGACGTCTACTATCAACCGCGGCCAGAAGTGGTGCCTGAAGAATAGAATGTCCGTACCGACCACGACGGCTACCAGCGCGAGCACGTACAGCACTACGGCCGCCTGCCTGCCCACTGCTTTGTTCGACTCTGTTCGCCGGAGTGGAGCAAGATCGGCGAACCGTCGGCACGCTGTGGCTTGCGCCAATCGGCGGTATCCGTGGAGACGTCCGCTCATGCATACCGGGCGCGGACTTGCCCATCGCGGCCGCGGTGACAATTCCGCTGGGACCGCAGCGTAGTGATCTCGCTCGCGTCTACGGAGTCGAGCGCCTGCGGCCGGCGCTCAATTCGGCAGCCGCAACTGCCGAAAAGAGTGTTTACCAGTAGGCACATCTAGTTTTATCGCACAAAGGCCGCAGTGGTCTGCTCGACCCACTCTGGAGCACTTGCCCAAACAACCTTAGATCTTCCGCACCGGAGCCTTGGCTAGGGCTTATGCAGCAGGCTAATCTATGCACCGTATGACGTATTCACTCATTGGGGGTTCCGTGATCATGAAGACACCCTCGAGGCTACGTGGCTTTGGCTCACGTGATTAGCCCCAGGAAGGGGCCGAATCGGCACTACCGTTGTTCGACCGCGCTGCCTAATCTGAGCAACGCATCCGCGGGTCGGAGATTGGCGGCTAACCAGTCGCATTGTAAGAGACACATCACCGGCACCACGCAAAAAGAACGTCCTCTTCTGCCGCTGGTCGCGTGCCACCCGCTTCAGCACTCGTGGGTGGAGCCGGATCTATCCTGGCCTCGTGCTTGAGCTGAGCAGCCTGGACCTGGAGGAGATCGCTGACGCGCTGGCCGACCAGACCGAACACGAACACCGGTGGCTGATCAACCCGCAGACCGGGGGAGATCGTGTTCTGGACGGCCGATACGGGCATCGACGGGCAGACGCCGGTGGACCTCGACGACCTGGACTTTGCCGGCATCGTTCCGCTGCCGTCCTGGATCTGGTACCAGGACATGGCGGACTTCGCCGAGGCGGGTACCGGTGACCGGGCCGGGCGCAGGCCGGCCCGGGCCATCCAGGGCAGGGGAGCCTTCCGCCGGTTCAAAGACGCGCTCCGCGAGGAGTATCCGGACCTGCTGCCGGCGTGGTACGCCTTCCGCGATGCCCGCGCCCGGCGCCGTGCCGTGCAATGGCTGGCCGGCAACTCGCTCATCGATGACGAGGCGGCCGACCGGTTCCTGGCCGACCACCCAGATCCCGACCTGCCCTGAGCCTTGCGGATCCGTCAGGGTCACATGCCCCTATGACGTTGACGGGACGGAAAAGGCACGTCTGGCGCGGAGCGCGGGTGACGTTGCCTTCGCGGGGGCCGGCGAGCAGTCGCAGTGTCTGAGCATGATGGACTTCACCGAGCTGGCCTTTGCGCCATCACCTCCTCTCGCACCGTTTACTGACCAGCTGCGGCTGGCAGTAGCGGCCTACCTGGCCCGCTTCAAGGGCTCCTCCCGCGAGCACACCGAATCCGACCTGCGCAGCTACCTCGGCTGGTGCGCCGGGCAGGGCCTGGACCCGCTGGCCGCCCAGCGGCCGCACCTGGACCTGTACATCCGGTCGATGCAGGAGATCCGCCGGTTCAGGCCCTCCACCGTGTCCCGGAGGTTCTCCGTCGCGGCCGGGTTCTACCGGACCTGCGTCATCGACGGAATCATGGAACACTCGCCCGCCGAACATGTGCGCCGTCCCGCGGTGCCCCCCGAATCACCCACACTGGGGTTCACCCACCTGCAGTTCGAGGCCCTGCTCACCGCCGCCCGGGAATCACCGAACCAGTGCGACTTTGCGCTGGTGGCCATGCTTGGCCTGCTCGGCTTGCGGATCTTCGAGGCCACCGGCACCGACATCGCCGACCTCGGCGAAGAACACGGCCACCGGGTGCTGCGCGTGTGCGGCAAGGGCACCAAGATCGTCCTGGTCCCGCTGCCGCCAGCGGTCGGCCGGGCCATCGACCGGGCAGTAGGCCCCAGGGTCCGGGGGCCGATCCTGCTGAACAGCCACAGCACCCGGATGGACCGGCACGCGGCCACCCGCCGCCTGCGGCACCTCGCCGAGACCGCCGGCATCCAGGTCACCAGGGCGCACCCGCACATGCTGCGCCATACTTTTGTCATGACCATGCTCGACGCCGGCGTTGACCTGCGCGATGTGCAGATCGCCGCCCGTCACGCCGACCCGCGCACCACGATGCGGTACGGCCGGGCCCGCCAGAACCTGGACCGCCACCCGAACTACATCCTGGCCGCCTACATGGCCTCCGGCACCTGACCAAGCCTGCGCCTCTCTCGGCTTGAACCGCGGGAGGCGCCCGACATTGCCGATGAGCGGGCGTTGATAACCGTTATTCTTACGCACCGCCTGGCATACCACTCACGATTCAGCGAACGCCGTCGCACCTCTGCTACGCCACCATGCCTCACCCTTGAGAATTTACACTGCTTTTAGCTGTCCAGTGCGGCCGACATGGAAAGTGCTTACTGCGTATCGACTACTCTGAATCGCCAGGCGCCTGCCGACGCCATACGACGACCTTTATTTCCTTGCCTTTGCGGGCAAGGCTTTCCTGGCAATTCTTCGCCAAGGGTTCAAAGTAAGCCCACGGATGGTATCCATGGGTGCGCTCGCGGTGCGCTATATATGGTTGAGCGGTAAGCCACGCTCTATAGACCGACATGGCCCAGATGTCCAGTACATCTTGCTCATCCAAATAGCCATTCTTTACGTAAAGGCCGAGGGTATTAAATGCCGTGATAGCCCGGTGGGCATCCCGATACTCGCGATCACTAAGATTCTCTACGCTAGCCTCATCGGCCACTTTTTGGTGGAGGACGTACCGGCCGCGCAGGATATCTTCGCTTGTAAGATATTCATTAATCTTCAGGAAGACATCGCGACGATCCCGCCTGCGGCTGTCGACAAAAACGAACAAGGAGAACCCGAAGGCCACAATAGACAATAGAATTGAGAAGACCGCGCTCATTTCCCGTTTCTCCTTCCAGCAGAAGGTGCCCGGGGGCCGACATTATCTTGACTGATCGCAATGAACGACTATCCGGTCGGCATAGTTCACCAGTCGATGGGTAATTAGCTCCGAAAGATCTCTGGCGCATGGTATCAGCTAGCGAAACTGGGCAACGAAGGTCGTGCTCGGCGCAGTTCGGCGGCGGCAACGCATTACGCGCAACGCCAAACCGGCAAGCGCCGACTGGCCGGCGACGTAGGCGGCGACGATCGGATAGGTTTCGTCCGTGGTGGCTCTGCGCGCGGTCTGCGTGTTCTGCGGGTCTTCGGCTCCCGCTGATCCTCGGTACCGCGATGCTGCCCGTGCCCTTGGGGCTCTTGTGGCCCGAAGGGGCGTCGGTCTGGTCTACGGGGGTGGCAGCGTAGGCCTTATGGGTGAGCTGGCCGATGCCGCTCTAGGCCATGGCGGCCGGGTCATCGGGGTAATCCCGGTCGGCCTGTTTGCCCGTGAAGTTGACCACACGGGCCTGACCGAGCTGCACGAGGTCGCGTCGATGCACGAGCGCAAGCAGCTTATGTACGACCTGTCCGATGCGTTCGTCGCGCTCCCCGGCGGACTGGGCACGCTGGAGGAACTCGCTGAGGCCGCCACCTGGTCACACCTAGGGCTGCACAGCAAGCCGGTCGTCTTGCTCGACGTCGACGGATTCTGGGGACCTCTCGTCACCCTGCTCGACCGGATGGTCGGCACCGGGCTCCTCAAGCCGACCAGCCGAGATCTCATCCAGCGGGCTCGATCCGCCGAAGAAGCACTCAGCCTTCTCACGGCTGCCAAGCCAGCCCATCCGGAGAAGTGGATCAGCGCGGACGAGCGGTAGCCGCCTTTATCCAGGCTGGGGACGGCCGCAGAAACTCCCGCCTGTTCGCTCGGAGTCTTTCTGCTGTCAGGTACCTGGCGAATCCGCCGAGCACAGAATGCGCAAGACGCGATCTTGAGGCTTTATGCAGAACTTGACCGCTTGCGCGCGTCGCCGCAGGTCAGCCACTTGTGGATCGGGGATGGTTTGCATAACGTTCCTTGTGCCGCTCGAGTACTCGATTGCGTGAGCTCGGTCACCTGTGGCCTGCAGGCAGGGATGGTTGGCTGGCCGGGCGCCACCGCGCGCCTGTCAGGTCAGCGGGCTCAGCGGTACGACGGCACAGGCCCAAGACCCAGCTTGACCGTGCCATCGCTGGCGTCGAGGCGCCGAGGACAGGCCGGAATAGGATGTCGTTCATGCGCGTCACCGTCGGCGCAGTCGCTCCCCCGGTGCTCACTCATGCCGAAATGAGGGCGTTGCATGCCCGATACTTATGCGCTGTCATGTATGCGCTATCGATCGCGGCGATCGTCAATTCAAGCTCTTCGTTCATATCCGGGGCACGCCGAATAAGCGCGTTGAGTCAAGTTCGCGGAAATCCTGCGCTGTCGCTTCGGCGTGCAGATTATCGCCGTCTGGGCTATTCAATTGAGCGGACCAGATGAGAACAGATCGCTAGATGCTGTGGTCATGGCAGCTAGGCGCACCAAGATCTTGCGGCTGGTCCGGTTAACTGAATACCCCTTATCGCCGTTATGCGCGGCCTGCTCAGCAGGCGGTCCGCCCGGGTTACCTGCGCCTGACGGCCCGGCACGTCAGGTCAGTCCGACATTGGTCACTTAACGTGAGCAAGCCCGGACCCTTCAAAAGCGGCAGCGAAGGCCCGCAACCTGGCAGGACTGTGCGCCGCCGCGGTTATCCACATTTCCACAGCCCCGGTCGTCCACAGCTGGGCAGGCGCTGACCAGCATATTTACCCGAATTATCCACAATATTGTGCACAGGGCGTTATCCTGGCTGGTCAAGGGCTGCAGGCAAGCATGAGCCAACGGAGGAAGCCGGTGATATCGCGTCATCCCTCCTCCCGGGCGGGCAGGAGGTGACCTTCATGCGCATCGCCTGCTAGCCAGGGCGGTCCCGGCCGGTGTTCGCAGCACGCGGCCGGGACCTTATGTCGGACCAACCTCAGGAGGAACCCCGACATGTTCAGTATGGCAGTTGCCGGGCTGGTCAAGTCGCTGATCGCGGTCACGGTGACGCTGAATCCCGCAGCGGCCCACGGTCCCGGCAGCTACACCATCCGGCCGGGCGACACCTTGTCCGCGATCGCGGCCCGCGCCTACGGCAGCGCGGCCGACTGGCCCGCCATATGGTGGGCCAACCGCCGCCAGGTACCCGACCCGGACATGATCCCCACAGGCCAGCGGCTGGCCCTGCCGAGCTCGCACCAGGTGCCGCCCTGGCTGGCCCGCTCCGCCTTGGCCGCCGCTGCGGCGGCACGGCCAGCCCCGGCCGCGCCCGCCGGGGCAGCTCCGGCAGATCCGGCCGCGGCTGCGCAGGCCTCCAGCCCGGCACCGGCGTCCTCGGGCGGGGTGAACTGGTCCGCGATCGCGGCCTGTGAATCCGGCGGTAACTGGGCCGCCAGCACCGGCAACGGCTTCTACGGCGGCCTGCAGTTCACCGAGCAGACCTGGCTCGCCAACGGCGGCGGCCGGTACGCCTCCTCGGCCAACCTGGCCACCCCGGCCCAGCAGGTCGCCGTGGCCCAGAACGTCCTCGCAAGCCAGGGCATCGGCGCCTGGCCCGTGTGCGGGGCGCGCGGCTAATACCCACCCACCCCGGGCGTCACCTGCCTGCACCGGGTTTCCCGTAGGCGGGGGCAGGCAGGTGGCGCCGTCCCGGTGACCCACCCGGCGGTCATTCCCGCCATAAACTGCGCGAGCGCGTCGCGCCGGGGCGCGCGTCATCGCTCAGCCAAGCCGCCGCGGACTGCCGCCGCCGGCCATCGCCGACGCACGGTCCATGCTGCGCCGCCGCCACAACACCTCTAGAACCTACCGACCCGGCGGCGGGAAAGCGGCGCCGGCATCCGCGTCTGGACGAGATCCCACCCGCAGGCGTGAGCGCAGCGCGGAGCCCAAGCCCGGCACGATGGCATTTGCGGGATCCTCGAGCACCCTCCGCTCTTCGGGCCACATAACGTCCTTTCGGGCGCGGCCAGCGGTAAGTATTCGGAAATCGTGTGGTCGTCCGGAGCATCTGCCCAGGTCAGCGATAAGATGATACGTCATCTACCACAGTACTTCCGAATAGTTACGGCCAGCGGACGGATTTCCAACACCCGAACGCCGCGCGTAACGGCGGGCGGCGCGCGGTTATCTGAGATCTTTTTTCGTGTTGCCGGCCGCCCTCAGCAGTCCCGGTTATGGCCCAATGAACGGTCAGCCGAGCCGTATATTCATACATCGCCGCACTTGAGGTGAACGCCCTCAATTGCCGCGATTAGTGGTGTTCAGCATGTGACCTTCCCGGAGTTTCAGCAACATGCTGGTCGGCTTCGCCTGGATCGAGCTTTTCGAGGAGCATGCGGGCCTCGCCTGCCTTGGGGCTGGCGAGCCCGTCGAGGATGGCGAGGGCATCGCGCCAGCAGCGGCGTGCGGTGCCGGTCTGGCCGTCGGCGCACAGCGCTGTGCCGAGCTTCGTCAGGGTGATCCCTTCGCCGTGCCGGTCACCGATCTCCCGCACGATCGAAAGGGCCTGGCGGCTATAGCCGACGGCCTCCCGGTATCGTCCCATGTCCCGGTATGCGGCACTGAGTGTGTTGAGGGCGTCGGCTTCGCCGTTCCGGTCGCCTATCTCGCGGTGGACCGACAGTGCCTGGCGGCACATGGTGACGGCCTCCTCGAACCGGCGGAGGTCCATGTTAGTCCGGGCGCTGGTGGTCAGCGCGAGGCCCTGACCCCACCGGTCACCGAGTTCGCGGAAGATGGCCAGTGCCTGGTCGCAGTAGCCGATGGCTTCCCCGGATCGCCCTACACCCCGCAGGATTGCGCTCATGCTGGTCAGGGCCCTGGCTTGGCTCGGGCGGTCGCCCAGCTCCCGGCCGATGGCGAGTGCTTGCTGGCAGTAGCCGAGTGCTTCCTCAGATCGCCGCAGCTCATGGTAGGCAAGGCCGAGGACGTACAGCGCATGTGCTTGCCCGAGCCGGGCGCCGAGCTCGCGGAAGATAGCCAGTGCCTGATGGCAGTACCCGATGGCTTCTTCAGGGCATCGCACCCGGTAGGCGTAGCCGAGGAAGAGCAGCATCCAAGCTTCCCCGCTCCGGTCACCAATCTCCCGGGCGGCTGCCAGGCCGAGCTGATGCGAGGTGATCACGTCGTGCCATGGCTTGCGGATGACGAAGTAACTCCACAAAGCGGCCGGAATCTGCCACGCAACAACGTGGTGGCCGGTCTCGGCCGCCATGCCGATCGACGCCATCAGGTTGGCATGTTCGGATCCGTACCAGTCCAGGGCCTGCCTGGCCGTGGCGAACGTCAGCCGTACGCACCCCTCCGCCGCAGCGTCCGGGGCGAAGTGGCGAGGGACGCGGGTGATGGCGCCGTTCGCGGCGTAGGCCGTGTGCAGGTACCAATCGAGCACCCGACGTCGTGCTGCCGAGCGGTCCTCATCGGTATCTTCGGCGAGGCCGCGTTCGGCCGCGTACAGGCGCAGCAGGTCATGAAGACGGTAGCGGTCCTGCCCGCTCTGCTCCACCAGGTACTCCCTGGCGAGGAGCTCCAGGAGCTGGCGGGCCGTGGCCGTGTCCGCGGCGATGAGGGCGGCGACGGCCGGCGCACAGACGTCGGGACCGGCGAGCAGGCCCAGGGACCGGAAGACCCCCGCCGCGGCCGGGGACAGGGTGTGGTACGACCAGGAAAACACCGCCCGGACAGCGGTGGCATCATCATCACCGGCACACAGCAGATCCAGCCGGTTGCACGCGCCTGCCAGCTCACTGGCCAGGTCGGCCAGGGCAGAACGGGGGCGGCTGGCAACCCGTTCGGCGGCGATCCGCAGCGCGAGCGGTAGCCGCCCGCACAGGCAGGCCAGCTCCTGCGCGGCGGCGGGCTCAGCATCGACACGGGCAGCTCCGGCGGCCTGCGCCAGCCCGCGACCGCCTGGGCCGCGGGCAGCGCGTCCAGGTTGATGCGCTGCGCGCCGTCGCGAACGGCCAGGCCCGACAGCCGGCACCGGCTGGTCACCACGGCCATGCAACCGTGAATCGCTGCGATCACTACCGATCCTGACCGCCGTCGGCCCGGCGGAGGCAGCAAGGAGTGAAGCTGGGCCAGTTCACCGTCGCGGCCCACGAACCCCGGCGGGCTGGCTGGAAGCTGGCGCGGCGGCGCGAGCTGGGACCGGCCGCCAAGCGAGGCGCCGGTCTTCCGCCTTGCCACGCCACCGCCGCCACGGGCGCGCCGACGTGGATGCTCGCCGGTCACAGACTCCGCCTGGTAGACAGCCTTCCCGGCGGGAACCTCCAGGATATGTATCCACGCCGCCGCTCGTGTCTCCTTCACCACGGCATGCACCTGCCGGTAACACCCCGGTTCGGCTGCAGGCTCGTGCCGCACAACCTCGTCGTAAAACCAGTCCGATACGATCAGCGCCAGCACCCCCGCCGAGTCATCCAGGGCAGACTTCAGCGCCGGAGCCTCGATCAGCCGGAATGCCCTGGTGACCGCGCTGCCGGTAACACCGTGCGCGTCAGGATGAATCTCTCCGGCATGCAGCGCCATCCGCAGCCTGATCCGCGCGTTCGCCGCGCAGGTTACGTTGTGATCGCCCAGTGCCGCCGCCAGCTCGATCGGCAGCCTGGTCACCAGCCAGCTCTTGGGCACCTCCGGGGCGATCAGGACCAGCGCACCGTCCCCGCGGTCCTCGATACGGCAACTCGACCGGCTGATCCCGGAGCTCGCGAGGGCACCTGCCAGCGCCTGGTACACGCCGTCCCGGACCGCGACTTGATCTGCGTTAGTCCGAGCCGGGTCACCGAACTTCTCCACGTCAATGACCAGGATCGACCGGTACACAGCCGGCTGATGTCTTCCCAAAGCTCGCACCCATCGAACGACCCGGCCATCGTGGTGAGCCAATGCTGCACCCTTCGGCCAGCGAAGCTGTCCGAGGCGCAAGGCAATGATCCCTCAAACGAGCTGGGGATGTACCCGATAACCGCTCGTCCGGCGCGTCCCCGGGACTGGCCAGCCGGTCCGGCTCGCGAGCACCCTGCAATCTGTACCAAGGATAAGCGGCAAGTCGACGCTCACCCTTGCTCTTCTGCCGAAATGAGTACTTCATCTATGCGTGTATCTATAGACCAACTGGAACACTCCATCACGCTCGCTAAACCTTGTCACGATCATCGTGCGGCCTTTTCCATTGTTCGCTAGGAAATCAGATCGCCGGATCAGTATAACGGTGCGAGGCAGCAAGTCGTCTCATACCCCAAGCCAGATAATCCATTGGCGGTGGCGGAGCGTGATCCTACTCAGAGGCAGATAGCTGGAGTGCCCGGGCAGTCCCGTTCCCGCTATCTTGAGCCGCTCTAACGGGACAGCCAGCTGGACCTAGCATCCCGGCCGCGAAGGATAGGCCAGTGCAGGCCCCGGACCATTTCCTGAGCTTCTCGCTTCTGTCCTCAACTATGGCTTCAAAGTATCCGTCTGGATGGCGGCTAGCCTTGCGCGCGGCTGCCTCCATCTCGTCAAGAGTCACAAAGCCATGCCCAGGGCCCATCATGAAGTCCTTGTAATCCAGCTCCCGGACGGCCGGCATGATTGCCGTGAGAAGTGCACCTATACAGCCCTTTACACGCGGTTCTGGATCTCCTTTAGAGATGGCATACAAGCGCACCGCCAGCTCGCGAAGAGAGTTCCAGGTCTCCGAGCTAGCGAGGGCCATGTGAACAAGAGCGTCCACAATGAGCAGCTTTGCTGTGACCGGGAGCCCAGGGATCCATGCACTATTAACTGAGCTCGGCCAATGCAAGGAATTATTAATATCGAGCACGCATGCATTCCGGCACAGCGATTCAGCGGCCATGAGCTGCGCGTCCGGGTCGCATGTCTCAAGTGCTGCGTTAATCACCTGGACGGCTGTCTCAGTCGAGACACTGGAATCCGCCACCTGCCCTTTTGCCGACGGCACGGGACCAACCTGCGGGTGCCAGAGGTCAACCAACAGGGCCACGGCGAGTTCAGCGAAATCAAGCCGCGTGAGTGCTAGCAAGCCGGATGCGGACCTCGCCGCGTTGCCCACAGCGTCACCGGAGGGACCGAACAGGCCGGCAGCTCGCATTGCCGCATCGAGCCTCAACCGGTCATTCGCCTGCTGTTGCTCCTGAGCGAGCCGCTTTTGCGACTCGTCCTGCTCTTGGTCAAGCCGCGCACGCGCCTGATCGCGCTCTTGGGTGAGCCGCCTATCCGCTTGCTGTTTGAACCAATAACCAATCAGCGTCACCGACGCAGGCACGAGGACAGCGAGCAAAGCAAGGAAGACAGTCATGTCAAGGTCCCTCCCATTCCAAAGAAACCCGGCTAGGTAAGCAGGCTGCCGGGCAAATGCTCCTCAATTGCTGCAGCCGCCAAGTCCCCGCCAGGCGAATGCCACGCACTCCCGCGGTCTCCCAGGTCATCGAAGCGGCGTCGCAGGTCTGTTTGCGCCCTACGACCAGATAATCCTTGGCCAGCGCGATTCGCCGACCCTGCTTAGATTCCGGCGCCAGCACGACCAGGTGCGGCGTGCCGCCACTCTGCCCACGCATAATCAAGTCCTCGTATCTTACGGAGCGCGACGGTGACACCCACGAGCGCACATCGGCGCCGCATCCTGCAACTGGGAGGCCAAGGCAACCCGGCACAAGGAGCCGCAGCCTCCTCTTACAGAAGACAGAGCAACGCCCCCTGCCCGCTGATACGCCATCGACCCGGAAAATTGCAGCGGCTGGCAACATGCCCCGGATCGGCGCGCAGTTATCAGGGAATCTATACATCGCCGCGCTTGAGGTGAACATCCTCATTTCCCGCATGGGGGCCGTCCCGGCGAAGGGCCGTCAAAGTGTTTGCGCCGGGGCACTATGCGGTTGCTGTCATGTCGGTCAGGTCGGCGCTGACCTGCCATAGGCGGGCGGCGGCGGCGATGTCGTAGGAGGCTTTGCTGGAGGTCTTGGGCTTGCCGTCGACGAAGTACCGGCCGGTGATGCCCTCGACCTGGGGTGAGGAGGCGAGGTAGATCGGTGTGCTCGCGCCTTGGGCCGGGGTCTTCATGAACAGGCGCGCTACGCCGATCATGGCGGCGAGGTAGGCGGCCTGGTCTTCGGCGCCGAAGCTGGTGCGTACCACGCCGGGGTGCAGCACCGTGGCGGTGACGCCGGTGCCGTCCAGGCGGCGGGCCAGCTCGTAGGTGAACATCACGTTGGCCAGCTTGGACTGGCTGTACGCGCGCTGCCCGGAGTAGTCCCGTTCGCCCTGCAGGTCGTCGAAGTCGATGCGGGCCCTGGCGTGGGCGCCGGAGGAGACGGTGATGATCCGGGCGGGTGCGCTCGCGGTGAGGCGGTCCAGCAGCAGGCTGGTCAGCAAGAACGGCGCGAGGTGGTTGAGCGCGAAGGTGTGCTCCAGGCCATCGGCGGTGACGTGCCGGTGAGCCCAGAACCCGCCGGCGTTGTTGACCAGCACGTCCAGCCGCGGGTAGGTGTCCAGCACCTGAGCGGCCAGACGGCGCACCCCGGCTTGAACTGACAGGTCCGCGGCAAACGCGTCCACGGCCGGGCTGCCCAGTGCGGCGCGGATGCTGGCCGCGGCCGCCTCCGTCCGGGCCTGATCCCGGCCGGTGATGCCGACCCGGGCACCCAGTGCGGCGAGCCCGGTAGCGGTGGCCCTGCCGATGCCGCCAGTGCCTCCGGTGACCAGAACGGACTTCCCGGCCATGAGGGCAACTTCAGCCATGGTTCATTCCGCGGCTCCTCCACAAGGGTTCCCGAAAGGACGGCAGTAGCACCGTTCCCGTCGGCGGACAGCCAGCGGGGATCAGCGGGCCGTCCCGCCAGGCGGCGCCGGTCATCGTTTGTCCACTCCGGCATGGTTGCACGGTTACACGGCTATTCCCCGGCGGACTCCATTCCCCAGCTGATCACCTCCCTGGGATGCAGCCGGATGATAGGCCCGGTCGGCTCGCCGTCCGGCCCGGTCGCATCTGCAAGAGCCTCCGCCCGGCCGCGGATCAGCACGCACCGAGGCCGCCACGGTGGTAGCACGTCATCGACCACCAGCGCGACGTTCGGGTTGTGCTGCGCGTTGTGGAATTTACGGCTTCGGGCGAAATCCCGGCCGCCGATGTCGATGGTGTCCAGCTCAGGGTTGTAACGCCAGCCGAGAGGAACGACATGCGGCATCCCGGCACCGTCGATAGTGGCGAGCCGCCCGAGCCTGCCTTTGGCCAGGTAGGTCAGTTCGGCGTCGGAGAATACGCTCATTTCGCACTCACCCGCCTGTCAGATGGTGAAAGCCGACGTTCCAGAGGCTACACGCGCAGACTCGGACCACCGAGTCCGCGACCTGCGCAAGGCGTCCGCTTCTGCCGCTGCCCGGGAATAGTCATGGTTCGGTCTGATCTGCATCGCTGCCCAGGTCCGCGGTCTGAAGCACGTTCAGGCGTTCCATGGGCTGGCCGGTGATCTCGGCGATGAGGTCGAAGTCTTTATCGAGGTGCGTTTGAAGGGCGTCATCGCCGCTCGGCGCCGACCCGGCGCACTGCCCCGGCGGCCTGCCGTGCCGCCACGAGAATCGGATCCCACACCGGCGCGAACGGCGGAGCGTACGCGAGGTCCAGGGCGGTCATCTCTTCTACCGTCATCCGGTTCCATAGCGCCGTCGCAGCCGTGTCGATCCGCTTGGCCGATCCCTCCTGGCCGACGATCTGCACTCCCAGCAGACGTCCGGTGCAGCGTTCGGCGGTCATCTTGACGTTCATCCGCTGGGTGCCCGGGAAGTAGCCGGCCTTCGTAGTAGACCGCACGGTTACGGTCACGTATTCGAACCCGGCGCGTGTGGCGTCGCGCTCGCGCAGCCCGGTCCGGGCAATCTCCAGATGGCACACCTTGCTCACCGCCGTGCCGACCACCCCGGGAAATGTGGCGTAGGAGCCGGCCAGATTGTGCCCGATGACCCGGCCTTGCTTGTTGGCGTGGGTGCCAAGCGCCACATGCTGGTACTGACCAGAGACCAGGTTGAGGACCTCCACGCAGTCGCCGCCCGCCCAGATACGGTCGTGGCCGAGAACCTGCATCTGCATGTTCGTGCGCAGGCCGCCGTGATCGCCCAGCGCCAGGCCGGCATCTTGTGCGAGCGCCGTGTTCGGCCGTACCCCGAGGCCGAGGACGACGACGTCGGCCGGGATTGAGCCGTCGGCGGTCAGCACCGAGCGGATCCTGTGGCTGTGGCCGGTCTCGAATCCGATGACGGCGGTGCCGGTGCGCACATCGATGCCGATATCCTCCATGGCCCGGTTTACCGCCGCACCCATGTCCGGGTCGAGCGTGGTCATCGGCTGCGCGGCCTGATCGACGACGGTGACGGCGACCCCGCGTCGCACGAGTGCCTCGGCCATCTCCACGCCGATGTAGCCCCCGCCGACCACCACGGCCCGCCGCGGCTGCGCGCGGTGCAGATCCGCCAGGAGCGCGGTGCCGTCGTCGAGAGTCTGCACGCCGAACACGCCGGCGGCGTCCACGCCGGGCAGCGGCGGTCGCACCGGGACCGCGCCGGTCGCGATGACGAGAGAGTCGAAGCCTTCCCCGAACGACCGCCCGGTGGCAAGGTCATGAGCGAGCACCCGTCCGGCCGCGAGGTCGATCTTCTCCACCTCGGTTCGCATCCGAAGGTCGATGCCGTTGCGCCGGTGTGCGTCCGGCGAACGGGCGACCAGACCCTCCGGCCCGTCGACATCGCCGGCTACCCAGTACGGGATGCCACAGGCAGGGTATGAGCTGTACGCTCCGCGCTCGAA
>Ga0208199_1000122_pt1 | contig 30979 bp, 23 predicted proteins | sample Sb_taG_FD_187705 | JGI IMG/M metagenome (GOLD analysis project Ga0208199, IMG submission 187705) | Peat soil microbial communities from Weissenstadt, Germany - Sb_50d_1_NS metaG (SPAdes) (version 2) | ecosystem: Environmental > Terrestrial > Soil > Wetlands > Peat | place: Germany: Weissenstadt... | reverse complement strand
AACTCCAGGACACGATCCGCCTGCCCGTCACCTTCGCCGTTTCAGCGCGCGGTCTATCTCCCTGGCTGCGTCACGCCGTGCTAGGTCCTGCCGCTTATCGTAAGTCCGTTTGCCGCGCGCCAGGCCCAGCTCCACCTTGACGTTTCCGTCCTTGAAATACAGGGAGAGGGGGATCAGCGTCAGGCCCTGCTCGGACACCTTGGCGGCCAGGCGGTCGATCTCCTTGCGGTGCAGCAGCAGCTTCCTGATCCGCCGCGGGGTGTGGTTGGTCCACGTGCCCTGGACATACTCCGGGATGTGCACGTTGTGCAGCCATATCTCGCCGTCGGTGATCTGCGCGAACCCGTCCGCGAGGGACGCGCGTCCCGCGCGCAGCGACTTCACCTCGGTGCCGGTCAGGACCAGGCCCGCCTCGTAGGTGTCCTCGATGTGGTAGTCGTGGTAGGCACGCCGGTTACGGGCGATGGCCTTCCGCCCTTGTTCCCGAGCCACGTCCCTCCCGTCAGCACCCGCGCTCCCCTTAGATCCGCAGGTAGCGGCGCAGCGTCAGGAAGGACGTCACACCGCACAGCAGTACCCCGACGGCCATCGAGAACAGGATGACCTCGATCAGGTCGCCGACTGACAACCCTACGTTGAAGGAGAAGTACTGCTCCAGGCTATCCAGCATGAGCGACTTGACGGCCACCAGTAGCCCGGCGGCGATGGCCCAGCCGATCAGCCCGGCGATCATCCCCTCCAGCAGGAACGGCAGCTGGATGTAGAAGTTGGACGCGCCGACCAGCCGCATGATCGCGGTTTCCCGGCGGCGGTTGAACGCGGACAGCCTGATCGTGTTGGCCACGAGCAGGACCGCCGCCACGATCAGGATCAGGGCGATGATCACGACCGCGTTCCGTGCGCCGTCGAGCAACCGGTAGAACTTGTCCAGGATCGTCATCTCGTCGACCACGGTCTCCACCCCGGCGGCGCCGGTGACCGCGCTGGCCACGACGGTGTAGTCGGCCTCGGGATTCTTCAGCTTGACCTCGAACGAGTCGGGGATGTCGCCCTCCTGGGTTTCCTGGACCAGGGCCGGCTCGTTGGAGAAGTCCTGCCTGAACTCGGAGTAGGCCTGCTGCTGGGACACGTAGTACACGTGCTCGACCTGGGGCATGGAGAGCAGCTGCTGCTGCAGCCGCTGCCGCTCGGCGTCGGTGGCGGGCCCGTTCTGCTGGCACTGCGGTTCCGGGCTGGTCTTGACGCACAGGTAGATCGACAGCTCGACCTTCCCCTGCCAGTAGGTTCGCGTCCGGTCCACTTGCTTGACGAACAGCAGGCCGGTGCCGAGCAGGGAGAGGCTGATGGCCACGACCACGATGAGCGCCATCGTCATGGTGAGATTCCGGCGCAGCCCGATCCAGATTTCGGAGAGGACGAACTGTGAGCGCATACTGGCTGATCCCTTGCAGTCCTAGGCGACGGCGGGTCCGCCGCGCCGCGATAACAGGTCAGTAGGCCTGGCCGTACACCCCGCGTGACTGGTCGCGCACAACTTTGCCGTATTCCAGCTCGATCACCCGCTTGCGCATCGAGTCGACGATGGCCGCGTCGTGCGTGGCCATTACCACCGTCGTCCCGGTCCGGTTGATCCGGTCGAGCACCTTCATGATGCCGATCGAGGTGGCCGGGTCGATGTTCCCGGTCGGCTCGTCGGCCAGCAGGATCATCGGCCGGTTGACGAAGGCCCGGGCCATGGCCACCCGCTGCTGCTCCCCGCCGGACAGCTCGTCGGGCATGCGGTCATGCTTGCCCTCCAGGCCGACCAGGTCGATGACCTCGGGGACCACCTTGCGGATGAGGCGCCGGTGCTTGCCGATGACCTCCAGGGCGAACGCGACATTCTGGTAGACGTTCTTGTTGGGCAGCAGCCGGAAATCCTGGAACACGCAGCCGATGCGCCGGCGCAGATAGGGCACTTTCCAGTTCGTGAGCCGCGCGAGATCCCGCCCCGCCACGTGGATCCTGCCCTCTGACGGCCGTTCCTCCTTCAGCACCAGCCGGAGGAAGGTCGACTTCCCCGATCCGGACGGGCCGACCAGGAAAACGAACTCGCCCTTGGCCACCGATATGTTCACGTTCTCCAGCGCGGGCCGGCTCTGATTCGGGTAGACCTTGGTGACGTTATCGAAGTTGATCACGGGACCATCACAGCGCGGTAGGTGGGCTCGGCGCCGCCACTTCGGGCGACTTGCGGGTAACCTGGTGTAGGCCAGGGAACAGTCTAGAGGGAAACTGGCAGCTAAGGCCGTAACATCGCGGCAAGTGCCGGGGCACGAGCCAGACGGAAGGGGTTCCGATGAGCTGTGAACACCTGATCTGCGCTCAGTGCGCCGGACCGGTTGTGGAGGGCCGGTGCCCGGCGTGCCGGGCCGCGCGGCAGCATGTCCACCACCAGCACTTCAATGTTTCGCCGCAGCTCATCCTGGCCGCCCTGCTGGCGCTGAGCTTGCTCCTGCTGCTGGCCGTTCACTTCGGCAGGTAAATGGGATTTACGGCGGCGAGTGCGGCGTAGCCGCGATCACGCGGCCCGCGAAGGGGGTCCGGGGGTGGGCTCGGGGGAGCAAGCAGAGCCCCTTCCGGCCGCGCGATACTACGGCGGGATCCGCAGCGGGGCGCGGAGCGCAGCGGGGGGTTCCGGGGGGTTTTACGGGTTCGTCCCCCCGGGCCAGCACAGCTAGCGGCCGTTCTGGCGCAGCCAGCGGATCTCCGCGTCGATGAAGCCGTCGATCTCCCCGTCCAGGACCGCGACGGCGTTACCCGTCTCCATTCCCGTCCGCACGTCCTTGACGTTCTGGTAGGGGTACAGAACATAGTTGCGGATCTGGGTGCCCCAGGCGCGGCCGCCGTCCCCGCGCAGCGCCTGCATCTGCTCGGCCTCCTCCTGGCGCCGCCGCTCGAGCAGCTTGGCCTGGAGCACGGCCATCGCCGAGGCCCGGTTCTGGATCTGGCTGCGCTCGTTCTGGCAGGAGACCACGATCCCGGTGGGCAGGTGCGTGATGCGGACCGCCGAGTCGGTCGTGTTGACCCCCTGGCCGCCCGGCCCGCTCGAGCGGAACACGTCCACCCGGATCTCGTCCTCACCGATCTCGATGTGATCGGTCTGCTCCACCACCGGCATCACGTCGACCCCGGCGAACGAGGTCTGCCTGCGTCCCTGGTTGTCGTATTTGGAGATGCGGACCATCCGGTGCGTGCCGTGCTCGCCGCGCAGCGTGCCGTAGGCGTAGGGCGCGTTCACCGCGAAGGTGGTGGACTTGATCCCCGCCTCCTCCGCGTACGAGGTGTCGTACACCTCGGTCGGGAACTTGTGCCGCTCCGCCCAGCGCAGGTACATCCGCAGCAGGTTCTCCGCGAAGTCGGCGGCGTCCGCGCCGCCCGCCTGGGCGTTGATGGAGATCAGGGCCTCCCGGGCGTCGTACTCGCCGCTCAGCAGGGTGCGCACCTCGAGCTGGTCGATCTCGCTGCGGAGGGCGGCGAGCTCACGCACCGCCTCGTCGCGGGTGGGGGCGTCGTCCTCGCTCTCCGCCAGTTCGAACAGCACCGAGGTGTCGCCCAGCCGCTGGTGCAGGCCGGCCAGCCGGGCCAGCTCGGCCTCCAGGTAAGACAGCCGCCGGGTCACCTTCTGCGCCCGGTCCTGGTCCGTCCACAGCTCCGGGTCGGCGGCCTGTTCCCGCAGGCCTTCCGCCTCGGTCCGCATGACGGCAGGATCGAGCACCGCCTCTATGCTGGCGAGCTTCGACGTCAGTCCCGCGATCTCGTCGGCGGGATCAAGACCTGCCACGCGATGAGTTTACGCGAGAGCGAGGGCAGAACCCGCAGCCCTTCCCCCCGCGAGCCAAAGGCCTTGAAAAGGCGGCCGGAGGCGAGCGGGGAAGTAGAGTATCCTGCCTTAACGTGAAACTCCGAAGGGGTAGGACAAGGGCGACATACCGGGGGATCCTCGGGTCGGCGGCACTGGGCGGCGCGGTCGCGCTGGCCGCCGCGGGGTGTGCCCCCTCGTCCGCGCCGGCCAAGGCGAGCACTGGCGGGTCTCACGCCCTGACCCTCGCGGAGGCGCAGGCCACCTACAACACCTACGTCACGGAGAGCACGGCGGACGCGAAGCAGGGCGACGCGGCGCACGGGCTCAAGATCGTCGGCGACGAACAGTGGGCCATCCTGCACGCCCAGTACACGGCCCTGGCCACCATGGGCACGCCGGTGACGCAGTACAGCTACGGCAGGCCGGTCTTCTACGTCCCGGCGCTGCCGAGCTACCCGCTGTGGTTCGCGGTGGCGGTCCCGGTCAGCACCGACACGGGCGGTCACCTGGGGCCGGCCGTCAACACGCTCATGGTGTTCCAGCGATTCGTCTCGAGCAGGCCGTGGACCTTGGACGGGTCCACGGTGCTCGATCAGCCCCTCCCCGCCATCGCGCGTGACAGCGACGGCTACGCCCTCGCCTCGAGCGCGAACGACCCGAGCCTCCTGCTGCCGCCGGAACTCGTGGGGCCGACCCAGGCCGCCGTCGTCGACGAGGGGCCGGCCGCGCCGGCGGCCGCGGTGATCGGCGGCGGGCCGCAGACCACCGGGTTCTACGCGGCGCAGACCGCGCACGGGCAGTCGGTATCGGCGCACGGCCTGAACTACCTGTGGCTGCTCCAGGCCGCGGCGTTTGCGCAGTACGAGTTCCAGACGGCCGATGGCGGGGCCCTCGTGCTGTACGCGATGTACCTGAACACGCAGATCGAGCACCCCGGCGACGTGGCCGGGCCGCCGATCCCGGTGCCCGGCAATTTCGCCCCGCTGATCACCGCAGCCTCCGCCAAGGTCGGCCATAAGGGGGTGGCGGCGAACTGGACCTATGAGTTCGCCGCGGTCGACCCGCCGCAGACCACCCACGGCGCGAAGGTGGAGGTCATCGGCGCCAGCGGCGCCCCCACTTACGGAGACGGGTACTGAGTTCCCCGGGTTACTGGGCCTGGGGCAAGGAGGTGGCGGCGACCAGGGTCCGGATGGCGCGCAGCGCGACCGACAGGGTGGTGAAGGTGAAGCGCTCGCTCTCCCAGATCTCACCGAGCATCTGGGCCGCCATCGCGACCGCCGCCTCGTTACTCGAGGCCCAGGCCGCGAGCCGCTCCTCGGGCGTCCGGGGAACGCCCGAGCCGCTGACCCCCAGCACGTCCTGGGTGAGTGAGGCGTGCGCGGCGTAGAGATCATCGCGCAGGGCGGCGCGGGCCATGGTCGACCAGCGGTCCTCGCGGGGCAGCGCGGTGATGCGATCCCGCAGCCGGGTGATCTGCAGCCGGTCGGCGAGATCGAAGTAGACGTCGGCGGTCTCCTCGATGGGGCGCCCGGCGGCGGAAGCGGCCTGCACGATGTCGAAGGCGGAGTACGTCGGCACCATGGCCGCGACCCGCTCGGCGAGGTCGGGCGGCACGCCCAGGGCCAGGTAGGAGTCCCGGCGCTCCTCGAACCCGGACAGGTCCCGGCCGGTGAGCAGCTTGGGCAGGCCGGCCCGCACGGTCCGCACCCCGTCCGCGAAGAACCCCACGGTGGCCTGGATGTCGAACGGCGGCCGCCGGTTGTGCAGCAGCCAGCGGGCCGTGCGCTCGGTGAGCTTGCGGCCCTCGAGCAGCAGCGTGATCTGGGCGGCCAGGCTGATCTGGCCCTCGAGCTCGGAGACCTGGGCCCAGAAGGCCGGCATGTCGAACACGTCCCGGGCCACCAGCCAGGCCCGGGTCAGGTTGGGCACCGAGGCGCCCGTCTCCTCGTTCAGCCGGAACAGGAACGTGCTGCCCGACGTGTCGACCATCTCGTTGACCACCGAGGTGGTGATGATCTCGCGGCGCAGCCGATGTGAGTCCATCTGGTCCGCGAACCCCGGCCGCAGCCGGGCGGGGAAGTACGCGCAGAGCACCCCGCGCAGGTACGGGTCGTCGGGCAGGCTGGACGCGATCACCTCCTCGCTGGCCGAGATCTTGGTGTGCGCGAGCAGCAGGGCGAACTCGGGCGTGGTCAGGCCGCCGCCGGCCGACCGGCGCTCGGCGATATCCCGCTCGCCCGGCAGTATGTCGTGCTCGGGGTCGAGCCGCTTGTCCCGCACCAGCTTGCGGAGGTACCGCACGTGCACGTGCAGCAGGGAGGGCGCCTGCGACCGGGACGCGGCCAGTGCCATGTTCTGCCGGTAGTTGTGCTCCAGGACCAGCGCGGCGACCTCGTCGGTCATGTCGTTGAGCAGCTCGTGCCGGGCCGATGCCGGGATGGCGTCGGCCCGGATCGCGTCGTCGAGCAGGATCTTGATGTTGACCTCGTGGTCGGAGGTGTCCACCCCGGCCGAGTTGTCGATGAAATCGGTGTTCACCAGCCCGCCGCCGAGCGAGTACTCGATCCGGGCCGCCTGGGTCAGGCCCAGGTTGCCGCCCTCGCCGACGACCCGGGCGCGCAGCCGCGGCGCGTCGATCCGCACCGCGTCGTTGGACCGGTCCCCGGCGTCGCCGTGGGACTCGTAGCTGGCCTTCACGTAGGTGCCGATGCCGCCGTTCCACAGCAGGTCGACCGGGGCGCCCAGGATGGCGGAGATCAGCTCGTCCGGGGGCAACGCGCTGACGGTGGTGTCGAGGCCGAGGATCGCGCGCGCCTGCGGCGAGACCGGAACCGACTTCACGCTGCGCGGCCAGACCCCGCCGCCGGGCGAGATCAGGGCCGGGTCGTAGTCGGCCCACGAGGACCGGGGCAGCGCGAACATCCTGCTCCGCTCCTTGAAGCTGGCCGCCGGGTCAGGGTCGGGGTCGAGGAACACGTGCCGGTGGTCGAACGCCGCGACCAGCTTGATGTGCTCCGACAGGAGCATGCCGTTGCCGAACACGTCGCCGGACATGTCGCCGACGCCGACCACGGTGAAGTCATCGGTGTCCGGGTTCATCCCGAGCGCCGCGAAGTGGACCTTCACCGACTCCCAGGCGCCGCGCGCGGTGATGCCCATCTTCTTGTGGTCGTAACCCTCGGAGCCGCCGGAGGCGAACGCGTCGCCCAGCCAGAAGCCGTAGCGGGCGGCCACCTCGTTGGCGGTGTCGGAGAAGGTCGCGGTGCCCTTGTCGGCCGCCACGACCAGGTACGGGTCGTCACCGTCACGCCGGACGACATCCGGCGGCGGCACCACCCGGTCGGCCTCGATGTTGTCGGTCACGTCGAGCATCGCCGCGATGAACGTCTGGTAGCAGGCCAGCACCTCGGCCTGGTAGGCCTCGCGGTTGGAGGAATCGGGCAGCCGCTTGCACACGAAGCCGCCCTTGGCCCCGGACGGGACGATGACCGCGTTCTTCACCTCCTGCGCCTTCACCAGCCCGAGGACCTCGGTGCGGAAGTCCTCCAGCCGGTCCGACCAGCGCAGCCCGCCGCGCGCCACCCGGCCGAACCGCAGGTGCACCGCCTCCAGCCGGGGCGAGTAGACGTAGATCTCGAACTTCGGCCGCGGCCGGGTCAGCCCGGGGATGGTGCCGGGGTCGAGCTTGAGCACCAGCGGCATGGGCCCGCCCACGCCGCCCGGGCTCTGCATCCGGTAGTAGTTGGTCCGCAGGGTCGCGTCGATCACCGCCAGGTAGGAACGCAGGATCCGGTCGTGGTCGAGGCTGACCACCTCGTCCAGCTGACCCCGGATCTCCTCGGCGATGGCCTCGCAGCGCTCGGCCGCCCCGCTGGACCGGGCCGGGTCGAACCGGGACTCGAACAGCCGGACCAGCAGGCGGGTGATGGCCGCGTTGGACCGCAGCACCCGCTGGACGTAGACCTCGCTGAAGCGCATGCCGCCCTGCCGCAGGTACTTCGCGACCGCCCGCAGCAGCGTCACCTCACGCCAGGTCAGGCCCGCGGTCAGCACCAGCGCGTTGAACCCGTCGTCTTCGGTCTGGCCCTGCCACAGCGCGGTCAGCGCGTCCTCGAAGACCTGGCGCAGGCTGCCGGCGGCGGCGGCGCCCGGGGGCCGCAGGCCAAATTCATATATCCAGAACGACCCGGCGTTCGAGCTCCCGGCGAACTGGTACGGGTGCTCGTCGACGACCTCGAGCCCCATGTGCTGCAGTTGCGGCAGCACGTCAGACAGCGTGATCGGTGAGCCCGACCGGTAGACCACCAGCGTCCACCGCTCCGGGCGCTCGACCAGGCGGACCGCGAACTCCCGCCCCGCCTCACGCAGCCCGAGCATCGTGATCAGGTCGTCGACCGCGTCCTGCGCCGAGACGTCCGCCTTGTAGGTCTCGGGGATGCTCGACCCGAACCGGTCGAGCAGCGTCCTGGCCCGCTCCTCGCCGAGCACCCGGATCGCCTCGGCGGAGAGGTCCTCGTCCCAGGACCGGACCGCGGCGGCCAGCCTGCGTTCCAGCGCGGCCACGTCCACCTGCGGCACCACCTGGCCGCGCTCCGCCCTGACCACCACGTACAGGCGGGCCAGGGCCGAGTCGCCGATGGTCGCGCTGTAGTCCACCGACGCGCCGTTCAGGGCCTCGATCAGGATCTCCTGCGCGCGCAGCCTGACCTTCGTGGTGTACCGCTCCCGGGGCAGATATACCAGGCAGGACATGTACCGCCCGTAGCGGTCCCGGCGCAGGAACAGCCTGGTCTGCTTCCGCTGGCTCAGCCGCAGCACGCCCAGCGCGATCGGGGTGAGCTCGTCGGCCGAGATCTCGAAGAGTTCCTCCCGCGGATAGTCCTCGAGGATCTCGGCCAGGTCCTTGCCGTCGTGGCTGGACGGGGACAGCCCGGCCTCGGCCAGGACGTGGGCCAGCTTGCGCCGGATCACCGGGACGCTGGCGATGGGCGCGGTGTGTGCCGTGTGCGAATACAGGCCGAGGAACCGGAACTCCCCGGTGACGGTCCCGTCCGGGCCCATTCTCTTGACCGAGACGTAGTCCAGGTAGTTGGCGCGGTAGACGGTGGACCGGGAGTTCGCCTTGGCCAGGACCAGCCGTTCGCGGGGGTCCTGCGCCCGGGCCGCCACCGGTGAGGACAGCTTGCGCAGCGGGTCCCGGCCCTGCCGGGCGTGGCGGAGGATGCCGAGCCCGGTCCCCGGCACGGCGCGGATGCTGGCGCCTTCCCCGGTCGGCACCAGGTCGTATTCGCGGTAGCCGAGGAAGGTGAAGTTGCCGTCGGCCAGCCAGCGCAGCAGCTCGCCGAACTCGGCCACGTCCTCGCGGGTGGGCTTGGGCCCGTCGCCGGAGGCGGCCAAGCCAGCAGGGTCGTCCTCCCGGGCTGAACGGCCGGCCTCCCCGCCGAGATCGTCGGCCAGGCGCCGCGCCACCGCTTCCATCCGGGTCCGGTCCTCGACCGCCACGCGCACGTCGTCGAGCACGTGGCGCAGGTCCTCCTCGAGCTGCCCGGCCGTGACCCGGTCCCCGGGCCGCTCCATCTCGACGTGGATCCACGATTCGGTGAGTTCGTCGGTGGTGGCGGGCACGTAGTCGTCGGCGCACACCCCGACAATCTCCCGCAGCGCGCCGGTCACGTCCCGGCGCACGCGCAGCACCGGGTGCACGAGCAGGCCGATGTCGGCCTGGTGGCGGTTCAGCCGGGTCGTGACCGAGTCGACCAGATAGGGCATGTCGTCGGTGACGATGTCGACCACCAGGCTCGGCGGGGTGACCGGATCCAGGTGCGCGCGCCCCGGCTCACGGACCTGGACCAGGGCCCGGCCCTGCGGCCGGCGCAGGCCGAGCCGGGCGTGCGCCTCGGCCACCGCCGCCAGCCGCGAGGGCGAGGGAAGATCCTCGGCGAGGACCCGGTGATAGTAGGCGCGCAGGTAGCACAGGACGCTGCCGACCGGGTCGGTGCTCAGTTCGGCGGGACCCAGCGCGGCGGGGTCCAGGGCGGAGTCGTCCACCCAGGCCTGGGCCGCCTTGGCCAGCAGGGCTTCCCTGGTCTCGTCGGCCCTGGCTTCAGGAGCACTGCTGCCCGGCATCGCGTCCACTGTCCACTCCTTCGTGGTTGGGGGGCCTGCGGTAGGCGGGAACGACTCTCGCACGCCATTGTGACGGAGTCGTTTCTTAAAGTAACTGCGGTGGGTCGGCGGTCCGGGACCTCCCGAAGTAGGGGAGGACCTCCGGGTTGGCCATGGCGTTGGGGTCGGCGGCCCGCTCCGGCTCGGCGCCGAGCAGGATCTTACGCACTGGCACCTCTAGTTTCTTCCCGGACAGGGTGCGCGGGATGCCTGGTACCTGGTTGATTTCGTCCGGTACGTGCCGGGGCGACAGCTGGGACCTGAGCGCGGCGCGCAGCCGGGCGGCCAGGTCGTCGTCCAGTTCGCAGCCCGCGGCGGGCGTGACGTACAGGATCAGCCGGCCCTCGGCGCCGAGCCGGCCGGTGTCCACCACCAGGCTGTCGGCGATCTCGGGAAAGCTCTCCACTACCCGGTAGAACTCGCTGGTGCCCATCCGGACCCCGCCGCGGTTGAGGGTGGCGTCGGAGCGGCCGTAGATCACGCACCCGCCGTCGGGCAGGAGCTCGATCCAGTCGCCGTGCCGCCAGACCCCGGGATAGGTGTCGAAGTAGCTCTCCCGGTACCGGACGCCGCCCGGGTCGTTCCAGAAACCGACCGGCATCGACGGCATCGGCTGGGTGATCACCAGCTCGCCGACCTGCCCGGTGACCGGCCTGCCGTCGTCGTCGTAGGCCTCCACCTCCGCACCCAGGCAGCGGCCGGAGATGATCCCGGCCCGGACCGGCAGCAGCGGGCACGGCCCGACGAAGCCCGTGCACAGGTCGGTGCCACCCGAGAAGGAGCCGAGCAGCAGGTCCTTCTTGACCCGTTCGTAGACCCAGCCGAACGCCTCGGGCGGCAGCGGGGATCCGGTCGAGCCGATGGCGCGCAGCGCGGACAGGTCGACCTCATCCCCGGGCCGCAGCCCCGCCTTCATGCAGGCCACCAGGTAGGGCGCGCCGACCCCCAGGTAGGTGACGCCGCGCTCGGCGGCCAGCCGCCACAGCCGGCCGGTGGCCGGATACGTCGCGCTGCCGTCGTACAGCACGATGGTCAGGCCGGCCAGCAGGCCTCCGGCCAGGTAGTTCCACATCATCCAGCCGGTCGTCGTGTACCAGGTGAAGACGTCGCCGGGCCTCAGGTCCTGGTGGAAGGCAAGCGCCTTGAGGTGCTCGAGCACGATCCCGCCGTGCCCGTGCATGATCGGCTTGGGCAGGCCCGTGGTGCCCGAGGAGTAGACCACCCACAGCGGGTGGTCGAACGGCACCTCCTCGAACTCCGGCTCGCGCGGCCCGCCCGCCTCCCCATCCCCCTGCACCGCGCCCAGGGCTTCCCACGGGGTCGCTCCGGGCCGGGACTGCGCCTGGCCGATCAGGTTCACCGTCACCACCGCGGGCGGGCCCGGCAGGGCGCCCACCACGTCGCCGGTCATTTCGGCCCGGGAGTACTCCTTGCCGTTGTAGGCGTAGCCGTCGCAGGCGATCAGCACCTTCGGTTCGATCTGGGCGAACCGGTCGATGACGCTGCGCGCGCCGAAGTCGGGCGAGCAGGAGGACCAGATGGCGCCCAGGCTGGCGGTGGCGAGCAGTCCGATGACTGCTTCGGGCACGTTCGGCAGCAGCGCCGCCACCCGGTCCCCGCGGCCGACTCCCAGGGCCCGCAGCCCCCGCGCCACGCGGGCCACCTCGGAGGCGAGTTCGGAGTAGCTGAGGCTGCCACCCCTGGCTCGTTCGGAATCAAAAATGATCGCCGTGCGGCCGGGATCGGTCCACGCGGTCCTCAGCGCGTTACGGGCGTAATTCAGCGTGGCACCGGTGAACCACTGGACGTCCGGCATGACCTCGCCGGTCAGGACGGGTCCCGGGCCCCGGTCGCCGAGCACGTCGAAGTAGTTCCAGACCGCGGTCCAGAAGGCTCCCGGGTCGCTCACCGACCATCGCCACAGGTCCTCGTAACTGCCGGGGTACAGTACGTGGCGGTCCTCCAGCCATCGCATGAAATGACTGATCCGGGCGTCGTGGACCGTCTGCTGATCGGGCTCCCAGAGCACCGCTCCGTACCCGCGGCTGGTCAGGTCACTAGTGTCCATCTTCACAGCATCGTGCCATCCTGGCGCACGTGGCAACGCCCGTCAGGCATCCGGGCCGGGACTTGTCATCTACGAGGCCGGCTGGGTGAGCCGGGTGACGAGGGCGGTGAACGCCGCGGTATCGGCGAGGTCGGGCAGCACCGCGTCGGCGGCGGCGTCGCGCAGTTCGGCCGCGCTGGCCCGGCCACTGGCCACCGCCAGCGACCTGGCCCCGCCGATGCGGGCCGCGTCCACGTCCCGGGGTGAATCCGCGACGTACACCGTGGCGTCCTCGCCGAACACGACGCCGTGCTTGTCCGCCGCGCGCTGCCTGGCCACCCCGAGCAGGGTGCCCTTCGGGTAGGCCTCGGAGCCGTAACCGCCGATGTCGAAATCGACGAAGCCGTCCAGGCCGAACGCCCGCAGCTTCAGCACGGCGGTCGGCCTGCTGTTGCCGGTCAGCACGCTCTGCACCGCGCCGTCGAGCCCGGCCACGGCGGCCAGCGCGTCGGCCGCGCCCGGCAGCGCCTGGCCCTGGCCCGGGAGATCCTCGCTCCGGGCCGCCAGGGCCGCGGCTAGTTCGGCGCTGAACGGCTCGAGCAGGCCTTCGGCCGGGCCACCGTTGCGCATGTCGACGCCGTTCAGCGCGAGCGCGTCGAAGAAGATCTCGGACTCCGACCGGCCCGCTACCTGGGGCAGCTGGATCAGCGGGCGCCCGGCCACGGCTTCGAACGCCTCGGCGTAGGCCGCCCTGCTCACCCGGGTCACATCGACCAGGGTCAGGTCGATGTTCCACAGAACCAGGCGGTGAATGGAGTCCTCCGAACAATCCGTTATCCCATGTGAGGGTATCGGTAGTCGGACGGCGGCACGAACAGTTCCTTGATCGCGCGGGCCGACACCCAGCGGATCAGGTTGAAGACCGAGCCGGCCTTGTCGTCGGTGCCGCTGGCCCGGGCGCCGCCGAAGGGCTGCTGGCCGACGACCGCGCCGGTGGGCTTGTCGTTGATGTAGAAGTTGCCGGCGCAGTAGCGCAGCGCCTCGGTCGCCTGGGCGATGGCCTGGCGGTCCGTGGCGAGGACCGAACCGGTCAGCGCGTAGGGGGCGACGTCGGCCGCCTGCGCCAGCATCTCGGCGTAGGCCGCCGGGTCGTCGTCCGGGTAGACGTGCACGGCGAGGATCGGGCCGAAGTACTCGGTGGTGAACACCTCGTCGGTGGGGTCGGAGCATTCCAGCACCGTCGGCCGGACGAAGAATCCGGTCGTGTCGTCGTAGCGGCCGCCGGCCAGGATGTTGATGTTCGTGGCGTGTGCGGCCCGGTCGATCGCGGCGGCGTGCTTGGCGAAGGCGCGGGCGTCGATGACGGCGCCCATGAACAACGACAGGTCCGAGGCTACGTCGCCCATGGTCAGCGACTCGGCCTGGGCCAGGAAATCGTCGCGGGCCCGGTTCCACACCGACTCGGGGACATAGGCGCGGGAGGCCGCGGAGCACTTCTGCCCCTGGTAGTCGAACGCGCCGCGGATCAGCGTGGCGGCCAGGCTGGGAACGTCGGCGCTCGAGTGCGCGATCACGAAGTCCTTGCCGCCGGTCTCCCCCACCAGCCGGGGATAGTTGCGGTACCGCGCGATGTTCTCGCCGACGGTGCGCCACAGGTGCCGGAAGGTCGCGGTCGAGCCGGTGAAGTGGATGCCGGCCAGGTCGGGATGGGTCAGCGCGACCTGGGATACCGCCTGGCCGTCCCCGGTCACCAGGTTGATCACCCCGGGGGGAAGCCCGGCCGCCTCCAGCAGGCGCATGAGGTGATGCGCCGCGAGCTGCTGGGTCGGCGACGGCTTCCACACCACGACGTTGCCCAGCAGCGCCGGGGCGGTGGGCAGGTTGCCGGCGATCGAGGTGAAGTTGAACGGCGTGATGGCCAGCACGAACCCCTCGAGCGGGCGGTACTCCATCCGGTTCCACGTGCCGGGCGCCGATTCGGGCTGCTCGGAGAGGATTCTCCTGGCGTAGTAGACGTTGTAGCGCCAGAAGTCGATCAGCTCGCAGGCGGCGTCGATCTCCGCCTGGTACGGCGACTTGGACTGGCCGAGGATCGTCGCGGCGTTCAAGGTGGCGCGCCAGGGCCCGGCGAGCAGGTCGGCGGCCTTGAGGAAGATCGCGGCCCGGTCGTCGAAGTCCAGCGCGCGCCAGCCCGGGGCGGCCTGCTTGGCCGCGTAGATGGCGGCGGCCACGTCCACGCTGGTGGCGTTGCCGAGCCGGCCGAGCACGTGGGCCTTGTTATGCGGCTGCACCACGTCGATCGCTTCGCCGCTGGCCATCTGCTGCCTGCCGGCGATGGTCATGGTGAGTTCGGTCCGCTGGCCGGCGAGTTCCTTGATCTTGCTTTCCAGTACCGCTCGCTCGTGGCTGCCCGGCTGGTACTGCCTGACCGGCTCGTTGGCCGGCACGGGGGTCCTGGTGACGGCGTCCATCACGATCGCTCCTGTCGTTGCGGTACCCCTATCGTGACACGCTCACCCGGCCAGGAAGGACAGCTCCTGGGTGGTGTACCAGCCGAGTTCGTGGCCCTCGGCTCCGTCCACGGTGAACCTGGCGTCCTCGTCGCCGGCGTCGGCGGCGGGCAGCGCGTCGGCCGCGCTGCGCACGTCGGCGCCCGCTTCCGGCGCGTCCACGTGCGCGGAGGCCAGGCGGCCGAGGGGGACCGCCTGCCTTATGACCACCCGGGCCGGCTCGCCGTCCTGGCCGTCCCAGCTCACCTGCTCGGCCGGGATCTCGGCGGCCAGCACCACCCGCCGGGACGGCGCGGCCGGGTCACCGGCGAGCATCCGCAGCGACGCGCGGGCCGCCTCGGTCAGCGCGGCGTACTCCAGCTCTTCGGTGTCCCCGCTGGCGTACGCCTCGCGCAGCGCGGGCGTGACCGCGAACGCGGGCAGCGGGGCGGGGCCGACCTGGCCGGCCTGCAACGCCCGGACCAGAGCCGGGAGGGTCGACGGCAGGAAGACGCGCATGGTGCCCAGATTTTGCCACAGTTCGGGGGCGGGACGGGTCAACTGGGCACGCCGCCCCGGGGGGCCGCCCCGCTGGTGGCCCCGACCGCGGTCACCACGGTGACGATGGCCTCGTCCAGTGGCACGTGCTCCCACAGGCGGACCACCGACCACCCGGCCAGGATCAGGGCCGCGTCGTTGGCCTGGTCGCGCTCGACGTTCCGCAGCAGCTTCGGGCCCCAGTACCACTCGTTGGCCCGCGGCTTGGAGCCGTGCTCCGGGCACCCGTGCCAGAAGCAGCCGTCGACGAAGACGGCCACCTTGCGCCCGGTGAAGGCGATGTCCGGCCGCACCCGCCTGCCGCCGGCCAGGTCCAGCCGGTAGTCCTTGCGGTAGCGGTAGCCGAGCCGGTGCAGGGCGCGGCGCAGGGCCAGCTCGGGTTTGGTGTCCGTGCGCCGGATGGCCCGCATGTTGGCCGACCGGCCCGCGCTGGACGGATGCGGATAGTCCGGCACGCGTAAAGGCTAGACCCGTCGAGGCCCGTGGGGGCCCCGTTTGGGTGCCGCCCGCATCAGGTTGCGGGCGTGCTCCAGGCCAGCGGGACGCCGAACAGGCCTCGCAGAGCCTGGGCCGTGGCGGCCGTTCCGGTGTGCAGCACGCCAGTCATGCCGCACGCCTGCGCCCCGGCCACGTTGGCCTCCATGTCGTCGACGAAGACGCATTCGGCCGGGGGCAGGCCGAGCGTCTTCGCGGCGTGCAGGAAGATTTCCTTCTCCGGCTTGCGCATGCCGACCTCGCCGGAGAGCACCACGGTGTCGAACAGTCCGGGGAAGTCCGCGCGTGGGTACTCCTCGCACCCCCAGGAGTTGGACAGCAAGGCGGTGCTGAACCCGGCCGCCCGCAGCGTCCGGATCGTGTCGTACATGGCCGGCACGGGCAGGCAGGCCGCGAACATGCGGCGCAGCAGGCCCTCGGCCACGACCGCCGCCCCGTCGGTCCGCAGCAGCCGGGCGGCCAGGATCCGCTCGAACTCGGCGCCGGAACATTCCCCGCGTTCCAGCGCGTGGATGGGGTTCGGGTAGCCAGCGGAGTCGTAGGCCTGAGACACCCACAGCCGCATGACGGCCCGGTAGCTGTTCCAGTCGATGCCGTCGGCCTCGATCCAGGCCCGGACCATGGTCAGGATCGGGGTGGTCAGCACGCCGCCCCAGTCCGTGATGATCCCGCGCAATTCCCCGCCCTTATCCACAACTGTGATTTTAGGGGCCCGGCGGGCCGGTGCCTGCCCGCCCGCGGCGGGACCAGCGCGGACGCGTGCCGGTCAGGGAAATGTCACTGGCCCGAGGTAAAACCAGGACAGCCGGAGCCTGGTGCGAAACACGGCCGCCGCGGGCGTGCGCGGCCGTGAGCGTTCACCGGATGAAAGGGCGGAACGATGCCCGAGCTGCCGGCCCAGTGCCTGGTCAACTTGCGCCTGGTCACGGTGCCCGATGCCGCTCCGCCCTACGACTGCCCGGTCCACGGCTCCCGGTGCCAGGCTGTCGCGGCCGCCGGGCCGGCGCCCGCCGACGTTGTCCCCGCGGGGGCCGGCCTCGCGCCGGCCGCCGAAGCTGCGCCCGCGGCCGCCGTTACGCCCGCGGCCGCCGCTGCCCCCGCGGACCCGACGGCCGCCGGGCCGGCGCCTGCCGAAGTTGCGCCCGCGGCCGCCGCGGACCCGACGACCGCGTGGCCGCGCCAGCTGGCCCTGGTCATCGTCGAAGTCCTGGCGGGCGCGCGCCCGGACCGCCAGCTGGTCCCGCTGGCCACCGATCGCGTCCGGGCGCGCGCCCGCGGCCTGGCCCCGCTCGTGGCCTCGGGCCGGCGGCCCAGGGTGGTGCGCATCGTGACGTCACGACCTGCGGCCGGGGTCGTGGAGCTGACGGTCGTGGTCGACTTCGGTCCACGCTCCCGCGCCCTGGCCATGCGGTTCGAGCACGTGGCCGCCCGGCGGGCGGCACCGGGCTGGCCCGCCCGGCCGGCCCGCTGGCTCTGCACCGCCCTCGAGGCGGGCTGAAGGCGCGGACGACTAGGCGTCGGGGCGCATCCGCGGGTCGCCGTGGCAGCGCTTGAACTTGCGGCCTGATCCGCACGGGCACGGGTCGTTGCGACCGACGCGGGCGTAGTCGTCGCCCGCGGCCGGGCCGCGGCTGGTCTCCACGTGCGTCCCGCCGTCGACCGATGGCGCCGAGTACTGCAGCTGCTGAGTCCGGCGCGGCGTGAGCCCGGCCGGGACCGCCGCCGACTGGCCTTCGGGCGAGGAGCCCGGCCTGGCGTGAGCGCCCCGTGGGCGGGCGCCCGGCGCCGCTTCGGCCGCCGCGCCGCCCTTCGCCCGCGACCCGCGCTGACCTCGCTGGCCGCTGGCCGGAGCGCTGCCGCTGGCCGGAGCGCTGCCGCTGGCCGCAGCGCTGCCAGCGGCCGGGGCACTGCCAGCCAACCGGGCGTGGCCGGCCGCTTCGGGGGGGCCGGCCGCCGCGGAAGCACCCGGCGCCTCGGGAGCACCCGGGCCCGCGATGCCGTTCGGGACCGCCTCCTCCACGATCGGGTTCTCCTGGACCTGGACCTGCAGGTTGAACAGGTTGCCGACCGACTCCTCCTTGATCCCGTCCATCATGGCGCCGAACATGTCGTAACCCTCGCGCTGGTACTCCACCAGCGGGTCGCGCTGGCCATAGCCGCGCAGGCCGATGCCCTCGCGCAGGTAGTCCATCTCGTACAGGTGCTCGCGCCACTTGCGGTCCAGGACCGACAGCACCACCCGGCGCTCGAGCTCGCGCATGACCTCGGGGCCGAACTCTTCCTCACGCCGCTCATAGGCGGCCCGCGCGTCGGTGATCACCGACTCGCTGATGAACTCGCCGGACAGCCCGGCACGTTCGCCGCCCACCTCCTCGACGACCTCGTCGACGGAGATGCCGATCGGGAAGAGCTGGCCGAACGCCCGCCACAGCTTGTCCAGATCCCACTCCTCGGGATACCCGTCGCTGGTCGCGCCCGCGACGTACCCGGCCACCACCTCGTCGACCATCTCCCGGATCTGCTCGTGCAGGTCGGCGCCCTCGAGCACCCTGCGCCGCTCGCCGTAGATGACCTTCCGCTGACGGTTCAGCACGTCGTCGTACTTGAGCACGTCCTTGCGGATCTCGAAGTTCTGCTGCTCGACCTGGGTCTGCGCGGACCTGATGGCCCGGGTGACGACCTTGGACTCCACCGGCACGTCCGCCGGGATGTTCAGCCGCTCCATGATCGCCCCGACCCGCGCGGAGTTGAACAGCCGCATCAGGTCGTCTTCCAGCGACAGATAGAACCGGCTCTTACCCGGGTCGCCCTGGCGGCCGGACCGGCCGCGCAGCTGGTTGTCGATCCGGCGGGACTCGTGCCGCTCGGTGCCGAGCACGTACAGGCCGCCCGCCTCGACGACCTGCTCGTGTTCCTCGGCCACGGCGCGCTTGGCCTTGGCCACCGCCTCGGGCCATGCCGCCTCGTAGTCTTCAGGCGTCTCGACCGGCGACAGGCCCCGCTGGTGCAGCTCCTGGTCGGCAATGAACTCCGGGTTGCCGCCGAGCATGATGTCCGTACCGCGGCCGGCCATGTTGGTGGCCACGGTGACCGCGCCCTTGCGCCCGGCCTGGGCCACGATCATGGCCTCACGCTCGTGGTACTTGGCGTTCAGCACCTCGTGCGGAACGCCGCGGCGCTTGAGCATCCTGGACAGGATCTCGGACTTCTCGACGCTGACGGTCCCGACCAGGACCGGCTGCCCGGCCTGATGACACTCGGCGATGTCCTCCACGCACGCCTCGAACTTGGATTGCGCGGCCTGGTAGATGACGTCGGCCTGGTCGTCGCGGATCATCGGCATGTTGGTCGGGATCGGGACCACGCCGAGCTTGTAGATCTGGTGGAACTCGTTGGCCTCGGTCATCGCGGTACCGGTCATGCCGGCCAGCTTGTCGTACAGCCGGAAGTAGTTCTGCAGCGTGATCGTGGCCAGCGTCTGGTTCTCGTCCTTGATCGGCACGCCCTCCTTGGCCTCGATGGCCTGGTGCATGCCCTCGTTGTAGCGCCGGCCGTGCAGGATGCGGCCGGTGAACTCGTCCACGATCAGGACCTCGCCGTTCATCACGACGTAGTCCTTGTCCTTCTTGTACAGCTCCTTGGCCTTGACTGAGTTGTTGAGGAAGCTGACCAGGGGCGTGTTGACCGGATCGTAGAGGTTGTCGATGCCGAGCCAGTCCTCGACCTTCTCCACGCCGGTCTCCAGGATGCCGACGGTCTTCTTCTTCTCGTCGACCTCGTAGTCGCCTTCGCCGTCCTCGCCGCGCTTCAGCCGGGGAGCGATCTTGGCGAACTCGACGTACCAGCGGGCGCTCTGCTCGGCCGGGCCGCTGATGATCAGCGGAGTCCTGGCCTCATCGACGAGGATCGAGTCCACCTCGTCGACGATCGCGTAATGATGGCCACGCTGCACGCATTCGTCCAGCGTCCAGGCCATGTTGTCGCGCAGGTAGTCGAAGCCGAACTCGTTGTTGGTGCCGTAGGTGATGTCGGCCGCGTACTGCACGCGGCGTTCGGCCGGGGTCATCTGCGCCAGGATCACGCCCACCTCGAGCCCGAGGAAACGGTGCACCCGGCCCATCCACTCGGAGTCACGCTTGGCCAGGTAGTCGTTGACCGTCACGACGTGCACGCCGTCGCCGGCCAGCGCATTGAGATAGGCCGGGAACACCCCGGTCAGGGTCTTGCCCTCACCGGTCTTCATCTCGGCGATGTTGCCCAGGTGCAGCGCCGCGGCGCCCATCAGCTGGACGTCGAAGGCCCGCTGCCCAAGGGTGCGCCTGGCCGCCTCCCGGGCGGTGGCGAAGGCTTCGGGAAGCAGGTCGTCGAGCGTTTCCCCGTCCGCGAACCGCTGCCGGAACTCGTCGGTCATGCCCCGCAGCTCGGCGTCGCTCATGGCGGCGAAGTCGTCCTCGATGGAGTTGATCTGGTCGGCGATCCGCTTGAGCTTGCGCAGGATCCTGCCTTCGCCTGCGCGAAGGACACTATCGATGATGGGTGCCACGTCTCGTCGCGCTCCTCGCGGATCGTCTTACCTCACAAATGGCCGGCGATCGGTATTCGGTTCCGGTTCACCGTCTCGCATGTCATCGTAGGCGAGATGAGGCGCCAAGCCGAGTCGGCGCGGGACGGGCAGGTGGCCGCGACAGCGGCACCGGCGCGCGGGTCCATCCGGGACTTCGGGACCCGGCCGGTGATCAGTCTGGCCCTTCCCGGAGAATAATAGGAGCGGTACCAAGAGGAGAGGAGCGACGAGTGGCCGATCAGGCGCCATCAGGCACCATGGCGGGCGTGGGAGATACCGGAGCGCGGGGGCTGGACGCGCAGATCGCTCCGTCGTATGTCCACGAGGCGCACCACGGCCGGCCCGCCTCCTGGGTGACGACAGCCATCGTCATCATCGGTTTCGTCATCGGCGGGATCGCGCTGCCCATCGGTCCGACCTGGTGGCTGTTCTGGACCGGTGCCGGAATCGTCGTCCTCGGCGCCATCTTCGGCGCCGCCGTGCGCATCTTCGACGACTGGTACTAAACGAAGCGGCTGCGGGTGCACGACAATTTTGTAGGTGACTGACGGGTAACTTGCTTGCGGCGCCTGGCTGACCGGCCAGGACGGGTTATGCGCTGGTCGTCTGGCTGCGGGGCCGCTGCCAGATCTGGCTGCCGGGATGCTGGCTTGCTCGCAGCGCAGGGCGGCGATGGCGTCTGCACCGCGGATGGTCCATCTCATGCCTGAGAGTTTCAGGCGCTGGCCGATGACCGCTTTGCAGCCGGACTCGACGGCGCCGGAGCCGACGAACAGGCCGCATTGGCGGAACCACTTGTAGCGCATGCGGGGAGCGTTGTGCTCGAAGTAGCCCAGGGCGGTCTCGACCTCGTCTTTCTTGACGCCGGCGAGGGGGTACTTGCGGGCGGCGGCGCAGATGCCGTCGATGTACCCGTAGTCGAGGTCTTCGAGGCGGGCGGCGAGCCATTCATCCTTGCCGTCGCCGAGCATGAACTCCAGGCTCCTGGCCAGGTCATGCAGGTGCTCGCGGGCGTGGTAGAGGTCCACGATCTGGGTGGCCCCGGGGAATCTGGCGGCGACGGTATTCCAGATCCAGGCGGCGCCGTCGCCGAGGATGGTGAGCTGGCGGACGTGGTCCGCGCCGCGGGCGGCACCTTCGGCCTGGACTAGGTCCGCGAACACGTGCACGGGCTCAAAGGTGGCGATGTAGCTGGACGAGCCGGGGTCCCGGACGGGGTATCCCCCGTCGTCGAGCTGGTCCTGGGTGAAGAAGACGGCGAGTTTGACCTCGCGGGTCCGGGCCCGGCCGTCCTCGCCCTTGCCCTCGCGTCCGGCGGTCTCGGTGGCCCGCATGCAGACCCCGGTGCCGTCGACCGCCCCGTAGAGCTTGTCCGGCAGCGGCGACGGGGCCAGCGGCACCAGTTTCCGGGCGATGATTAAAGCCGCCCGGTGCTGGCTGCTGCTGGCCTTGGCGGTGCCGCTGGCCTCGGCGGCCCGCTCCACGCGCTTGACGGTCAGGTGCACCCCGGCCAGGTCTTCCAGCAGCCCGGCGGCCTTCTCGAACGGTGCGGTCGCGGCGGCCCGGTCGTTCATCGCCTGGAGCCCTGGTGACATAGACGCTCCGGCCACCCCCAGATCGGCGTCCCTGGGCGCGAAGCCGTGCTTGCATTCCCGGCAGTGATACCAGGCCCGGTCGAGGGTGACCGGGCCGAGGACGGTGTCGAAGGTCTTGTCCCGGTAGGCGGCGAATTCCGCCTGATGCCCCTGCCCGCACGGCACCCGCGGGCCGCGGTAGCCCCGGTCGGCCGACAGCAGCTCCCCGAGCATGCCGGCGCCGAGCTTGAGCATCCCGGCCCGGATAACCGCCTCAGCGGCCTCCATGCTGCCGCCGCAGCCGATGGCCTTGGCCGCCTCCGCGGCCAGCCGCGCTAGCTCAGCGGACGCCTCCGCCGCGAGCGCGTCCCGGAGCCCCCTTTTTCCCCTCCCCGCGGGACAGGTGAACTACCGGCGGCCGCGCCGGGCGGCGCCGGGCGGCCCTCGCAGATCGCCTCGTTCACCTGCACGATCTGCTCGGTCACCGCCGCAAACTGCTTGTAGGCGTCCGTCTCGCGGCGCACCTTGCCCAGCTCCGCGGCGGTCAGCTGCCTGGTTCGCGTCCGGCCGCCCTCCGACCGCGTCCATAGGTACCGCGGCCCGTGCCCGGGATGATCTGGGGCCGCGCACGCGCAGTTCGGCTTGCCGCAGCGCCGGTAGGTCTCGCTGACGCTGCCCGGGCGGAAATCCCCGGTCCCGGCCAGCTGCTCATACAGCCGGTCGCGCCGGCGTTCAAGCTCGTCAAGCGGCTCAGGCATCCTAGCTCCCGATCTGGAAGTGTGATCACTTCCAGATTACTGCGTCAGCCTGCGCCAATCCAGGACCCCTACGGAACTGACGTGCACCCAGCGGCTGCTGGGGCCCGCGGAAATGTCGGGGGGCGCGGTTAGGGTAGGCAGATGCGCCTGGTTGCTCCTGCGGCTGAGGTGACGATCACCCCGGACGAGGCCCGCCGGATGACGCTGCGCGCCCAGGGGTTCCTGGGCGCGACTTCGTGGCGCGCTACCCGGTCCGGGGTCACCGCGATGCTCCGCCGGCTCGGCGCCGTGCAGCTCGACACGATCAGCGTGCTCGCCCGGTCCCACGAGCTGGTCGCCTACGCCCGGCTCGGGCCGGTCCCGCGGGAGCAGGTCGAGCAGGCCTACTGGCACCCGGCCGGGCCCGCCGCCTTCGAGTACTGGGCCCACGCCGCCTGCGTGCTGCCCCTCGAGCAGTGGCCCTACTTCGCCTTCCGGCGCCGCGCCTTCCGGGCCCGGGGGGTGCGGTGGCACCAGAGCCATCAGGAAACCTGCGAGAAGGTGCTGGCCCGGCTGCGCGCGGAGGGTCCGCTGACCGCGACCCAGCTGGGCGGGGCCAAGGCTGGCGGTCCGTGGTGGGACTGGTCCGATGTCAAGATCGCGGTCGAGTGGCTGCTCGATGTCGGCGACGTCATCTGTGTGCGCCGGACGGGGTGGCGGCGGGTCTACGACCTGCCCGAACGGGTGCTGCCCGGCGACCTGGTGGACTCCGATCCGTCCGACCTGGAATGCCTGGCCTACCTGGCCGGGGTCGCGGCCCGGTCGCTCGGCGTGGTCACCCACGCGGACCTGGTCGACTATCACCGGCTCAACATCCTCACCAGCGAAAAGGGCCAGCACACGGGCCTGGTCGCCGAGGCCGCGCTGGCCGCCGGGCTGACTCCGGTCGCCATCGCCGGGGAGGGGGCCGGCCCCCGCCGGGGGCGCGCCGGGCCGGGCCAGCGGTACGGCGCTTCGGGCTGGGCCGATCCGGCCGCGCTGGAACAGGCCGCGGACCGTGGCCGGCACCGGGTGACGCTGCTGTCGCCGTTCGACTCGCTGGTATGGGACCGCAAGCGGACGCTGCGGACGTTCGGCTTCGAGCACAGCCTCGAGGCCTACGTGCCCAAGCACAAGCGGGTCCACGGCTACTTCACCATGCCGCTGCTCGCGGGCGGGCGCCTGGCTGGCCGGGTCGACCCGGCCCGGGATGGCAAGACCCTGGTCGCGCGCAAGGTGTCGCTGGAGCGGGCCGCCGCCGCCGAACCGATGGCCCAGGCGCTGCGCGAGGCGGCCCGCTGGGTGGGCTGCGAGGACGTGCGGCTGGAGCAGATCGAGCCCGCCGGGTGCGCCCCGCGCCTGATGGCCGCCCTGGCCCGGGTCTAGACCGCTCAGCTGAACTCGATGAGCTTCTGGCGGACGGCGATCATCACGGCTTCCATGCGGGAGTGGATCTGGAGCTTCTCCAGGATGTTCCTGACGTGGTTCTTCACCGTGTTCTCGGAGATGAACAGTTCCCTGGCGATATCGCGGTTGTTCATGCCGCGGGCCACCAGCTTGAGCACCTCCATCTCCCGGTCGGTGAGCTTGGGCGCGGCGACGGGAACGGCCCGGTCCTCGGAGGAGTCCCGGTTGGCCAGCGTGGCGAACTCGGTGAGCAGCTTGCCCGCCATCGACGGGTTGATCAGTGACTGGCCGCCGTGGACCGCCCGGACCGCCTCGGCGACCTCGTCGAGCGGGATGTCCTTGAGCAGGTAGCCGCTGGCGCCGGCCCGGATCGCCTCGAACAGGTCCTCTTCCTCGTCGCTGATGGTCAGCATCACGATCTTCGCGCTGGGCGCGACCTCCTTGGTCGCCCGGCAGGCCTCGATCCCGCTGGTCTTCGGCATCCGGATGTCCATGAGGACGACGTCGGGCAGCGCCTCGCCGGCCACGGCGACCGCCTCGGTCCCGTCGCTCGCCTGTCCGACCACTTCGATGTCGTCCTCTTCCTCCAGAACCATCTCCAGGCCGCGCCGGAACAGGGCATGATCGTCGGCGATCAGCACCCGGATCGGCTCGGGGCCCCGCCCGGCGTCCGGCCGCTGGGCAGCAGCCACCGCTGCGTCCCCGCTAGCGCTCAATTCGTTGCCTCCCTCGGGTGCCAGCGCCCGCGTCCGCCTGACGGGACCGCCCGGCTGTCTCTGCGCTTCGGCACAAACCTCATCTCAACAGACAAGACTCTCGCCGACCCGCGGCCATGATGCAAGCCGAGCTGACCAGGCCCGGCCCGCATCACGCCAACTGCGGTGGACCGCGAACTACTCTTCGACCAGGCGGATGACCCCGTAGTCGTAACCGCGACGGCGGTAGACCACGCTGAACCGGTCGCATTCGCTGTCATGGAACAGGTAGAAGTCGTGACCCACGAGTTCCATCTCCAGCAGGGCCTGGTCGATTGTCATCGGCCGGGCCGCGTGCACCTTCTCGCGGAGCACCAGCGGGCCGTCGCCCTCCATCTGGATCGGGACCAGGCCGGAGCGGTCGTCGTGATCGTCGGCCTCGGGCGGCGGGGCCGGCCCATTGACCCCGTTGCCGTTGACCGAGGCGACCGGCGCCGGGGCGGTCACGGCCTCCTGGTTGGCGACCAGGGCAGGCGACCGCAGCGTCTCGTTGGTCGGGCGCGCCTTGCGGCGGTCCGAGGCCCGGCGGAGCCTGGACTCGAGCTTGGCGAAAGCCAGGTCAAGCGCGGTATACCGGTCGTCCGCCGCCGCCTCGGCCCGGATCGCGGGGCCGCGCGACCGTATGGTCAGTTCGACGCGCTCGCGGCGATCGGACTGTCTCGGGTTGCGTTCCTTGGAGACCTCCACATCGATCCGCACCGCCTTCTGGTCAAGCTTCTCGAGCTTGGCGAGCTTGGCGGCGGCGTGCTGACGGAAACGCGGCGGAACGGTTATATGGCGTCCGTGGACGATGATTTCCATCACGATCCCCCTTCCAGTCCGATTGCGCCCAATGTGGCCGAGCCACCTGCGATTGAGCCGAGTCCGATTGAACCGGGTGGCACCCGCCCGGCCGACCTGGTCTTCGACCCCACATTCGCCTGCTGAGGGGGTTGCGGCCTCTTGGCCACTGGTGCCCTTCTCCCGGCCCGGAAGACTCCGTATCTTCCGGCAGGGCAGGTCTTACTCCTAAGCCGCACCGTGATCGGTCGACGAGAAGTCGCCTTACGTGGGCCGTTTCGCCTGCGGCTGGCATCGGCTTGCCCAGCGTGACTCCCGGTACGGGAGTCACGCCCGGCGCAACCACGGACCCGGGCGAGTGCCATGTCATGAACGCTAGCTCGCCAGAGCGCGAATGTCAGGAGGGACATGTAGGCGATCAATCACAAATGGTTACATAACGGCTGCATAACGTTTACACGGCCGGGGCTACGTGCCCTTTTCATCCGCTATAAGCGAAATGTCAATCCCCGTCAAGAGGGACCTGGGCCAGGGCAGGATCGGCTGCGCGCCATCCGGGCCGGCGGAGCGCCCTGCCCCGGGTCGGCACGAGCAGCCTATCCCGGGTAGGCGGGAGCCTGGCCTTGGTTGCCGAGCGGCTGCCACGGGCCTTCCAGGCTCGTCGAGATGGCCAGGTCGTTGTCGGCTAGCCCGGCGACCAGGACGTTCGCCGGACCGTCGGCGGTAATCGAAATCGTGCCCGCCGGGGTGACCGGCAACTGCTGGGCCTGCTGCCCGTCGACCGGAACCTCCCACAGTGCGTTCGCGGTCCCCGCGGCGTTGAGCACCACCAGGTTATCGGCGCCGTACCAGGCCAGCGCGATCGGCCGGGTGATGTCCGGCGCGAGCGTGGGGCTGGCGTCCACGCTGATGCGCTCGGTCTGCGCGGTCGGCTGACGGGGGTTCGGGAGCGTCTGGATCCGGGTGATGGCGCCGAGCTGAAGCTGGCCGCCCGACCCGGGCGCCGCGGTGAGGGCGATCCGCACGCCATCGGGCGCGACGCTCAGCCCGGTGACGTTGGTCGCCCCGTCGAACGTGACCTGGATCTCCTTACCCACGGCCGGCAGCACACGGATGTCGCCGCTCTGCGCTAGCCACAGATCGTCATCATGATCCCAGCTGAGCGAGGTGATGTCCGGTGCGGTCAGCCGGGGAGTGTCCGAGAACGAGGCCGCCTCCCCCGACAGCGTCCCGACGTAAACCGCGCCCCGCCCGGCCGGGACGACGGCCAGGTACCTCCCGTCGGGCGACACGGCGACCATGGCCGGCGTCCCCAGGTACCGGGGCTGCGCGGGCAGCGGGAGCACCGACGGCGCGAGCACGAAACCGCTGTCGCAGCTCGGGCCGTTGAACAGGCCGCTGCGGCTGATGACCGGGACCACCGAGCCGACGGATTCCTGCTGCGCCCGGGCCTGAGAGCCGCATCGCGACCACAACTGGCCGCGGTCGATGTAGTAGAAGCTCGCCGGCGCCGACGACCCGTAGGGGTTGTAGCACTCGTAGGCGGACTGCGTCTGGAACAAACTCAGGTCACGGTCGCCGGGGCAAGGTGGCGTGAGCGGGGTCCACGGATGGCCGTCGATCTCGAGCACGACCGACTGGATGCCCGACGGGCTCGCGGGCGAACCGGTGAGCGTCCAGACCAGCTGCGCGGCGACCTGGTCGAGAATCGTCGCGGCGGTATGGGGGGTCACCGCGCCGCCGAGATTCACCGTGGCGGTGGCCCCGTCAACGGACGGGGGGGTCAGGACCTGAGTCTTGCCGGGGAACGCACTACTGGCCCCGTTGGCCAGCCAGGACGGCTGCGGTGGCTGGGTGAGCGCGTTCACCAGGCTGATGACGAGCTGCGACGCCGACGCGCCCAGCGGCACCAGCACCGAGTCCGGGACGAGGACCTGGCCCGGCTGGCCGGAGAGGGAGGTCTTGGCGAGGAAGTACAGATCCTGCGCCTTGTAGTACAGCGAGAACTCGTCCTGGTTCAGCATCCGGTAGGAGGGCGGGTTCGCGATGCGCCACTGGCCGTCGACCCTGACCAGGTCGAAGGTCCACGTGCCCCCGGGCTGACCCTGAACCTGAGCCGAGACGTACTCCCCTGAGCCGTTGAACGTGGCCAGTACCGAGCCGTTGACGGTCACCGTGGTCCGCTGGGCGGCCTGGCGGCCGGTTGACGGCGGCGTCGGGGGAGAGCTCGTGTTGAACTCGTTGAGCACCGTGACAGAGTCGGGGTTCCACTGGCTGCTGGCCGAGCCGGTCAGATATTCCTTGGCGATCGCCGAGGTCGTGTAGCTGGCGCTGGCGACCAGGAAGCCCGACACGATCTGCGAAGGAGATCCGCCCGGCGCGGGCGGGTTGGCGAACGGCCCGATCAGCCCCTGCGGCGCCGAGGCCTGCGGGCTGGCGGTGACGTCGCCGACCGGGCCGCTGTCCGGCATGCTCACGCAGCCCGCCACGGAGGCGACCGCCGCGGCCACCAGGCACATCCGCCGGGCGCGGATGAGCCATCCGGGCCTCGGGGCGCTAGCCACGGGAAACCAGCCCGCTCGGGTAGGGATCCCCGGCATCGAGGCCGACGACGATCTCCGCCTCGTCCGGCCCGAGCGGCAGCGGAGAGCCCGCCAGCTCCTGCCCGGCGACCCGGGGCAGGGTCAGCCGGAACACCGAGCCCTTGCCGCGCTCCCCCCAGGCTTGCAGCCATCCGCCGTGCAGCCGCGCATCCTCCAGCGAGATGGCCAGGCCCAGGCCGGTTCCGCCGGTAGTGCGGGCCCGGGCCGGGTCGGCTCGCCAGAACCTCTCGAAGACCCGCTGTTCCTCGCCCGGCCGCAGCCCTACGCCGTAGTCTCTGACCGAGACGGCGACCGCGTCGCTATCCATCGCGGTAGTGACCACCACGTCCTTGCCCTCGCCGTGCTCGACCGCATTGGTCAAGATGTTGCGCAGGATGCGCTCCACCCGGCGCCGGTCCACCTCGGCGAAGCATCCGGTCGCCGGCAGCCTGAACTCGATCCGGCTGTTCCGGCGCTCGGCCAGCTGCTGCGCGTCATCGGCCGAACGCCGCACCAGATCACACACGTCAACGAGGTCGGCTTCCAGCGTGGCCGCTCCCGCGTCGTACCTGCTGATCTCCAGGAGGTCGACCAGCAGCGACTCGAACCGCTCCAGCTGGCTCTGCAGCAGCTCGACGGACCGGATGCCGGTGGGTTCCAGATCCCCCCTGGACTCGAACAGCAGGTCCGCGGCCATCTTGATCGTCGAAAGCGGCGTCCGGAGCTCATGCGAGACATCGGACACGAACTGCCGCTGGACCAGGGACAGTTCCTCGAGTTCGCCGAGCTTGGCCTGCAGGCTGGCCGCCATCTCGTTGAACGATGTGGCCAGGGCCGCGAGGTCGTCCACGCCGAGAACCTGCATGCGCTCCTCGAGGTGGCCGGCCGAGACCCGCCGCGCCGCCTGGGCCGCGTGCCGGACGGGCAGCACCACCCAGCGGGTGACCAGTGACGCGATCGCGGCCAGCAGCACGACGAGCGCCAGTCCCACCGCGACCAGGATCCGCTGCACCAGCAGGAGGAACGACTGCTGCTGGGTGAACGGGAACACGTAGTACAGCTGGTAGTAGGTCCCGAGCGGCACGCCGACGGCCAGGGCGGGGCCCGGGGTGCCCGGCCCGGAGGCGTAGCTCAGCGTGGTCGGCTGAGCCAGCGGCGGGGCGTAGTGGTCGTTGTCGTACCGGACCTGCCTCTGTTCGCCCCCTACCTGACGGATCAGGTCCGACGGGATGCTCGCGGTGACGTCGACGTTGCGCTGGCCCACCCACTGCACCGAGGAGCCCCCGGGGATGTTGGTCAGCTGAACGAAGACCAGGTAGCTGCCGGTGTTCCCGCTGGCCTGCTCCTGCAGGGTCCTGGCGATGAGCTCCGCGTTGTCCTCCGCGACGAACTGGTTCAGCGGGGGCTCGAGCACGTCCACGCTGGTCTGCCCGAGCTCGGAGGTGCGGCCGGCGTCGGCCTGGGCGCGCGCGGCCGTTTCCGCGCTGGTGAGCAGGCCGGACGAGATCTGCACCACCAGGAAGAAGCCGAGCAGGGCGATGACCAGAGCAGACAGAACCAGCGTGGTCGAGACCACCCTCAGCTGCAGCGAGCGATGCCAGCGGCTGCGCACCTGCGCCACGATGTGGCGCTGCCACCGGCGTCCGGTGAACAGGCCGCGCTGTACCCCCGAAGGCAGCCTGCGCAAGACCGACTTGCCGAATGGCGACCGGACAAAGGAGGTTATCCAGTCCTGCTGCCGTCCCGTGCCTGCCGCTGCCACCGTGAGACCCGACTTAGCCAGGACCCGCCTTGTAGCCGACCCCGCGCACGGTCACGACGATCTCGGGGTGCTCGGGATCCCGCTCGATCTTGGCGCGCAGCCGCTGCACGTGCACGTTGACCAGCCGCGTGTCCGCCGCGTGCCGGTAGCCCCAGACCTGCTCGAGCAGGACCTCCCGGGTGAAGACCTGCCGGGGCTTGCGGGCCAGCGCGACGAGCAGGTCGAACTCCAGCGGGGTGAGGTTGAGGGTCTCCCCGCCGCGCTTCACCGAGTGACCGGCCACGTCGATGGCGATGTCGCCGATCTGGAGCATCTCCGGGGCGGGCTCGTCGGTCCGGCGGAGCCTGGCCCGGACCCGGGCCACGAGTTCCTTGGACTTGAACGGCTTCACGATGTAGTCGTCGGCACCGGATTCGAGACCCAGGACCACGTCGACGGTGTCGGTCTTCGCCGTCAGCATGACGATCGGCACCCCCGACTCGGCGCGGATCTGGCGGCACACGTCGATTCCGTCGGAGCCCGGGAGCATCAGGTCCAGCAGCACCAGGTCGGGCCGGGAATCCCTGAACGCCTCGACCGCCTTGTCGCCATCGGCTACGAAGGTCGGCTCGAACCCCTCGCCGCGCAACACGATACCGAGCATCTCGGCGAGGGCGGCGTCGTCGTCGACGACCAGCACACGTCCTTTCATGGGCCCCATCGTTCCATGTGATTGATTCTGCGTGGACGCAGGCTACCCTCATTTTCCTGCTGCGCGACACCCGTTCAGGGATAGCTTTTCCGATACCTGGGTAAATCAAACCAATTTGCTCGATACCCAGGCGACCCACCGAGGGGAGCGAAGGTGCCCGTCATGGCCGGGACCTCGGGCTGGCAATACCGCGATTGGCGCGGCGCCTTCTATCCGCCCGGCGTTGCGCAGCGGCGCTGGCTCGAGTACTACGCCGGGCAGTTCGCCACCGTGGAGAACAACGGGACCTTCTACCGGCTTCCGTCGCGGGATACGTTCGCGAGCTGGCGGGACCGGGTTCCAGAGGATTTCGTCATGACCGTGAAGGCCAGCCGCTACCTCACCCACGTGCGGCGGCTGCGCGACCCGGCCGAGCCGGTCCGCAGGCTGCTGGACGCCGCGGCCGGGCTCGGCGGCCGGCTCGGGCCCGTACTGCTCCAGCTTCCGC